>VOFH01001212.1_pt1 | contig 304000 bp, 228 predicted proteins | sample 5384091 | NCBI WGS metagenome assembly VOFH01 (sample SAMN12384727, study PRJNA508395) | human gut metagenome | isolation source: healthy gut G | host: Homo sapiens
AAGGCGGTGGCTGCCAAGGCGGCGAAAAACGGGCCTGACGCCCCCGACGGACAACCGGAAAACGGGTCTCTGCGGAGGCCCGTTTTTATTTCCAAAACGGCGCGCGGCATGTACAACGGATGCTTTATTTGCTTACATTTGGCGCATCGAAAACACATGCATGAATAGCGTCTTCATCCTGCTGAACAGCCTCAACGACTGGAAACCCTACTGCGAAACCGATTCGCTGATGACCGTCACCGACTACCTCGAACACCGTTACGGGGAGCGGACGCCCGGGCTGGTCATCAACTTGGGCGACGAATACGGCTACAACTCCGAAGGCTACTATTGCTCGCTGCTGGCCCAGGCCCGGGACACCGGGTGCTGCCGGGCGTCGAGACGCTCAACAAGCTCGAATCGGGCGCCGGAATCCGCATGAACCGCAACCTGCAACAGCTCTGCCAACAGTGGATCGAACGCAACCGCATCACCGACGAAACCTGGCAGCTGAACATCTACTTCGGAACCTGCCGCGAGAAGGGTCTGGAGAAGATCGCGCGGTTCATCTTCGACCACTACCCCTGCCCGATCCTGCGCGTGACGATGAATAACCACGCCCGCAACCAGATCGAGTCGGTGCAGGCCCTTTCGCTGCGCCAGCTCTCGGCGAGCGGGCAGGACGATTTCGCCCATGCGCTCGACTGCTTCAACAAGAAGGTATGGCGCTCGCCGCGCTCGGCCAAGCCCGCACGCTACAACCTCGCCATCCTCTACGACCCGGACGAAAAATTCCGCCCAGCGACAAGGACGCCCTCAACAAGTTCCTCGAAGCGGCCCGGAAAATGAACATCCACGCGGAGCTGATCACCGAGGAGGAAGCCACGCGGCTGATGGAGTTCGACGCGCTGTTCATCCGCGCCACCACAGCGCTCAACCACTACACTTTCCGCCTCGCGCAGCGTGCCGCGATGAACGACATCGCCGTGATCGACGATCCCGAGTCGATCATCCGCTGCACGAACAAGGTCTACCTCTGCGAGCTTTTCGAAAAGGCCCGCATCCCGGCCCCGGCCTCGCAGCTGCTGTTCCGCAGCAACGAATACTCCTTCGGCGAGATCAGCGAACGCCTCGGCGCGCCCTTCATCCTCAAGATTCCCGACGGATCGTTCTCGGTGGGCATGCACAAGGTGGCCAGCGACGAAGAGCTGCGCGCGGCGCTCGACGAGATGTTCCGCCACTCGTCCGTGCTGCTGGCCCAGGAGTTCATCCCCACGGAGTTCGACTGGCGGATCGGCCTCCTGGACGGCGAACCGTTGTTCGCCTGCAAATACTACATGGCCAAGGGCCACTGGCAGATCTACAACCACGCCCACGACGACACAGGCCGCAACCTGTGCGGCGCATGGAGACCGTACCCATCTACAAGGCGCCGCAGAAAGTGCTCGACACCGCCGTAAAGGCCGCGGCGCTGATCGGCAAGGGATTGTACGGCGTGGACCTGAAACTCATCAACGGCAGGGCCGTGGTGATCGAGATCAACGACAACCCGTCGATCGACCACGAAGTCGAGGACGCCGTGCTGGGCGACGAACTTTACTACCGCATCCTCAACCACTTCGTCCACTGCCTCAACCGCCTCACGCGCAATGAACCCCGCAGTCGGAATACGTCCCGCGACGGCCGGCGACCTCGACGCCGTGGAGTGCGTCGAGCGGCGTTCATTCCCGGAAGGGAGGCCTTCACGCGGCGGCAGCTGCGCGCTACCTGACTGACGCATGCGCAGGGGCGTCCTACGCCGCCACCCGCGACGGTGCGGTCGTCGGCTACATTTCGTTGCTGATGCGGCGCACGGCGCAAAACCTCCGCATCTACTCCGTGGCGGTGGACCCCGCGGCGCGCGGCTGCGGAGCCGGACAGGCGTTGCTGGACGCCGCTATCGCGCTGGCCCGGCGGCTCGGGCTGCGTGAAGTGACGCTCGAAGTGCGCACCGACAACGACTCTGCCATAAGGCTTTACGTTCAAGACCTCCTGCGGCCGTCCAGAATAGCCTCCTTGTTCGCCTCGGCCCATTCCACCAGTCCGAAAATATGCGGCAGAAGACTCCCGCCCCGCTCCGTAAGACGGTATTCCACCCGCGGCGGAACCTCGGCGTAGACTTCGCGGCGGATCATTCCGTCGGTTTCGAGCATCCGCAGCGTGACGGTCAGCATGCGGTGCGAAATGTCGCCCAGCGTGCGGTGGATCTCGCTGAAACGCATCACGCCGTTGGCATTCAACGTCAGCAACACCAACATCGACCACTTGTCCCCCAGGCGGCACAGCACGTCCCGGACCGGGCAGGAACCCGTGGGCGTGAAATTTTTCAATTTTTTCTCCGGCTCCATCCGTTTGGTATCCAGCAATGGTTACACGTATGTAACCATCTCATTTTTAAGTGCGTTATTGTTTTTACGGGCTGTTTGCCCTATCTTTGTACGCAAAGATAACAAACTTACCGAAAATAACCATTGTATCACTAAACGAATTGCAATCATGGCAAAAAAAGCAGCTGTCGTGGCCGTGAATCCCGTGAACGGGATGGGCCTGTTCCAGTATCTGGAAACGTTTTTCGAAAACAAGATTCCCTGCACCGTGTTCGCCGTGGCCGAAAGCCGCGAGATCCGCACCAACTCGGGCATCGGCCTGACGGCCGACGACGTGATCGCCAACCTCAAGGGTCACGAAGAGGAGTACGACGCTCTGGTGTTCGCCTGCGGCGACGCCGTGCCGGTCTTCGCGCAGCATGCCGGCGAGCCTTGGAACAGGGACCTGATGGAGGTGCTGAAAACCTTCGGGGAGACGGGCAAACCGATGATCGGCCACTGCGCCGCAGGGATGATGTTCGGATTCGCAGGCGTCGCCGCCGGACGGCGCGTCGCCGTGCACCCGATGGCCAAGGCCGCCGTGACGGGCCCCGTGGCGACGGACGCCCCGTTCGAAATCGACGGCAATTTCTTCACCGCGCAGGAGGAGCACGCCATCCCGGCGATGATCGGCCGCGTGGTCGAAGCGCTGAAATAGCGGCGTGTCATAGCGGACACCCGCGAGCCGCCACCTGAAAAACAAGGTTCGGTTTTTTGATTTTAGAGGAGCGGATTTTATCCTGACACAGTTCGACCCGGACGGGACATACAAACGTATTTTCCGTTCGGGCCGGACAAGGCAGGACGGAAGAGGCCCTGTAAAATCGAAAACTATCCTTTCCGCTTGTAACGCGAGGGCGAGGTTCCGGTGTGCTGTTTGAAATACTTGCCGAAGAAGGACTGCGTCGAGAAATTGAGGTGGTAGGCGATCTCCTGAATGCTCATTCCGGAGTACTTCAGCAGCGTCTTGGCTTCGAGAATCACCGACTCGTCGATCCACCGCGCGGCCGTCTTGCCGCTCACCTCCTTCACCACGGACGAGAGGTATTTGGGCGTGATATTGAGCTGCTTGGCGTAGAAGCTCACGTTGCGCTCGCGCTTGTTGTACTGTTGCAGCAGCGACATGAACTCGTCGAACAGCACCTCGCAGCGCCCCTGCTTCATCTCGCCGGGCTGCTCGCGCTGGTTGATCTCGGTGATGATGTAGAACGCCGTGGTGAAGAGCGTGCGGATGATCTCGTGGCGGTAGCGCTCCTTGTCGCTGCGCAGCATGGTCTTGATGAGCTGGAACAGCTGCCGGATCTCCTCCACGTCCTGCGGCGACACCTCCAGCACGGGGAGCCTTGCCGAACGCATGTACACCGGCAGCGACGTCGAAAGGTCGATCTGAATCTCATTGACGAACGACTTGGAGAAGGCCAGGAAATAGGCCGCGGCGTTCGACGAGCACTTGATTGTGCGGATGATCGAATCGGGGTTGAAAAAGACGATCGTGTTGGGCTTGATGCTGTAATTCTGCATGTCGATCGACACGGTGGCCTCGCCCGTCATCATGATGATGGCCGAGAAGCCGTCGATGGAGGCCGGGTAGTCGGCCGTCGTATTCTTGTCTGGCCGTGAGTGCGGATGTAATCACCAGATCGTCCGACAGATAGAACACGTCGCTCATTTCCTTTTTGATCCGCGAAATGGAGACCTTGCGCAAACTTTCGCGTCCTCCGCTGCGCGCCGTTTTGCCGTTCTCCGCCATATCGTCGTAATTTTCCGACAAAAGTATGAATTTTCGCAGAATCAAAAACAAGCCGGACCGTGCGCGAAAAATCAGAAATTGCCCGAGGCCTGTTTGGCGCACATCACGCGCAGCCCGCCGGGCAGACACTCGATGTGCAGCGGGAAGTCGGCCCCCTTCTGCCCGTCCACGTCCGTGGGCTCGTTGACCGACGAACGGATGTCGATCCGCCGCGCCCGGAGGTGGCGGACGATCTTCGGGCTGCCGCCCGCCAGATAGCGGCACATGGCCAGCGTCGAACGAAAGAAATTCTTCTTCTCGAGCAGGATGCAGTCCAGCAGCCCGTCGCGGATCGAGGAGCGGCGCGCCAGGCGGAACCCGCCGGCCGTCTCGCCGTTGAAGACGAGCACCATGAGCGACCGCAGGTCGAACCGCACGCCGTCGGCCTCGAGCTCCAGCGGCACGGCATGGATCGAGGCGATCTCCCGGGCCCCCTCGATGATATAGGCCAGCTTGCCGAGCCTGTGCTTGCGGTCGTCGGGCGTGCGCTGCGAGGTCGTGGTGAAGATGCCGAAGCTGAAGACATTGACGAAGTAAAGGTCGTTCACACGACCGCAATCGACCCGTTCCTCCACGCCCGAAGCGATCTGCCGCGCCGCTTCGAGCGGCTCGCGCGACATGCCGAGCGCTCCGGCGAAGTCGTTGGCCGTGCCGGCCGGAATCACCCCCACGGGAATGTCCAGCCCCTTGCGCTTCATGGCGTTGAGCACGAAATTGACCGACCCGTCGCCTCCCGCGACGACCATGAGCGACACCGACTCGTTGCCGTCGAACGGATTGGCCGCGAAATCGACCCGCTGCGGGCGGATGTCGTATCCGTAGGCGCGGAACACCGTGCAGATGCCCTCGACATGGGCGGCGATACGCCCTTTGCCCGACTGCGGATTGTAGAGAAAAATGGCTGTTTTCATATTCCGTATGCGCTATTTCATAATCAGTTGTTCCATCGCCGGGGAGACGTACTCCTCGTAGGTGTCGCCGCTGCCGGCGAGGATGAAGTAAACCTTCGCCTCCGGCATCCGCTCCGCGGCCGCCAGCGCGTCGTCGGCCCCCATGGCCAGGAACATGGTCCCCAGCGCATCGGCCTCGGCGCACGTGGGCGCGACGACCGTGACCGAAAGCAGCCGCGAAAGGGCGCTGCGGCCCGTGCGCGGGTCGATCGTATGGGCCACCTTGCGGCCGTCGGCGTCGAGATAGAAGCGGCGGTAGTTGCCCGAGGTGGCCAGCCCGCCCTCCCGCAGCCGGATCCGCTTCTGAAGGTATTCGCCGTCGCTCATGTTGCCGTCGAAGGGGGTTTCCACCCCGATCCGCCACGCCTCGCCCGTGCGATTGACGCCCCGGCAGCGGATCTCGCCGCCGATGTCCACGATGTAGTTCTCGGCGCCGAACCGTTCGACCAGCTCCGCCAGCAGATCGACCGTGTAGCCCTTGGCCACCGAATTGAAGTCGAGCTGCACGCGGGGGTCGCTCTTCACCAGCCGCCCGCGTTCGATGCGGACCTTTTCGCGGCCCACGAAATCGAGGATCGAATCGACGTTCGGGTGCGCCTGGGCCGCCTTGCCGGCGAATCCCCACGCCTCGACGAGCGGCTTGACCGTCACGTCGTAACGCCCCCCGCTCAACGCCCCGATGCTGTCCGCCAGGCGGAGGTTGAAGGCGATATGGCGATCGACGCTGTCCGTCTCGTTGCGGTTCAGCCGGCTCAGCAGCGACGCCGGATCGAAAATCGACATCGAGGCCTTGGCCTCGCGGTCCAGCTCCATGACGGCCGCGTACAGCTCCTGCGACGAGACCCCCCTCGACGTCGGCCACCACGTGCAGCGTCGTACCGAGCATCGTGCCGTCCACCACCGTATAGGTACGCGGCCCTCCGCCGCAGCCCGCGAACCCCGCGGCGAAGAGCGCCGCGAAAAGGCCGCAAAGGTTCTTTTTCAGCATAATTTTCACCCGTTTAGCCGCAAAAGTACGATTTTCCCGCCGATCCGGCTACTTTTCCTCCCGAAAAGAGAAATAATTTTTCACATTTCATGCGCAATTCCCATTTATTTCGTACCTTTGCAAAACGCTCTGGCGTTATCCACGGTAAGGGGGATGCGTCGTAGAGTGGAACTTAAATAAACTTTCACACAATGGCTTATTTAACAGCAGAGAAAAAGCAGGAGCTTTTCGGCAAGTACGGCAAGTCTAACACCGACACGGGTTCGCCCGAGAGCCAGATCGCGTTGTTTTCCTACCGTATCAGCCACCTTACTGAACACCTCAAGAGCAACAAGCACGACTTCGGAACCCAGCGCGCGCTGCTGCGCCTGGTAGGTAAGCGCCGCCAGTTGCTGGAGTACCTCAAGGAGGTGGACATCGAGCGCTACCGCGCGATCGTCAAGACACTCAACCTCCGCAAGTAATCCCGAGGCAGAAATGAGGGCAATTCCCGAGAGGGGTTGCCTTCATTTTCATTGAAGACGAACAATCGAAACACACATAGGTTTAAAATTTTTATGGAAGAAAAGAAGCTGTACAACGCAGTCCGTAAAACGATCACGCTGGCCGACGGACGCCGGATCGAGATCGAAACGGGCAAGCTGGCCAAGCAGGCCGACGGCTCGGTGGTCGTCAAGATGGGCGACACGATGCTGCTCGGTACGGTGGTGGCCGCCAAGGATGCAAAACCCGACACCGATTTCATGCCCCTCCAGGTCGAATACAAGGAGAAGTACGCCGCCTGCGGCCGCTACCCCGGAGGCTTCATGAAACGCGAAGGCAAGGCCAATGACAGCGAAGTGCTCGTGGCCCGGCTGATCGACCGCGCGCTCCGCCCCCTGTTCCCCTCGGATTACCACGCCGAAGTCTATGTGACCGTCACGCTGATCTCGGCGGACAAGGATATTCAGCCCGACGCGCTGGCCGGTCTGGCCGCTTCGGCCGCGCTGGCCGTCTCGGACATCCCCTTCGGCGGTCCCATTTCGGAGGTGCGCGTCGTGCGCCGCAACGGCGAGTACGCCATCAACCCCAACTTCTCGGAGATGCCCGAATGCGACCTGGACATCATGGTCGGCGGCACGATCGACAACATCCTGATGGTCGAGGGCGAAATGAAGGAGGTCTCGGAGGAGGTGATGCTCGGCGCCATCAAGTTCGCGCACGAGGAGATCAAGAAGCACTGCGCCGTACAGATCGAGCTCTCGAAGGAGCTGGGCAAGGACGTCAAGCGCACCTACTGCCACGAGGTGAACGACGAGGAGCTGCGTCAGACGATCGTCCGCGAGCTCTACGACAAGGCCTACGCCATCGCCACGAGCGGCACGATGAAGCACGAGCGCGAGGATCTGTTCAACGCCCTCGAGGCCGAATTCGCGTCGCGCTACACGGAGGAGGAGCTCGTGGAGAAGGCTCCGTTGATCCACAAATATTTCCACGACGACGTGCAGAAGAAGGCCATGCGCAACATGATCCTCGACGAAGGCAAGCGCCTCGACGGCCGCCGCACGGACGAAATCCGCCCGATCTGGTGCGAGGTGGGCTACCTGCCCGCGGCCCACGGCTCGGCGATCTTCACGCGCGGCGAAACGCAGTCGCTGACCACCGTGACGCTGGGCACGAAGCTCGACGAAAAGGTCAAGGACGAAGTGCTCGTACAGGGAACCGAGCAGTTCGTGCTGCACTATAACTTCCCGCCCTTCTCGACGGGCGAGGCGAAGGCCGCACGCGGTCTTTCGCGCCGCGAGATCGGCCACGGTCACCTGGCATGGCGCGCCCTGAAGCCGATGGTTCCGCTGGGCGAGGAGAACCCCTACGCCGTGCGCGTCGTGTCGGACATCCTCGAGTCGAACGGCTCGTCGTCGATGGCCACCGTCTGCGCCGGAACGCTCGCCCTGATGGACGCCGGCGTGAAGCTCAAGAAACCCGTGTCGGGTATCGCCATGGGCCTGATCTCCGACTCGCAGACGGGCAAATGGGCCGTGCTGTCGGACATTCTGGGCGATGAGGACCACCTGGGAGACATGGACTTCAAGGTGACGGGAACGCGCGACGGCATCACCGCCACGCAGATGGACATCAAGGTGGACGGCCTCTCCTACGAGGTGCTCGCCGCAGCGCTCGAACAGGCCCGCAAGGGACGCATGCACATCCTCGACAAGATCACGGAGTGCATCGCCGAGCCGCGCGCCGACTACAAGCCGTGCGTGCCGCGCATCGTGCAGATCACCATCCCGCAGGACATGATCGGTTCGGTGATCGGCCCGGGCGGCAAGGTGATCCAGGACATCCAGAAGACCACGAACACCACCATCACCATCACCGAGGAGGACAACAAGGGCATCGTGGACATCTTCGGCATCGACAAGGCCGCCCTCGACGGCGCACTGGCCCGCATCAAGGCCATCGTGGCCATCCCCGAGGTGGGCGAGACGTACCACGGCCGGATCCGCTCGATCGTGGCCTTCGGCGCGTTCGTCGAGATCATGCCCGGCAAGGACGCCCTGCTCCACATCTCGGAGATCGACTACAAGCGGTTCGAGACGATGGAGGAGACCGGCCTGAAGGAGGGCGACGAGATCGACGTCAAGCTGATCGGCATAGACCCCAAGACGGGCAAACTCAAACTCTCGCGCAAGGCCCTGCTGCCCAAGCCCGAGGGTTACGTGGAGCGGGAGCGCCGTCCGCGTCCCGAGCGCCGCGAACGCCACGAGCGCAAGGAAGAGTAGCCCGACCGGACAAGCGATTATTTCGGGCGGAAACTTCCTGAAAGTTTTTCTGCCCGAAATAATTGCATAATTCACGGAAGTTTTTCTATATTTGCATTGTCCGTCACCGTAAATGCATCCGACGGAACGGGACGGGAAAAGAAAAACCGAAGTGAGAGAGAACAACAGGGGAGAAAAAAATTAGGCAAACAACCAAAAATCACATTAAAATTTACCCATTATGAAAAAGCTAATGAAATTGAGCATGGTGCTCGCCGTGGCCGCGCTGGCATTCACGAGCTGCAACTGCTTCAAGAAAATGGCCAAGAACCGGGACGACGTCCAGCTGACGGTGGCTCCCGAGATTCTGACGCTCAACAACGGCATCGTGGCCGCCGACATCAACGTAACCTTCCCGGTCAAGTACTTCAACGCGAAGGCCGTCGTCAAGGTGACCCCCGTCATCGTGTTCGAGGGCGGCGAAGTGGCCGGCACGGCTCACTTCTACCAGGGTTCGAAGGTGGACGACAACTACACGGTGGTCGATAAGAAGAACGGCGGCAACGTGACGATGCACGTCGAGTTCCCGTACGATCCCCGCATGGACGAGTGCGCCCTGCAGCTCCGCGCCGAGATCAAGTGCCCGGGCGGCAAGTGCAAGGAGTTCACGCTCGTGAACCTGAACACCGGCGCCATCCCCACGAAGGAGGAGGCCGCCGTGCTGGCCGGCAACGACGCTGCCGCAGCCGCTCTGGCCAAGGAGTTCGGCCTGACGGTCGCCTACGGTCTGAACACGCTGCAGAAGGACATCAAATACGGCGACCTGATGGAGCAGATGGACAACAACTTCAAGCGCATCACCACCGTAGTGGACAAGACCGACCTGCTCTACACGATCAACTCGTCGGTCGTGACGAAGAAGCACGAGAAGGCCGCCAACCTCGGCGCATTCAAGGAGAACGTGGACAAGAACCTCACGAACGACCGCGCAACGCAGAACATCGCCGTGAAGGGTTACGCTTCGCCCGACGGTCCCGAGAAGTTCAACGACAAGCTGTCGAAAGCCCGCAGCGAATCGGGTCACAAGGTGATCGCCAAGCTGCTCAAGGATTCGGGCCTCGATATCGACGCCGCAGCCTACGGCGAGGACTGGGACGGTTTCAAGGAGCTGGTCGAAAAGTCGAACATCAAGGACAAGAACCTCATTCTCCAGGTGCTGAGCCTCTACAACTCGCCCGCCGAGCGTGAGAGCGAAATCAAGAACATGTCGGCCGTATTCAACGAGCTGAAGGAGGAGATCCTGCCCGAGCTGCGCCGCTCGCAGATCGTGAACACCACCGACCTGCAGGGCAAGACCGACGCCGAGATCATGGCCGCTTACCGCAACGGCGGAGAGCTGACCGTCGAGGAGTACCTCTTCGCCGCTCAGGAGCTGACCGACTGCCCGAAGGAGCAGGTAGCCATCCTGACCGCCGCTTCGAAGAAGTACAACGACGCCCGCGTTTACAACAACCTCGGCGTGGCCCAGACGAAGGTCGGCGACAAGGCTGCCGCCCTGAAGTCGTTCGAGAAGGCCGCCAAGATGGATTCGTCGAAGGAGCTGAACAAGAACCTCCTGCTGGCCAACCTCGCCAACAACAACACCGCTGAGGCCAAGAAGTACGCCGCAGCCGCCGACGCTCAGGCAAAGGCCGCCATGGCTGCCGCCGAGGGCGACTACAAGACCGCTGCCCGGAACCTCGAGGGTTACAACGCCGCCATCGCACTGGTACAGTCGAACGACCTGGCCGGCGCCAAGAAGGCCATCGCCAAGGACAATTCGGCCGACGCCGACTACCTGCGCGCCGTGATCGCCGTGAAGGAAGGCGACATGAAGAGCGCCGAGGCTCAGCTCAAGAGCGCTACGTCGAAGAATCCCGAGCTGGCCAAGAAGGCCGCCAAGGACGTGAACCTGAAGGCACTGAAGAAATAATTCGGAAGAGGCGGAGAATCTCCGCTGCGAAAGAGCCCGGACCGTGAAGGTCCGGGCTCTCTTTTTGCAGGGAAGCGCATACGAAGGAAAAGAGAGAGCACCGCAGGAAAGGGATGGCGGCAGGGAATGCAAAGCAACGGGACGGCCGTCCGCGGGGAACCCCAAACGCAGAAACAGACGGAAATAAGAGGAGAGGGCAATGTGCGGAGGCAGGCGGTTGCGCAGAAGCACACGCCCGCCGACACGGATATGGATCGAGCGGTCCCGGACATGACTTCGCGGGGCCATTCCGACCCCCCCCCGGACGTATCGCCCGGACGCCATGTCCGACACGACTCGCACAAACGACTCCGGAGACGGCCGCAGATGCCATTCCGAAAAGCCCCCGAAACAGCCCGGCCTCTTCGGAAAAGGATTCCGGACGCCGTTCCCGAAAGCAGGGAAGCCCGGAGAGGCCTCCGGAACAGAAAATAAATCCGGCCGGAGAGGGGCGGAGATCGAATAATTTTTCTAATTTTGTCGAAAACAGCGATACCATGGAATACGCCAATCACCTGAAGGAATACGCCCCGGCATGGAGCGCGGAACGCGTGGAGGAAGAGGTAGCCCGCATCCGCAAGGCCGCCGGGGAGCGCAACCACAACGCGGAAGTTTACAAATTCTGCTACTCGGCCATCGACCTCACGACACTCTCGTGCAACGACTCGGTGGCCTCCGTCACGGAGTTCGCCCGCAAGGCCGCGGAGTTTTACGAGAAATACCCGCATATTCCCAACGTGGCGTCGATCTGCATCTACCCCTCGTTCGTCGAGACCGTCGGTGTGGCCGTGGACGGCACGCCGATGCGCATCACGAGCGTCGGCGGCGGATTCCCCGCATCGCAGACCTACCTCGAAGTGAAGGCGCTCGAAGTAGCGATGGCCGTGGAGAACGGAGCCGACGAAATAGACATCGTGCTCAACGTGGGACGGATGCTCACGGGCGAATACGACGAGGCGGCCAACGAAGTGGAGGTGATCCGCTCGGAGCTGGACGAAGACGTCGTGCTGAAGGTCATCATCGAGTCGGGAGCGCTGAAAACGCCGGAACTGATCCGACGGGCTTCGCTGCTCTCCATGTTCGCAGGGGCGGATTTCGTGAAGACCTCGACCGGCAAGATCGACGTGGCGGCGACGCCCGAAGCGGCCGTCGTCATGTGTCAGGCGATCCGCGACTATTACGAAAAGACGGGCCGCAAGGTCGGCTTCAAGGCAGCCGGAGGGGTCCGCACGCCCGAGGACGCGGCGCTGTACTACACGATCGTCGAGGAGATTCTGGGCCGGGAATGGCTCACGACCGACCTGTTCCGCATCGGCGCCTCGTCGGCCGCGAACAACCTGCTCTCGGCCATCGAAGGCAAACCCGTGAAATATTACTGATCCGGCGACCGCCCTCCGCAGGGCCTCGGAGAAATCCGACGGTTCCGGCAAATCCGCCCGGTCCGATCCACCCGGTCCGGTCCGAAAGAGAGGCGGCAGAACATACGAACGGATTCGGAGAAAACCGAAAACGAACCGAATTACCCTTGCGGCAGCGAATGCCGCAAGGGTAATTTCATTGCAGGGTTTTTGATTTCCCGGAACCGATCCGGGAACGAAAAAGAACCGCACCGGCAGGCGCGGAACCGCTCCCGGTTCAGCGGGAGGACACGGAGTCCGCAGCGACTGCGCCGCGGCTCCCGCTCTCCGCCTCCCGGGCGGAGGTTTCCCCTGCACCGGAACGGAACGTCCCACCCGGAACGCCGGCGGAGGCTTCGGTCCGCTCCGCACGCAGCGAGAGCATCGAACGGTATTCGCCGCACCGAAGCGCGGCCGCCGCGACCGCGAAGAGCGTCGCCAATGCGGCGATCCAGCCGATCAGTCGCTTAATCATCCCGCTTTCCGTTCAGAATCCCGATGGCCCGCACGATCACGTCGTCCACGGGGTAGATTTGCGCATAGAATCCGTCGTCCTCGAGCGACGTGTTGCGCCCGATGTAGGCCCTCAGTTGCGCCTCGATGAGTTTGTGCGAGCGGGCGATATCGTCGTAACGCGGCGCGACGCCCTTGCGGGCCGCATAGGCGATGAAATCATCGAAAAGCCTCCGGTCGCCGTCGAGCAGCGAGTCCAGTCCGCCGATCGTCCGCACGGCGTTCAGCGCGTCGCGATGCCGGTCGGCATATTCGATCGTATAGCGGTAGAGGATATTGCGTCCCGCCACCTCGATAAAATACTTCGTCACGTCGGTCGTGTCGGCCGGCACGAAGACGTCGGGCATGATGCCGCCCCCGCCATAGACCACCTTCCCGCCGGGTGTCGTGCGCTTGAGCGAATCGGCGAAGCGGATGCTGTCCGCCGAGAAGAACTCGTTGTTCCGGTAGCGGTTCCAGAGATCCTCCTCGTAGCTCTCGTCGTCGCCGATCGTGTAGGGTTTCTGGATCGAACGCCCCGTCGGCGTGTAGTAGCGGGCCGTCGTCAGCCGCAGGGCCGATCCGTCGGCATAGGGAATCTGCTGCTGCACGAGCCCCTTGCCGAACGAACGGCGGCCGACGATCGTGCCGCGGTCGTTGTCCTGCAGGGCGCCGGCCAGAATCTCGCTCGACGAAGCGCTCGCCTCGTCGATGAGCACCGCCACTTCCATCTCCTGAGCCGATCCCGTACCGTCGGCGTATTCGCGCAACTGCTCGTGGCGGCGGTCCTCCGTATAGACGATCAACTGCCCCTCGTGCAGGAATTCGTTGGCCACGGCGATGGCCTGGTCGAGGAATCCGCCCGAGTTGCCGCGCAGGTCGAAGATGAGCTTCGACACCCCCTGCGCCCGCAGCGTGTCCAGCGCCGCACGGAACTCCCCGGCGGTCGTCCGTGCGAACTGCCCCAGCTTGACATAGCCGATGCCGTCCACGATGCGGAAGGCCGACTCGACGCTCCGGATCGGAATGATGCCGCGTTCGACCTCCACCTCCACCAGTCCGTCGATCCCCTGCCGGCCGAGCCCCAGACGGACCTTCGAGCCGCGCGGCCCGCGCAGCATCTTCACCACCTCGTTCTGAGGAATTTTCCGCCCGGCGACGAGCGAATCGCCGATCTCGACGATCCGGTCCCCGGCCTTGACGCCGGCCTTGTCGCTCGGGCCGTGAGGGATGACGTTCAGCACGATCACCGTATCGGTGGCCATGTTGAACACCACGCCGATCCCGTCGAACTCGCCTTCGAGCGGCTCGTTCAGCGCGGCCATCTCCGACGCGGGGATATAGACCGAATGGGGGTCCAGCTCCCGCACGAGCAGCGGAATGACGTGCTCGGCGAGCGAATCCATCGACACCGAATCGACGTAGCGGTTCTCGATGAGCGACAGCGTATAGGTCAGTTTGTTGGACGGCACGGACATGTGGCTCAGCATCCCCCGGATCTGCGACGCCGTGTCGTGCCGTCCGAGATATTGGCCGAGCAGGATGCCCAGCACGACGCCCGCCGACAGGATCAGCGGGAAAATCACCGTATGTTTCGAATTTCTGTACATCGCATGACGCGGCCCGCGGCCGCTACGGAATTACTTGTTCTTGAAGGTATAGGTCAGACCCACCAGCAGTTGCGTATTGGTCTGTACGTCGAGATTCTGCGCCCGGTTGTAGTAGAGCTGGAAGTTGAGCGTCGTCTTGATATACTTCGTGGCGTAGATTTCGAGCGTGTTCTCCCAGCGTACCGTCGGATGGATCGGCAGGCGGGGTTTGTCCTTGATATTCTGGCCGCCGCTCAGCCACTTCTCGTAGGCGAGACGGTACTCCGTGTAGTCGCGGATCTTGTTCTTCTGTCCCAGGTCGGTCATCCAGCCGTAGAATCCCGAGATACGGGTCTTGTAGTGCAGGTAGTTCGACTTGCCGAAGGTCCGGTCGAAGTCGATCTGAATGGACGAACCGCCCTCGTATTTCGACGTCTTGTCGGGGTCCTCGATACCGTAGGAGTAGGCGGGCTTGATCTCGTTGCCGTCCTTATCGACCTGCCGCCGGCGAATCCAGTCGCTCTCGGCGAAGGTGGCGTTGAGCGACAACGGCGAGAGGTTGATGACGATGGGAAACTTCTTGACCGGGCAGTTGTAGGTGAAACCGAACGAAATATCCAGATAACCCGGGGTCATGAAGGTGCTTTTCAGGTGCTTGCGCTCCTGCTCCGTACGCGATACATAGCCGTTCACGAACTGGCTGCGGAATTTGAAGATCGAACCGTAGGACCAGTTCTTCGACATCTTGAAGGCCGGGGAGACCGAAATGTCGAATTCGTCCAGATTCTTGAACCAGACGCCGTTGCTGTCGGTCGAACCGTCGTCGTTGGTCGTCTCGACCCGCATCCGGTTGTAGCCCATCTTGGCGTTGAAAATCGTCTCTACCGTGAAGAGATTCTTCGTGAAGGTATGCTTCAGGAAAAGCGTCGCCGTCAGCGCGATGGAGTTGTCACCGCCCGACACGGCGATCCACGAATCATTGTACGAGGTGAGCGATCCCTGCAAGTCGGCCTTTATCTCCAGGTAATTGCGCTCCTTCCGGATCGCCGCCCGCTCGGCCTTGTAACGGGCCAGGCTGAAATAATCGACATCCACGGGAGTCGATTTCAGCCGGTCGCGGAAAGTCACGCCCTCCTGTTCCGCATTCACTTCGTCGATCGAAATCTGCGCCGCGGCCGGGAGAGCGGAGACCAGAAACGACGACAAGGCGAGCAGCAGGTAAAAATGTTTCATAATGAAGCGATTGTATTTTCAAGTAGCAAAGTTATGAATTTATTTACAAAATATTTACATTTGTCGGGAACTTAAACCGATTGACACGACAGATGAAATATTTCGGAGCACACGTAAGCGCCTCGGGCGGCGTGGAGAACGCCCCCGCCAATGCGCACGCGATCGGCGCCACCGCCTTCGCGCTCTTCACCAAGAACCAGCGGCAATGGGTCGCCGCCCCGCTCCGCGCGGAACAGATAGCGGCCTTCCGCAAGGCGTGCGACGAGCTGGGATACGCTCCGGCGCAGATCCTGCCGCACGACTCGTACCTGATAAACCTCGGACACCCCGAGCGCGAGGCGCTCGAAAAATCACGGACCGCCTTTCTCGACGAGATGCGGCGCTGCGAGCAACTGGGACTCGACCGGCTGAACTTCCACCCGGGGAGCCACCTGCAGAAGATCGCCGAGGAGGAGAGCCTCGACCGGATCGCCGAGTCGATCAACCTCGCGCTGGACCGCACGCACGGCGTCACGGCCGTCATCGAGAATACGGCCGGGCAGGGTTCGAATCTCGGATTCCGGTTCGAGCATCTCGCCTACCTGATCGACCGCGTGGAGGACAAGTCGCGCGTGGGCGTCTGCATCGACACCTGCCACGCCTTCGCCGCGGGATACGACCTGCGCACGGCCGAGGCGTGCGACGCCACGTTCGCCGAGCTGGAGCGCGTCGTGGGATTCCGCTACCTCAGGGGGATGCATCTGAACGATGCGATGAAGCCCCTCGACAGCCGCGTGGACCGCCACACGCCGCTGGGCGACGGACAAATCGGCATCGAATGCTTCCGCTACATCGCCCGCGACAAGCGGTTCGACGGCATTCCGCTGATTCTCGAAACCCCCGACGAAGCCCGCTGGAGCGAGGAAATCGCGCGGCTGAAGGCATTCGCCGGGGAGGCGTAACCCCCGGGGGACCGCCGGCGAGCGAAAACCGCCCCTGCGACCGCACGTGTCGCAGGGGCGGTTTTCGCATACGGGGCGCCCTCACAGCCGGTCCAGACACCGCCGGATGACCGCCGCGCTGCCGCGTACCTCCTCTTCGGAGATCGTCAGCGGCGGCGAAATGCGGAACGCCGTGTCGCAGAAGAGGAACCAGTCGCTCAGAATGCCCTCCTCCCGGAACAGTTCCATCATGCGGTAAAGCCGGGCCGAATCGCCCAGTTCGACGGCCAGCAGCAGGCCGCTGCGGCGAATCTCCCGCACGGCCGCATGGCCGCCCAGCAGCTCCTCGTACAACGCCCCCTTCGCCTCGACCTGCCGCACGACGTCGTTTTCCAGGAGGTATTCGAGGGCCGCCAGCCCCGCGGCGCAGCAGACCGGATGGCCGCCGAAAGTGGTGATATGCCCCAGCACGGGATTCGACTGCAACGTGTCCATGATCTCGTGCCGCGAGACGAAGGCCCCGAGCGGCATGCCGCCGCCGAAGGCTTTCGCCAGACAGACGATGTCGGGCGTGACGCCGTACTTGAGCATGGCGAACAGCTCGCCCGTGCGGCCCATGCCGGTCTGTATCTCGTCGAAGACGAGCAGCGCCCCCACCTCGTCGCAGCGCCTGCGCAGCGCCTCGAGGTAGCCCGGCCGCGGCGGCCGCACCCCCGCTTCGCCCTGCACCGGCTCGGCCAGCACGCAGGCCGTGCGGCGCGTGATGCGCTCCAACTGCGCGAAGTCGTTGAACTCGATGGCCTGCACGTCGGGCAGCAGGGGCCGGAACGCCCCTTTCCACTCCTCGCCCTCGGGCGCGCCCATCATCGTCATCGCGCCGTGCGTCGAACCGTGATAGGCCCTCCGCATCGAGATCATCTCCGTGCGCCCCGTGAACCGCTTGGCCAGCTTCAGCGCCCCCTCGACCGCCTCGGCGCCCGAATTGACGAAATAGACGCTCTCGAGCGGCGCAGGCAGCAGCGACGCGATCTTCGCGGCGTACTCCACCTGCGGGGTTTCGATCAGCTCGCCGTAAACCATCACGTGCATGTAGCGTGCGGCCTGCTCCTGCACGGCCCGCACCACGGCCGGATTGGCATGGCCCACGTTGCTCACCGAGACGCCCGCCACCAGATCGTAATACCGCTTTCCTTCGGGCGTATAGAAAAACGAACCCTCGGCCCGGGTCACCTCCACCAGCATCGGCGAAGGCGAAGTCTGGGCCACACGGGCCAGGAACTGTTTCCGTAAAATCGTATCGTTCATAGAAATAACCGAATTTTCCATTTTTCCCTCCGCCGGACCGGGACACGTCCACGCGCCCGGGAGCATCCCCGCAGCCGCCATTTCACGGCCGCCCGGCGGAACGGACCGTCACCGCGGCCGCAGCGCGAACCCCGCGGCCGGACGGTCTCAAAGGCCGCCGCTGCCGAAACGCCGCCGCAGAATCTCCTCCGAATCCTTCACGCTGCGGCGCATCCAGCGCTCCAGCACCTCGGCCTGCGAAGCAAGGGGCATCCGCCACCCGGGAACCGTGAGCCGCACGCGCTCCGAAAGCATGTAGATCAGGATCGCCGCCGAGGCCGAGACATTCAGACTCTCGACCATCCCGCACATCGGAATACGCAGGAACTCGTCCGCCGCGGCGACGATCCCGTCCGAAATCCCGGCGTGCTCCGTGCCGAAGACCAGCGCGAAGGGCCCCCGCGCGACGTCGAACGTCTCGGGGGTGCAGTCCTCGCGGTGGGGCGTCGTGGCGACGATGCGGTAACCCGCGCCGCGGAGTGCCGCCAGCGCGTCGTCCGTCGAACGATGCCGCCGGATGTCCACCCACCGGTCGGTCCCCCGCACCACGGCCGCACTCGGCTCGAACGGACAGAGACTTTCGACCGTGTGCATCTCCTGAATGCCGAACGCCTCGCAATGGCGCACCAGCGCGGCAGCGTTCTGGCCGTGGAACATGTTCTCGGCCAGCACCGTCATATAACGCGTCCGGCCGGCGACCGTCCGCCGCAGCACGGCATAGCGGTCCGCAGTCATGAACTCCGCCAGGCAGGCGATCCGTCCGGCAAGATGTCCGGCTTCGGGGCCGAACCCGCCGTCGGAAGCGGCTTCGTCATTTGCGGTATTTTTCATCTTCGTCGAGGATTTTCAGGTAACTTTCGTAGCGGGCCGGGGCGATCTCTCCCCTCCGCACGGCCTCCACGACCGCACAGCCCGGCTCGTGCGTGTGCGTGCAGTTGTAGAAGCGGCAGCCGGGAGCCGTGCGCATCATCTCCGGGAAGTAGTGCCACAACTCGGCCCCGTCGATGTCGAGCAGCCCGAAGCCCTTGATGCCGGGCGTGTCGATCACCGCCCCGCCCCCGGCGAGGGGATACATGGCCGAAAAGGTCGTCGTATGCCGCCCCTTGCGGTGGCTCTCGGAAATCTCGCCCGTACGGATGTCGAGCGACGGGTCGATGGCTCGGACGAGCGTCGATTTCCCTACGCCCGAATTGCCCGCCACGAGCGTCGTGCACCCCGCGAGCAGCTCCCGTACCTCCTCCACGCCGACGCCCTGCGGCGCAGCGGCCTCCAGCACGCGGTAGCCGGCCCCTTCGTACACGGCGCGGAAGGCGGCGACGGCCTCCGGATCCTGCAGGTCGATCTTCGACAGCAGGATCGCCGCCGGGACCTTGTAGGCCTCGCACGTCACCAGGAAACGGTCCACGAATTCCGTGGCGGTCTCGGGCGCGCGCAACGTTACGACCAGCAGCGCGCGATCGACGTTGGCGGCGATGATATGCGATTCCTTCGAAAGGTTCGAAGCCCTGCGGATCACGTAGTTGCGGCGCGGCGCGATGTCGGCGATCACGTAGTCGCCCCCGTCGTCGGCCTCGCACGCCACCTCGTCGCCCACCACCACCGGATTGGTCGAACGGCGCCCTTGCAGACGCAGGCGGCCCCGCATGCGGCAGCGGACCGTCTCCCCGTCGTGCCGCACCTCGTACCAGCTTCCGGTCGCGCGGACCACCGTTCCCGTAAAACGCTTCTCCATAGGCTATTCGTCCCGCTGCGGAACCCGGTCGCCAACCCATTCCAGGAAAGGGAAGACGGCTTCCGAGAGACGCAGCACCGGTTCATAACATTTCGACTGTCCGACCGTCCGCGGGCCGACCAGCGTGTAATCCGCATTGAGCTTGTCGAACGCCGAGAACAACGCGCTCAGTATCAACAGATACTTCAGCACGGAAACCGCCACGCCCAGCAGGATGTCGGCAATACCCAGCCCTGCGAAACGGCACAGGCGGCGCACCAGCCGCGCCGCGACGGCCACCGCCAGCACGACGGCCACGAGCACCGCGGCGAAGCCTCCCGCCGCGGCGAACTCCCCGTCGAGCTCGAGCCACGCCCCGACCCGGCCGCCGTAGTGCGCCGCCAGCCAGATGCCGGCGACCACTCCCGCCAGCGAACATACCTGCACGACGAAGCCCTGCCGCCAGCCGTTCCAGACGGCCAGCGCCAGCACCAGGCAGACTATAAGGTCGATAGCGTTCAAAAGCAGCGGGTTTCGCGTGTAAAGATACTACTTTTGGCCGAACCGCCCAAAAAAAGAAAAACCCGTACGTCACGGGAGCCACAGATACCTAACCCAATATATTAATAGGTATGTCCTACGCACGGATCACATCGCGCAACCCGACCTCGAGCGCATTGCAGATGATACAAATGGTCCTGATCGTAAGATTCGTGCGCCCCGCCTCGATCCGGCTCAGGTTGGATCTTTCCATGTCGCAACGATACGCAAGTTCCTGCACAGTCAGCTTTTTTTCCTTCCTCAACTCCCTAATTCTCGAGGAGATATAGGCGATCTCCTCTTCATAAACAACCCCCATCTCAAAAATTTGAACAAAAATTTTGCTGTGCAAATTTTTATATATATATTTGCATCGTTGGTATCATATATGATACACAAAAAAGCGTACAGAGCGCACTTTTAACGGGGAAAACAGGTAAAGGATAAAACAAGAACGACATAAACAACCAATCCATTTCAATTCTAATTTGTCTTATGAAAAAAATTTATTTAAAAAACTCTCTGGCATTGCTCCTGACCGGAACGATGCTGGCAGGTGTCGGTTGTAAGGACTACGACGACGATATCGACAACCTGCAAAAAGAGGTCGATGATCTGAAAGGCCAGATCGAGCTGAAAGCCGACGCCTCGGCAGTCAGCTCGCTCCAGCAGAAGCTCGAAGGCATCAATTTCGACGACTTCGTGAAGGAAGCAGAGCTAAACGATCTGGTCAAGGGACTCGGCTACCAGACCGCAGAGGACGTCAAGGCTCTAATTCCCGAAGGAATGAGCGAGGAGGATGTCAAGGATATTTTCGATGCCCAGATCAAGGCTCTCGACACATGGGGCGAGATTGAGACGAACATCGGAAAGGCTGTCAAAGAATATTTGGCAAGCGGTGAATATACCGCAGCCGAGCAGGCAGAAATCGTGAACACGATTCTGGACCAACTGACCGAAGATCCTCAAGTGAAGGACATCAAGACGGCCATCAAGAACCTGTTGGGCGAGAACTTCGGTGAGTACCTCAACCAGTACAAGACCACCGACGACTTCGTAGGCGCCATCGACGAAGCTGCCGCGGCTGCCTTGAAAAAGGAAAACAGCGTGCTGGCCGCAGCCATCATGGAAAAGATCGACCCGGAAGGCTTCCTCGAGAACAAGGACCTCTCGGCCATCTTCCAGGAGTACGACCAGAAGATTTCGGCTATTTGGGACGCCATCGACGATCTGGCAGGCCGCATTCAGTCGATCGTATTCGTTCCGACGAAGGTAAACGACGGCGGTGTGGACGTCAGCATGGGCGGTTACTATATCGCAGCATCGAAGGCAGAGGACAATATCCAGCTCGCATCGCAGCCCAAAGTGAAGGTCGCATTCCGCGTAGCTCCCGCTGCGCTGGCCGAGACCCTCGCCAAGAAGATCAACGAGGGTGAAGTGAAGGCTTCGTTCATTCCCGAGGTCGTAACCCGTGCCGCCGAGGCTCCCGTAACGTACGAAGGCGACGTACTGGCCGAGGACGGCAAGCTGATCTTCACGGCCGTCGCCAACAGCGAAGTATATGCAAAACTCGACCGCGACGAGACCTTCGCCGTGGCTCTCTGCCTGTCGCAGGAGGCCAAGAAGGACGACAAGGGCAACTACGAGACCCTCGGCTTCGAGATCACCTCGCCATACATCACCACCGACGGCGATTCAAACTCCGTGAAGAGCAACTTCGTTCTGGCTCACGAAGTGGACGGCAAGCTCGTGGCATACGCCTACAAGCCTATCGCTTACGAACTGCCGTGGAACTCGGAGGAGTCGATCACGCTGCTTGAAGACTACGTATTGGGTTACCAGGAAGGTTACGGCAGCGACGCCAAGATCCTGACGATGGAGGAGGCCGCCAAAGCATACCTCTGGGACGAGGGCGTGGCCGAGAAACTCGGCTTCAAGTATGAGCACACGGCCATCACGTACCAAAAGCAGGGAATGGGCGCCGACATCTACGCTACGCAGACGCAGTTGACCGTAACCCCGGCCAAAGTAACCGACAAGGCCAACGTGAACGCACCCGTAACGGTAGCCAACAGCGCCAAGAAGGATATCGCCAACGTAGGTGACGTGCTGACGCTGACGGACAAGGTATGGATCACCGACGGCGAGAAAGAGATCGCATTCAACGTGCCGACCGTCAAATCGACCGTAACCATCCTGGGCGATCTGCTCAAGACGATGAATATCGACCTCAATTTCGTATGGAAATATACGAACTACGCTTCCAATGCATACGAAGCCGAAATCACTATCCCGGCAGAGGATCATATGAACTGGGAGAAGTTCAACCAGCTACCTGACAACTTCACGGTCTCCCTGACGCTGCCCGAGAAGAGCGAAGTGGCAACGAACGGCAGTGCTATCACCCTGACTTTTGAGCGTAAGGAGATGCTTAACGCCGAATCGGCCCAGCAGTTCGTCGTAACGGCTGCGAACTATGTAACCGGCGACGGCGAAGCCGAATACGAGACGGAAGTGAATCTCAGAGACGACTCCAACGCAGAATTGAATACCTATGTGGCATTCAACGGTAAGGTAACCTTCAAGGGTCTGCCCGCCATGAACTTCGAGGTGAAGAATTCGAATATCGCCAAGGTGAACGCCGACTACTCGGTAACGCTCGACGGCAAGTTCAACGAGACCCTCTACGCTCAGGCTCAGGATTACTTCGACAAGGCCGAAGAGGTTACGACTTTCCTCACGAACCTGACGATGAATTACAATGGCGTAAAGCAGGCCGCAGACCTCGACGCTACCCCGATGATACCGGCCGTTGATCCGAACATCGAAAGCGGTAAGCTGTTCAAACTCTGGTTCAACAGCTCGGGCTTCAACTGGGAGAAGCAGCCTTCGTACATGTACACCGTACCGACCGGCGAAGACAAGGGTGTCATCATCGGTATGGATGGCGATGCCGAAGTGTTCATGCTGAACCTGACCGGTTCGTACGAACTGACGAACACGATCTACAAGCTCCAGCCCAACAGCGCATACCTCTACGACGGCGTAGGTGGGGCAAATCCCTACATCTACATCAACGGCGGTGTCGATGGCGACGCATTCAACCTGGCGAACATCAACCTGACGAACGCCTACACCGTAAGCGAAGAGGCTGCCGAGGCCGGCGCTACGCAAGCCTTCGAGTTGGTAACGAAGACTCCGGAGGGCTACGGCTCCAACACGCTGCCGACCATCGCTTCCGGCGTGATGAACTGGAACAACTGCATCCTGGACAAGGTGACGGTGAAGACGACGCTCTACAATGACAAGACCGAAGTACTCGACACCAAGGTATTCGACGTGGTTCTGAAAGAGCCGATCGCTTTCGACTCCTGGAAGTTCTACGGCGGTTCCAAGATCGAAGTGTCCACGACCAAGGAGGCAACCTTTAACCTGCAAGAAAAGGTTTTGGCCGCAACCTCCACCGGATCTACTTACGGAACGATAGTTGCAATCGATATTTACGGCAACGCACTCTACAAATCGGGCGTTCTGACCAAGCTCGCAAGCGAAGATGCCGGTTACGATATCGAGGTAAGCTATGGCAACGTAGTCTGGACGAACGCAACCGAAACGATCGAAGGCGTAACGGTCAAGGACGGCGTCATCACGGTTCCGAAGGGCAACGAGCAGCTGGCCAAGGAGATCACGGGTACGGTTAAGGTGACCTACACCTACAAGTACGCTTGGGTTCCCGTGGAGAAGGACGGCAAGGTTACCGGATACGAACGCAAGAAGTTCAGCTTCGATATCCCGGTAGCATTCAAGAACGCTCCCGCAATCGAGAAATAACGACAACTCTCTCCCCTCCCCTTCCGGTTTCCGGGCCGGGATCCCGACCCGGAAGCCAGAAAGGCAATAACTCCCGGCAGACCGCAGCAATAGCTGCGGTCTGCTATTTTTATATTATCTTTGCAGGGACCTCTCTCCGCCCCGGCGCGGGAAGGTCCCGAAAACGACAAGCGATGAATCTCGAGAAATTCATGCGCCGCCCGGCGTGCGAAGTGCGCATCGGCGGCGTGACCATCGGCGGCGGACACCCCGTCGCCGTGCAGTCGATGACCAACACCGACACCAACGACACGGCCGCGAGCGTGGCCCAGATCGAACGGATCGACCGCGCCGGCGGACACATCGTGCGCCTCACGGCGCAGGGCCGCCGCGAAGGCGAGAACCTCCGCGAAATCGTCCGGCAGTTGCGGGCCGACGGATGCACGGCGGCCGTGGTGGCCGACATCCATTTCACGCCCGAGGTGGCCGCCGTCGCCGCGCAGTACGTGGACAAGGTGCGCATCAACCCGGGCAACTACCGCAACGACCGCGGCCAGTTCGAGGCGCTCATCGACACGTGCCGCGCCCGGGGCGTGGCGCTGCGCATCGGCGTGAACCACGGCTCGCTCGCGAAACGGGTATTCGACCGGTGGGGCGACACGCCGCAGGGCATGGTCGTCTCGGCGATGGAGTTCCTGCGCATCTGCCGCGCGAAGGAGTTCGACCAAGTGACGGTCTCGATGAAGTCGAGCAACACGCGCGTCATGGTGGCCGCCTACCGGCTGCTGGTCGAAGCGATGGAGGCCGAGGGAATGCGCTACCCGATCCATCTGGGCGTCACGGAAGCCGGAAACGGACTGGAGGGGCGCATCAAGAGCGCCGTAGGCATCGGCGCCCTGCTGGCCGACGGCATCGGCGACACGATCCGCGTGTCGCTCACCGAGGCCCCGGAGCACGAAATTCCCGTGGCGCAACTGCTCGTCCGCCACTTCGCCGACCGCCCGGGCGTCTTCCCCGTGCGGCATCCCGAACGCTACTCCCCGACCGAATACCGCCGTCGCTCGCGGGTGGCGGTTCCCGTCGTCCACGACGAGCCGCACGACGGCTTCCGCATCCTCGAGGCCCGCTCGGGCAACCCGACGGCCGAGCTACGGGCCGCGATCCTCGACCTCGAACCCGCCGACGCACCGGTCATGGTGGCGTGCCGCTACGACGAGAAGGACCTCGAAACGCTGGCCGTGAAGGCCGCGGCCGACCTGGGGCCGCTGCTGCTCGACGGGCTGGCCGACGGCATCCGGATCGACGCTCCGGGCCATACGGACCGCGAGCTGCACGACATCGAGCTGATGATCCTCCAGGCGGCGCGCGTGCGCTTCTCCCGCACCGAATACATCGCCTGCCCGAGCTGCGGCCGCACGCTCTACGACATCGAAAAGACGCTCGCCGGAATCAAGGCCCGCACGTCGCACCTCAAGAACCTCCGCATCGGCGTCATGGGCTGTATCGTAAACGGCCCGGGCGAGATGGCCGACGCCGACTACGGCTATGTGGGCGCGGGACCCGGACGCATCACCCTCTACAAGGGGCGCGAGGTCGTCGAACGCGACATCCCGCAGGAAGAGGCGCTCGACCGCCTCGTGGAACTCATCAAACGGAACGGGGAATGGACGGAACCCGACGCCGGACCCCGCGGCGCGGCACGGGCATGACGATCCTTCCGGCGGCATACCTCCCCTCGGTGGAGTACTTCCTGGCATCTGGCGCAGGGCGGGTGCGTCGTCGATCTGGGCGAACACTTCGTCAAACGCTCGGAGCGCAACCGCGCGCGGATCCTCGCCACGGACGGCGCGATGGAACTCACCGCCCACGTCCGCCATGCCGATCGCCCCCGCCAGCCGATGCGCGACATGCGCCTCGACTACTCGAAACGCTGGCAGCACCAGCACTGGGGCGCACTCACGGCCTCCTACAAATCCTCGCCCTACTTCGACCACTACGCCCGGCGGTTCGAACCGTTCTACCGCCGCGAATACGCCTTCCTGGCCGACTACGACCTGCAACTCACCGAGCTGCTCTGCTCGCTGGCGCACATCCCGATGCCGGAGGTCTCCGAGCGTTACGTCGAGGCCGCGCCCGGCGACCGGGACCTGCGGCCCAAACGCAGAGAGGGCCCGGCGTTCGCCGCCGAGCCCTATGTCCAGGTATTCTCCGACCGGATGCCCTTCGAAGCTAATTTGTCGTTCGCGGACCTGCTTTTCGCAGAGGGACCTGCAGCCGCTTCGGTTTTAGCACGTTGCCGACCAGAATAGACACGCTGTCGCGCAGCGGCCCGGCGACGGCCTTCACCTCCACGAGACCCGACACGTCCACCGAATCGGACCGGTACTGGCAGGCGGCGTACTCGGTGACGGCCACCGTGTCGGCCCCCACCGTCAGCACGGGAACCCCGGCCGAGGAGTAGATGCGGAACGCCTGCCGCGGCACGTCGCGCAGCCGCCGGTGCTTGTCGGCGATATAGAGCGTCGGGGACTCGGCGTTCCAGAGCGCCCGGTAGAGGTAGTAGGCGTCCTTCCGGTCGCGGCGGTCGAGCGTCACGAGCCCCGAGCCGTTCACGCCGTAGGGGCGCCGCGCGGAGCCGTAATCGAACAAGTTGTCGATCCACACGCCCCAGAAGAGCGAATCCCCTTGCAGGTTGCGGGCGTACTCCTCGTGGAAGCGCGTCTGCTTCTCCTCGGGCATCCAGTTCGAGCGGGGTTCGGCCTGCGCCGTGTAGCTCTTGTGGCCGATGAACCCGCTGCCCCCGTAGGCGACACCCGAACGCAGGTGGGACCAGTTCTTGCGCATCTGGTCGCGCCAGACGGCCACATCGTCCGTCGAACCCTTCCGCCAGCCCACGTTCTGCCGCCAGACGATCAGGTCCGAGACGAAATTGATATTCCCGTTCTGGTCGCTGCACGCCACCGTCGGCCGCGAAGGATCCATCGCACGGGCCGTGCCGACGAGCCGCCGGAGGTAGGGGACCACGTCGTCGCCCCGGGGCCGGAGGCACGAGAAGATTCCCCACATCGCCACCGACGGGTGGTTGATGTTCTGCGCGACGATCTCCCGCAACTGTTCCAGTCCGTTCTCTTCGAACTGCGGCGTGGCATAGTAGGCTATGTCGCCCAGGAAGGGGGCGCTTTGCAGCGGCGTATCGACCCACACCAGAATTCCCCGTTCGTCGCAGCGGTCGTAAAAACGCTGCGAATGGGGCATCACGGCCGAACGCAGGGCGTTGGCCCCCAGGTCGCGCAGCACGGCCAGATCGGCCTCGCCGTCCTCCGGCGTGAGCGCGCCGCCCGAGGAGGCGTTGTCGTGGTAGAGCGTGACGCCGCGCACGGGAATCCGGCGGCCGTTGATCCGCAGCCCGCCCGAGGGTGTCGCTACGATCGAGCGGAATCCCGTGCGGACCGAAACGCGGTCCGTGATACTGTCCTCGCCGATCGAAGCCGTGACGGTGTAGAGCGACGGCGATTCGGGGCTCCACAGCTCCGGCTCCCCGAAAGCGAAGGGCACGACGACCGGTTTGCCGTCGAGCCGTGCGCGCTGCCGCTTCGAGAAGACCGGCCGGCCATCGGGCGCGGCGATGTCGAGCGTCACCATGCAGGCGTTCCCCTCCTTCGAGACGAGGTGGATTTCGGCCTCGCCCGAAACGGAGAGCGAATCGACCGCCTGCGGATGGACGAGCACGCCGTCCGAGCCGAGGTAGAGGGGCGACACGGCCGTCCGGCCGGTCACGACGAGCTCCACGTCGCGGTAGATGCCGCCATAGAGGTTCATGTCGGTCGAGGTGGGCAGCACGTCGTCCCGGACGCCGTTGCTGACGACCACCAGCAGCGCGTTGTCCTCCCCGAAGCGGACGTAGTCCGTGATCTCGAACGCGAAGGCCGCGGCCCCTCCGCGGTGCGTACCCGCATGGCGGCCATTGACGAACAGGTCGGCCACCGACTGCGCGCCGTAGAACTTCACGAACAGCCGCCGCGAAGCCCACTCCCCGGGAATGTAAATATCGTTCTGGTAGTTGCCCGTCGTTTCGAGCCAGCCCCCCGCCGAGCGGGGATCGGTGTTCCAGGTGTGCGGCAACGTGACATGGCGGGCGTTGTCGCTCGTGTTCTCCGACTTGAAGAAGAAACGCCACCCTTCGTTGAGCGGATACACCTCGCGCGCCCCGGCCGCACAGGCGGCGAAGACGAACAGCAAAGTCGCAAAGATTCGTTTCATGGCGGAACAGTTTTTTAAATCGGGACGGAATCCGTCCGTGCGGTCCGGGACGCCGGCTTTCCGGAAGCGCCGCCGGAACCCGCACGGGCGCTCCGGCGCATCCCGCCCGGGCGGCGTGCAGGGACCCTCCCGGAACAAAGGTAATACAAATACCGAAGAAAAGCAACCGTCCTTCCGCACGCCCCGTTCCCGGGAGGCGCCCCGCCCCGGTTCGCCGCGGCCCGCTCCCGCCGACCGCACGGCGGTGTGCATTTTCCGTTCCTTTTTTCGCAATTCATCTTTTTTCCGTATATTTGTCGGGGAACGCCCCGTACGGCACGGGCTGCGCATCCGCCACGCACACATGAGACGATACCTGCTTCTGCTTATCGCGCTGCTGTCGCTGACCCCGGCGGCCCGCGCCGGGAACGAACCGGATTCGCTGCTCCGGACGCTCGACCGCGCCATCGCGGAACGGAGTCTCCGCACGGCCCGCAAGGAGGAGCTGCTCCGCGAGCTGAAACAGCAGCGGGACGCGCAGGAGTCGCTCCGGGACCGCTACCGGATCAACGACGAGATCATCGACAACTACACCTCGTTCGTCTGCGACTCGGCCACGAGTTACATCCACGACAACCTCCGCATCGCCGAAACGCTGGGCGACGAGCGGCTGCGGACCGAAAGCCGCCTGCGGCTGGCCTTCGTCTATTCCCTCTCGGGGCTGTTCGTGCAGGCTTCCGACCTGCTCCGCGCCATCGACTTCGGGGCGCTGACCGCGGACCAGAAGCTCTCCTACTGCTGGACCCGCATCCGCTACTACGAAAACCTGACGCGCTACACCGGCGACGAGGCGCTCGGCGCGGATTACGCCGCCCAGATCGGGGCGCTGCGCGACACGGTCATGTCGCTGCTGCCCGAAGACTCCGAAATGTATCTCAAGGAGAAAGCCTTCCAGTTGCAGGCCGACGGGAGACTGGAGGAGGCCGAAGGGATCCTCACGGAAATCTACCGCGGACAGACGCCCGACACGCACAGCTACGCCATGGCGGCGATGAGCCTGGCCAAACTCTACCGCGAAGCCGGCGACCGGGAGCGGGAGAACCGCTTCCTGAAGCTGGCGGCCCTGACCGACACGCGGCTGGCGGTCAAGGAGAACGAGGCGCTGCTCACGCTGGCCACGAACCTCTTCGAACAGGGCGACATCGAACGGTCGTACAACTACATCTCCTCGGCGCTCAGCGACGCCAACTTCTACAACTCGCGCGTCAAGAATTCGGTCATCGCCCGCGTGCAGCCCATCATCGAGAGCAACTACCTCGACCGCATCGAGACGCAGCGGCGGAACCTGCGCCGCTCGACCATTCTGCTGAGCGTCTTCATCGCCCTGCTGGCCGGGGCGCTCGCCGTCATCGGAATCCAGATGCGCATGGTCTCGCGGGCACGGCGCAACCTTCAGGAGATGAACGGCCAGCTCTCGGAGCTGAACCGGAGCCTCAACGAGGCGAACGTCGTCAAAGGAGAAATACATCGGCTACTTCATGAACCGGTGCGCCCTCTATATCAACAAGCTCTGCGCCTACCGCAAGGATGTCAGCCACAAGCTGCGCAGCGGCCAGATCGACCGGCTCAAGATTCCGCCGAAGGAGCAGGACCGGGAGTTCGACGAGCTGTACGCCGAGTTCGACGAGGCATTCCTGAAACTCTACCCGTCGTTCGTGGAGGAGTTCAACGAACTGCTCAGGCCCGAGGCCCGTTACGAGACGACCGAAGGGAGACTCAACACCGAGCTGCGCATCTTCGCCCTCATGCGGCTCGGACTGACGAACGTGAACCAGATCGCGGAATTCCTGCGCTGCTCGCTCCAGACGGTTTACAACTACAAGAGCAAAATCAAGAGCAAGGCGCAGCCCGGCATCGAGCATTTCGAGGAAGAGGTGCGGAAACTGGGTCAGAACACCTTTGCGAGCGATTCAATGTGATTTACCAAAACGGAGGTGTACGGAAACGACAATACGCTGTAAAATAGCCGCATAGTCGTACAACGCACTTACTTTCCGATCTACTTCGCCCCGCGGCGGGCATGACGGTTTGCGGTTTATTCAGTTTCTTTGTAGTAGCGGATTCCTGCGGAATCCCGGAATCTACGAACCAACTGCTGACACCATGAAACCATTCTGCAACGGAGTATCACGGCTCCGCGCCCGCCTCTGCGGCCATCGCGCCGGAATCCCGGCCACGCACACGATCCCGAACACCGGAAAGAGAGCGCTGCTCGGTCTGCTTCTGCTGACCCTCTCGCCCGTCGCGTCCGCCGCCGCACAGGAACGGCGGCCCGTCTATTTCGTGGACGGGTACCACGGAGGCATCTACGGGCACTATCCCGTCGAGTGGAAGACGCGCTTCATCGTCGAAGAGCTGGAGGCGCATCCCGAGTGGCGCATCGGACTGGAGATCGAGCCCGAAACGTGGGACACCGTGGCGCTGCGCACGCCGGCCGACTACGCCCGCTTCAAACGCATCGCCGCCGATCCGCGCGTCGAATTCACCAACCCGACCTACGCCCAGCCCTACTGCTACAACATCTCGGGCGAGAGCATCATCCGGCAGTTCGCCTACGGCATCCGGAAGATCCGCAGCCACTTCCCCGACGTGGAGTTCGTCACCTATTCGGTCGAGGAACCTTGCTTCACGAGCAGCCTGCCGCAGATTCTCAGGCTCTTCGGCTTCAAATACGCCTCGCTCAAGTGTCCGAACACCTGCTGGGGCGGCTACACGGCCCCCTACGGCGGCGAACTGGTGAACTGGACCGCTCCCGACGGCACGTCGATCCTCACCTCCCCGCGCTACGCCTGCGAGGAGTTGCAGCCCAACTCCGTCTGGCAGACGACGGCCTGGGGCAACGAGACGCCCTACATCGAGGCCTGCATCCGGCAGGACATCGCCCATCCGGTAGGCATGTGCTACCAGGACGCCGGATGGCGCTACGGGCCCTGGATCGGCTCGGGCGACTCGATCCGCAACAACTCGATCTACGTCACCTGGCGCGAATACTTCGAACGCATCTCCGAGGGCCGCACCACGGACGACTACCGATTCCCGCAGGAGGACATACACGTCAGCCTCATGTGGGGCAGCCAGGTCATGCAGCGCATCGCCCGCGAAGTGCGCCGCGCCGAGAACAGCCTCTCGACGGCCGAGAAGATGGGCGCCATCGCCAACCTCTCGAACGGCTACCTGTACAAACAGGGCGACATGGACGAGGCGTGGCGGACGCTGATGCTCGCCCAGCACCACGATTCGTGGATCGTACCCTACAACGGCCTGCACGGCAAAGGGACCTGGGCCGACCACATCCACCGCTGGACGGCGGCCACCGATTCGATCTGCGCCGGCATCGTCGCCGCGGCCGAGGGGAGCCTCGCTGCGGCCGGAAACGGCAGGAAGGAGTTCGGCATAAGGGTCTGCAACACGCTCGGCACGCCGCGCCGCGAGGTGGTCCGCGCCGCGCTGCCCGAAGGATTCGGCGCGGAGGGGGCCGTCGTGCGGGACATCCGCGGGAAGAAGGTCGGCAGCGTCCTCACGACCTCGGACGGGACGAAGAGCCTGCTCTTCGAGGCCGAGGTTCCCGCCTTCGGCTACACGACCTACACCGTCCGGGAAGGCCGTCCGCAGAAGGGAGCGCAGACCGCGCCGCACGCCGCGACGGAGGGCCGCATCGTCGTCGAAAACGACATGTACCGCCTCGAGATCGACCCCGCACGCGGCGGCATCGTCACGAGCCTCGTGGCCAAGCACCTCGGCGGCAGGGAGTACGCCGACGCCGGCAGCGACTACGCGCTGGGCGAACTGCGGGGGCACTTCTACGAGGAGGGGCGCTTCCGCTCCTCGACCGAAACGCCGGCCGAGGTCTCGGTCCTCTGCGACAACGACCTGGAGAAGCGCATCCGCATCCGCGGCGCCATCGCATCGCACCCCTTCACAGAGACGATCACGCTCCGCAAGGGCGACCGCAAGATCGACTTCGACCTGCGGATCGACTGGAAACACAACGTCGGCATCGGCGAATTCGCCCAGAAGGACGCCTTCAACAAGAACCGCCGCGCCTTCTACGACAGCCGCTACAAGCTCAACATCTACTTTCCGGTGGCGCTCGACGCCCCCGAACTCTATAAGGACGCGCCGTTCGACGTCTGCAAAAGCCGTCTGAAGGACACCCGCTTCTCGACGTGGGACAACATCAAACACGACATCCTGCTCCACTGGGCCGACCTCGCGGAGCGCGACGGCGGCTACGGACTGGCCCTGCTGACCGACCACACCACCTCCTATATCTACGGCGGCGGCGGCGGTTCGCCGCTCGGACTGACGGTGCAGTACTCCGGCGGCGGGCTGTGGGGCCGCGACTACCCGATCGACCGTCCGACGCACATCCGCTTCGCCGTGGCGGCCCACGACGGAACATGGGACGAGGCGGGCGTCCACGAGGAGAGCCTCCGCTGGAACGAGCCGCTGCTCTGCGACGCCGGGAACACGGCCGCCGGAAGCGCCTCGCTCATCGACGTCGCCGGAAGCGGTTACGAGCTGTCGGCCGCCTATCCCCAGGAGGGGAAGCGTCATCGTGCGCCTGTTCAACGCCTCGGGCGACAAAACGCCGCAGACCGTGCGGTTCGGCTTCCCCGTGTCGAAGATCGAGGAGATCGACCTCAACGGCCGCACGACGGGCAGATGCGACGCCGTCGTGCGGGACGGCGAGACCGAAGTCCGGGTCGCCATGCCCCGCTTCGGCCTGAAAACCTTCCGTCTGACCAAATAACAGTCATCCCATGCATAACTACCTCACCCAAGCGACTCTGCTTTTCGCACTGGCGGCCCCGGCGGCGGGGCTCACCGGCTGCTGCGCCCGGGAGGGCGCTGCCGCCGAAGGATTCGACGCGGCCCGTTACGTGAACCCCTTCATCGGCGCGAGCACCAGCACGGCCGCCGCAGGCGTCTATCACGGTCTGGGCAAGACCTTCCCGGGGGCCACGACGCCCTTCGGCATGGTGCAGGTCAGCCCGAACACCATCACGGGCGGCGACAACAGCCCCGGATACAGTTACGAACACACCACGATCGAAGGCTTCGCCTTCACGCAGATGAACGGCGTGGGATGGTTCGGCGAGCTGGGCAACCTGCTCGTCATGCCCACCACGGGCCCGCTGCAAAAGATCGCGGGCAAGGAGGACGGCTCGATCGCCGGCTACCGCTCGCACTACGACAAAACCACCGAAACGGCCCGTGCGGGTTACTACGCGGCCGACCTGACGGACTACGGCATCCGGGTCGAAAGTTCCGCCACGCCCCACTGCGGCATCCTGCGCTTCACCTTCCCCGAGAACGACCTCTCGCGCATTCAGATCGACCTGGCGCGCCGCGTGGGCGGCACTTCGGAGCGGCAGTACGTCGAGGTGATCGACGACCGCACGATCGCCGGATGGATGAAGTGCACCCCGGCCACGGGCGGCTGGGGCAACGGCGAGGGACACGCCGACTACACGATCTACTTCTATGCGCAGTTGAGCGAACCGATGCGGCAGCACGGCTTCTGGAGCGCCGACATCCCCGACACCTGGGTACGCAAGAAGGACGAGGTGGTGAGCATCCCCTACCTGCAACGCGTCGCCCAGGCCCCGGTCATCACCGGCGAACGGCAGATCGAGGGCAAGCACATCGGTTTCTACACCGAATTCCCGACCCGCGAAGGGCAGCAGGTGGAATTCAAGGCGGGCATCTCGTTCGTGGACATGGAGGGAGCGCGCAAAAACTTCGAGGCGGAGATCGCCTCGAAAACCTTCGACGAGGTGGCCGGCGAGGCCTATGCGCAGTGGAACCGCGAACTGAACCGCATCCGCATCGAGGGCGGCACGGACGAGGAGAAGACGATCTTCTACACGGCGCTCTACCACACGATGATCGACCCGCGCATCTACACCGACACCGACGGCCGCTACATGGGCGCCGACGGCAAGCCCCGTTCGACCGAAGGCCGCTTCACCAAGCGGACCGTGTTCAGCGGATGGGACGTCTTCCGCAGCCAGATGCCGTTGCAGACGATCATCAACCCCGAACTGGTGGACGACCTGCTCGCCTCGCTGACGACGATGGCCCAGGAGAGCGGCCGGGAGTACTTCGAACGGTGGGAGATCGTGAACGCCTACTCGGGCTGCATGCTCGGCAACCCGGCGCTGTCGGTGCTCGCCGACGCCTATGCCAAGGGCATCCGGGGCTACGACGTCGAACGCGCCTACCGCTACGCGGTCAATACCTCGCGCCTGTTCGGCAACGACTCGCTGGGCTACACCCCCTCGGACCTCTGCATTTCCCACACGCTCGAATACGCCTACACCGACTGGTGCGTCTCGCAGCTGGCCGCACGGCTCGGCAAGACGGAGGACGCGAAGGCCTTCGCGCAGAAGAGCCGGGCCTACCGCAACATCTTCGACAGAGAGAAGGGCTGGTTCCGTCCGCGCCGCGCCGACGGCTCGTGGGCCCCGTGGCCGGAGAACGCCCGCACGACGGAGTGGTACGGCTGCATCGAATCGACCCCCTACCAGCAGGGATGGTTCGTGCCGCACGACGTCGAAGGCATGGTGGAGCTGATGGGCGGCCGCGAGGCCGTGCTGGCCGACCTGAACGAATTCTTCGAGAAGGCCCCCGCGGACATGCACTGGAACGCCTACTACAACCACGCCAACGAACCCGTGCACCTCGTGCCGTTCCTCTTCAACCGGCTGGGCGAGCCGTGGTCCACGCAGCGCTGGACGCGCTTCATCTGCCGCCAGGCCTACGCCGACAAGGTCGAGGGCATCGTGGGCAACGAGGACGCCGGCCAGATGTCGGCCTGGTACGTGCTCGCCGCGGCGGGCATCCATCCCGCCTGCCCGGGCGACACGCGCATGGAGATCACCAGCCCCGTGTTCGACCGCATCGAATTCAGACTCGACCCCCGCTACGCGCAGGGCGGAACGTTCGCCGTCGTGGCGCACGGCAACTCGCCCGAGAACATCTACATCCAGCGCGCCGTGCTGAACGGCGAGGAGCTCGCGGCCTCGCACATCGACTTCGCGCAGATCGCCGCGGGCGGCACGCTCGAACTCTACATGGGCCCCGAGCCGAACCGGCAGTGGGGCATCGACAAACCGACCGAAAGATAAAACCAACAATACCGGCAAACAACATGAAAAACCTGAACGAAAGCTGCCGACTCCGGCAGCGGCTTCCTCTGAAGCGATTCGCCCTGTCGGCCGCCGCGGCACTCTTCGCCCTGTCGGCCGCCACGCAGGAGCGCGACTACGTGCAGTACGTGAACACGCTCCAGGGAACCGATTCGCGGTTCGAACTGAGCTACGGCAACACCTATCCCACCACGGCGATGCCCTACGCCATGCACACCTGGTCGGCGCAGACCGGCCCGAACGGCGAAGGGTGGAAATACCAGTACTCCGTGGACAAGATCCGCGGCTTCCAGCAGGCCCACCAGTGCAGCCCGTGGATGAGCGACTACGCCGTCTATTCGCTCATGCCCGAGGTCGGCAAGCTGGTCGTGGACGAGGAGGCGCGCGCCTCGAAGTTCAGCCATGCGAACGAGATCGGCAAGCCCCACTACTACAAGGTGACGCTCGACAACGGCATCACGACCGAAATGGCGCCCACCACGCGCGGCGTGCACCTGCGCTTCACCTATCCCCGGAAGGGCGGTGCGGCCTATCTGGTGCTCGACGGCTACTTCGCCCAGAGCGAGGTGAAGATCGACCCCGAGAAGCGGCGCATCACGGGCTGGGTCAATAACCAGCGCTTCGTGAACCATCCGGAGACCTTCCGCAACTACTTCGTCATCGAGTTCGACAAGCCCTTCGAGGAGTGGGGCACGTGGGAGAACCGCAAGGACGAGGTCTTCGCGGGCAAGACCGAGGGCGCGGGCGACGGCTACGGAGCCTACGTGCGCTTCAGGCCCGGCACGAAGGTGCAGGCCAAGGCCGCCTCGTCCTACATCAGCCCCGAGCAGGCGCTCGTAACGCTCGAACGCGAGCTGGGCGCCGACAAGACGCTCGAGGCGACCAAGAAGCGCGGCGCGGCGACGTGGAACGCCCTGCTGGGCCGCATCGACGTGGAGGGCGGCACGGACGAGGAGATCCGCACCTTCTACTCGTGCCTGTTCCGCGCCAACCTCTTCTCGCGCAAGTTCTACGAGCGCGACGCCGAGGGCAACCCCTACTATTACAGCCCCTACGACGGCAAGGTGCACGCAGGGTACATGTACACCGACAACGGCTTCTGGGACACGTTCCGCTCGCAGTTCCCGCTGACGAACATCCTGCACCCCACCATGCAGGGCCGCTACATGCAGGCGCTGCTGGCCGCGCAGGAACAGTGCGGCTGGCTCCCCTCGTGGTCCGCTCCGGGCGAGACGGGCGGCATGCTCGGCAACCACTCGATTTCGCTGCTGACGGACGCCTGGGTCAAGGGCATCCGCACGTTCGACCCGGCCAAGGCCCTCGAAGCCTATGCCCACGAAGCGATGAACAAGGGCCCGTGGGGCGGCGCCAACGGCCGCGCCGGATGGAAGGAGTACTGGCAACTGGGCTACGTCCCCTATCCCGAGTCGATGGGTTCGACGGCCCAGACGCTCGAATACGCCTACGACGACTTCTGCGCCTGGCAGCTGGCCCGCATGACCGGCAACAAGTTCTACGAGGAGATCTTCGCCCGCGTCATGTATAACTACCGCAACGTCTTCGACCACGAGTCGGGCTTCATGCGCGGACGCCTCAAGGACGGCTCGTGGCTCTCGCCGTTCGATCCCTACGAGTGGGGCGGCCCCTACTGCGAAGGCAACGCATGGCACTACAACTGGTCGGTCTTCCACGACGTGCAGGGACTGATCAACCTCTACGGCAGCGACGAGACGTTCACGCAGAAGATCGACTCGGTGTTCACCCGTCCGAACATCATCAAGCCGGGAACCTACGGCGGCATGATCCACGAGATGAAGGAGATGCAGCTGGCCGAAATGGGCCAGTACGCCCACGGCAACCAGCCCATCCAGCACATGATCTACATGTACAGCTATGCCGGACAGCCCTGGAAGACGCAGTACTGGTCGCGCCAGATCACTTCGCGCCTCTACAACTCCTCCGAGCGCGGATACCCGGGCGACGAGGACCAGGGCGGCATGTCGTCGTGGTACATCCTCAGCTCGCTGGGCATCTACAGCGTATGCCCCGGCACGGACCAGTACGTGCTCGGCAGCCCCGTCTTCCGCAAGGCGACGATCACGATGGAGGACGGCAGGAAGTTCACCATCGAGGCCGCCGGCAACTCGCCCGAAAACGTCTATATCCAGTCCGCCACGCTCAACGGCAAACCGCTGGAGAAGAACTGGATCACCTACGGAGACATCGCCCGGGGCGGCGTCATGCGTTTCGAGATGGGCCCCGAGCCCAACAAGAGCCGCTGCACGTCGAAGGAGGCTTCGCCCTTCTCGCTCTCCCGGCCCGAATAAGCAAAAAGAGACAGCAACGCTATGTTCAAAACCCTGAAAATCGCCGCCGTGCTGCTCGCCGGCTCCCAGTTGCTCGCAGCCGGCGGCGCATACGCACAGCCGGACGCCGGACTTGCCGGCAAGGTGAACACCCTGACCGGAACCGAGGGTGCGGGACTGACCTCCGGATACCTCTATCCGGGGGCCACCTACCCCTTCGGCATGGTGCAGTTCACCCCCACCTACTTCTCCAAGCGGGGCGGTTTCGTCATCAACCAGCTGAGCGGCGGCGGATGCGCCCACATGGGCAACTTCCCGACCGTTCCCCTGCCCGGACGGCTCGACGTCTCGCCGGGCAACATCCTCGACCACCGCGTGGACATCTCCGCCGAGCGGGGACACGCCGGCTATTACGAGGCCACCGTGGAGGAGCGCATCGGAGCGCAGCTCACGGTGACCGAACGGACGGGCATGGCCCGCTACACCTACCCCGAGGGAGACGAGTTCGGCACGGTCATCATCGGCGCCGGAATCGCCGCCACGCCGATCGAACAGGCGGCCGTGGTCGTCACGGGTCCCTCGAGCTGCGAGGGATACGCCGAAGGAGGCAACTTCTGCGGCATCCGCACCCCCTACAAGATCTACTTCGTGGCCGAGTTCGACGTTCCGGCCGCCGAGACGGGCATCTGGAAGGACGACACGCTCACGCCGGGCGGCCGTTTCGCCGAGGGCAGCACGTCGGGCGTTTACTTCACCTTCGACCTCGGCAAGAGCCGCAACGTCCAGTACCGGATCGGCGTCTCGTACGTCTCGGTGGAGAACGCCCGCGAGAACCTCCGGGCCGAGAACGACACGTGGGACTTCGCCGCCGTGCGGAGCGCCGCCGAAGCGGCCTGGAACCGCTACCTGGGGCTGATCGAAGTCGAAGGCACGAACCCCGACCGCATCGGGCAGTTCTACACGCACCTCTACCGGGCGCTGATCCACCCGAACCTGTGCAGCGACGTGAACGGCGAGTACATGGGTGCGGATTTCCGCGTCCACAAGACCCGCTCGCGGCAGTACACCTCCTTCAGCAACTGGGACACCTACCGCACGCAAATCCAGCTGCTGGCGATGCTCACGCCCGACGTGGCGTCGGACGTCGTGCTGTCGCACCGCGCCTTCGCCGAACAGTCGGGCGGCGCATACCCCCGCTGGGTGCTGGCCAACATCGAGACCGGCGTCATGCAGGGCGACCCCACGCCGATCCTCATCGCCAACGCCTGGGCCTTCGGCGCGCAGGACTACGACCCCTATCCCCTCTTCCGGATCATGCGCGTGAACGCCGAGGTTCCCGGCGCCACGTCGCAGGGCGTGGAGGAGCGCCCGGGTCTCAGGCAGTACCTCGAAAAGGGGTATTGGAACGCCTCCGAACAGCTCGAATACACCTCCGCGGACTTCGCCATCGGCCAGTTCGCGCTGCACGCCGTAGGCGACGAGTTCGCCTCGTGGCGCTATTTCGGCTACGCCCGCTCGTGGCGCAACCTCTACAACCCCGAGACCGGATGGTTGCAGTCGCGCAACGCCGACGGCTCCTGGAAATCGCTCGGCGAGGACTGGCGCGAATCGACCTACAAGAACTACTTCTGGATGGTTCCCTACGACCTGGGAGGTCTGATCGAGACGATCGGCGGCAAGGCCGCGGCCGAAAAGCGCCTCGACGAGTTCTTCGTGCGCCTCGACGCCGGCTACGGCGACGAATGGTTCGCCTCGGGCAACGAGCCGAGCTTCCACATTCCGTGGATCTACAACTGGGTGGGCCGTCCGGACAAGACCGCGAAGGTCATCAACCGCACGCTCAACGAGCAGTATTCGAGCGCGATCGACGGTCTTCCGGGCAACGACGACCTGGGGACGATGGGCGCATGGTACGTCTTCGCCTGCTCGGGCCTCTACCCGATGATCCCCGGCGTGGGCGGCTTCACGCTCAACACGCCGATCTTCGAGCGGGTGACGATGCACCTCAAGCACGGCGACCTCACGATCACGGGCGGCTCGGAGACGAAAATCTACACCACGGGGCTGAAGGTGAACGGCCGCGCGCACGACCGTGCATGGATCGACTGGAAGGAGCTTTCCAACGGTGCGACGCTCGAGTTCACGACGTCGGCGAAACCCGCCGGACGCTGGGGGCAGAGCGAACTTCCCCCCTCCTACGAATAACGACAAAACCCGAAAAAAGAAAACGGATATGAAAAAAATCGCATGGATTCTGGCGGCCGCCCTGCTGGCGGGCACGGCCGCCCCGGCGCAGACGATCGCGCCGTTCAAGGACGGCGACCGCGTGGTGTACCTGGGCAACAGCATCACCGACGGCGGCCACTACCACTCCTACATCTGGCTCTACTACATGACCCGCTTCCCGGAGATGAACCTCCGCATGTACAACGCGGGCATCGGCGGCGAGACGGCCGGCGGCATGTTCAAACGCCTCGACGGCGACGTGTTCAGCAAGCGCCCGACGGTGCTGACCGTGACCTTCGGCATGAACGACACGGGCTACATGGAGTACAACGGCGACAATCCCGAGGCATTCGGCGAGGCCCGCTACAAGGAGTGCTTCGAGAACTACAAGAAGATGGAGAAGCGCCTCGAAGGGCTCGACGGCGTGCGCGTGGTGATGATCGGCAGCTCGCCCTACGACGAGACGGCCCGTATCGAGGGCAACACGCCCCTGCGCGGCAAGAACGCCGTCATGCAGCGCGTCGTGGAGTTCCAGAAGGCGTCGGCCGACGCCCACGGCTGGGAGTTCATCGACTACAACGCTCCGCTGGTCGAAGTCGGCCGGCAGCAGCAGGCCGTCGATCCGTCGTTCACGCTCACCGGCGGCGACCGCGTGCACCCCGACAACGACGGCCACATGGTGATGGCCTACCTCTTCCTCAAGGCGCAGGGATTCGCCGGCAAGGAGGTGGCCGACATCCGCATCGACGCCGCGAAGGGCGAGGTGCTCGAAAGCGCGAACTGCAAGATTTCGAACCTCCGCAAATACGGCCGCGACCTTTCGTTCGACTACCTGGCCAACTCGCTGCCCTATCCGATGGACACCGTGGCCCACGGCTGGGGCATGAAGCGCGGACAGGCCAATGCCGCGAAGCTGGTTCCCTTCGTCGAGGAGATGAACCGCGAGATGCTCACCGTGAAGGGTCTCAAAGGCAACTACTCCGTGCTGATCGACGGCGAGAAGATCGGCACGTGGAGCGCCGGGGAACTCGCCGAGGGCATCAACCTCGCCGAAATCGTATGGACCCCGCAGTACCAGCAGGCGCTCGCCGTGATGCACCTGAACGAGTACCGCTGGGAGATCGAGCGCAACTTCCGCGACTACGCCTGGATGCAGTACGACTTCTTCCAGGACCACGGGCTGCTCGACGCCAACGACCGCCACGCCGTCGAGGTACTCGACCGCGAGAAGAGCAAGAACGGCTGGGTGGGCATCCACCGCGAGAACTACTCGAAGCTCATGCACCCCGCCGTCCGCGAGGCGCGCGAAAAGGAGCAGGAGCTGCTCATCGAGCAGATCTACCGGATCAACAAGCCCGTCGTGCGGAAGATCGAGCTGCACAGGAACTGATCCTCTCCCGCAGGGACGACAACCCCGAAACCCCCGGAAATGCACGATGCATTTCCGGGGGTTTCCTTATGAGCGACGCGCACCCCGAAGCGTCCGGAAGCGGTGCAGCGACCGCATCTCCGTTCCCGGCCCGTTTCCACGCGCCAAGAGGGACACGGCGGGAACAGCGGAAAAACCCTCCGCAGAAACACCGGGAACCGTCCATACAATGCCAACCACCCCAAAAAAAGCGCCGCGCAGAAAAAGCTTACGCCCGAAGCGTGCCGCCTGGAAAAAAGCGCAGGATTCCGCGAAAAAAGCCGCAAAAAAAGGACGCCGGCTGCCTCACGGCGCTGGCGTCCCAACCAAAACCAAATTACTTGTTGCCTTGCATCGGGGCGGCGGGCTGCGCCGTCCCCTCCGCGATCGCCGGCCGTCCCTACTTGCGTTCGAGACGGTCGAGCGATTGGGTGATGTCCCGCGAGATCGAGATCGAGATCAGCTGGATGGCCCCGATGATGAGGAGCGCATAGCGGATCGCGAAGGTATCCGACAGACATATGGTCAATGCGATGAAGAGTCCGCAACCGAAGAACCGGCCCAGGTAGAGGGCGAATTCGTGGATGAAGATATAGGCATAGGAGTTGCGGTTCTCCTTCCGGCTCACGTAGTCGATCACACGCAACTGGATCGGGAAATAACCCAGGTCCATGAGCGGGCGTCCCAGCACGAGGCAGAGCATGAAGACGATCACGCCCGTCGCCGAGTAGAGCACGGCGTTGAAGGCGCCGCCCAGCGCGAAAAGCAGCAGACCCGCCGAGAAGATCGCCACGCGGTGACGCGACGAGGTGAAACGGCCCAGCAGGTAGAGCAGCACGGCCGACACCAGCGCGCCGATCGACTGCAACGTCCCGAGCGTCGTCTCGTTCCCCACGAGCGTCATCACGAGCATCGAGGGCGCCGTGACGATGTAACCCTGCGCGATGCCCTTCAGCACGGCCAGCCGCATCATCTTGTTCCACAACCTGTCGAAGCGGAAGTAAACGAACCGCTCCCTGGCCGGGCTGGCGAAACGGCCGCGGCAGACCACCGCCGAGGCGACGATCGTCAGCGCGAAGACGAACACCGTCACCAGCTTGTAGGCGAAGTTGATATTGCCCGCGAACCAGCCGTGGTCGGCCGTCGCGCCCAGAAACGCGCCGATCATGCCCGGCACGACGACGCTGGCCACCGTATTGAAGAAGCTCTCCAGACCGTAATAGTAGTTGCGGTTACCGTCGTCCGTCGAACTCAGGGCCAGGAAGTCGCGGTTGGCCCAGAAGAAGCCGTAGGAGAGGCCCATGATAAGCCCCGCGACGATGATTCCGCCCAGCGCGAGCGTCTCGAGCGACATCATCACGGCCATCGACACGCCGCTGAGCAGCATGCCGAACGAATAGAGGTGCGTGATCCGGACGTGCCGCATCAGGAATCCGTTGAAAAAGAACGTAAGGGGGATGCCCGTATAGACGGCCAACTGGTAACCCACGACGTAGGCCAGCTCCGAACTGTTGCGCATGATATACGTGCCGACGAAAAGCTCCACGACGGGCAGCACGAATGCGTAGAGCATGTTCGTCAGGAGCAGGACCCGCATGTTGAACGGGTAGGTGCCGAAGTGTCTGATTTCCGAAAAGGCCCGGCTGAAGATACCGCCTTTCGGGCCTGCGACGGTCGTTTCTTTCATGTCAGTAGCTGGTAGTATTGCTCTGCAAAGATAGCCCCCGAGGGGGATCGCAGAGTATACTATTGTACCCGAAACGTATCTTCCGCCGGGGGAAAGCGGCTTTTGGGAGCAATCAGCGCTCCTTTTCGCGCATCTCCTTCGGCGACATGCGGTACACTTTGGCGAATTCGCGGTAGAAGTAGGACTTGTTGTTGAAGCCCGAACAGAACATGATCTCCTGGATCGTCATGCCGGTCGTCCGCAGCAGGTGCGTGGCGTGCTTGAGCTTCACCGAACGGATATACTCGCTCGGCGTCATCTGCGTAATCTCCTTGATCTTGCGGTAAAGCCCCATGCGGCTCACGCACATCTTGTCGCAAAGGAAGTTCAGCGACAGGTTCTCGTCCACGAGGTTCTCCTCGATCGTCCGCGTGAGCTGCACGATGAACTTCTTGTCGTCGGCGTCGATCGTGCTGCCCTCGTAAACGTCCGAGGTGGAGATCGCCGAGTTGTAGTAGTTGCGCAGCGACTGCCGGTCGGTCAGAATCCGGTGCACCACGGCCAGCAGGTGCTTGGGATGGAACGGCTTGGAGATGTACGCCTCGCCGCCCAGCTCGTAGCCGTGTATCTCCTGCTCCACGTCGGTCTTGAACGTGAGGAAGACGAACGGAATGTAACGCGTGATTTCGTTCTCCTTGAGGTAGCGCAACAGCCCGAGGCCGTCGAGGTTCGGCATGCTGATATCGCTGATGATCAGGTCCGGACGCCGCCGCTTGAGGATGTCGATCGCCTCCACGCCGTCGGCGGCCCGCAGCACGGTGTACTCGCCGCCCAGAATCTCGCCGATCAGGTCGCGTATCTGCTCCTCGTCGTCCACCACCAGGATCACGGCCCTGTCCCCCTCGTCGTGCGGCTGCGCCTCGGTCCGCGTTTCCTCCTCCGCCTCGGGAAGCGGCACGCCGGCTCCCGCCTGCGCCTCCGTCCCCACGATCCGGTCGCGGCTCACCTCGGGCAGCGACAGCGTGAAGGTCGTGCTTTCGCCCGTCTTGCTGACGACCGCGATCTCGCCCGAGAGCGTCTTGGCCAGACTCTGCGCCAGCGCCAGCCCGATTCCGTTGCGCATGATGCGCCCCTCGTGGGCCGAACGCTCGAAATTGTCGAGAATCTCGAACCGGTTGAAGACATTCGCGATGTCCTCGGGCTTGATGCCCTTGCCCGAATTGGCGATGCGGAACGTCGTCCGCCCCCGTTCGCGGAGCAGCGTCATTTCGATCCAGCCGCCGACGGGCGTGTATTTGTAGGCGTTGGAGACGAGGTTGTAGAGAATCTTCTCCAGCGCATCGCGGTCGCTCACGATCACGACGTCGGCCTCGGGGAGCGACATGCGCAGGTCGATGCGGCGCTGCCCGTTCACCTCGTTGAAGTTGTCGGCGATCGAGGAGAGCAGCTCCGAGACATTGACCTCGGCGTAACGCGGTTCGTAATGGCCCGTATCCACCCGGCGGAAGTCCATCAGTTCGCCGATCAGGCGCTGCATCCGCGCGGCGTTGTTCTTGACGATGCGCACGTGGCGGGCGACGTCGGGCGAGAGCGTGTAGCTGCTCAGCAACTGCTCGCCCGAGCCGTAGATCAGCGTCAGGGGCGTGCAGAACTCGTGGGCGACGGAGGTGAAGAAGCGGAGCTTCGCCTCGTAGCTGTCGCTCTGCTGCCGGCGGGTCATCGACTCGATCAGGAGCCGCCGCCGCTGCTCGATGCGCTCGTTGGCGATGAAATAGATCGCGTAAACGGCCCCGGCGGCCAGCAGCAGGTAGATCACATAGGCCCCCGTCGTGTTCCACCACGGCGGCCGGACGCGGATGCGCAGCGACGCCACGCGGTCGCCCCAGACCTTGTCGCCGTTGGTCGCCCGCACCGAGAACTCGTAGGAGCCCGGCGGCACGTTGGTGAACACGGCCGTATTGTCCGTACCGGCATAGACCCAGTCGTCGTCGAATCCCCTGAGGATATAGGCATACTCGCAGCTCTCGTTGCGGATATACTCCAGCGCCGAAAACTGGATGCTGAAGAAGTTCTCGCCGTGCGAGAGGACGATCTCCCTGTCGGCGCGGAAATCGGAGAGCGGCCGCTGCCGGACCGAGAACGAATTGATGAGCACGGGCGGCGCATAGCTCCGCATGCGGATATTGTCCGGATCGAAGCGGTTGAAGCCGTCCACGCCGCCGAAGTACATCTTCCCGTCGCGGCCGCGGTAGTAGGCGCCGTCGGAGAACTCGTTGTTCTGCAACGCCTTGAACTTGTAGTAGCCGACGACCTGCCCCGACACGGGATCGAGGCGCGCCAGCCCCTTGTTGGTGCTCAGCCACAGCAGGCCCGCATCGTCCTCCAGGATGCCGTGTATCGTGTTGTTCGGCAGCCCCTCCTTTTCGGTGTAGCGTTCGAAGCCGATCCCGCCGTCCGCGTCGCGGCAGAGGCGGTTCAGGCCGTAGCCGGTCCCGACCCAGAGGGTCGAGTCGCGGCCCGTGTAGAGCGAGAGTATGTCGTTGCTGCTGATCGGCCGGTCGCCCGAAGAGGTCGTATAGCGGGCGAAACGGCCGCTGCGGGGATCGAACAGATTCAGCCCCCCGCCGCGCGTACCGACCCACAGCCTGCCGTCGCCGGCCGGGGCGATCGAGAAGACGACGTTGTTGCCCAGCGACGTGTCGTCGGATTTGTCATTGACGTAGATGCGCTGCTCGCGGATCGTGTAGCGGCCGTCGTCGGAGCGGTCGAGCCGCAGGCCGACCAGCCCGTAGCCGTTCGTCCCGAGCCAGAGCATCCCGTTCGCCGGATCGCGCCGGATCGCATAGACCGATCCGAAGCGGGTCCCCTCCAGCGGTTCGATCGGCGAAATGCGCCCCGTCGAGAAGTCGAGCACGTCGATTCCCACGCCGTCGTGCCCGATCAGCATGTCGTTCCCGTACCCCTCGGCCAGCGCATAGACGAACGGGTTGTCCAGCCCGTTCGAACGGTCGTACACCCCGCCCGGCGAACCGTCGGCCCGCAGGACATAGATGCCGTTGCCCTTCGTGGCGACATACATGTCGCCGCGGCCGTCCTCGAAAAACGCCCGGACCGGACTGCTCTTGCCGCCGAATATCCGCCGGTTGTCGGTCTTGTTGAACTCGATGTCGTCCTCGTACAGCTCCAGAACGCCCTGCCCGTCGGTCCCGGCCCACAGGATCTGCTGGCTTCCGCTGAGCAGCGACAGGACATTGACGCCCACAAGCTCCGGCACTTCGGCAAACCGCCGCGTCACGGGGTCGTAGAACCGCGCGCCCGAGGCTCCGAACGCGAACACCAGCCGCCCGTCGGGCAGCTCGGCCGCGGCGCACACGCCGTCCTTCGAGGGCGGAGGAGCCTCCGCCAGCGCGGAGACCCCGCCCGTCCGGCGGTCGTAGGCGAAAATCGTCGAATCCGCCGTCGCCGCATAGATCGTCCGGGGGCATTCGAACAGCGCCTCGACGCTCCCGTCGGGGAACAGCTCCTCCGTCTCCCGCACCTCCGGATCGCCCGCCGCCGGGAGGGCGTAGCGCATCCGCACCAGCCGGCCGCGGACCGTATGCAGCAGCAGCGTATTCGGCGCGGGCGCATAGACGCCGCGTATTTCCGAGGAGTTGAAATGCGGGATGTTGAACGCTGCCAGACGCTGCGTCCGGGCGTCGTAACGGGCGATCCCCCACCCCGTAGCGGCACAGAAGACCTCCCCGTCCGGAGAGGCCGCGACCGAGAAGACCCGCTCCCCGGCCGGACCGCTCTGTTCGTACCCCGGATAGAAGCGGTCGATGCGGTCGCGGCGCGTGTCGATGCGGTTGATGCCGTAGTCGGTGGCCACCCAGACGATACCCGCCGCCTCTTCGACGATGTTGCGGATCACGTTGTTCGAGATCGTGTTCGGATTGTCGGGTTCGAACTTGTAGGTGCGGAACCCCGAGCCGTTGTAAACGTTCAGCCCGTCCCACGTGCCGAACCACATGAGCTGCGAGGAGTCCTGGTAGATGCAGGTCACCGAACTGTTCGACAAACCGTTGTCGTTGGTGAGCGCGCCGCGGCGGATCGCTGCGCCGGCGAACGGCGCAGCCGCGAGCGCCGCGCCCAGAAACAGGATAAGAAGCTTTTTCGTCATACGCACGGGCTGGTGCGTACAAAGATAGGACTTTTTCCGGAACCGCACCCCGCATCCGGCGCGGAAAGATACGGAATCGGCCCGAAAAAGACGAGGATCGCGGCGGGGCCGTGCCCGCCGCGATCCTGTGCCGCGCGCGAATGGATGCGCCCGGGGCGCACGAAGAGCCCGGAGGTGCGGACCGCGCCGCCCGCACCCCGGGAAAAGACGGTCAGTAACGCTTCGCGTCGTTCGTCCAGTCGTCCGTGCGGAACGGTCCGGCCGGAAGCCCCGCGCCGTTGTAAAGGTTGCAGACGGGATTGTTCGCCCAGGCGTAGCGCACGGCCACGGGGAAGGCCACCTCGTCCGACGATACGACCACCTCGTCGCCCTCGATCACGGCCTTCGCCGCGTGGAAGCGGTGGTCGCCGCCGGCGATCCAGAAGCCCTCGACCGGACCGCCGTCCGCGGTCTTCAGTCCGCCGTCCGTATGCGAGAAACGGATGCGGATCTCGCCGTCGCCCAACGTGTAGGACTCGAAGAGGGGGACCCGAATAGGGAATCCGCTCGCCGTAGGTCTGCGCCCGGGCGATGAGCGAGAGACGCCGCCCCACCTCGGGCTTGTTCTTCGGGTGGATGTCCTCCGCCTCGCCGATGTCGATGATGACGGCCAGCCCCGTGTTCTCCAGATTGAGCGTCTCGGCCTGCGCCTCGCGCAGCTCGGCCCACTCCGACTCTTCGGGACCCTCCTGCGCCTTCATGTAGTTGGCCAGTTGGACGATGTAGAAGGGGAAGTCGTAGCCCCACTGGCGGCGCCAGTCGCGGATCATCAGCGGCAGCAGGTCGCGGTACTGCGCGGCGCGGGCCACGTTGGCCTCGCCCTGATACCAGATCGCGCCGCGGATGCCGTAGCCCACGAGCGGGTGGATCATCGCATTGTAGAGGAACGTCGGATAGTTGGGCTCCGTGGCGGTATTGACCGGCAGCTCGGGCGCCTCGCCCAGCCCCAGGCCGAGCTTGTACTTCCACGCTCCGGCCAGCGGGATGAACTCCTTATCCGAGCGGCGCAGCGCCATGCTGTTCGGATCGCCGTAGATGCCGCCCTTGCCGCCCGTATCCATCACGCGCACGGCGATCGTCGCCTTGCCCGCCTTGACGAGCGACGCCGGAACCGTATAGCTGCGGAAAGCCATGCAGCCCTCGGTGTGGCCGACCTCCACGCCGTTGAAGTAGGTGAAGTCGTTGTCGTCGATGACGGCCAGATCGAGCTTCAGCTCCTTGCCGGCCCACGACGCGGGAATCTCCACGGTCTTGCGCATCCAGAGGAAGCCGCTGAATCCGTCGAGCCCCTGATCCTGCACGAACCCGGGTGCGGCGATCTCGCGCCAGGCCGCGTCGTCGAACGACGTCTCGACCCAACCGGTCTTACCCTTCTCGAAGGCCGGGTCCACGAGGGCCATCTCGCCGCGCCACGCCTCCATGTCCTCGACGAAGATCCGGTTGCGCGCCTCGGTCGATTCGGGCAGCGTCTTCACCTTCTCGACCCGCTTGCGGAAATAGGGGATGTCCGCGAGCGCACCGCCGCTGGTCCACGCCTCGGCCAGCGTACCGCCCCAGCAGGTCTCGATCAGGCCGACGGGCACGTTGAGGTTCCGGTGCAGCTCCTTGCCGAAGAAATAGCCCGTCGCCGAGAAGTCGGCCACGTTCTCCGCCGAGCAGACCTGCCAGCCGCCGTGGCGCACCTTCGCGTCGGCGAGCGGCGCGGGGCTGGTCGAGTTGTCGATATGCAGCAGACGGATGTTCCGGTAGCCGTCGGCCTCCTTCAGCTCCCGCTCCATGTTCGTCACGCGGTCGGCCACGCGCATCTCCATGTTCGACTGTCCCGAGCAGATCCACACCTCGCCGACGAGGACGTTCTTCAGCTCGACGGGCCTGCCGTCCGAAATCGTCACCGTGTAGGGACCGCCCGCCGAGGGGGTCTCCACGGCCGTCGTCCAGCGGCCCGAGGCATCGGCCGCGGTCTCGTAGCTGCGGCCGTCCCACGAAGTAGTGATCCGCACGGTGCGGCCCGGTGCGGCCTCGCCCCAGAATTTCACGTCGCTCCGCTGTTGCAGCACCATGTTGTCGGTAAAGATGGCGGGCAGCTTCACGTCCGCCAGCAGCCGGAGGGGCAGCAGCCCCGCCAGCAGCAGAAAAATCGGTTTGCAGATTCTCATTGTCTCGAAATTTGACGCCAGGTCGCGCGCGCCGCGCACCGGGGAGCGGTCCCGCCCTCCGGCGCGAAGGCGCGCCGGGGACCTATTCGTAGATGAAATACTTCTTGTTCGTTCCCTGGATCTTGTTGATGGCCGGAACGACGATCCGCTCCATCACCTTGTACCCTTCGCCGTTGGGGTGGCTGCCTTCGGGCGAATACTCGGCGCGCATGGCCTTGTCCTCGCCCACCATCGGAGTAAAGTAATCGACCCACTCCACGCCTTCGGTCGCCTCGGCGTACTCCCTGAGCATCTTGTTCAGCTTCGGGATGATCTTCGCCGGCTCGACCTGCGGCCGCCAGTTGAAATAGGCGGCGGGGGTCACGGAGCAGAGCAGCACCTTGATTCCGTTGAATTTGGCCAGTTCGCACATCGACACGATATTCTGGAAGGTGTTCTCCAGGGCGATATAGCCGTTGTTCATCGCAATGTCGTTCGTTCCGGCGAGGATCGCCACGACCCGGGGATGGAGCTCGATGACATCCTGCCGGAAGCGCACGAGCATCTCCGAGGAGGTCTGCCCGCCGATGCCGCGGCACGCGAAGTTGTTCTTCTTGAAGAAGTCGGGATGGTAGTTGAACCACCCCTCGGTGATGGAGTTGCCCATGAAGACCACCTCGGGTTCCACGGTCAGGTTCCTGTTCACCTGGGCGAAGGCACGCAGCCCGGCCCAGTCGCGGTAGAGCATGTCCGAATAGTTCTGCCCCCGCGAAGCGCCCGCCGCAAAGAGGCAGAGCGCGAAAGTCGCAATCAATTTTTTCATTTCGGTCGTTTGATTTAAGTCCGTTATCTTCTCCGGCCCGGCGGACACGCTCCCTTCCCGGGGCGCGCCCGCCGCACCGGTTCTATTCGTCGAAATCGTCCGTGCGGAACGGAATCACGGGCTGCCCGAAGGCGTCCCACAGATGCCCGATGCTGCAATTCTTGAAGTTGTAGCGCACGTATTTGGGTTCGCCCACGGCATAGGTCGAGACGTAGAGCACCGTGGGATCGGGACGACGACGCTCGGCGCGGGCCGGGTGGAACTTCCCGTCGGCCCCGGCCAGTTCGAAGCCCTCGATCTCGCCCTTGACGAGGAAGCCGCAGTCGCTGCCGTCGAACGACAGCCGCACGACGCCGCCCTCGAGCACCTCCATCGACTTGTAGCGCGGCCCGATCGTCTTGATCGCGTCGCCGTAGCCGTAGTCGCGGCTCAGCGCCCAATAGGCCAGCCGCTGCGCGATCGGCTCCTTCTGCGAGGGGTGCACGTTCCAGCGTTCGTAGTCGTACACCAAGTCGTTGGTCGAAACCATGCCCACGTTGTCGGTCATCTCCATCACCCGGGCCTGCTGCTCGCGCACCAGCGCGCAGTCCACGTTCTGCTCGCCGTTCTCCACCGGAGCGATCTCGACGTAGTAGAACGGCTTGCGGTCGCCGCCCCACAGGTCGCGCCAATGGTCGATCATCGCCACCATCTTCTCGGCGTAGTAGGTGCTGCGTCCGACGTTCGTGCAGCCCTGATACCAGCAGAAGCCCTTGATGGCGAAGTTGTGCAGCGGGTAGATCATGCCGTTGTAGAGAATCTCGACGGTCGTCATGCCGCTCTGCCCCTCGCGCGTGGGGAGCGACGCGGGGTCGAAATCCCCGAAATGTTTCTGCAGTTCGGCCGGGAACCACGCCTCGATCCACGTGCCGCCGCAACTGCTGTTGATGATCCCCACGGGCACGCCGAGCGCCCGGCGCAGGTTGCGCCCGAAGAGGTAGCCGACGGCGCTGAAGGTCTTCACCGTGGCGGGCGAAGCCTCGCACCAGGCGCCCGTCACGTCCTCGCGCGGCGTGAGGCCGCCGTCGATCTTCACCGAGAAGAGCCTCACGTCGGGATACTGCGCGCTCTCGGCGATGATCTCGAGCGAGTGTTCGATCGGGCAGTCGCGTCCGCCCTGCACGGGGAATCTCCATGTTCGACTGGCCCGAGCAGAGCCACACCTCGCCGATCAGCACGTTGCGCAGCACGACCGGTTCGCCGTCGCCGTCGCCGATGCGGATCGTGCGTTTCTCGAACGACGCCGCAGGCGTGCGCAACGTCGTGCACCAGCGGCCTTCGGCGTCGGCCTCCGTCCGCACGGCAGCCCCCCACGAAGGGGCCACCCGCACCTCCGAACCCGGGGCCGCCCAGCCCCAGACCTTCACGTCCGTCGCCTGTTGCAGCACCATGTTGTCGCCCACGACGGCCGGGAGCCGGACTTTCGCCCCGGCAGGCGTCCATGCCGCCGCGAGCAGCACGGAAAACAATAACCAGAAACGTCTCATCGTATCAATCGTTATAGGGTCTCGCTATCACGCGGCACGCGTCCTCCCCGAGCAGCGCGGCGTCGAACTCGGTCGTCACCGTCCGCCTCTCGCCCGGCAGGAGCGTGAAATAGTTGTCGTCCATGACGGCGGGCAGCAGTTGTTCGCCCGTCGAGGCGTAGGTCGGCATGACGCGCACGGCGAAAGCCACGCCGCGGCCGCGGTTCGTCACCGTCGTCCGGACGATGCGCTTCGCGCCGACGGTCTCCTCCTTCGAGCGCACGTCGAGCCGCGCAGGCTCCAGGCCGTCGAGCGCGCGGTAGTCGCCCAGCCGGTTCGAACGCCAGTAGAAATTCTCCGACAGCAGCTTCCCGGCGGCGTCCGTCAGCCGCAGCCGGATGAAGTGCACGGGCGAGAGCCCGGCCGGTTCCGCCTCCGTGTCGTAGAGCTCGATCTCGTACAGCGCCATCTTGCGGCCCGGCTGCCAGCTCTTCACGTCGAGCACCTTGACGTAGCGCGCCGTCACGGGTTCGATCGTGATCTCGTCGATGGGCGAAGAGCCCTTGTCGCCGACATGGACCGTCCGCCAGGTTTCGGCATCGTCCGAGACGAGCACGTCGTACCGTGCGGCCACCTCGCTCTCCCACGACAGCACGATCGTCGAGAAACGGGTCGGAGCGCCCAGATCGACATAGACCCATTCCCCTTCGCCTCCGGTGGCCGACCACGCCGACCCCGTATTGCCGTCCGTGACCGCCTCGGCGGCGTGGTAATCCGTCACGCCGGACGACGAACAGACGGCCCGCTTGCCGCGCGCGAGGTTTCCGTCAGCCGGCAGAGGAAGCCGCAGCGCCTCCACAGCGCTGTTCGGATGCACCGTGAGGGTCGCCTCGCGCGAATAACGCTTCACTTCGCGCCCCTCCATGTCGTAAACCGTCGCCGTGACGTGCGCCCCCTCGTAGCCGCGCAGCGTGGCATTGACCGCCTTCACCGTATTGTCGGCATAGCTCCACTGCACGTGCACCGGCTCGCACGCCTTGCGCACGCCCCAGTACGCGCCGTTGAGGTCGTAATAGTAGTCGTAGGTCTGCCATACGAACGACGGATAGGCCGACTGGCTCATCCACGTCAGCACGCCCGTGGCGTCGTTCCACATGTGGTGCTGCCACCCTTCGTACATGGCCTTGTTGGCCTCGATATTGAGCAACTGGGCCTTGCGGCAGAAATCCTCCGTGCCGGACGCCTTTCCGTAGTTGTACTCCACGGTGGCGAAATAGCGGTCGGGCCGCGAGTTGAACGACGAACGGCCGAAGAAGTGCTTGTCGAGCATCTCCTGCGACATGGGCCAGCGGTCGGGGTCGGGCATGAACTTCCTGTAACTCTCGTAGTTGGTGAAGACCGCCGTGCCGATCTCCGTGCGGAAGCCCCACCCGTCGAGCTTGTGCTCGCCGAATCCCGAAGGATAGGCCGTGAAGTACCAGATCGGGTGCGCGTTGGTCCACGGGCCGCTGCCCGAAAAACCGTATTCGCGCGAAATGGGCTGATACCAGCGGTCGCCGCCGTCGAAGGTCCGCACGTCCTCGCGCAGCCATTCGTTCAGCGGCGCCAAGGGCACGCCCTCGTTGTCGCCGCACCAGACGGCGATCGACGGGTGGTTGCGCAGCCGCTTGATCTTCTCCACGGCGTTGCGGTTGAAGGCGAAGAGGTCGTCGGGCAGGTTGGGGTGCGAGTTGAGCCAGAAATCGTCCCATACCATGATGCCGTAGCGGTCGCACGCCTCGTAGAACTCCTCGTCGGTGGTCGAACCGATCCAGTTGCGGATCATGTTGTAGTTCATCTCGCGGTGCAGCCGGACCTTCAGGTCGTACTCCCCGCCGCGGCAGCGGAGCAGCCATTCGCTCATGCCCCAGTTTCCGCCCTTGCAGAAGATGCGCTCGCCGTTCACCGAGAGCCGGAAGACTCCCTCCGCGAAGTCGTAGGAGTACTCGCGGATGCCGAACGTCACCGTCCGGCGGTCGGAGACCTCGCCGCCGACCTCGCAGGTCAGCTCGCACGTGTAGAGGTTCGGGTCGCCGTAACCGTTGGGCCACCACAGCGCCGGATCGGCGATCTTCAGTTGCGGGAACTCGCGGGGATGCACGCCCACGGCGCGCTGCTGCCCGGCGTCGATCCGGAACGGCTTCTCGAAGACGATCTCCCCGGGACGGATCACGCCCCGGAGCACGCCCTGCACCGTCTCGTCCGAATGGTTGCAGAGCTCGGTCTCGAGCGACACGATGCCCTCGCCCTTCGAGGGGACTTTCGTCCGTATCCACGGATCGACGATCGAAACGCCGCCCGAGGTCTCGAACCACACGTCGTCCGTGATGCCGTTCAGCAGGCCGGGGACATAGGGCATCCAGTCCCATCCGGCGCTCGAAATATAGGTCGGACTGGCATGGTTGGCGATCGGCGTCTTCGGGGCACGGACCAGCACGGCCAGCACGTTCTTCCGCCCGTCGCGGCGGAGCAGCTCCGTCACCTCGAACCGCCCGCGGTCCATGAATCCGTCGAGACCGCCCAGCCGTTCGCCGTTGAAATAGACCTCGGCACGGCGGTTCGCCCCCTCGAAGCAGAGCCAGCAGTGCCCGCCCGCCGGAAGCTCCTCGGTAGCCAGTTCGGTCCGATACCAGAAATTCCGGTCGTATTTCTTCCGGTCCGCCCGGTAGGCGTTGTCGCCGAAGTTCGGGTCGGGCTCGATTCCCGCCTCGACATAGGAGGTGAACACGGCTCCGGGGACGACGGCCGGAATCCACTCCGACACGTCGTATCCGGCCTCCATCATGGCCCGTGCGTCGCGCACCTCGTCCTGGGGCAGCAGCCTCCAGCCGGCCACCCCGCCGTCGCTGTCGAGCGACGTCCGCTCCACGGCGGCCGGCAGGCGGAAAGCCGCCGACAGCATCGCCGCGATCAATACGATTCTTTTCATTCGTTCGGTTGTATTTTCAGGTTTCGGCTCCGCCCCGGACCGCATGTCCGGACCGCGAAGCCCTTCGTACCCGGGAACCGGTTCAATGATTCCCGGATTTCGGAAAATCCGGCGACGGCCATGTGAAAACAGGATCGCTCCACCGCCATCGCCGGATCGTCATGCCGTTCCGGAACCTCCGGAACCGCTATCCGTTACCAACCGGTATTCTGGTCCAGGTTGGGGTTCTGCGTCGTCTCGGCGTACGGGAACGGGAAGAGATAAAGACGGTCGTTCCACGAACCGCGCACGGACAGCGGGTCGTAACGCACCTCGTAGTTGCTGACATCCAGCGGATCGTCCGTGCGCACATTCTTATCCTTCATTCCGAGCAGCCAGACGCACTCGTTGCCCCAGTGCTCGCTCACGCCCTTGTCCGAAGTATCGGTGATGAAATCCTTGTAATCGCCCCAGCGGATCAGGTCCACATAGCGGTCGCAGTCGTCGAGCCAGAGTTCGAAACGGCGCTCGGCCTTGATACCGTATTCCTCGTTGTCCATATCCAGCGCAGGAGCAGGTGTCAGTCCGGCACGCTGGCGCACCTTGTTCAGCGCCTCCAAACCGGAGATATTCGCCGTACCTTCGCCCGACATGCAGCATGCCTCGGCGTACATCAGCAGCACGTCGGCATAACGCATCAGCGGGAAGTTGGTCGTATTGCCGTTCGTCTGGCCGGAAGCGAAACGCTCGGGGACCACATCGTCCACGAAATCGTAGTATTTCATGCGGAAATAGCCCTCGTTCTCGAACAGGCCGCTCGACATGACGCCGCGGGCGCTCTCGCTCAGATAGGGGAAATCGTGGTACACCTCGCTGTAAGTGGCGACGTTCGCACGACGGCGGATGCTGTTGCCGTCATGTCTTGCGAAAGCCTGCGCGAAGGTCTTCGTGGGGTTGATGAACCCCCAGCCGTCGGAAGCGGTGGTGGTATTGCCCGGCAGATTCACCTCGTCCTTGCGCCAGTTCATGTAGGCACGGAACCAGTAAGGTTCGGTGTTGGCGATCGTCGTGGCATCGCCGTCTATATCCAGCTCGAGCAGGAACTCGTCGCAGAAGTCGGCCTCGGCGCGGTAGAGCGTCAGATACTCGTATTCTTCATTGCCGTCCTTCCACGTATCCGCATTGTTCGATTTGGCGAGCTCCATATTCACGCCGTAGCTCGACGGACCCATGGTCGCGGTCTTGGTCCAAAGTTCGTACTTGCCCGAGTTGATGACCTTGGCCAATTCGATCTTGGCGTTCTCGTAATCGTTCCGCCACATATAGCCCTGCGCCATATAAGCGTAGCAAGCCTCCTTGGTCCAACGGCCGCCGATCGCCTTCTGGCCGCCCAGACCGCTCTTCGAAGGAAGCACGGCCTGAGCCTCGTCGAACTGCTGCATGATCCACTTCCAGTTCTCCTCGGGGTCCGAATTGCCGGGGTAGAACGAATACTTGTCTCCGTCGAGCACATGCTCCACCAACGGAGCCGAACCCCAGAGCTGGGTCAGACGCATCATCGCCCACGCGCGCCACGCCTTCGCCTCGGCGATCACGCGCTTGCGCTCGTCGGAACCGTCGTTGAGCTGGTCCACGATGCGGTTGCACTTATACATGATCTTGTAGAACCGGGTGTACATCTCCTTGTAGGCGTTGTTCTCCGAGTCGTCGATCATGGCCGACATACGATGGTAGTCCGTACCGTCGTTCGGGCCCGAACCGCCCGGCCAGCACTCGGCCGTCTTGGCCGAAGTGGTTGCTATGTAATGCACGCCCCAGTCGCCCATCATCAGGTATTTGACCGTGACGTAAACGTTTGCGATCAACTGCTGCGCCGTGGCATCGTCCGCTTCCGCATAGGTCTTGTCCACCTCGATAGCTCCGAGCTGTTCCACGTCATCGAGACGCGCCTGGGAGCAGGAGGTCACCATCATCGCCCCGGCAAGCAGACCGGCCAACGCTATAATATGCTTTTTCATGGTAGTCGTAATGTTTTTAGGTTAGAACGAAAGGTTTGCGCCGAACGTCAGAGTCTTCGGAGTCGGGTAATCACCGTAGTCCATACCGATCGCGGAAGTAGCGCTGACAGCCTCCGGATCCATACCCCAATAAGAAGAGATGCAGAAGAAGTTGTCGAGCGAAACATATACGCGCAGGCGCGAAATGGCGATCTTCTTCGTAATCGAGGACGGCAGCGTGTATCCCAGCTGGATCTGTTTGATCTTGAAGTAGGAACCGCTCTTGAGCCACATGCTCGAATCGCCGGCATACTTGTCGCCGATCGGATCGGGATGCGGATATTTGGCCTTAGCTCCCATCACGTCCCACGACTCCGTCCAGAGTACGGAGGGTTTGTTGGCGGCAGGCGTATTGCGGGCGGCGCTGAGCATCAGCTCGCCGCCGTAGCTGCCGCTGCCGAATACGGTCAGATCGAAGCCCTTGTAAGCGGCATTGAGGGTGATGCCGTAGGTAAAGTCGGGAATAGCCGATCCCAGGTACACTTTGTCCTTGTCGTCGATCGTGCCGTTTTCATCCTTGTCGTAATAGATGGCGCTGCCGTCCTCTTTATCGACGCCGAGGTATTTCCAACCGTAATAGCTCCACATCGGCTGGCCCTTGTCGAAAGCGACGATACCGTCCAGAATACGGGGTCCCTCCAGTTTCTTCACTTCGCTGTTGATCGTCGCAAGGTTCGCATTGACTCCGTAAGAGAATTCGCCGGCCTGATCCTGCCAGCCGAGCTCGAATTCGAAACCGTGGTTGTTCACCTTACCCACATTCTTAGCCATGCTCGTGGTTCCCGTCGAAAGCGGGGGAGTCAGGATAACGAGCTGATCCACGGTATTCTTGTTGTAGAAGTCCATACCGAAGGTCAGTCGGTTGTTCAGGAAGCGCGCATCGACTCCGACATCGACCTGCCGGGCCGTCTCCCACTTCAGGTCTTTGTTGGCCAGTACATCCGAAGGATAAATGGTGGTAATCAACTGACCGTTCATCGGATAGTACTCGCCCACGTTCATCGACGACAGATAGGGGAAACCGGACAATGTCCGTATATTGCCGTTAATACCGTAGGATGCACGAAGTTTCAGGAACGAAAGGCTCTTGGGGTCGATATCGCGCATGAAAGGCTCGTTCGAAATGGTCCAGCCGGCCGATACCGAGGGGAAGTAGCCCCAGCGGGCCTTCTTGTCCAGTTTGGATCGGTCGAAAGCATCGGCGCGGAAATTGACCATGATATTGTAACGGTCGTCGAACGTATAGCCGATACGACCGAAATAGCTGATGCTGGAGGATTCGCCGACCTTGCCGCCCACACCCTTCGTCGCATCGGCCGAAGCATAGTCGAGGTGATGGAAGTTATCAGCATCGTTCGTCAGTCCGTTGGTCGAACCCGAAGTGTAGTTGCTCCACTCGTACTGATAGGCCATACCGACCATCGCACTGATCGCATGCTTGCCGAACGTACGGTTGTAGTTGGCGAAGTTCTCCCACATGTAGAACCGGTTCATCGTGGTCTTACCCTCCAATTGCAGATTCGTACGCGACGATACGGCCATGTAGGTCGGTTCTCCGTAGAAACTGTAATTGGTCGATTCGAGCCGGTAGCCGACACGCGAAGTGACGGTAAGGCCCTTGACGGGAGTGAGAATCAGCGACGAAGTGCCGCGCAGAGCGAAATCCTTATGATTTCCCGTATTGCTGTAATAGTGCGTCAGCGGGCTGGTAGCATCCTTGGCGGCGAAGGGAACGGCTACATAGTCCCCGTTCCCGTTCTTCATGAACAGATCGTCGCCCTGCTGTGCGATGAGTTCGGTCATATACGCAGGCAGATTGTCCTTGTCGTAGAAAGCGGGCAGCAGCGGATCCATACCGTAGGGGTTGATCGCCTGATTGCCCGTACCCACGCCGTCGGTCTGTTTCTGATAACGCGAACTCTCGATCGTATTGTTGGTCGTGAAGGTCAGCCACTTCTTGATCTTGTAGTCGCCGTTGAGCTGGAAGGTGATGCGTTTCATCCAGTCCTTGTCGCCGTAATACATACCGTCGTTGTCCATATACGACAGCGAAGCGTACACCGATCCGTTGTCGTTGGCCGTTTCGATTCCGGCCGTATGGCGCTGGAACGAACCGTTGTCTCCGTAGAGCACGTCGAACCAGTCGGTATCGGTCTTGCCGTCCCACGGAGTGAGCACCTGGCTGTTTCCGGCCGCCGTCTGATAGGCCACATACTGCTCGGCGTTCATCAGATCGGCCTTGCGGGCCAGCGAGGTGATGCCGTAGGTGAAATCGTAGAAAATGCGGCCCTCGCCCTTCTTGCCCTTCTTGGTCGTGATGAGAATGACACCGTTACCGGCCTCGACACCGTAGATGGCGGCCGAAGCGCCGTCCTTGAGGATCTCCATCGACTCGATCGACGAGGGATCCAGGTAGGAAATGTCCGAAACTTTCAGACCGTCCACCACATACAGCGGCTCCGAAGCACCCGAGTTGTTCGACGAGAAACCGCGGATACGGATCGAAGGAGACGAACCCGGAGCGGCCGACGAGGAGAGCACCTGCACGCCCGGAGCCTTGCCCTGCAACGCCTGCTGCGCATTCTCGACCGAACGCGACTGGAAGACGTCTTCCTTGATCGAAGTGATCGACCCCGTCACGTCGCTCTTACGCTGCACGCCGTAACCGATCACCACCACATCGTCGAGCAGCTGCGTATCCTCTTCCAGCGTGATCGTGATGGATGTTTTCGCCCCGAGGGGGGGGGTAGTGAGGGTTTTGTAACCGATGAAGGAGACCGTAAGGCTCGCGTTCTCCTTCACCCCGTCGAGCGAGAACGAGCCGTCCACCCCCGTCGAGGTTCCTTTCGTCGTTCCTTCGACGACTACGGCCGCGCCGATCACGGGATTACCCTGCTTATCGACGACGGTTCCCGTCAGATTGCGGGTCTGAGCAACAGCCCGGCTGCCTGCGAACGGAACCGCAAGCACCGCTATCACTGCTGCAAAAGCCAATTTCAGTAAGCTTTTTTTCATAGCATTTTTTAATCGTTAAGAAGTTTGATCGGTTGTCATTTCAGGGTCGCGCAAGGACACTGTGTCCCGCGGACCGGTCGGTGGTCTGTTTTCCTTGATTTTTCCGGAGTTTCGTTTTTGTCGGTTTCAGGTTGTTATTTTGTCGTTTGCCTCGGTTTCGCGGATCGCGGCCTGCGCAGGCCGGGGATGTCCGATCGTTCCGGTGCGCCCGTCGTGCGGGCACACCGGAACGGAATCGGCCGTTTTTACGGATCTACTTGATCGGAAGTCCTTTGTAGGCGCGGTAGGTGGCGGCCAGATCGGCCGTGCGCACGAAGACGTACTTGCGGCCGTCGTTGCGCGACTCGAGGTACTTCTTCACCTCCGTGGCATAGGTCGCAGCGTCCTCGCTGGCCGTCCCGATCATCACCGAGAGGAAGTACGGCTCCCCTTCGGGCGTGCGGGCCAGCGCCTTGTCGAGGTACTCGGGACGCGAGTTGGTCGTGCCGATATGGAAGGTATTGCCGTCCATGTGGTACTCGTGCGACTCGATGCCGCGCCAGTCCGTACCTGCATAGCCGCCCTCGACGCAGTAGGGCTGTACGTTCCAGGCCACCGACTCGCCGTCGATCATCTGCTTCATGGTCAGAATGCCTGCCTGGTCGAGGTAGTGGCGCGTCAGCGCGCAGTAGAACGAGAAGCCGCTGTAACGGTCCGTGTTGGGCGAGCCGTCGCCCATCATGGCGGCCATCTCCTGTCCGGCCTCCTTGAGCACCTTGTCGTACCACGTGAAGACGCGCGGCGCGAGATCGACGATGCCCGGATTGATGACCCACGTCAGGGGCACGTCGCCGAAGTGCTCCGACTCCTCGATCGTATATGGCTCATAGATCATCGTATGCAGCAGGTTGTCGCCGTCGGCCACCAGCATCGCCACATAGGTCGTGTTGGGATCGGCCTCGTAGGCCTTCGGCTCGATGGGCGTGCCCTGCACCGAGGGGAACGACGACATGACGGTCATGTTCTCCACCGAGATGAAGGGAATCATCACGTAGCCGTAGTCGGCGAAGAGCTTGTCGGCCTTCAGCTCGTCGGTCCAGCCCATGATCTGCGTGCCGGCGGGGTAACGCTTCACGATGTTCTCGTAGTAATGGCACTCCTCGGGAATCTGGATGTCGAGGAAGTAGGTGAACAGGCGGTTGGCCACCACGTAGTCCTTGTTGGCGGCGCCCCAGCTCTCCTCGAAGTCGAGGGTCATGTGCGACCAGGTGAAGGCCACGTCGTGGCAGGCCGAGTCGAAGTAGTTCTCCACGAGCCAGTCCACGCACTCGATGTTGCTGCGGAACTTGCCGCGCAGGTCCTGGATCACGGGGAATCCGTAGGGTTTCACCTGCTCGTAGAGCGCCGGCGAGACGATCAGGCCGTCGGTCTGCGCGGCGATCGTCGTCGCGGCCTCGATCGTGGCCTGCACGAGATTCGGGTCGTAGATGACCACGCCCTTGATCTTGTCCTTGTAACGCTCCACCATCGCCGTGAAAGCGGGGTTGGTCTTCGTCTTGTCCAGCGTCAGCGTCTCCTGCGGGATGTCCGTCAGCACGCGGTCGAGCCAGAACTGCCCCATCTGCGCCATCGCCGTCGGGCCGATCTTCCAGCCGCCGTGGTTATCCTTGCAGCGGCTGTTCATCACGTACACCTTCTGTTCGCTGTCGCGATTGACGATGCCCTGCAAGCCGATGGCCGCCACCTGGCCTTCGATATTGTCGTTCTGAAGGTCCACCACCACGAGCGATCGGGTCGGGGTCTTCACCTTGGGATAGAGACGGTTGGTCAGATCGACGTCGAGCGCCGTCGAACGGACGCCGCCGCAGCACGCATCGCCGCCCTGGCAGCCGGCCAGCGCCAGCAGGCAAAGCAGCGAACCGAAGCAGTGAGTCAGAGAGCTTTTCATTGGTTTTAAGTCGGTTAATGGATTATTGATTATTGTTTGAACTGATCTATTTCAGCGATTCCAGAATCTCCCGCACCGAGAGGTCGGCCCGGCAGATCACCTCGTCCGACGCGCCGTAGTACATGACGATGCGGTCGCCCTCGACGATGTGGCCGTTGGTGAAGATGACGTTTCCGAAGAACCCCGTCAGCTCGTAGGGGGCCGACGGCTCCATGATCGGCCGGTCGCTGCGTGCGAGCACCTTCGAGGGGTCCGCCGCGTCGAGCAGCATGGCCCCGAGGCAGTAGCGGTTGTCGCCGTCGGCGCCGTGGTAGATCATGAGCCACCCCTCGCCGGTCCGTATCGGGGCACAGCCCGCCCCGATGCGCGCGCTGTCCCACATGCCCTTGCGCGTGCGGGCCACGCAGCGGTGGTTGCCCCAGTGGCGCAGGTCGCGGCTCTCGGCGATCCAGATGTAGTTGCCGCCGATCTCGGGGCTGCTCGGACGGTGGAGCATATAATATAGGTCTCCGATCCGCTCGTCGAAAAGCGTGCAGTCCTTGTTGTGGGGAGGCAGCACCAGCCCGTAGTCGGTGAAACGCTTCCAGTCCGTCGTGCTGCGCATCCGCACGGCCACGCCGTTGGCCGACACCGCGGTATAAGTCAGGTAATACGTCCCTTCGAGCAGCGTGACGCGGCAGTCCTCGATGCCGTAGGACTCGTAGGCGTCGCTGCCGAAGATCGGCCCGTAGCCCGGCTCTTCGGCAAAACGGACACCGTCCGTACTGCTCATGAGCCGCAGGTGGGACATGGTCGTAAGGTAATCGCTGCCCTTGTAGCTGATGACCCGCGGATCCGACAGGTCCAGCTCCGGCGAGGAGGAGGGCACGCGCATGACCGTAATCCGGTTCGCGTCGTCGAGCAGCGGGAAGCTGATCTCGCCCTCGCGCTGTTCGGGCCGCTCGGCGACCCGGATCAGCAGCCAGGTCTTTCCGTCGAAGCGGAAAACGCCCGGATTGAGCAGACATTCGATCTTCATGGACTCCTGACTCGGCGCAAGGTCGCGGGGTGTCAGAATCGGGTTGTTCGCGTAACGCATAGCGGCTGATTTTTGTAAAACAAAGGTAGATTTTCTCCTGTGCCGAATTGTATACTATCCTCCCAAAAGAGTATAATATGGAGACAAAAGCCCGTTTCACCCCCCCCCGATACAAAACATAACGCACTACACATCAACACAATACAAACCGAAAATCCTATTATACTCCGCTGCGACGCCCGTACACTTCCACATGTGCGGCCCCCTTTTCCGCGTCCGGCGGTGCGTATGCGCGGAGTATATCCGGACACCGCGCCGCCGTCGCCGGAAAAGCCGTCCGAGGACACTTTCCCTTCCCGGCCGAAGCCGGAAATCGGCGGGTCTGCCGGAAACGCCTCCGCGACGAGGCCGACACCCGGACGTACCGTGCCGACGCCGGATACAACAAGGCCGTCGTCCGGCCCGTTCCCGGACCCCGCGCTCCCGCCGGAGAGGCCGAAAGCCGGAAATCGGGCTGCAAATTTGCAAAAACGGCGGGAATTTTCTATTTTTAGGATTCGAAAAGATCAATCCCGCTACACCTATTTCTATTATGAAAAGAACCTTCCTGCTGACCGCCGCCATTTTGGCGGCACTCTCCGCCGCGGCGCAATGGCAGCCCGCCGGCGACCGCATCAAAACCGTCTGGGGCGAGAATCTCGACCCGCAGAACGTCCTGCCCGAATACCCGCGCCCGCAGTTGGTCCGCGGCGAGTGGCAGAACCTCAACGGCCTGTGGAACTACGCGATCCGCCCGCTGGGCGAAACGCCCGAAGAATTCGACGGCGAGATTCTCGTGCCGTTCGCCGCGGAGTCGGCGCTCTCGGGCGTGGGCCGGTGCCCCGGCGCCGCGAACGGCCTCTGGTACGAACGGACCTTCTCCGTTCCGGGGAAATGGCACGGCAAACGGGTGCTGCTGCACTTCGGCGCCGTGGACTGGAAGACCGACGTCTGGGTGAACGGCATCGCCGTCGGCTCGCACACGGGCGGCTTCACCCCCTTCGCGTTCGACATCACCGAAGCCCTGGCGAAAAACGGCAACACCCTCCGCGTCCGGGTCTGGGACCCCACCGAGAAGAGCTACCAGCCGCGCGGCAAACAGTCCGACAGGCCCGAAGGCATCTGGTACTCGTCCGTGAGCGGCATCTGGCAGACCGTATGGCTCGAAGCCGTGCCGCAGCGGTACATCCGCGAGGTGCGGACGACGCCCGACCTCGACCGGAAACGGTTCCTCGTCGAAGCGCCCCTCTCGGAGGCGGTTCCCGGAGACCTCGTCGAAGTCGCGCTCTACGACGGGGAGACGCAGGTGGCCGCCGGCCGCGCGCTCAACGGCGCCCCCGTGGAGCTGTCCGTGGCGGAGCCGAAGCTCTGGAGCCCCGACACGCCCTTCCTCTACGATCTGAAGGTGACGCTGCGCCACGACGGCCGCATCGTGGACCAGGTGCGCAGCTATACGGCGATGCGCAAGTTCTCGACCGGACGCGACCGCCACAACGTCCCGCGGCTGATGCTCAACGACAAGCCCCTCTTCCAGTTCGGCCCGCTCGATCAGGGCTGGTGGCCCGACGGGCTCTACACGGCCCCGACGGACGAGGCGCTGGCCTACGACGTCGTGAAGACCAAGGAGCTGGGCTACAACATGATCCGCAAGCACGTGAAAGTAGAGCCGGCACGCTGGTACTACCACTGCGACAAGGCGGGCATCATCGTCTGGCAGGACATGCCCAGCGGCGACATCACCCCCGGCTCGCCCCGCTGGCAGATGAACCGGTACTTCACGGGCGAGGAGAAGCGGCGGTCACCCGAATCCGAAGCCTGCTACCGCAAGGAGTGGCGCGAGATCATCGACTGCCTCCGTCCGTTCGTCTCGATCGGCGTGTGGGTTCCCTTCAACGAGACGTGGGGCCAGTTCAAGACGCCCGAAATCGCCGCGTGGACCAAGGCCTACGACCCGACGCGCCTCGTGGACGCCGCCAGCGGCGGCAACCACTACCGGGCGGGCGACATGCTCGACCAGCACAACTACCCCATGCCCGCGTTGCTGCTCTTCGACACCGACCGCGTATCGGTGCTGGGCGAATTCGGCGGCATCGGCCAGGTCGTCGAAGGCCACCTCTGGGAGAAGGACCGCAACTGGGGCTACGTACGCTTCAACTCGCCGCGCGAAGTGACCGACGAGTACGAAAAGTACGCCGAGGAGCTGCTCCGCCACCTGCGCTACTTCTCGGCGGCGGTCTATACGCAGACCTCCGACGTCGAGACCGAGGTGAACGGCCTGATGACCTACGACCGCAAGGTGATGAAGGTCGAGCCGGAACGCATCCGGGAGATCAACCGCAAGGTCTGCAACGCACTGAACGAATAACCGCCTCCCGGCCCGTCCGGGAGCCAACGACACGAAAAAGATGAAACGAACGCTTATCGCCGCGGCGCTGCTTCTGGCCGCCTGCGGCTCCGACACGGAAACAGACGAGATCCGGCTGCTGCCCGCCGAAGCCTTCCGCCGCACGGTGGACGGCAAGGCGGTGGAGCTGTACACCCTCCGCGCGGGCGACATCGCACTGCAAGCGACCAACTACGGAGGGCGCGTCGTGGCGCTCTGGACGCCCGACCGCGAAGGCCGCTACGAGGATATCGTGCTGGGCTACGAATCGCTCGACCGCTACATCAACAACCGGGGCGAACGCTTCCTCGGGGCCGTCGTGGGTCCCTATGCCAACCGCATCGCCCGGGGCCGCTTCACGCTCGACGGCAAACAGTACACGCTGCCGACGAACGACCACGGACAGACCCTCCACGGAGGCATGACGGGGTTGGACCGCGTCGTCTGGGACGTGGTGTCGGCCGACGAACGACAGCTCGTCCTCAGCTACCTGCACAAGGACGGCGAGGAGGGATTTCCCGGGAACCTCCGGATCCGGATGACCTACTCCGTGACGCCCGAGAACGAGTTCCGCGTCGATTACGAGGCGACGACCGACGCTCCGACGGTGGTGAACCTCTCGCACCACTCTTTCTTCAACCTCAAGGGCGAGGGCAACGGCACGGTGCTCGACAACGAACTGACGCTCCGCGCGAGCCGCACGACGCCGGTGGACTCGCTGCTCATCCCGACGGGCGAAACAGCCGACGTCACGGGCACGCCCTTCGACTTCCGCGAACCGCACGCCATCGGCGAGCGGATCGGAGCCGACGATCCGCAGTTGCGCAACGCCCGCGGATACGACCACAACTGGATCGCGGACCGCACGACCGACGGCGACGTGGAGTTCGTGGCCAGACTCCGCGAGCCGACGACGGGCCGCACGCTCGAAGTATGGAGCGACCAGCCCGCCATCCAGTTCTACTGCGGCAACTTCTTCGACGGGTCGTCGGTCGGCAAGACGGGCAAACCGCTGCACTACCGCGAATCGGTGGCCCTCGAGACGCAGAAGTACCCCGACAGTCCGAACCACCCGGCCTTCCCCTCCACGACGCTCCGGCCCGGGGAGACCTACACCCATACCTGCATCTACCGCTTCGGCGCCGAATGACGCCGGAGCGCCGCATCCCCCGAGCCCCCGGTTTCCCTCCGCGGATACCGGGGGTTCCGGTTTCTCCCTCCGCGGAGGCAGGAGGCTGAAGCGGGAAGCGATCCGGAACAGTCCGGGCGGGCTCCGGCGCCGTCCCGGGCACACCGGAAGGGGAGGGGCCCGGCCCCGAAGAAAACACGCCCCGGAAAACACGCCCCGCCCAGGGGAGGGGGCCGCCCTGAAGATTCACCCGGAAAACACGCCCCGGGGGAATCCGTCCTGAAGGTTCGCCCGGGATACACGCCCGGAAGGCGGGAATCGGAGCCGCGGAATCCGGAATCGCGGAAAACTTCGTATATTTGTCCGATGGAGTATCTCGACAACGACATAAAGTACGTCGCGGGGGTCGGCGAAGCGCGGGCGAAAGTGCTCGAGCGCGAGCTGGGCATCCGCACGCTCGGCGACATGCTCCGCCATTACCCCTTCCGCTACATCGACCGCACGCGTATCTACCGCATCGCCGAGATCACCGATGCGGCGGGACTTTCCTACGTGCAGTTCCGCGCCCGCGTCACGGGCGTCGGCTACGCCGGAGCGGGACGCAAATGCCGCTTCACGGCCTGCGTGCAGGACCCGACGGGCTCGGCCGAGCTGGTGTGGTTCCAGGGAATCAAGTGGATCGAGAAGCGGATCGAGGTCGGACGCGAGTACCTCGTCTTCGGACGGCCGTCGTTCTACCGCGGGGAGCTGTCGATGGCCCACCCCGAACTGGAGACCGTCGAACAGGCCCTCTCGCACAAGGCCGAGAGCGGGATGCAGGGCATCTACCCTTCGACCGAGAAACTTTCGAACGTGCTGGGCGCGAAAGGCATGTACCAGATCGTCTGCAACCTTTGGACGCTCGTGCGGGAACGCATCGCCGACCCGCTGCCCGAAGCGCTGCGCACCCGCTACGGACTGATTCCGCTGCGCGAGGCCTACTACAACATCCACTTCCCCCAGTCGCAGGAGCTGCTGCGTCAGGCGCAGTACCGGCTGAAGTTCGACGAGCTGCTCGGCGTGCAGCTCAACATCCAGTCCCGGCGCACGGCGCGGCTGGCCAAGAGCGACGGCTTCCTCTTTCCGAAGGTCGGGAAGGCGTTCAACACCTTCTACAACGAAAAACTGCCCTTCCCGCTCACGGGAGCGCAGAAGCGCGTGATCCGCGAAATCCGGCAGGACACCGTGACGGGATTCCAGATGAACCGCCTCCTGCAGGGCGACGTGGGCAGCGGCAAGACCCTCGTGGCGCTGATGTCAATGCTGCTGGCCGTGGACAACGGATTCCAGGCCTGCATGATGGCTCCCACGGAGATTCTCGCCCGCCAGCACTTCACGACGATCCGCCGGATGCTCGCGGGAACGGAGGTGACGACGGCGATCCTCACCGGCGCCTCGAAGGCCCGCGAACGCCGCGAGGCGCTCGAAGGAATCGCCTCGGGCAGGGTGAACATACTGATCGGCACGCACGCGCTGATCGAGGACCGCGTGCGGTTCGCCGACCTGGGATTCGTCGTGATCGACGAGCAGCACCGTTTCGGCGTCGAGCAGCGCGCGCGGCTCTGGACCAAGAACGCGCAGCCGCCCCATATCCTCGTGATGACCGCCACGCCGATCCCCGCACGCTGGCCATGACGCTCTACGGCGATCTGGATGTCTCGGTGATCGACGAGCTGCCCCCCCGGACGCCGGCCGATCAAGACCTTCCGCTACACCGACGCAGCCCGGCTCAAACTTTTCGGTTTCATGCGGCAGCAAATCGCGCTGGGACGGCAGGTTTACGTCGTTTACCCGCTCATCAAGGAGTCCGAGGCGATGGACTACAAGGACCTCACGGACGGCTACGAGGCCATTTCGCGCGACTTCCCCCTGCCGCAGTACGTCACGGCGATCTGCCACGGCAAGATGAAACCCGCGGACAAGGAGGAGTCGATGCGCCAGTTCAAGGAGGGCGAGGCGCAGATCCTGGTCGCCACTTCCGTGATCGAGGTGGGCGTGGACGTGCCGAACGCCACGGTCATGGTGATCGAGTCGGCCGAACGCTTCGGACTGTCGCAGCTCCACCAGTTGCGGGGCCGCGTGGGCCGCGGCGGCGAACAGTCCTACTGCATCCTCATGTCGGGCGAAAAACTCTCGCGCGAGTCGCGGGCGCGGCTCGACGCCATGTGCGAGACGAACGACGGCTTCCGGCTGGCGGAACTGGACCTCAAACTGCGCGGCGCGGGCGACATCAACGGCACGCAGCAGAGCGGCATGGCATTTGATCTGAAGATCGCCAGCCCCACGGCCGACGTGCAGATACTCACCCTCTCGCGCGAGGCGGCCGTCTCGGTCCTCGAGGCCGATCCCGCGCTCGCGAAGCCCGAAAACCGGGGGTTGCAGGAGCTGCGGCGCCGCTACTCGGGCCGCGAAGAGATGGATTTCTCCCGCATTTCGTAATATATTCCCGACACGACGCGTTTTACATTCAAACCGATACCGACATGAAACGATTCCTCTTCACCATACTGCTGCTCGCGGCCGCCCCGCCGCTCGCCGCACAGCTCTACCACCCGGGCGAGGTGCTCAGCTACCGCGTGAGCTACAAGGCAAAAATGTTCCCCAACACGGAGGTCGGAACCGTGGAGGTCTCGACCTCCGAGGAGACGCACGACGGCCTGACCCGCTACAAGGTGGTGGGCGCGGGACGCACGCTGCCCACCTACCGCTGGTTCTTCAACCTCGAGGACATCTACACCGTGTGGGTCGCCGCCGACGAGCTGCGCCCCGTGCGCTTCACGAGCGACATCCGCGAAGGCGACTACACCTTCGACAGCCGCTACGACTACGACTGGGACCGGTCGGTGGTCCGCACCCGCTGGCGCAGCCGCCAGCGCCCCTATCAGGAGAAGGAGATGCCCCTGACGGCGGAGAGCATGGACCCGATCGCCCTCTTTTTCAGCCTCCGGAGCGCCTCGGCCGAGGACTTCCGCGAGGGAGAGCCCGCCACGCTCCGGATGGTGCTCGAGGACACCGTGCGCCTGCTGCACTACCGCTACCTGGGGCGCGAAACCAAGAAAATCCGCAACATGGGACGCTTCCGCACGCTGAAGTTCAACTGCCAGCTCGGCTCCTCGCAGGGTTTCTCGTTCACCGACGGCTCGGTCTTCACGATCTGGATCTCGGACGACGAGAACAAAATCCCGCTCTACATCGAATCCCCCGTGCGGGTGGGCAGCATCAACGCCTACATATCGGGGTACAAGGGGCTGAAATACCCGATGACGAGCCTCGTGAAGTGACCCTCCGGCCCTGCGCCGCACCGCAGGGCGGCAAAATTGCCGTTCCCGGCGGTCATGTGACTGAATTTTATTATATTTGTCCCGTAAACCTCTAACGCGTTATGGAAAACAGACAGGGATACGATCCTTCGGAATTCGAAGACGACGACTACATGAACCCGCAGCCGGCGGCCGACAAGTCGATCCGCGGCTACCGCATCGTCATCATCATCCTCTCGGCGATCCTCGTGGCGCTGTCGGTCCTCTACTACAGCATCCACCGCCAGCAGATGATCGACAACGAGCTGTTGCAGGCCGACCGCGACTCGATCCAGAACGACCTGGGCCGTCTGATGACCGACTACGACAATCTGCAAATTTCGAACGACTCGATATCGGCCAACCTCACCCTCGAACGCGAACGGGCCGACTCGCTGATGACGCGTCTGAAGAAAGAGCGGTCGTGGAACCTGGCCAAGATCAAGCAGTACGAGAAGGAGGTGGGCACGCTGCGCACGATCATGCGGGGCTACGTCCGCCAGATCGACTCGCTCAACACGCTCAACAAGAAGCTCATCAAGGAGAACGTCGGCTTCCGCAAGGAGATCTCCTCGGCCAACCTGCGCGCCGAGATGGCCGAAGAGAAGGCCGCCGAGCTGGACAACAAGGTGCGGATCGGCGCCGTGCTCCGCGCCCGCGACATTTCGCTCGCGGCACTCAACAACAACAGCCGCGATGTCTCGCGCATCAAGAACGCCTCGCGCCTGCGCGTGGACTTCACCCTCTCGGCCAACGAGCTGGCCTCGCCCGGCAACAAGGCGCTCTACGTGCGCATCACCTCGCCCGACGGCTACGTGCTGACCACCGAGGAGATGCCGACCTTCGAATTCGAGGGCGAAAGGCTGAGCTATTCGGCCATGCGCGAGGTCGAATACGACAACACGAAGGACCTCGGCGTGGGTATCTTCTACACCAGCACGGGATTCACCGCCGGAACCTACAAGATCCAGATTTACTGCGAAGGCCGCCTGATCGGCCAGACCGACGTGGCGATGCGATAGCCCGGAGCGAAAAATCCGGCACCGACTTAGGAGCGGGCAAGGACGGAACGACCACACGGACGGAAAGACCCGGACAGCGCCTGTCCCCTCCCGACTGCAAATACAGAATACACGAAAAGAATCCCGGTCCATAACAGGTGGGCCGGGATTCTTCATGGAAACCCGTGAAAAAGGGGCGGAACCCGCGTCCCGCCCCTCGCTTCCGGGGAAACTCCGCCGGAAAGACTTTATCTCGAAGCCTCCTGCCAAATCAGCGCCGAGGCGCCGAGGATGGCGGCGTTCTTGCCCTGAATGCCGCTCGGGAGCAGCTTCACCTTGTTCTTGAATACGAAGAGCATGTTCTCCTCCATATACCACTGCGTAGGCTCGAAGAGCAGCTTGCCGGCCTTCGACAACCCGCCGAAGAGGAAGATCGCCTCCGGAGAGGTGACCGTCACCACGTCGGCCAGCGCCCGGCCCAGCATCTCGCCCGTGAAACGGAACGCCTCGAGCGCGACGGGGTCGCCCTGCTCGGCGGCGGCCGAAACCATCGAAGCGTCGAAATCGTCGTAGGCGATGCTGCGCAGCTTGCTCGGAGCGGTCATTTTGGCCATCAGCTCGAAAGCCGTGCGCTTGATGCCCGTCGCCGAGACGTAAGCCTCCAGACACCCCCGGCGGCCGCAGCCGCACTCGCGGCCGTTGCGTTCGACGATGATGTGGCCGAACTCGCCGGCGAAGCCGTCGTCGCCGTAGATCATCTCGCCGTTGGCCACGAAACCCGAACCGAGCCCCGTGCCGAGCGTAATCATGATGAAATCCTTCATGCCCTTGGCGTTACCGTAGATCATCTCGCCGATCGTCGCCGCATTGGCGTCGTTCGTGATGAGCGTCTTCACGCCGCCGAAACAGTTCGAAATGTCGCTCGCCAGCGGGAAGATGCGGCGGCTCTCGTCGGGATTGGGGTCTCCGTCCCGGAATTTCCACAGGTTGGCGGGCGTCTCGACCGTTCCCTTGTGGTAGTTGGCGTTGGGCGCGCCGATGCCGATGCCCGTCAGTTCGTAATCGAACGAAAGGCTCTTGGCCATGGCATGCATGGCGTCGCACAGGTCCCGCACATAGGCCGGATAATCGTCCACATACGGATATTTCTTGGTCGAAATGACCGATTCGGCATAGAGGTCGCCGTTTTCATCCACAAGACCGAAGGCGGTGTTGATACCGCCGATATCCACGCCGATAGCGAGTTTTTTCATAGCAGGTTTCAGGTTAAAAGTTAAAAATGTAAGGCCAAAGTTAGTGGAAAATTCGGCCACTCCAAACTTTTTTCCTACTTTTGGGACTGATTCAGATTCAAAACGCATCCAGTAAACCATGCAAACCAACGAGCAACTTCTCTCGGTGATCGAGAATTACCTGGCACAAACCGAACTCCCGGCCGAACCCGAACTGCTGTACGCGCCGATCGGCTATTCGCTCTCCGGAGGCGGCAAACGGCTGCGGCCGATGCTCGTCATGCTCTCGTGCGGCATCTTCTCCGACGATGCGCTGCAAGCGCTTCCCGCGGCGGCGGCCGTCGAGATGTTCCACAATTTCACGCTCCTGCACGACGACATCATGGACAACGCCGCCGTGCGGCGGGGCAAGCCGTCGGTCTTCGCCCGGTGGGGGCAGAACGTGGCGATCCTCTCGGGCGACGCCATGATGATCAGCTCCTACCGGCTGCTGAGCGGCGTGCCGCCGCGCCTGCTGCCGCAGATACTCGCCACGTTCAACGAAATGGCGCTCGAGGTGTGCGAGGGCCAGCAGTACGATATGGATTTCGAACTGAAATCCAAAGTTTCGGTCGTCGATTACATGCACATGATCGAGCTGAAGACTTCGGCGCTGCTGTCCGGCGCCGTGGCCATCGGCGCGATGCTGGGCGGCGCCTCGGAGGAGGACTGCCGCAAACTGCGCCGCTTCGCCCTCGAACTGGGGCTGGCCTTCCAGTTGCAGGACGACCTGCTGGACAGCTACGGCGACGAGGAGCTGGGCAAGGCCATCGGCGGCGACATCCTCGAAGGCAAGAAGACCTACTTGATGGTGACGGCGATGAGCCGCGCCGACGAGTCCACGCGCGAAGTGCTCCGCCGGACCTACCGCGACGAGCGGCTCACGAACGCGGAGAAGATCGCCGCCGTGAAGCGGATCTACGACCGGCTGGACGTGCGCCACCTCACCGAACAGCAGATTTCGCTGCGCTTCGACCGCGCGCTGGCGGTCCTCGGCTCCCTCTCGGTGGACCCCGCGCGCACGCTGCGGATGCGTGAATACGCCGAAAGCCTGGTGGACCGGAAGAAATAACCGGAAGAAGCGGTCCGGACAAAACGCACGGCGGCTCCCGGCAGAAACGGCCCGGGGCCGAAGCCGGCCGGGAAACCGGGCGAAAATACGGCCCGAAGAGGCCGGACAACCGAAAAACAATCCGAAAAATTGAAACGTTCCGACATAGAGATCATGGCCCCCGTGGGGTCGTACGAATCGCTCGCCGCAGCCATTCAGGCCGGAGCCGACGCCGTCTATTTCGGCGTGGGGAAACTCAACATGCGTTCGGCTTCGGCGGCCAACTTCTCGCTCGACGACCTGGCGCGGATCGTCGCCACGGCCCATGCCGCGGGGGTGAAGGCCTACCTGACGGTGAACACCGTCGTCTATGAGGAGGAGATCACGACGGTCCACGAGGTGATCGACCGGGCCAGGGCCGAGGGCGTGGACGCCGTCATCGCATCGGACATGGCGGCGATCCTCTACGCCCGGCGCATCGGACAGGAGGTGCACATCTCGACCCAGTGCAACATTTCGAACTCCGAGGCGGTGAAGTTCTACGCCCAGTGGGCTGACACGGTGGTGCTGGCCCGCGAGCTGTCGCTCGAGCAGGTGGCCGAAATCCGCCGCCGCATCGTGGAGAACGACATCCGCGGACCGCGCGGCGAACTGGTCGAGATCGAAATGTTCGCCCACGGCGCGCTCTGCATGTCGATCTCGGGCAAATGCTACCTCTCGCTCTACGAAACGGGCTGCTCGGCCAACCGCGGCGCCTGCCGCCAGTTGTGCCGCCGGAAGTACACCGTGCGCGACAAGGAGACCGGCGCCGAGCTGGACGTGGACGGACGCTATGTCCTTTCACCCAAGGACCTCTGCACGATCGACTTCCTCGACCGCATGCTCGCGGCGGGCGTCCGGGTGCTGAAGATCGAGGGACGCGCCCGCGGCGCGGAGTACGTCAAGCGCGTCGTGGAGTGCTACGACGAGGCGCTGCGCGCCATCGAGGCGGGAAGCTACACGCCCCGCCTGGCTGCGGAGCTGAAGGAGCGGCTGCGGACGGTATTCAACCGCGGCTTTTGGGAAGGCTACTACGCCGGACGCCCCGTCGCGGAACACAGCCCGGCCTACGGCTCCTCGGCCACACGCCGCAAGGTCTATGTAGGGAAAGTGACGAATTTCTACAAAAAACTCTCCGTGGCCGAAGTGCTCGTCGAGGCGGCGCCGCTCGCCGTCGGCGAGGAGCTCTTCTTCCTCGGAGCGACGACGGGCATGGCCGAACAGCGGCTCGAGGAACTGCACGGTCCCGACGGCACGCCGGCGCAGGAGGTCTCGCAGGGGCGGCTCTGCGCCATCCGCACTCCGGGACCGGTCCGCCGCGGCGACCGGCTCTACAAATTCGTCGATACCGATTCGCAGGCAAACCAATCCGAATAACGCATGAACCGACCTCAAACCGACCGGCCCCCGCAAACCGCCGCCCCGCAACGGCTGCTGTCGCTCGACACGCTCCGGGGCTTCGACATGTTCTTCATCATGGGCTTCGCCGCCCTCGTCGTTTCGCTCTGCCGTCTCTGGCCGGGCGGCTTCTCCGACTGGCTCATCGCGCAGATGGGCCACGCCGAATGGGACGGATTCTTCCACCACGACACAATCTTCCCACTGTTCCTCTTCATCGCGGGCATTTCGTTCCCCTTCTCGCTGGCCAAACAGCGTTCGAAGGGAACGAGCGAGAGGGCCATCCTCGCGAAGATCGTCCGCCGCGGCCTAACGCTCGTCCTGCTGGGACTGGTCTATAACGGACTTTTCCGGCTCGACTTCGCCACGCTGCGGCTGCCGAGCGTGCTGGGACGCATCGGACTGGCGTGGATGTTCGCCGCGTTGCTCTACATGCGCTTCGGCCTCCGCACGCGCATCGTCCTCGCGGCCGGCATTCTCGCCGCATACAGCCTCGTGCTGCACTTCGTCGGCGCGCCCGACGCCCCCGGAGCCGGCACGCTCACCCTCGAAGGCAATATCGCGGGCTATATCGACCGCCGGATCATGCCCTCGCACCTTTATCTCGACGGTTTCGATCCGGAAGGCATCCTGAGCACCTTCCCGGCCGTCGTGACGGCCATGCTGGGCATGTTCACCGGGGAGTTCGTCCGCCGGAGCGACAAACGCCTCACCGGCGGCCGCAAGGCGCTCGGCATGGCCTGCGGAGCCGCCGCGCTGCTCGCCGCCGCACTGCTCTGGAACATGTGGCAGCCGATCAACAAAAGCCTCTGGAACGGATCGTTCGTCTGCGCCGCCGGGGCCTACTCGCTCGGCATGTTCGCGCTGTTCTACTATATGATAGACGTAAGGCAATGGCGCCGCTGGACCTTCTTTTTCAAGGTGATCGGCGTCAATTCGATCACGATTTACCTCGGGCAGATGATCGTCAATTTCGGCTACACCTCGAAATTCTTCTTCGGGGGCGCGGCCTCCAAACTCCCGCCCGAGGCGGGCGCGGTCGTGCTCGGCATCGGCTACATCGCCTGCTGCTGGCTGCTGCTCTGGTTCCTCGACCGGCAGAGGATCTACCTCAAGGTGTGACGCTGCGGCGGGCGGATTTCCGCCCCGCGCCGCCCCTTCCGGGAGATGCACGGGTCCGGACCGGGGACCGTTCCGATTCGAAAAGCGCGCCGCACGGCACGCTTTTTCATGCCCGGAGACGTCTGCGACCGCCTTTCGGAAATAATTTATCGAAAAACAATAAAATTTATTTGTTTTTCGGATTTCATTGTGTATATTTGCAACGCCGAACCCGAAACGAACGCTTTCACTATGGAAACCGAATGCGTCATCCGCATCCCGATTCTTCCGCTGCCCGCCGCCGCTTTCGCCGTGCATATCGCCGCGAGGCGCCGGTTCTCCGAGGCGGACGGCAGTTTTTCGCCGCCGGTGCGGATCGCGCCGCCCGTTTACGTGGGAGGAGTGTGGGAAGACCGGGGTGCATACGATACAAACCTATGAACCACAACCATTTAAAATAAAAAGTTCAAGCAGGGGAACCCCGGCGGCGGTTATCTTACCGGCCGCAGTCGCGGAAGCCCCGGATAGTTGTGTGGCGAAAGCCCGGAGAACCCGGGTTTTCGTTTTTTTCGTATCTTTGCGCCGCCATGACCCCTCCGCAGCACATAGCCCCGCCGGCAGACGGGATTCCGATGCCCCGCCGCATCTGGGCCATTTTGGCCGTGGCGTTCGGCGTCTCGCTCTCGGTGATCGACTCGACGATCGCCAACGTGGCCCTGCCGACAATCTCCCGAGCCCTCGGCATCTCTTCGGCCGACTCGATCTGGGTCGTCAATGCCTACCAACTGGCGATCGTGGTCTCGCTGCTCTCCTTCTCGGCGCTGGGCGACCTGGTCGGCTACCGCAAGATCTACATCGGCGGCCTGGCCCTCTTCACCGCGGCATCGGTGGGCTGCGCCCTCTCGCAGTCGCTCGGGGCTCTCGTGGCGGGACGCGTCCTGCAGGGATTCGGCGCGGCGGCCGTGACGTCGGTCAATACCACCCTCATCCGCATCATCTACCCCCGCAACCGCCTCGGGCGCGGCATGGGCATCAACGCCACGGTGGTGGCCGTCTCCTCCGTGGCGGGTCCGACGCTGGCCGCCGGCGTCCTCTCGGCGGCCGAATGGCCGTGGCTCTTCGCCGTCAATATCCCCGTGGGGCTCGTCGCCCTCGCGCTGAGCCGGCGCTTCCTGCCCGCCAATCCGGTCCGGGTGCGCGACCGCCGCTTCGACTGGCGCGACGCCGCGATGAACGCCCTCGTGTTCGGACTGCTGATGGCCTCGGTCGAGGGATTCTCGCACGGACTCGATCCGCGGATCGTCGCGCTCGGCGCGGCGGTGCTGGTCCCCGTCGGCTTCGTATTCATCCGCCGCCAGTTGCGCGAGCCGTACCCGATCCTGCCGTTCGACCTGCTGCGCATCCCGATCTTCTCGGTCTCGGTGCTGACGTCGATCTGCTCGTTCCTCGCACAGATGCTCGCCATGGTGGCGCTGCCCTTCTACCTGCAACACGCCTGCGGCTACGACGACGTGGCCACCGGCCTGCTGCTCACGGCCTGGCCCGCGGTCATCATGGTCGTGGCCCCCGTGGCCGGGCTGCTCGTCGAACGGGTCCACGCCGGCCTGCTCGGCGGAACGGGCCTCGCGGCGATGGCCGCGGGGCTGCTCCTGCTGGCTTTCCTGCCCGAACACCCCACAGACTTCGAAATCGTGTGGCGGCTCGTGTTGTGCGGTGCGGGATTCGGGCTGTTCCAGTCGCCCAACAACAGCATCCTGATCGCCTCGGCGCCTCCCGAGCGGAGCGGCTCGGCCAGCGGAATGCTCGCCACGGCCCGTCTCCTGGGACAGACCACGGGAGCCGCCCTGATGGCGTTCCTGTTCCATATCGTACCCGACGACAGCACCCATACGGCACTGCTGCTCTCCGCCGGACTGGCTCTCACGGGAGCCGTCGTAAGCCTCGCACGCCTCTCGCTCCCGCTGCCCGAAGGGCTCACCCGCCGCAAACGCCACCCCGGAAAACAATGATACGAACCCTCCTGCTCGCCACGCTTTTTTCGCCAGCCTCTCCACCGGCTTCCGCCCCTGCGCCGCCGGAACGGCCGCGGACCGCACCGACACGGCCGCAACCGTCCGGACCCCGACCGACAGCCTCCGCCCGGCAGCCCGCACGCCGGAAGAGTGCCTGCCGGACGGAAAAGCCGCTTCGGCAAACACGCCGGACACAGAGTCCGCGGCCGGAACGAACCCCGCCCCGGCCGATGCCCCGGACACAAAACCCGCCGGAACGGCCGCGGCCGGCACAGCGAACGCCCCCGCCCCGGCCGACACCGCGGCCTACCTCCGTCCGCCCTATCTCCGCGAAGGCGACACCATAGCCGTCGTCTCCCCCTCCGGACGCATCGCGGCCCGAGCCGACACGGCGAAGGTGCGCGAACGCCTCGAGTCGTGGGGTCTGCACGTGCTCTTCGGCACGCACTACGCCGACCGCAGCCAGCCCTACTTCGCCGGGACCGACGCCGAACGGGCCGCCGACCTGCAACGGATGCTCGACGATCCGTCGGTGAAGGCGGTCATCGCCTTCCGCGGCGGATACGGCTCGGTGCGCCTGCTGCCGCACCTCGACCTCCGGAGGCTGCGCGAGCACCCCAAATGGCTCGCGGGGTTCAGCGACATCACCACGTTGCACCTCGTCCTCCGGAGGCTCCGCATCGAGAGCATCCACGGGCAGATGCCCGCGGGATTCCTCTTCGACGAAGGGACGGAGGACCCCTCGGCCGAATCGCTCCGCGAAGCCCTCTTCGGCCTCACGCGGCGCATCGACACGCCGCCGCATCCGCTCAACCGCCCCGGACGGGCGACGGGACGCCTCGCGGGCGGGAATCTCGCGGTGATCTGCGCGGCGACGGGAACTCCCGAGGAGCTGCTCACCGATTCGCCGACGGTGCTCTTCATCGAGGAGGTCGGCGAGTTCGTTTACCGCATCGACCGGATGATGCAGAGCCTCGCCCGCAGCGGAAAACTCCGCAACCTCCGGGCGGTCGTCGTGGGACACCTGACCGACATGATGGGCGAGAAGAAATTCGGCGTCGCCGACGCCTGCCGGATCATTTCGAACTACACGCAGGAGCTCGGAATCCCCGTGCTCTTCGGCTTCCCGGCCGGACACGACGAGCCGAACCTGTCGCTCTACCTGGGGCGCGAGGTGACCGTCACGGTGGACGACGGAGGGGGCTGCGTGGAGTTCTGACGCCGCGGAAACCGTTCCGGCCGACGGAAGGGACCGCGGAGAACGCCCGGGCCGCCGAATCCCGGAAAAGCCGGCAGCCCGGACGCACGGAACACGCAGCCGCACGAAAAATACGCTCCGGCGGAACAGATTCGGGGATTTTTGCCTATTTTTGTGGAAAACAGCAAATCTTATGTTCTCTGCAAAAACCTATACCGCGCGCCGCAGCGAGCTGCGCACGAAGATCGGACAGGGCATCGTCCTGCTCCCGGGCAACGGGCTGGCCCCGAACAACTACCCCAACAACGCCTACTACTTCCGGCAGGACTCGTCGTTCCTCTACTACTTCGGGCTGAACACCCCCGCGCTGGTCGGCGTGATCGACGCCGACACGGGCGAGGAGGCGCTCTACGGCGACGACTTCACGGTGGAGGACATCATCTGGACCGGTCCGCAGCCCACCCTGCGCGAACTGGGCGCCGGGGTCGGCGTCGCGGAGACCTTCCCGACGGCGGCGCTCGAAGCACGGCTGCGCAAGGCGATCGCACAGGGCCGCCGCATCCACTACCTGCCGCCCTACCGGGGCGAGACGAAGCTCCGGCTCTCGGCGCTGCTGGGAATCAACCCCGCCCTGCTGCACGACTACAAGTCGGTGGAACTGATGTTCGCCGTGGCCGAGATGCGCGAGAAGAAGAGCGCCGAGGAGATCGAGGAGATGGAACGCGCCTTCGAGATCGGCTACCGCATGCACACGCTGGCGATGAAGATGTGCCGTCCGGGCGTCGTCGAACGCGAAATCGCCGGCGCCATCGAGGGCATCGCCAAATCCTACGGCGCGGGACTTTCGTTCCCGTCGATCGTGACGCAGCACGGCGAGACGCTGCACAACCTCCACTGCGACGGCACGCTCGAGGAGGGACGCCTGCTGCTGTGCGACGCCGGAGGCGAGACGGTGAACAACTACTGCTCGGACCACACGCGCACCTATCCCGTCAGCGGACGCTTCACCCAGAAGCAGAAGGACGTCTACAACATCGTGCTGGCGGCCCACGACCACGTGGCCCGCATCGTCAAGCCGCACATGATGTACACCGAAATCCACAACGCCGCCTACCTCACGCTGGCCGAGGGGCTGATCGGCCTCGGGCTGCTCCGGGGCACCGCCGCGGACGCCGTGGCGTCGGGCGCCATGACGATGCTCATGCCTCACGGGCTGGGACACGGGCTGGGCATGGACGTACACGACTGCGAGGCGATGGGCGAACGGTCGTTCGACTTCGCCTCGATCGCCGAACGCGCCGCCCGCTCGGCCACCTGCATCTACCGCGCGGCATGGCGCATCGAGCCGGGCACGGTGCTGACCGACGAACCGGGCCTCTACTTCATCCCGGCGCTCATCGACAAGTGCCGCGCCGAAGGGCTGTACAGGGGCATCGTCGATTACGACGCGCTGGAGGCCTACCGCGACTTCGGCGGCATCCGCATCGAGGACGACATTCTCGTCACGGAGGAGGGCAGCCGGATGCTGGGCGACAGGAAGATACCCGTCACGGTCGAGGAACTCGAAGCCGTCGTCGGCAAGTAACGGACCGCCGCAAAGAGAGAGGCCGGAACCCTCGCCGGGCGTCTCCGCGCACACTCCGCCCGAACCATGTACCGCACAACAGGACTTCCCAACACCCGTATCCGCGTGGCGGATGCCCTGCGGGGCATCGCCGTCGCGGGCATCATCCTCATCCACGCCTGCGAGCACTTCAACCTCTACTGGGCGGGACTGCCGTACCGGCGCGCACTCGTCGAAGGGCTGGAGGAACCCGTCGCAGGATTCATGTGGTGGCTGCTGGCGGGCAAGATGTACACGATCTTCGCCCTGCTGTTCGGCCTGAGCTTCTACGTGCAGAGCGACAACCAGGCCCAGCGGGGACGCAGCTTCACGGGGCGCTTCACCTGGCGCATGGTGCTCCTGCTGGGCATCGGTCTCGTCAATACGGCCTTCTACAACGGCGACGTACTCGTGCTCTACGCCCTGCTGGGCGTCCTGCTGCCGTGGCTCGGAAAGCTCCCGACGCGGTGGCTGTGGGCGCTTTTCGGCATACTGGCGCTCCAGCCGCTCGAACTCTTCCAGATCGCCGCCGCACGCCCGCTCTACGTCGATGCGGACGTCTGGGGCGACGCCGCCCTGCCCGCCTTCACGGAGGGCACGCTGGGCGATACGCTCCGGGCGAGTCTCCGCTACGGACAGCCGATGACCCTCGCCTGGTATCTCAACAACGGCCGCATCACGCAGACGCTGGCCATGTTCCTGCTCGGCATGCTGCTGGGCCGCCGCCGGCTCTTCTACGACGAACCGGGCAACCGCCGCGTCTGGGGCGGCATCCTCGCGGGAAGCCTGCTCGCGGCCGTCGCCCTGGCGGCCGACTTCGGCGGGGAGGGATCGCCCCTGCGGGTGATGACCTCCGCATGGTACAACCTCGCGCAGACGATGGCGCTCGTCGCCTCCGTCGTGCTGCTCTGGTACGGATTCGGCGCCTTCCGCCGCGCCGTGGGGCCCATCTCGGCCATCGGACGCATGAGCCTGACGAACTACCTGCTGCAATCGGTGCTGGGAACCGCCGTCTTCTACAACTGGGGGCTAGGGCTCTACCGCGAGGTGGGGATCGTTTACGCGCTGCTGATCGGCACGGGCCTCGTCGTCGTGCAATACCAGTTCTCGCGCCTCTGGCTGCGGCGCTTCTCCCACGGTCCGGTCGAATGGCTCTGGAAAAAGCTGACGTGGCTCTGACGGCTACACGGAACACACGCTACGACGGGACCGCCTTTCAGGCGGTCCCGTCGCTTTCCGGCCCGCGGCAGACACCATGCCGCGGCGGCCCCCGCCGGAACGGAAAGCCCGGCCGGCCCGAAGACCGGAAGCGCCGGGCCGGGCGAATCCCCCGCGCCGCATACGGAGAGCGCTCCCGTCATCCCCGAAAACAGACAAATTACCCGCCCGAAAGCCACAAAAAAGCGGCGGCGGACTTGTTTGTTCCGATTTTTTCGTATATTTATAGTCGGCTAACCGGAAATCAACCTTAAAACATAGTCGGAATATGAAAAACTATTCAGCAAAAGAGATCAAGAACATCGTACTCATCGGCGCGCCCGGCACGGGAAAGACTACCCTTGCCGAAGCGATGGCCTACGAGGGGAAGGTCATCGACCGCAGGGGTAGTATCGAGACGAACAACACGCTCTCGGACAACACGGACATCGAGCACGAATACAAACGCTCGATCTACTCCACGATCCTCTTCACGGAATTCATGGACCGCAAGCTGAACATCATCGACTGCCCGGGGTCGGACGACTTCTGCGGCAGCCTCTTCTCGGCCTTCAAGGTCGGCGACGTGGGGGTTTTCCTCTTCAACGCCCAGAACGGCTGGGAGGTGGGCAGCGAAATCCAGGCCCGCTACGCCCGGCTGCTCAAGAAACCCGTCATCGGCGTAATCAACCAGCTCGACGCCGACAAGGCCTCGTTCGAAGCGGCTTTCGAGTCGATCAGGGCCGCCTCGCGCGTGAAGCCCGTCCTGGTGCAGTATCCGGTCAATCAGGGCCCGGGCTTCGACTCGTTCATCGACGTCCTGATGATGAAGATGTACCGATTCAAGGACCACGACGGCCACCGCGAGGAGCTGGAGATTCCCGCCGGGGAGCTGGAGAAGGCCCAGATGCTGAACAAGGAGCTGGTGGAGATGGCCGCCGAGCACGACGAGGCGCTCATGGAGCTCTATTTCGACAAGGGGACCCTCACGCAGGACGACATCCGCGCGGGGCTGAAGATCGGCGTCTCGAAACGCGAGGTGATGCCCGTGTTCTGCACCAGCGGCAAATACGACATCGGAACCAAACGCCTCATGGAATTCATCATCAACGTGGCTCCCGGTCCGCTGAAGGCCCCGGCGTTCCTCTCGACCGAAGGCGAGGAGATCGCGGCCGACGAGACGGCGCCCGCCGCGGCGTTCGTCTTCAAGAGCCAGATCGAACAGCACATCGGCGAGATCACCTACTTCCGCGTCGTCCGCGGCCGGATCGCCGAAGGCACGGAGCTGGTGAACACCCGCACGGGCAACAAGGAGAAGCTCTCGCAGCTCTTCGCCGTGGCGGGCAAGAACCGCATCAAGGTCACGGAGCTCTCGGCCGGCGACATCGGCTGCACCGTCAAACTCAAGGGCACGCGCACGAACGACACCCTCGCGGCCGCGGCGGCGCCCGTCACGATCGAACCCATCGTCTTCCCCGAACCGCGCTACCGCGCCGCCGTCAAGTGCAAGGAGCAGGGCGACGAGGAGAAGCTGGGCAAGCTGCTCAACGACGCCAAGTTCGAGGACCCGACGATTCTGGTGGAGTACTCCAAGGAGCTCAAGCAGACCATCATCCAGGGCCAGGGCGAACACCACCTCAACATCCTCCGGTCGCGCATCCTCTCCGAAAACGGCAAGCTCCAGTTCGAATACATCGCCCCGCGGATTCCCTACCGCGAGACCATCACGAAGGTCGCGCAGGCCGACTACCGCCACAAGAAGCAGTCGGGCGGCGCGGGACAGTTCGGCGAGGTGCACATGATCATCGAACCCTACTACGAGGGGATTCCCGAACCGAAGAACTACAAGGTCCCCGGCAAGGGCGACATGGTGGTAAACGTCAAGACCAAGGAGGAGTACGACCTGCCGTGGGGCGGCAAGTTGCAGTTCTACTCGGCGATCGTGGGCGGCGCCATCGACGCGCGCTTCATGCCCGCCATCCTGAAGGGCATCATGGAGAAGATGGACGAAGGCCCGCTGACGGGCTCCTACGCCCGCGACATCCGCGTGGTGATCTACGACGGCAAGATGCACCCGGTGGATTCGAACGAGATTTCGTTCAAGCTGGCGGCGCGCAACGCCTTCAAGGAGGCCTTCCGCAACGCCGGGCCCAAGATCATGGAGCCGATCTACAACGTCGAGGTCCTCGTGCCGTCGGACTACATGGGCGCCGTGATGTCCGACCTGCAAAACCGCCGCGCGATGATCGCCGGCATGGAGTCGGACAAGGGATTCGACCGGCTGAACGCCCTCGTGCCGCTGGCCGAGCTCTACCGCTATTCGACCACGCTCTCGTCGCTCACGTCGGGATCGGCCACCTACACGATGCGGTTCGCCTCCTACGAGCAGGTTCCCGCCGACGTGCAGGAGAAACTGCTGAAAGCCTACACCGACACGGACGAAGAGTAACGCCCCGCGCTCCCTGTCTCCGCAAGCGCCGCAGCGGGCCGATGCCCGTTGCGGCGCTTTTCCGTCCGGCGCCGGCCCGGCTTGCGGCCGGACACCGGAACGCGCGGTTTTCTCCGCTCGCCGGGAACGAAATTTGTATTATCCGAACTTTTTGTTACTTTTGTTTTTCAGTTCACACGGAAGCGACCGGCTTGCCGACGCAACGATCGAAACATCCGCTTCCGTCATTCCGGACAAAGGACGGCGTCCTCCGGCTCCGGAATGCGGCCGTACCTCTCCTCAATCACGGGCAGCAAGGAATCGCCCGCACATACACAGCGGCAGGAAGTTTTTCGCACCCACTTCGAATTCTTCAGGGGGCGGGAAACTGTTGCGACCTGCCGCTGTTCTTTTTTCGCTCCGCCCGGCGGCAAAACGTCCGGAACGCCGCTTCGGTGCGCCGCAACGTTAAATTAACGTTAACAATCGAATACGAAACGGTTTCATCGGCTTTTTCTCTGTAAATTTGTTCACAATTTGCACGAACCCAAGCATGAGCGAAATCTACACCGTCATTGTCGGCATTCTGGGAATTCTCGCCATATCCGGTCTCTTCGTCGGCGTCACCAACGACGCGGTAAACTTTCTCAACTCGGCCATCGGCTCCAAGGCCGCTTCGATGCGCGTCATCCTGCTGGTCGCCACCGCGGGCATCCTCATCGGCGTCATCACCTCGAGCGGTATGATGGAGGTCGCCCGCAACGGCATGTTCGACCCGGGACTCTTCACCTTCCACGAAGTGATGATGCTCTACCTGGGGGTCATGTTCGCCAACATCATCCTGCTGGACCTCTACAACTCGTGGGGGCTGCCGACCTCGACCACCGTGTCGCTCATCTTCTGCCTGCTGGGTTCGGCCATCGCCGTGTCGATCTACAAGATCGCCGGAGACCCCGCGCAGGGCGTCTCCTCGCTCGGGCAGTACATCAACACCTCGCGCGCCATGGGCATCGTGTCGGCCATCCTGCTGTCGGTGGTCATCGCCTTCACCTGCGGCACGGTCGTCATGTACATCTCGCGCGTGATCTTCTCGTTCCGCTACACGGCGCTCTTCAGCCGCTACGGGGCCATCTGGTGCGGCGCCTCGCTCACGGCGATCATCTACTTCGCCGTCTTCAAGGGGCTCAAGACCGTGCTCGCGGGCCACGACTTCATCCAGACGGTGGACCGGCATCTGGCCGCCGCCGTACTGATCTGCTGGACGGCCTGTTCGGTTCTGCTCTACGTGATCCAGCGCTTCCGGATCAACATCCTGCGCATCACGATCCTCTCGGGAACCTTCGCCCTGGCGCTGGCCTTCGCCGGCAACGACCTGGTGAACTTCATCGGCGTACCCGTCGCCGGCTTCGACGCCTATTCGATCGCCCACCGCACGGGCGACGCCTCGATGCTCATGGGCGCCCTCAACAAGAACGTCCCGGCCAACTTCCTCGTCCTGCTGGCCGCCGGCGGCGTGATGATCGCGACGCTGTGGACCTCGAAAAAGTCGATGCACGTCTCGGCCACCGAACTGTCGCTCTCGACGCAGAGCGACGAAGGGTCCGAACAGCAGTACGGCTCGTCGTTCTTTTCGCGCACGATCGTCCGCGCCGCGCTCAACATCAACGCCGGAGTCGAACGGGTCATCCCCCGACGGCTGCGCACGGCGATCGCCAAACGGTTCGAATACGAGGACATCGAGCACAGCGGCGCCCCCTACGACATGATCCGCGCCACGGTGAACCTCACGACCTCGGCGCTGCTCATCGCGCTGGCCACATCGCTCAAGCTCCCGCTCTCGACCACCTACGTCAGCTTCATGGTGGCGATGGGCTCGTCGCTGGCCGACCGGGCCTGGGGCCGCGAAAGCGCCGTTTACCGCATCTCGGGCGTCATGACCGTCGTGGCAGGCTGGTTCGTCACGGCGCTCGGCGGCTTCCTGATCGCCTTCGTCGTCGGACTGGCGCTCATCTACGGCGGCATCCCGGCCTTCGTCCTCATCACGCTCCTCTGCGGATACATGATCGTCCACAGCAACTTCCTGAAGAAGAACAAGGAGGCGGCCGCGACGACCCGGCGCGCCGAAACCAACGAAGACATCATCGCCGGACTGCGCGACGAGGTGTGCAGCACGATGGAGAACGCCACGCGCATCTACGACCGCACGCTGATCGCCGTCTTCAAGGAGAACCGCAAGGTGCTGCGCGACATGGTCAAGGAATCGAACGACCTATTCTACCAGTCGCGCGAACGGAAATACACGCTGCTGCCGACGCTCCGCAAGCTACAGGGCGGCGACGTCAATACGGCCCACTACTACGTGCAGGTGGTGGACTACCTCAACGAGATGACCAAGGCGCTGATGCACATCACGCGCCCGGCGTTCGAGCACATCGACAACAACCACGAGGGCCTTTCGATGGAGCAGACGCGCGACCTCATGTCGATCAACGACGATGTGGAGACGATCTACCGCCGCATCAACCAGATGCTGCGCGAGGGCGACTTCTCGGAGATCGAGACGGTGCTGACGCTGCGCGACCAGCTCTTCGAGTCGATCGCCGAAGCCATCAAGTCGGAGCTGACGCGCATCAACGAGGCGCGGTCGAACACCAAGGCGTCGATGCTCTATCTGACGATACTCAACGAGACGAAGAACATGGTGCTCCAGTCGCGCAACCTGCTCAAGTCGCAGCAATACTTCCTCCGCCACCGCAACGAGCCGAAAAACTGGATCAAATAGCGGAAGGGGCGGGCCGCAACCCATGCAAATTCCGATGAAATGGACATAGCGAAAGCCAAACGGCGGGAAAATATCGCCGAATACATACTCTACCTCTGGCAACTGGAAGACCTGCTGCGGGCGCTGCAATTCAGCCCCGAGGCGATCTTCTCGACGCTCGTCGCCCCGCGCAGGGACATCGCCGAGGAGCAGAAGCACGTCTTCCTGCTCTGGTATCTGGACCTCGCCAACCTGCTCCGGCAGGAGGGCAAGGAGGAGAAGGGCCATCTGGAACACACGCTCCATCTGATCCGCGACCTGCACGACCTGCATCTGCAACTGCTCAAACTCCCCGCGGGCGAACACTACCGCCGGACCTACGCGCGGCTCGAACCCGAGCTGCCGCGGCTGCGCGCCGTGCTGGGCAATCCCGGCATCAGCGACACGGAACTCTGCTTCCGGGCCCTCTACGCGGCGATGCTCTACCGCATCAAGGGAGAGGGCGGCAAATCGGCCGTCAGCGATACGATCGAGTACATCTCCCCCGTCGTCGCCGAACTGGCCGAGATGCACCGCAAGGCCGAGACCGGAGAGATCGACCTGTTCAAAGACGGGAAAGAGGAGAAAAACCGATAGAGAGCGCCACGAAGCGGACAGGAAGAGAGGAACCCGAAGAGAGAGACCCGAAACAACAGAAAGAGGGCCACGAAACGGAGAGAGAGAAAAGAAAGCGGAATGCCGCCGGAAAAGCCCGCTGCCGGAAAACGGCGGGACGGAAGCCGGCGGGACGGAAGCCGGGCAGGTCCGGACAAGGCCGTCCTCAGCGTCGTTGTCCGTCCGCTCCGGGGCAGTCGTCCGTATCCGTCCCGGCGATCTCCAACCCCATGATATAGTCGTTCATCCAGTAACCGCCGCCGATGGGGAAATCCCCCTCGCGGAGTTTGCGCATTCCCATCCGTTCGTAGAAATGCAGCGCCCGGTTATGCCGGTTCACGTTCAGCTCCATCCGGCAGGGTTCCGGACACACCGAACGGACATACGCCACGGCGCTCCGGAAAAGCAGCGCCCCCGCCCCGATACCCTGAAAACGGGGCAAAACATAAATTTTATGCAGGTGGAAGAGCCGCCCGCCCTGCCGTTCGACCGAGACGTAGCCGCACGGCTCCCCGTCGGCCGAAACGACAAACCACACGTGCCCCGCCCGGAACTGCCCGCGCAGACTCTCCTCGGAGTACATCCACTCCATCATGTAGTCGAGCTGCCCGGGACTCAGCAGGTCACGGTAGGTCGCGGGAAACGCGACGGCGGCGATCCGGCGGATCGTCGGAATCCCCTCTTCGTCGATGCGGCGAACGGCAAGCACAGGCTAAACGGAAAAAGGCCGGCCCGGGGCCGACCTATGTCTCTTTTCCTGCAAGAAATCAAGCGTACTTGAACGTGGACTCGTCCGATACGGTCAGCTTCTTGCGGCCCTTCGCACGACGGGCTGCCAGCACCTTGCGGCCGTTCGCCGTAGCCATACGAGCGCGGAAACCGTGCTTGTTGATACGCTTGCGACGCGAAGGCTGGTAAGTTCTCTTCATTGCCATAGCTGTATAATTTATATAGTTTCAGACATTTTTACGGATTGCAAAAGTACAACAAAAAAACGTTCCGCAAAAATTTTTCACGAAAATATTTCAAAATCCCCGGGAAAAGCATGAAATCTTGCTAACTTTGTCAAGCAGGCGGCATTCCCGCGCAGGCGAAAAACGCGAAACATATGGCAGTGTTCAAAGTCGAAGGAGGCCACCGCCTCCACGGGTCCATCACCCCCCAGGGCGCCAAGAACGAGGCGCTCCAGATCCTTTGCGCCACGCTGCTGACCTCCGAACGGGTCACCGTGCGCAACGTTCCCCAGATACTCGACGTCATGCAGCTCATCGAGCTGCTGCGCGCAATGGGCGTGGAGGTCGAACGGCTCTCGGACGACGCCTATTCGTTCCGCGCCCGGGAGATCGACTTCGACTACCTCCGCACGGACGACTACCGCCGCCGCTGCGCCCGCCTGCGGGGTTCGGTCATGCTCATCGGCCCGATGCTGGCCCGTTTCGGCGTGGGATACATCCCCAAACCGGGCGGGGACAAGATCGGCAGGCGACGCCTCGACACCCACTTCCTCGGCTTCCGAAAACTCGGGGCGAAGTTCAACTTCGACGTCGCCGACGAATTCTTCATGGTCGAGGGGCGCGAGCTGCGGGGAACGTACATGCTGCTCGACGAGGCCTCGGTGACGGGTACGGCCAACATCATCATGGCGGCCGTGCTGGCCAAGGGTTTCACGACGATCTACAACGCCGCGTGCGAACCCTACATCCAGCAGTTGTGCCGCATGCTCAACCGCATGGGAGCGAAGATCTCGGGCATCGCCTCGAACCTGCTGACCATCGAGGGCGTCGAGGCGCTCGGCGGCACGGAACACGCGCTGCTGCCCGACATGATCGAGGTGGGCAGCTTCATCGGCATGGCCGCCATGAACCGCTCGGAGCTGACCATCCGCAACGTGTCGTACGAAAACCTGGGCATCATTCCCGCGCAGTTCGCCCGCATGGGCATCCGCTTCGAACAGCGCGGCGACGACATCCACATTCCCCAGCAGGACCACTACAGCATCGAGACGTTCCTCGACGGTTCGATCATGACCATCGCCGACGCCCCGTGGCCGGGGCTCACGCCCGACCTGCTGTCGATCTTCCTGGTGGTGGCCACGCAGGCCAAAGGCGCAGTGCTGATCCACCAGAAAATGTTCGAAAGCCGCCTCTTCTTCGTCGATAAGCTGATCGACATGGGGGCGCAGATCATCCTCTGCGACCCACACCGCGCGACGGTCATCGGCCACGACCACCGGTTGCAGCTCCGCGCGACGCGCATGACCTCGCCCGACATCCGCGCGGGCGTGGCGCTGCTGATCGCCGCCATGTCGGCCGAAGGGGTCTCGACGATCCAGAACATCGACCAGATCGACCGCGGATACAAGGACATAGACGGACGCCTGAACGCCCTCGGAGCCCGGATCGAACGGCTCGAAGAGTGCCTGTGACCCCGTTTTCCGGCGGATTCCCGTGCCGCGGAACGATCCGGCACGGGAATCCGCATGTCGGGAAGCGGACCGTCCCCCAAACGACGACCATTCAGCAATACTCATTACCACACTATGTTTCTGGAAAATGCCAGCCGCAAGGGCTGGATCGAAGTTGTCTGCGGCTCGATGTTCTCGGGTAAGACCGAAGAGCTGATACGCCGCCTCAAACGGGCGCAATTCGCCCACCAGCGGGTCGAGATATTCAAACCCCGCATCGACGTGCGCTACTCCGAAGAAGAGGTCGTCTCGCACGACGCGAACGCCATCCGCTCCACCCCGGTCGAGTCGCCGCAGAACATTCTGCTCATGGCCTCGGACGTGGACGTGGTGGGAATCGACGAAGCGCAGTTCTTCGACGACAGCATCGTGGACGTCTGCCGGCAACTGGCCGACAGCGGCGTGCGCGTGATCGTCGCGGGGCTGGACATGGACTACACGGGCCGGCCGTTCGGCCCGATGCCGGCGCTGATGGCCACGGCCGAATACGTCACGAAGGTGCACGCAATATGCGTCCGATGCGGAAACCTCGCGCACCACTCGCACCGCCTAACAAGCGACGAGAAGCAGGTGATGCTCGGCGCGCAGGACACCTACGAACCGATCTGCCGCCACTGTTTCCGGGAGCTGATGCGCCGGAAGCAGGAACCGGAGCGGTGACCCGCCCCACCCGGAAAACGCACCGCCCCTGCCGCAAACCGTAGCGGCAGGGGCGTTTTCCCGTTCGGGCGGCCGGCGGAGAGGGGTCACGCCCCGTCGCGGCTGCGCTGCAACGCCTCGACGAATCCGGGCCAGAGCGTCCAGAGGTTCTCGGTCTGCAACCACAGCTCCCGGGCCTGCGCCGCCTGCGAGGGGCGTTCGCTCTCGATGTCCCGCAGGTAGGTCTCGTCGGCCGGATGCTCCGCGGCCGTGAACTCCGCGAAGTAGGGCGCGAAACGGGTCCGGAACCGCTTCAGCTCCCCCTCGGGCAACCGGCCGTCGCGGCGGTAGGCCGACCAGAGCAGCAACAGCTCCCGGCTGGCGCATTTGTCCGACACGTCGTTGATAACCTCGTCGAACAGCTCCTGTTCGTCCATGGCCAGGTAGTCGAACGCCAGCAGCTCGCTCCCCTCCAGATGGTCTTCGGGGTCCAGTTCCAGCAGGAGCTCGAGCAGCGCGGCGGACATTTCGAAATCGTTTATCAGGAAGTGGTCGATGGCCGAGGCACGGACCAGCTCCAGCGCCGCCCGCGAATTGCGGTGCGTCCATTCGAGGTTCACCTCCTCGTCGTCGGGAATCAGCTCCGCGAGGCGCTGGAAGGCCCGGAAACGTTCGTTGCAGGCTCCTTCGACATCGCCCGCCTCCTGCATCTTCCGGGCACGGTCCAGCACCCGGGCGAAATCGTACGGGCCTTCGCCGACCACCTCGAAGGTCTGGTCGGCCGTAGGGTTAAGAGAGGCTTTGCGCATCATCGCGTCGCAGTTTGAAAAGCATGAGAACAAGGACCGCCAGCGTCGCCGCACCGCCCAGCAGATAGGCCGCCGTGCGGTTTTCCATGCCGAAGAACTGCCCCGACACGAAGACGAACGAAGCGCAGACGAAAGTCATGAAGACCGCCGGAAGCAGCGCCACCCAGCGGTTGGACCGCCGCCGGGCCATATAGACCACGACGGCCCACAGCACGATGGTCGCCAGCGTCTGGTTCGTCCAGGCGAAATAGCGCCACACGACGTCGAAATCAACCAGCGTGATGCCGTATCCCACGGCGAAAAGAGGGATACATATATAAAACCGCTTCAGCTTGCTCCGCTGGTCGATATGCAGCATGTCGGCGATAATGAGGCGGGCCGAGCGAAACGCCGTGTCGCCCGAGGTGATCGGGGCCGCGACGACGCCCAGCAGGGCCAGGATGCCGCCCACGACGCCCAGCGTGCCGTTCGAAATCGTATCCACGGCCCAGGCAGCGCTGTTGCCGTGCTCGCCAAGGGCCTCCGAAAGCCCGCCCGCGCCGCCGAAGAAGGCCATCGCCACGGCGGCCCAGATCAGCGCGATGACCGACTCGGAGATCATCGCCCCGTAGAAGACCGACCGGCATTCGCGTTCGTTGCCCACGCAGCGGGCCATGAGCGGCGACTGCGTGGCGTGGAAGCCCGAAATCGCGCCGCAGGCGATGGTGATGAAGAGCGTCGGAACGATCGGCACGGACGAGGCGTCGAGCTGGAAATTGGCGAAGGTGGTCATCTCGGGAATGCGGTAACCGCCGAAAAGCAGCGCCCCGAGAAGTCCCAGAGCCATGGCGACCAGCGCCACGCCGAAAACGGGATAGACCTTGCCGATGATCTTGTCGATGGGCAGCAGCGTGGCGACGAAATAGTAGGCCAGGATGATCCACACCCACGCAGGGCAGGAAACGGCCGGCACGATGTTGGCCAGCAGTTGCGCGGGACTGAGCAGGAAGACCGCCCCCACGAGCACCAGCAGCAATACCGAGAAGACGCGCATGAACTGCCGCATCCCGCCGCCCAGATAACGCCCGACGACCTCGGGAATGCTCAGCCCGTCGTTGCGCACGAGCATCATGCCCGACAGGTAATCGTGCATGGCCCCCATGAAGATTCCGCCGAAGGTGATCCACAGAAAGGCCACCGGACCGAAGCAGGCTCCCAGAATGGCCCCGAAGATCGGTCCCGTGCCGGCGATGTTGAGCAGTTGGATCAGGAAGATCCGCCAGCGCGGCAGCGGCACGTAATCCACGCCGTCGTAGAGCCGCCGGCAGGGCGTTTCGGACCGCGCATCGGCCCCCGCGAGCCGCTCCAGGTAGCGTCCGTAAGTGAAATAGGCCGCGACGAGCAGGGCCAGACAAAGCAGAAAGGTTACCATTTCCGGGTCAGATTTAGCGCGAATATAGCAAGAAATGCGAGATTTTTCTCAAAATTTTTGCGGGAAAAGAATTTTTTTCAGATATTTGCAGTCCCAAACGGGAAGGAAATTCCCCGCAGGCCGAATTAGCTCAGCGGTAGAGCACTTCACTCGTAATGAAGGGGTCCCGAGTTCAAATCTCGGATTCGGCTCGTAAAAAGGCCGCCGGACATGTCCGGCGGCCTTTTTACGTACAGGGAGGTCCGGAATCTTCGGAAGGCGGCCGCAACCGCAGCGCCCCGGGAACAGGCCGGAAGCCCCAAACAGGCCGGAACGCCGCCCCGGCAATCCGGACCGGTCCCGGAACAGACCGGAACGACTCCCGAAAACCGAAAAAAACGCCAGGACGAGCCGGAAGGCATCCCGGCAATCCGAAACCCGGTCTCCCGAACCGAAATGCGGCCGGCGGAACGAAACGGACGCCGTGTCACCCGAAAGCCGGCGGTTCCGGACGGAAGGGGCCGGCGGCTCCGCGAAAGTCCGGAAAAATCGAAAAACCTTCCGAACAGTTGAAAACCGCATCCGGCCGGCCGGTGGCCGGTACGACTTTTCGGAACGGAAACCGGCCGAAACCCGATGCCGGAAACGACCGATCCGAAACTCCGCCGAATAAAAAAATCGCCCCGAGAGAACCATTTGTCCTATTTTTTATATCTTTGCCCCGATAGGTTTTCCCAGAAACCGGGTGTTCAAAATGCGAAAATATAAGGCAAAAACGGACTTTTCGTTACAGTCGGATTTCCGGGTCGAAAAACCGGTTACGAATAATAACATGAAGCGAAATATTCTTTAAAAATTTTTATATGCGAATTCTCTCCAAATCCCGTGTTTTGTTGTTGGCCGCAGCCCTGCTGATCGCTCCGGCAACCGGTCTGGCCGCTTCGAAATCGAAATCGAAGAAGAAAAAATCGAAGACCGAACAGGCCGAAAAGCCGAAAGTGGACAAATACACCAAAATGTTCGTCAATGACAAGTCGTGCCAGACGGCCCGCAGTCCGTTCCTGACGCTGCACAAGCTCAAGGGCAAGCTCTACGCGGAAGTTCCGTTGGAGACGATCGGCCGCGAGATGCTCATCGCCTCCACCATTTCGGAGGCCAGCGACATCAATCTGGGCACCATCGGCTACAAGCCCAAGGACCCGATGCACGTGAAATTCACGCGCATCGACACGACGCTCTACCTCTCGGAGGCCGTCGTGCCGCCCTTCTGCGATCCACGCGACTCGGCCCGGCTCAAGGCCATCGGCCGCAGCACCCTGCCGCCGATCATCGACTCCTACAAGTTCGTCTGCTACAACCGCGACAGCTCGGCCATCGTGGTGGACATGACCAAATTCTTCGCGGGCGACAACAAGCCCCTCGCCCCGATCGAGAGTTCGAGCGGCATGGTGAGCATCACCGGCAAGTTCAAGAGCGAAGGTTCGGCCATCGACCAGATCAAGGCCTTCGAGGACAACGTCTCGGTCAAGTCCTACCTTTCCTACTCCGTCTCGGCCGACCTGCTGGGACTCATCCAGCTCAAGAAGGACGAGCCGATGACCATGAAGGTGACGCGCACGATCCTGCTGCTGCCCGAGAAGCCGGCGCAGCCCCGCGTGGCGGATTCGCGCATCGGCATCTTCCTCACCGGCATGTCCCGGTTCAACGGCCAGAAGGATCAGATCGAGGATTTCTCGGTCATCAACCGCTGGAGCGTGCAGCCCTCCGACATGGAGGCATGGAAGCGCGGCGAGCTCGTCGAACCGGTCAAGCCGATCGTCTTCTACCTCGACGACGCCTTCCCCGAGTTGTGGCGCGAGCCGATCCGCCGCGGCGTGCTCCGCTGGAACAAGGCTTTCGAGAAGCTCGGATTCAAGAACGTCATGCGCATCGAGGACTTCCCGACGAACGACCCCGAGTTCGATCCCGACAACCTGAAATACTCCTGCATCCGGTACGTGCCGGCCGCCGTGGCCAACGCCATGGGCCCCTCGTGGGTCGATCCCCGCTCGGGAGAGATCATCAACGCCTCGGTGCTGGTTTACAACGACGTGGTGCGCCTGGCCAACACGTGGCGCTTCGTGCAGACCTCGCAGGTGGACGAGCGCGTGCGCGGCAAGGAGTTGCCCGACGACGTGTTCCAGGAGTCGCTCGAGTACATTCTGGCGCATGAGATCGGCCACTGCCTCGGCCTGATGCACAACATGGCCGCATCGGACGCCTTCCCCGTGGACTCGCTCCGCAGCGCGACCTTCACGCAGCGGTACGGCACGACGCCCTCGATCATGGACTACGCCCGCTTCAACTACGTGGCCCAGCCCGGCGACAAGGGCGTGAAGCTCACCCCGCCGGACCTCGGTCCCTACGACTACTACGCCATCGGATACGCCTACCGTCCGCTGCCCGACAAGAAGGATCTGTTCGACGAGGAGGAGACCCTGCGCGGCTGGATCGACGAGAAGGCGGGCGACCCGATGTACCGCTACGGCCGCCAGCAGCTCGTCGCCCGCTACGACCCCACGGCGCTGGAGGAGGACCTCGGCGACGACCACCTCAAGGCCGGCGACTACGGCATCGCCAACCTCAAGTACATCCTCTCCCGCATGGAGGAGTGGATCCCCGACGCCGAAGACCCCGACATGAAGCACCGCACGGCGCTCTACGAGGCCATCGCCGGACAGTTCGCCCGCTACGTGAACGCCGCGATGCTCAACGTCGGCGGAATCCGTCTGACGGACGTGAACAGCAACACGGCGGGCGGCCCGCAGGCGATCGCCATCCCCAAGGAGGAGCAGCGCGCCTCGCTCAGGTGGGTGCTCGAGCAGATGAAGCACTCCGAATGGCTCGAGCAGCCCTCGCTGACGGGCAAGATGCCGCTGCACGTGGACTACTCGTTCATCCTGCGCTTCAACTTCTGCCGCGCCTTCTTCAACAGCTACAAGAACGTGATCCTCTCGTCGCACATCGCCCAAAACCCCTACACGCCGCAGGAGTACATGGACGACCTCTACCGGATCGTCTGGGAGAGCGCCATCAAGGGCCGTCCGGCGACGCCCGCCGAGCGGCTCATCCAGCGCATGTTCGTCGATACGGCCACCGACGTGGCCTCGAGCCAGTCGAAGCGCATCAAGCTGGGCGGCATCGCGGAGGCCTACGCCCCCTCGGTGGACGAGATCGCCCTCATGGGACTGGACGACACGGGGCTGGTGGAGCGCTACCTCGCCCCGCTGCGCGAGATCGAGGAGGCGAACGGCAAGGGCTACGTGGCCTCGCAACTGTGGAAGGACGAGATGCTCTCGGACGGCTACGGCTGGCAGTACAACGTCAACCTGCGGTCGATCGACGAGTCGCGCGCGCTGTTCTACCACGTGAACGACCGGATCCTCAAACTGCTGCGCAGCCGCGTGAACGGCGCCACGGGCGATACGAAGGCGCACTACCAGTCGCTGATCTACGTGATCGAGCGCAGTCTCTATCCGTCGCAAAACTAAACTCGTGAAAACCCGGACGGGCCGACCCCGCGGGCCGGCCCGTCCATAACCCAAAGCCTATGCACACATTTACGTTCCGTTTCAGCCGGATACCCCGGCTGCTGTTACTCGTGACCCTGTTGTGCCGCGCGGTCCTTACGGCGCAGGCGCAGGGGGGGGGTGAACCCGTGGATATGAACGCCACGCTGACGATCGACGCCGAAGGGACGCCCGTGACCGCCGTACTGGACGAAATCACCCGCAAGAAGGGCATCCGCTTCGCCTACGATCCCGAAGACATCCGGCAACTGCCCGCCGTGACCGGCCACTTCAAGAACATCCGCGTCTATGAGCTGCTCGGAAAATGCCTCGAAGGCACGAACTTCAAGTACGAGACCGAGAACGACTTCGTCGTCATCTACGACACCTCGGGCAAGACCCGCAAGTTCACCGTCTCGGGAACCGTTTACGACCCGAACAAGAATCCGCTGGCCGGTGCGTCGGTCATCCTGAAGGGCGGCAACGGACAGGGCGTCTCCGCCGACGGCGACGGACGCTTCTCGATCACCTTCACGTCGAAGACCAGTCCGGCCGTGCTCGAAATCGGCTTCCTCGGCATGGAGAGCCGCCGGATCGCCGTGACCGGTTCGGCCAAGGGACTGAAGGTCTCGCTCAAGGAGGGCGGCACACAGATCGAGGACGTCGTGGTGAACGGCATGTTCACCCGCAACAAGAACACCTACACCGGCTCGGTGACGACGATCAAGGGCGAGGACCTCGTCTCGATCTCGAACACCAACATCATGACGGCGCTCAGCGCCGTGACGCCCGGCATGGTGGTCGTGGACAACAACGCCCTCGGCTCGAACCCCAACGCCATTCCGGAAATCCTCATACGCGGTTCGAACTCCATCGCCACGTCGGCCGAGGAAAAGGCCTACAACAACCCGCTCATCATCCTCGACGGCGCGGAGATCACCATGGAGGAGCTCTACGACCTCGACATGTACGAGATCGAACGGATCGACGTGCTGAAGGACGCCCAGGCGGCCATCGTCTACGGCGACCGCGCCGCCAACGGCGTGATCGTCATCGAGCGCCAGCAGGTGACCGACAGCAAGCCCCGCCTGAGCTACAACTTCGTCCCCGAACTGAGCATCCCCGACCTCAGCTCGATGAACCTCTGCAACGCCGCGCAGAAACTCGAGCTGGAGCGGCTGGCCGGACTTTACACCACGGAGAACGGCTCGATGGACGAAGCCTACGCCTACAAGCTGCAAAACGTGCGCCGGGGCGTGAACACCGACTGGATACGCGCCCCGCTCCGCGTTCCGTTCAGCCATACCCACTCGCTGTCGCTGAGCGGCCGCGCCCAGAAGATCGACTACCGCACCTCGCTGCGCTTCAGCGACAAGTACGGCGTGATGAAGGGCGACAACCGCCGCAACTACACGCTCAACTTCTCGATCGGCTACCACATGCGCGACAAGCTCACGCTGCGTTACACGGCCAACTACTCGCTCACCGACGCCAAGGAGTCGCCCTACGGCGATTTCAGCGCCTACACCCGGCTCAACCCCTACGACACGCCCTTCGACGAGTACGGCAACCTGGTCAAGGCCTTCAACTTCGATCCGGAGGACACCTCGACCTCGGGCGACGGCCACCAGGTCAATCCGCTCTACAACGCCACGCTGTCGAGCTTCGAGACCACGCGCGACCAGACCCTGCGCAACACCGTGGACGCCAAATGGTACGTCACGAAGGACTTCTTCATCACCGGACAGTTCAACGTCGATATCAAGACGAACCAGTACGACCGCTACACCTCGCCCGAGGACGCGACATACCTCGGCGAAACCGATCCGGCCAAACGGGGCGAGTACCGGCTCGGCACGGGCAAGGCCTTCAACTACGACGGCAAGATCGTCCTCAACTACGGCCGCAATCTCGACGACCGCGGCACGGGCTTCGTGGTCAATGCCGGCGCCGACATCCAGCACACCAATACGACCACGTCGTACACCACGGCGATAGGCTTCCTCAAGGACGACCTGTCGGACATCAAATACGCGCTCGGGTACAGCCCGTCCTCCCTGCCGTCGGGCACCGAGACGCTCCTGGCCAAGGTGGGATTCTTCGCCAGCGGCAACTTCTACTTCCGCAACCGCTACTTCGCCGACATCTCCTACCGCACCTCCGGTTCGTCGGCCTACGGTTCGGAGAACCGCTTCGCGCCCATGTGGTCGTTCGGTCTGGGATGGAACCTCCACAAGGAGGCATTCCTCGAGCGGGCCAAGTGGATCGACGTGCTGCGCCTGACGTGGTCGTGGGGCTACAACGGCCAGACTACCGGAAACCCCTACCAGGCCATCACGACCTACAAATACGACAACGACTACCTCTATTACACGGGCGTGGGCGCCGTACCGATCCGCATGGGCAACCCCGAACTGAAGTGGCAGCGCGTGCTGAAGAACAACTTCGGCCTCGACATGACCCTCTTCAAGGAGCGGCTGGTCATCGGCTTCGACTACTTCCGCAACACCACGAAGGACCAGCTCATGTCGATCCCCCTGCCGGCATCGACCGGTGCGGAGGACATCACCGTGAACTTCGGCGAGAACCAGAACGTCGGCTACGAGTTTTCGGTGGCCGCACAGGTGATCCGCAGCAAGAACTGGGCCTGGACGACGGTCATCAACGGTTCGCACGTGAAGGACCGCATCAACCGCATCAGCACCACGCTCAAGAACACGTCGTACCAGATAGAGGAGGACAGCCCGCTGCGTCTGCGCTTCCGCGAAGGCGGTTCGCAGTACGATATCTACGCCGTGCGCTCGGCCGGCATCGACCCGGCGACCGGTCAGGAAATATTCATCGACCGGAACGGCGAATACACCTTCCGGTACGATGCGGACGACGAGGTGGTGGTGGGCAACACGCAGCCCAAGCTGCAAGGAACGTGGCTCAACACGCTCCGCTACAAGGGCTGGTCGCTGAACCTCGTGTTCAGCTACAAGTTCGGCGGCGACACCTACAACAAGACGCTCTGGTCCAAGGTGGAGGACATCGACCCGCGCTACAACGTGGACGCACGCGCCTTCACCGACCGCTGGAAGCGCCCGGGCGACCTCTCGCGCTTCCTGGCCATCAAGGAGATCCGGCCGGAGGACTCCTCCTACAGTTCGGAGCGTTTCGTCGAGCGCCTCAACGAGCTGTGGCTCTCGAGCGCGATGCTCACCTACGAGTTCCAGGCCAAGTTCCTCAAGCGCATCGGCTTCAAGCGGCTGGCCATCGGCGTGGGCGTCTCGGACATCTTCCGCCTCTCGACCGTCAAGTACGAACGCGGCACGAGCTATCCCTACAGCCGGACGATCAACCTGGTGTTCCGACCCACTTTCTAAACCGCACAGCATTATGTCACGCATGAAAAAATACCGTTTCTATCTGTTGGCCCTGCTCCCGCTGCTGGGCGGCTGCGAGGCCTACCTCGACGTCAATCCCAAATCGGAGGTGACCGACAAGGAACTTTACGCGACGGCCGAAGGCTGCGAGGACGCCATCTACGGCATCTACGCCGAGATGGGCGCGGACAAGGACCTCTACGGCCGCAAACTCTCGTTCGAATACCCCGAAACGATGATCGGCAACTTCACCATACCGCAGACCGACCCGATGGCCTACGCCGTGCAGCGCCAGTGGACGACCGACGACGCCGTCACCATCGCCGAAGACATCTGGGTGGCAGGCTACAAGGTGATCGGGCACATCAACAAGGCCCTGATGCACATTCTGCCCAAAGCCGACGACGTATATCCCCATATCAAGCTCTACAAGGGCGAGCTGCTCGCCCTGCGCGCCTTCATGCACTTCGAAATGGTGCGCCTCTTCGCCGTATCGTCCGGCTCGGGCGACACCGCGGCCAAGGCCAAGGCCATTCCCTACGTGAAGAGCTACGGCATCGAAGTCACCCCGTACAGCTCGCTCGACAAGGTGTTCGAGGAGATCGTCGGCGACCTCACCGAAGCCGAAAAGTACCTCGCCGAGGACGAGGAGCTGGTCACCCCGGTGCGCACCAACGCCGCCGACGGCTTCACCAGTTGCCGCATCACCCACCTGAACCTCTACGCCGTGCAGGCGATGCTGGCCCGCGTATATTGGACGGCGGGCAACCTGGAACTGGCCGAAAAGTATGCCGAAAAGGTGATCGACAGCGGGAAATTCCCCCTGATGCGGACCGCGGAGGCGTGGAATGCCGTGGAGACCGGCACGCTCAACATGCAGGAGACCCTCTTCGGGCTCTACTCGACGCAGTTCCTCAAGAACTACTACGACAAACACATCTACAGCGGCGCCACGCTCGAGCTCTCCGACGAGTACAAGGAGGTGTACGCCACGGACGAAGCCGGCACCGACAAGCGGTACACCCTCTGGTTCAACACCAGCACGGGACAGTGCATCAAGCATTACAGCAAAATGTACGCCAACGGCGAGACGAACGCCACCTACACCGGCAACTCGATCCCGGGCCTGAGCCTGATCCGGATTCCCGAAATGTACTACATCGTCGCCGAGGCCAATCTCACCAAGGACCCCGACAAGGCGGTGGAATACCTCGACTACGTGGTGACGTCGCGCGAGCTGACCGCCTTCGCCGACCGCGAAGGTTCGATCACCGAGGAGAACATCTACAACGAACGCCGCAAGGAGTTCTATGCCGACGGCGAGAGTTTCTTCGACATGAAGCACCTCCAGTCGGACGTGGAGCTTCCGGGCATGGGCGTCTTCTCCGGCACGGACGACGCCACCTATACGATTCCCATTCCGAAAAGCGTGGAGGACAATTACCGAAACTAAACGACACGAGGCTTTATGAAACGTTCATTCCTTTTCGATACGGCCCTGTTGCTGGCCGTCGCCGCCGGAGCGGTTTCCTGCGGCGATACGTGGCTGAAATACGACACGTCGCAGAAAAACAAGCTCTATTTCACGGAGGGTCCGCTCAACCTCGACCAGTATATCTCCACCGACATCTCGTTCGCCATCTACGACGAGACGGTGCAGGAGATCCAGCGGAAGGTCCCGGTCAAACTGCTGGGCACGGTCTCCGACCGCGACCGCACGTTCGAGGTCGCGGCGATCCACGACACCACGACGAACTACATCTCGGGCGGCGTGCAGCGCGAACTGGTCGATGCCGTCGAAGGCGAGGACTACACGCTGGGCGAGCTGGTCATTCCCGCCGGCGAGGTCGAAGGCGAGATCGTCGTCACGGCGAAGCGCTCGGAGAAGATCCTGACGAAAACCGCCTCGCTCGTGCTCCAGATCGTCGAGACCGACCTGTTCGAAGGCGTCCCGCGCAACGTCTTCCGCGTACTCATCTCGGACGGCACCCCCACCTGCCCGATCTGGTGGCGTTACGACGCCGAGAACGAGTGGTACATGTACCTGGGCAACTTCACGCCCGACAAGTACCGCAAGGTGCTGGAGTTCTATCACGGCATCGAGGATACGAACCCCTCGCTCTACAAGACGATGGTCGAGCAGTTCGGCGAGAACATCGACAACGAACACTACACGACCACCACGGGCGGACAGGCGGACCTGACCATGGGATTCATGGTTCGGAGCAACAATCCGCAGAAACTGGCCTGGGTGCGCTACGTGCTCTGTCCGACGTTCGACTACTACAAGGAGAATTTCCCCGACGCCGAAGTCTACACCGACAAGTCCGTGAGCGTCACGACGAAGGGCTGGCGCGACCCCGCGTATAACTATTAACAGCGAGCTACCATGACAAGACAGATACTGAAATACCTGCTGCCGCTTCTCTGCGGCACGGCGCTGATCTCCTGCTACGGAATCGAGGAGGAGCACTACCGCGAGCTGGCCCCGGTGACGGTCAGCGGCGTGGACGAGGTGATCTATGCGAAAGCGACCGAGACGCTCCGTCTCGACGGCATCCGCATCGAGAGCGCCAACGACCGCGAGGTCGCCTGCGAATGGGCCTACGGCAAACCCGAAGGCGATTTCCCGGGGATGGCCGATTCGATCTACCTTTCCAACTCGCCCACGCTCGACTACACCTTCAACAGCGCGGGCAGCTACGTGCTGCGCCTGAAGGTGGACAACGGCGAGAGCGTCGGATTCCATTACTACGAACTGCGCGTGCAGGCGGGATTCGACGAAGGGTACCTGATCCTCTGCAACGACGAAGAGGGCAAGGGTTCGATGGCCTTCGTCAAGAAACGCTCGCCGCAGGAGGAGGCCGAGGGCGCCCAGGAGGTTTGGGAGGACCTGCTGGCGACGATCAACCCGAGCTACGCATTCCGCGACCTGCGCGACGTCTATGTATTCTCCTCTTCGTCCGAATCGGGCGTGCTCATCACCTCGGGCGACGAAGAAGGGTCGATCTACCACCTCGACCCCACCTCGCTGGAGGTGACGTTCCGGCTCCGTGCGATGGACGAATACGGCACACGCACGGGCAGGATTCTGGGCGAAAAGACCTCGCGCGGCCACTACTCCTACGTCATCGGCGACGACGGAAAGGCCTACCGCTACGAATTCGCCTCCGACCTGCTCGCCGTGCGTCAGACGCCCTATCCGGTGAAATACGGCTACCAGAGCTACTACGCCAACACCGTGCAGGGCACGCGCGTGCCGCTCATGTTCAGCGAGAGCGGCGTGGTGGGCTTTCCGAACTCGAACATCAAGGGATTCGGCGTCCCCGACGGTTACGAGGTAATCAACGCCGCCGGAACCCGCGTGGGCACGGAGGAGTACTACGTCATCGCCCGCTCGACGGCGGGAGAGCCGCGCAAGGTGCAGATCATCAAGTCCAACTCCGGCATCTCGTCGCAGAGCACCGTGCTCGAATACGACGAGTCGCGCCCCATGCTGATCGACCGGAACTCCACGATGGTCCCGACGAAGGTAAGCAACAACATCTACTACAACTACGACGACAAAATCTACCACTGGGCGATGCTCAGCGTCACCCCGACGCTTCCGGCCGAGGGCGACCGGCCGGACATCACGCTTCCCGAAGGCGAACGGATCATGGCCATCTGCTCGAACGCCATGCCCTCCACCTCGGCCACGACCGTGGATGACGACCTGCTGCTGATCGCCACCTACAACCCCGCGGCGACCGACCGCAAGCCGGGCAGCCTCTACATCTACAACCTGAAGACGCTGGAGCAGGTGAAAAAGTATGAAGGCATCTGCGAGAAGCCCGTGGCCGTGACCTACAAATTCCCCACGTCGAACTGACGCGGCGGCACGCAGCGCAGGACGCCCCTTCCGGTTCTCCGGAAGGGGCGTCTTCGCATGGCAGGGCGCAGACGGCCGGCATTCCGGAGCAGAATATCCGGAAAATCGGGAAGACATCCGGAGAACCGGGGAGGCAGGCACTGCGGAAATTCCGGGAACCGGACGCCGGAGCCCCTCCCCGCCGGGATGCGGTCCCGCCTCCCCCGGCGGCGGATTAGGATATGTACGGAATTCGTCGTATCTTGCGGGAAAAATACGGAACCATGACAGAAGAACTGCAATTCATCCCCTTTACCTCCCCCGCCGACAGGGGATGGGCCGAAGCGATGGAGATTTACCGCCGGTCGTTCCCCTACAAGGAGCAGCGCTCCGAAGAGGACCACGTCCGCGCCCTCCGGGATCCGCACTTCCGGGCCGACGGCATCTGGTGCGGCGATGAGTTCGTCGGCATCCTCTACCACTGGCAGGGCGACGGATGGCACTATGTCGAACACCTCGCCGTATCGCCCGCCCTGCGCGGCCGGAACATGGGTTCGAAGGCCCTCGCGGCCTTCTGCGAAGGCCGGCGCGTCATTCTGGAGATCGACCCTCCGGCGGACGAAATCTCGATCCGGCGGCTGCACTTCTACCGGCGGCTCGGCTTCGTCGAGAATCCGCACGAGTACATCCACCCTTCGTTCCGCCGCCCCTTCGAGCAGCACAGGCTGGTGCTGATGAGCTATCCTTCGCCGCTGACCGACGACGAGGCCCGCCGCTTCGCCGATTTCGTCCGCGAGACGGTGCTGCGCTACACCGAGCACGAGGCCCCGCAGCTTCCCCGGCTTCCGTAGGCGGAACCGGACCTCCCCGGCAACGGCAACCGCATGCGGTCCGAACCTGTTCCCGCCGCAACGACACGGAAAGCGGGCGGAACCTCCGGAGGTTCCGCCCGCTTCGCATTTCCGGACCGGGACCGGTCCTAAAACATGCCGACCAGCCCCTTCGTCACGAAATACCCTCCCACAACCAGCCAGACGTAGAGCAGCCCCGCCAGCACGAAGGGTTTCGCCCCGGCCTGACGGAACTTGTCGATGCTCGTCTCCGTCCCCAGCGCCGTCATGGCCATCGTCAGCAGGAACGTATCGAGGTACTCGACGGCGCCGTTGAGCGGAATCTCCCGGACGCTCTCCGCACCGCACACGTATTGCAGCAGCGAATTGAGGCAAATCACACCCAGAAACCCGAAGGCGAACCACGGCACGGCGATCCGCCCCCGCGTTTCCGTTCCGCCCGGCGTACGCCGCCGGCCCGCCAGCAGCAGGCTCATGACCACCAGCACGGGGGCCAGCAGCATGACGCGGATCATCTTGGTAATGGTGGCCACCCCGGCGATGCCCAGCGCATCGGTCGGATCCATCGCATTGCCCGCCCCGGCCACGTGCGCCACCTCGTGCAGCGTGCTTCCGGTATAGACGGCCACCTCCGTGTCGGTCATGCCGCCGAGCAGGCCCGTGCGGTACATGACCGGATAGAGGAACATGGAGAGCGTGCCGAAAACGACCACCGTGGAGACGGCGACGGCGGTCTTGTACCCCTCGCACCGCACCACCGGCTCGGCGCCCAGCACGGCCGCCGCGCCGCAGATCGCACTGCCCGTCGAGGTCATCAGCGCCGTGTCGCGGTCGATTCCCAGCAGCCGCCCGAGCGCGACGCCGCCCAGAAGCGTTCCCGCCACGACGACCAGATCGACCGCGACGGCCGGAAGCCCGACGGCCGCCACCTGCGTCAGCGTCAGGCGGAAACCGTAGAGAACGATGCCCCAGCGGAGCACCTGTTTCGTGCAGAACCGGATGCCCGGAACCCATGTTTCGGGAAGCCGGTTGCGCAGGCTGTTGGCATAGAGCATCCCCAGCACGATGCCGACGATCAGAGGGCTGAGCGAGAGCCGTTTAACGAAGGGAAATCCGGCGATGTAGAACGCCGCGAACGAAAAGAGCGCAATGAGCAGAATCCCGTGCAGCGTATTGGCTCTGTTACCTTTTTCCAGCATAACGTTTCGCAATTTGAGTCGGAGGAGACGCCTCCCGACTACTTTTCAAGAATATCGGAGGCAAAGATCGCGCGTTTACGCCTGAAATACAACAAGATTTCGTTATGCGGAATAACTTCGTGTTATGACGGAGGGCGCCGGACCGTCAGAGACCGGACAGGGCGAAGTCGGCGAACTGCCGGGCGAGCGGCGCGGGCTCCGCCGCGAGGTGCACGAACGAGAAGTCGCGCGTCAGGGTCAGTCCCTCGATGTCCACGATCCGCAGCGCCCCGCTGCGCAGCTCGTCCACGACCGAGATCACCGACACGAGGGCCATCGCGTCGCTGTTGCGGACGAAGGACTTGATTCCCTCGGTCGTGCCCAGCCGCATCGCCACCTCGAGCTGCGAGAGCCGCAGTCCGACCCCGGCCAGCGCCGCGGCGATCACCTCGAGCGTCCCCGAGCCGTCCTCACGCAGCACGAGCGGAATCCGGCACAGCGCCTCGGGCGTCACGGATTCCGTGCGGGCGAACCTCCCGCCCGGACGCGCCACCAGCACCAGCTCGTCGGGCCGGAAGAGCGTGTAGTGCAACCCCTGCCGGCGGCTGACGCTCTCGACCATGCCCAGGTCGATCTCGCGGTCGGCCAGCGCCCGTTCGATCTGGCCGCTGTTGCCCGACAGGACCGAAACCCGCACGCCGGGAAAACGCGCCGTGAAGCGCGCCAGCGCCGGCGGCAGCAGGTATTGTGCGATGGTCGTGCTGGCTCCGAGGCGCAGCTCGCCCTCGGCCTGATTCGCGCAGAGGCTCATTTCGTACTCCAGCCGGCGGTAGTCGTCGGAGATGCGTCCGGCGGCCTCGAGCAGCACCTGCCCGGCAGCGGTCAGCTCCAGGCGGCTACCGCGGCGGACGAAGAGGGGAACCCTGTAACGCGATTCCAGTTCGCCGATATGTCTGCTCACGGCGGGCTGGGAGATATAGAGCCGTTCGGCGGTCCGCGTGAAACTCAGCGTCCGGGCCGCCGTGATGAAGACTTTCAGACGGAAATCGTCCATGGCCGTCAGCCGAGAAGGCCCTCTTCGGCGAACTCACGCACGGAGCGCACGTAGTGGTCGATCGTCTCCTGCATCGTCAGGAACGACTTGCCGCCCGCGGCGTTCTTGTGTCCGCCGCCGTTGAAATACCTGCGGGCGAAGAGATTGACGTCCACGTCGCCCCGCGAACGCAGGGAGATGCGGATGAACTTGCGGTGCGCGAGGAACATGGCCGACATTTTGACCTTCTTGATCGTCAGGGCGTAATTGACGAACCCCTCGCTGTCGCCCTGCTGGAACTGGAAACGGCGCATTTCGTTCTCCATCAGCGACATGTAGGCCACCGTACCGTCCTCTATGAGGTTCATCTTGCGGTTGATGGCATAGCCGAACAGCCGCGCGCGGCCTTCGGTGTAGGCATTATAGACGTTGTTGTAGATTTCGGGAATCCGGATGCCCGTCTCGGCCAGCGCGGCCACGGCGCGGAACAGCTCGGGCGTGAGGTGCGAAAAGGCGAAGTTGCCCGTGTCGGTCATCATCCCGACGTAGAGCAGTTCGGCCATCCGCCGCGTCACCGCCTCCCGGCCGTAGAGGGCCTCGACCAGGCAGTAAACCAGAAAGCAGGTGCTCGACGCCTCGGGATGCGAGAAAACGATGTCGAAACCCTCGTCGGGTTGCAGGTGGTGGTCGATCAGCACGCGGCAGGCCGTCGTGTTCGCCTCGATCGTCGCGCTCAGGATCTCGAGACGCGAGACGGCGTTGAAATCGAGGCAGAAGATCGCATCCGCCTCGGCCACGGCCTTCGCCGCACGCCCTTCGGCGTCGGTCTTGAAGACCACGACCTCGCCGATGCCCGGCATCCAGTCGAGGAAATAGGGGTATTTGTTCGGCACGATGCACGTCACCTCGTGGCCCAATCCCCGCAGCACCTCGGCCCAGGCGAGCGACGAACCGACGGCGTCGCCGTCGGGGTTGGCGTGGGAGACGGTCACGATCCGCAGCCGGGGCCGCGCGAGCAGCTCCCGCAGTGAGCCGATATGCTTTTCCGATAACTTCATTCCGGACCTCCTTCGCTAATAACAGTCGGACAAAGGTAACAAAAAAGAGGGAGATACCAAACCGCCGCCGTGCGGCCTGCGGATGCGCGGCACCCGCCCGCTTTCCGGCCGACGGCCGGAAATTCTCCCGACATCCGCCCGGAAACCACGCGGGACTACGCCGCAAATCCGCAGGGAGCGCCATTCAGGGGGCTACTCCCCATCCCGCTCCGCCCACTTCGCCCGGCGGTCGGCGGCGTACTTCCGGCACCACGCGCTGATGCCGCACTCGCCGCACTTCGGGGCACGGGCCGTACAGACGTAGCGGCCGTGCAGGATCAGCCAGTGGTGCGCGACGGGCAGCAGATGGCCCGGAATATGCTTCTCGAGCGTCAGCTCGGTCTGGAGCGGCGTCTTCGAACCGGTCGTGAGGCCGATGCGCTCCGACACGCGGAAGACGTGCGTATCGACCGGCATCACCTCCTTCTGCCACAACACCGCCCCGAGCACGTTGGCCGTCTTGCGGCCCACGCCGGGCAGCCGCTGCATCTGCTCCAGATCGGACGGGACTTCGCCGCCGAACTCCGAGCAGAGCATCCGCGCCATCGCCGCGAGGTTCTTCGCCTTGTTGTTGGGATAGGAAATGCTCCGGATGTAGGGATAAATCTCTTCGGCCGTGGCCTTCGCCATCTCGAACGGGGTCGGGAAGGCTTCGAACAGGGCCGGCGTGGTCATGTTCACCCGCTTGTCGGTGCACTGCGCCGAGAGGATCACCGCCACCAGCAACTGGTAGGGGTCCTTGTAGCGCAATTCGCTTTCGGCCGCGGGCATGTGCTCCGAAAACCAGGCGACGATGCCGTCGTAACGCTGTCTGACAGTCATATCTTCTTCTTTTTGGATCGGCGGAACAGAATTTTCTTCACCAGCAGCCCCGCCCCTTCGGGGCAGAGCGCCAGACGGGGACAGGCGCGCAGGTCGCGCCACCAGCGGGCGAGGTACTCCCCGACCGGACCGTTGTACGACAGCACCCACAACGCCACGGAGGAGCGCTTGCGCAGCAGGGCGAAGCGGCGGCTGCCGTCGCCGTAGCGGGCGTCGAACCAGAGGCTTATGTCCATGAGCGAGTCGCAGAAGGCGATCCTCCGGCGGTAGGCCGTGCTGTGGCTCACGCTGTCGGGCAGGCGGCGGTGCACGGCCGTCACGACCGGAAGGTAGCCGATCCGGCTGCGGGCCGCGAACCAGAGCCACATCGGCGCGTCGTCCGTACACCACTCGGGATGCTCCGCGGGGCGCACCTCGTCGTAATAGCGGGCGATCAGCTCCCGCCGCGCCACGGTCGTGCAGTTGCAGATCGTCAGACTGCGGAGCAGGCGGCCGAAATCGGTGAAGTGCACCTCCTCGTCCGGCTCCCGGCGGCCCGTGGCCTGATAGAAGTTGTCGGCCCGCGTGTAGCACATGCCGCACGCCGGATCGGCCTCCAGCAGATCAACCTGCCGCTGCAACTTCCCGGGGTCGCACCACCAGTCGTCGCCGTCGCAGTAGGCCACGTACTTCCCGCGGCACGCCTCGAAGGTGCGGAGGTAGTTGGCCCGCCAGCCGATGTTTCCGGGCCCCGTCACCAGCCGCACGCGGCCGGGGCAGGCGGCGGCGTACTCCTCGGCGATCGCCCGCGTGCGGTCCGTGCTGCAATCCTCGCCCACGACCAGCTCCACGGCGAAATCCGTCCGCTGCGCGAGCACCCCTTCGATCGCCTCCCGCAGGTAGGGTTCGTGGTTGTAGGCGGTCATGCAGACCGATACGAGCGGCGTCTGCATCGTCATCCGAGTTTGGTCAGTTTGGCGAATTTGGCCAGCAGCGTCTTCTCGCCGGCGTTGTCGAACGCCACCACCAGCTTGTGGTCCGTGGCCAGGTTCTCGATGCGGCGCACGATGCCCACCCCGAACTTCGGGTGCTCGACACGCTCTCCCACGGCATATCCGCCGCTCGCGGGCGCCGCACTCCCGGCCGCCGGTCCGCCGTCCATCGCCTGCCGCACGCCGACGCGGCGCATTCCGTCCACCGAGGGGCGCGGCGGCTGCACCAGCGCCGGATCGGGCGCGGCGGAACGCTGCGCGCGGGTTGCGACTGCGGCTGCGCCGGGCGCGGAAAACGCCGCGCAACGCCCGACTCGCCGTCGGAGGGGGCGCCGAAACGGCCGCCGCCGTAAGCGCTCCGGCCGGCCGAACCGCCGCCGTAGGCTCCCCGTCCCGCCGCGTCCGGACCTCCTCCGGACCGGACGCCGGCATTGCCGCCGCGCGGACCGCCGTAACCGCCCGCACCGTCCTGCCGCCGCTGCTGGTAACGGTAGTCGTACCGGCGGCGCAGCTCGTCGAGCGCCGAGGGGCCCTCCCCGTCGTCGGCCCGGCGGCGCACCGCCTCCTGAGCGAAATCGACGTCGGACTCCACATACCGCGGGTCGATCTCGCGCAGGAAGCAGCTCGGCCGCGAGAACTCCATGTTGCCCCACCGGAAACGCATCTCGGCATAGGAGAGCGTCGCCGCGACCTTGGCCCGCGTGAGGGCCACGTAGAAGAGCCGTCGCTCCTCCTCGATGCCGTCGGCCGACTCGGCGGCCCGCAGCGACGGGAAGAGGTTCTCCTCCATGCCCACGATGTAAACGTATTCGTATTCGAGCCCCTTGGCCGAATGGACCGTCATCAGCGTCACCTTGTTCCGGTCCTCGGGGTTGTCCTTGTCCATGTCGGTCATCAGCATCATCTGCTGCAACCACTCCTCGATGGTGGCCTCCTCCCCGGGGCTGCGTTCGCCGTTGCGGATTTCGGCGTCGCAGCGCTCCCTGAATTCCTGCATCGAGTTGAGCAGCTCCTCGATATTGTCCAGCGCCGAAGCCGCCTCGGGCGTGTTCTCCGCACGGTAGGCGGCCAGAATGCCCGACCGCGAGGCGACCTCCAGGCCGAAGTCGTACAGTCCCTTGTCGTTGCGGGCCAGCGACAGCGAACGGATCATCGCCACGAAGTCGGCCGCCTTGCGGGCGATGGCCCGCGGCACGGCGTCGGCCGCGGGTTCGGCGACCAGCGCATCGACCGCCTCCCACATCGACACGCCCCGTTCGGCGGCCAGTTGCGCGATGCGCTGCACGGTCGTGTCGCCGATGCCCCGCGCGGGGTAGTTCACGATGCGCCGGAACGCCTCGTCGTCGCGCGGGTTGATGACCAGCCGGATATAGGCCAGCATGTCGCGGATCTCCTTGTGGTCGTAGAACGACGAACCCTTGTAGATGCGGTAGGGGATGCCGCGGCGGCGGAGGTTGTCCTCCAGCACGGCCGACTGGTTGTTCGTGCGGTAGAGAATCACCGCTTCGGACCATTCGGCGCCCGCCGCACGCACCTTGTCGCGCAGGTCCGAGACGACCATCTCGGCCTCCTCGCGGTCGTAGGCCTTCAGGATGCGGATTTTCCTCCCCCTCGGCCCCTTCCGAGAAGCAGTGCTTCTCCATGCGCTTCGAATTGCGGACGATCACCGAGTTGGCCGCATCGACGATCGTGCGCGTCGAGCGGTAGTTCTGTTCGAGCTTGAAGACCTTCGCCGAGGGGTAGTCCTTCTGGAAAGAGAGGATGTTTTCGATCTTGGCCCCGCGGAACGAGTAGATCGACTGCGCGTCGTCGCCCACGACGCAGACTTTCGAATGGGTCTGCGACAGACGGCGGATGATGACGTACTGCGCATAGTTGGTGTCCTGGTACTCGTCCACCAGAATGTATTTGAACTGCTCCTGGTAGCGCGCCAGCACGTCCGGACAGTCGCGCAGCAGCACGTTGGTTTGCAGCAGCAGGTCGTCGAAGTCCATCGCCCCGTTGTGTTTGCAGCGCTGGCAGTAGATGTTGTAGATGTTGCCGAACTCGGGAATCTGCATCTGCCGGTCCTCGGCCGCATAGGCCGAATTGGCCAGATAGGCCCCGGGGGTCACCAGACAGTTTTTGGCATAGGATATGCGCGAAGCCACGGCGTTGGGCTTGTACTTCTCGTCCGGAAGGTTCAGCTCGCGGACCACGGTCTTGACCAGGTTCCGGCTGTCCGAGGAGTCGTAGATCGTGAACGACTCGGGGAAGCCGATCCGTCCGGCGTTTTCGCGCAGGATGCGCGAGAAGACCGAGTGGAAGGTTCCCATGCGGATATGGCGGCTGCGGTTGTCGGGCAGCATCTGCGCGATGCGTTCGCGCATCTGCTCGGCGGCCTTGTTCGTAAAGGTCAGGGCGAGTATGTTGAAGGGCGCCACGCCCCGCTCGATCATGTAGGCGATGCGCGAGGTCAGCACGCGGGTCTTGCCCGAGCCGGCCCCGGCGATGATGAGCGACGGGGAGTCGAAATTGACCACGGCGTCCCGCTGGGCCGGATTGAGCCCTTGCAGGATTTTCGATTCGTTGGATTCCATGCGGGCAAAGTTAATAAGAATCGGCGAAGAATTTTTCGGGAAAAATAATAACTTTGCATGACGAACGTTAAAAGGGTAACCGCGACAACGATACAACAAACGATAAAACATGAGCGAAGTCATCAACATCAAGGAACTCAACGAGCGCATCGAACGCGAATCGGTCTTCGTCGATACGCTGCGCACCGAAATGGGCAAGGTCATCGTCGGACAGAGCCATCTGGTCGATACGCTGCTGATCGGTCTGCTCTCCAACGGACACATCCTGCTCGAAGGCGTGCCGGGACTCGCCAAGACGCTGGCCATCACCACGCTGGCCCGTGCCGTGGATGCCGGGTTCTCGCGCATCCAGTTCACTCCCGACCTGCTGCCCGCCGACCTGCTGGGCACGCTGATCTACTCGCAGAAGAACGAGGATTTCGTGGTCAAGAAGGGTCCCGTCTTCGCCAACTTCGTGCTGGCGGACGAGATCAACCGCTCGCCGGCCAAGGTGCAGTCGGCGCTGCTCGAGGCGATGCAGGAGCGGCAGGTGACCATCGGCGACGACACCTACCCGCTGCCGCAGCCCTTCCTCGTGCTGGCCACGCAGAACCCGCTCGAACAGGAGGGAACCTATCCGCTGCCCGAGGCGCAGGTGGACCGTTTCATGCTCAAGGCCAAGATCTCCTACCCCAACAAGCAGGAGGAGCGCGACATCGTGCGCATGAACCTCGCCGGCACGGGCATGCCCGCGGTGAACAAGGTGATCGCGCCCGAAGACATCGTAAAGGCCCGCAAGGTGGTCGAGGACGTCTATATGGACGAGAAGATCGAGAAGTACATCATCGACATCATCTTCGCCACGCGCGAGCCGGCCGAGTACAACCTCGGGAAGTTGCAGAACCTGATCGCCTACGGCGGCTCGCCCCGTGCGTCGATCTCGCTGGCCAGGGCCGCCCGCGCCTATGCCTTCATCCGCCGCCGCGGCTACGTCATCCCCGAGGACGTGCGCGCCGTCTGCCACGACGTGCTGCGCCACCGCATCGGCCTGACCTACGAGGCCGAAGCCGAGAACATCTCCTCGGAGGAGATCATCACCGACATCCTGAACAACGTAATCGTACCCTGACGATGCAGGAGAGCGAAAACGATATTCTGAAACGGGTCCGGAAGATCGAAATCAAGACGCGCGGTCTTTCGAACGAGATCTTCGCCGGAAAGTACCACACGGCTTTCCGCGGGCGGGGCATGTCGTTTTCCGAAGTGAGGGAGTACCGCGCCGGCGACGACGTGCGCGACATCGACTGGAACGTGACGGCCCGCTCGCGCAAGCCCCACATCAAGGTCTATGAGGAGGAGCGCGAGCTGACGATGATGCTGCTCGTGGACGTCTCCGCGTCGCGCATGTTCGGCACGACGGAGCGGCTCAAGAAAAACATCATCACCGAAATCGCCGCCGTGCTGGCCTTCTCGGCCGCGCAGAACAACGACAAGGTGGGGTGCATCTTCTTTTCGGACAAGGTCGAGAAGTTCATCCCCCCGAAGAAGGGGCGCAGCCACATCCTCATGATTATCCGCGAACTCATCGGCTTCCGCCCCGAATCCGCGGGCACGAAGCTCTCCGAGCCGGTGCGCTTCCTGACCAACGTGAACAAGAAGCGCTGCACGACCTTCATCCTCTCGGACTTCATGGACTCCTCGCAGGACCGCTCGGCCCTCGACGACGCGCTGAAGATCGCCGGCGGACGGCACGACCTGGTGGGCATCCGCATCTACGACCCGCGCGAGACGGAGCTGCCCGACGTGGGCATCGTCGAGCTGCGCGACGCCGAGACGGGGCGCAAGGTCTGGGTGGACACCTCCTCGCGCGCCGTGCGCGAGCACTACGCCGAATCGTGGAGACGGCGCAGCGCCGGCATCGAGCAGACGCTCAAGCACAACCGTATCGACACGGCGACGATCTCCACCGACGGGGACTACGTGGCCGAACTGATGAAACTCTTCAAACAGCGATGAGACGACTCTTAGCAACGCTCCTCCTGCTGGCCGGCGTGCCGGCCGCGGCGCAGAACACGCCGACGGTCACGGCGCACGCCGAACCCGACAGCATTCTGATCGGCGACCGCTTCGATCTGGTGATCGACGTGGAGAAGGACCTCGTGCAGGTGGTGGAGTTCCCGGAGTTCGAGGACCGGGACGGCAAGATCGAGGTGGTCGAGAGCCTGCCGGTCGATACGCTCGAACGCGACGGCCGCCGCCTGAAGCTGCGCAAGCGCTACCGCCTCGCGGCCTTCGACGAGGGCCGTTACAACCTCGGCACGGCGCGGGTGCTCTATGCCGACAAGAACATCCTCGACACGCTTTCGAGCCGCGACTCGGTCTATCTCGAGGTGACGACGTTCCAGATCGACTCCACGTCGCAGTCGATCTACGACCTGAAGGGACAGCGCACCCTGCCGTTCCGGTTCCGCGAGATCCGCGGCTACGTCCTTTGGGGCCTGCTGGCGCTCGCGCTGCTGGCCGCCGCGGCCTACGCCCTCCACCGCTGGCTCGCGGCCCGCGGCAAACGGCTCGGCGACCTGTTCAAACCCGCCCCGCCGCTGCCGCCGCACGTCGCGGCCATCCAGGCGCTCGAAGCGCTCCACAACCAAAAACTGTGGCAGAACAACCGCCACAAACAGTACTATTCGGGACTGACGGACATCCTGCGCACCTACATCGCGGCGCGCTGGGACATCGGAGCGATGGAGATGACCTCCGACGAGATCATCGACGCGATGCGCGCGGAGGAACTTCCGGACAAGGCCCGCATGGACCTCACGGCGATCCTGCGCGACGCCGATCTGGTGAAATTCGCCAAGGCGACGCCGCCGGCCGAGGAGAACGAGGCCGACTATCTGAAAGCCTACTACTTCCGTCGAGGAGACCAAACCCGTCGAGGAGGAGACCCCGGCCGGAGAGGCGGACCCGACGCAAAACTAAACCGCGACAACGATGCAGAAGTCACTCTATACGCTCCTGTTCCTGCTCACGGCCGCCGCGGCCGGAGCGCAGCAGATGCCCGAACGTTCGCTGGTCCGCAAAGGCAACCGGCAGTACGCCAAGGGCAATTACGAGGAGTCGATCCGCCGTTACGAGCAGGCACTCGAAGCCGTCCCGGGACAGTTCGAGGCCACCTACGACCTCGGCAACGCCCTCTACAAGGCCGAACGCTTCGACCGCGCCGAACAGACCCTCCGGCAGGCCGCCGCCGACACGCTGCGTCCGGAGACGGAGCTGGCCGAAGCCTATTACAATCTGGGCAACGCGCAGTTCAAGCAGCAGAAGTACAAGGAGGCGCTCGAAAGCTACAAGCAATCGCTGCGGCTGAACCCGTCCGACATGGAGGCCAAGTACAACTACGCCTACACCAAGCGGCTGCTCGACCAGGACCAGAACGGCGGAGGCGGCAACGACCAGCAGAACCAGGATCAGAATCAGAACCAGGATCGGAACCAGCAGGGGCAGCAGAATCCGCAGCAGGGACAGGGACGGCAGGACCCGCAGCAGGGGCAGCAGGACCGGAAGGATCCCGGGCAGGACGGAAACCCGCAGCAGCAGCCCCCGCAATCCGACAAGGGGGAGCAGGGCGACGCACAGGGTTCGCCGCAGCAGGCTCCGGGCATCTCGCCGCAGGAGCAGGAGCAGATTCTCGACGCCATCCAGGCCCAGGAGGACAAGACGCAGGAGAAACTCAAGGAGAAACGGGGCGTCGTGGTCCGCGGCAGGAAGAACTGGTAAAAAAACGAAACGACCATGCAATTCGCATCACCCCATTATCTGTGGCTGCTCACGCTGCTCGCGCCGATGACCGCCTACTACGTCTGGCGCACGATGCAGGGCGGCGCCGCGATCCGGATCTCGACCGTGGCAGGCGTTCTGCACGCACCGAAGACCGTGCGCCACTACCTGCGCCACCTGCCCTTCGCGCTGCGTGCGGCGGCCTTCGCGCTGCTCGTCGTGGCGCTGGCGCGACCGCAGGACATCGAACAGAACGTCCGCACGAACACCGAGGGCATCGACATCGTGCTGGCCATCGACGTCTCGGCCTCGATGCTCGCCCGCGACTTCCGGCCCGACCGCATCACGGCCGCCAAGGAGGTGGCCGGCTCGTTCGTCGCCGACCGCTACGGCGACCGCATCGGACTGGTGGTCTTCGCCGCCGAAGCCTTCACGCAAAGCCCCCTGACCACGGACCAGAGCACGCTCCAGACGCTCCTGGCGCGCATCCGCAGCGGACTGATCGACGACAGCGGCACGGCCATCGGCAACGGACTGGCCACGGCGATCAACCGCCTGCGCGAGAGCGAGGCCAAGTCGAAGGTCATCATCCTGCTGACCGACGGCGTGAACAACCGCGGACAGATCGCTCCCATGACCGCCGCCGAAATCGCCCGGGCGCAGGGTATCCGCGTCTATACGATCGGTGTCGGAACCGAAGGCACGGCCCCCTACCCGGCGGTGGACATCTACGGACAGCCCACGGGCGACGTGGTGATGGCCAAGGTCGAGATCGACGAGAAGACGCTCGGCGCCATGGCCGACCTGACGGGAGGCAAATACTTCCGTGCCACGGACAACGCCAAGCTCAAAGCCATTTACGACGAAATCAACCAGTTGGAAAAGAGCAAGGTGGAGGTCACCGAGCGCATCTCCTACCACGAGCGGTTCCTCGTGTGGGCACTGGCGGCCCTCGGAGCCCTGCTGCTCGAATTCCTCCTCTCGAATCTCGTGCTGAAACGGATTCCGTAAAGAAAAGACCGCTATGTTCCGATTCGCAAATCCGCAATACCTCTGGCTGCTCGCAGCCGTCCCGGCGCTCGTCGCGCTCTTCTGGCTGGCGATGCGCAACCGCCGCAGGCGGCTCGCCCGCTTCGGCCGCCCGGAGACTCTCGGCGAACTGATGCCCGAGGTCTCCACCGGGCGCGTGAAATTCAGGTTCGTCCTCTTCTGCACCGCCGTGGCGCTGACGGCGCTGGCCGCGGCGCGGCCGCAGTTGGGCTCCAAACTCCGCGAGGAGAAGGCGCAGGGAATCGAGATGATGCTCGCGGTGGACGTCTCGAACTCGATGCTCGCCGAGGATTTCGAACCCAACCGCCTCGAACGGACCAAATACGCCATCGGCAAGCTCTTCGAAGGACTGCGGCAGGACCGCGTGGGACTGATCGTCTTCGCCGGCGAGCCGAAGGTGCAGTTGCCGATCACCTCCGACTACCGCATGGCGCGGGCCTTCGCGCGGCGGATCGACCCGTCGCTCGTGCCGGTGCAGGGCACGGCCGTCGGCAAGGCCCTCGAACAGGCGCTGCTCGCCTTCTCGGGCGAGACGGAAGCGGGGCACGGCCGCGTCGTGGTGCTCATCACCGACGGCGAGAACCACGAGGACGACGCCCTGGCCGTGGCCGAACGCGCCGCCCGGCAGGGCATCCGCATTTACACCATCGGCATCGGCACGCCCGAAGGCGCGCCGATCCAGATCGACGGCGAATTCATCAAGGACGAGCAGGGCGAGATGGTCGTTTCGAAGCTCAACGAGGAGATGCTCTCGAAGATCGCCGAGACGACGGGCGGCGCCTACGTCCGCGCCACGAAGCAGGACATCGGCCTGGACGAGATCGTGCGGGAGATCAACGACATGGAGCGCTCCGAGCTTTCGACGGTCCGTTTCGAGGAGTTCAACGAACAGTACCAATACCTGCTCCTGGCGGCGCTCGTCCTGCTTCTGGCGGAATTCCTGGTGCTCGACCGACGGAATCCGCTGCTGGCGCACCTGAACATCTTCCGCGAACCGGAACGGAAAGAGCCCGGCCTATGACCCGGTTCAAGGACAAATGCGTGCCCGTCACCGGCGGCGGCTCCGGCATCGGACCCATCACGGGACGGACGGCCCTCGGACGCGGGAGCACGCCCCGCGGCATCCCGCGGGGATTCCATCCGCGCCGCTTCACGCAGGGCGTGCTCCCGCGTGCCTGTTCGGTCCCGTCATAGACCGCCGGGCCGGCATTTGCCGCACGACGGACCGCTTCACCGGATAAAACGATCCCCACCGCCATGCCTCTGGAAAACACCTCCGCCGAACGCATCGCGGCGATCCACGCCGCACAACGGGACTATTTCCGCTCGGGAGCCACCCTCCCGGCCGACTTCCGCCGCATCATGCTCCGAAGGCTGGAGCAGGCGCTGCGGCAATGGGAGCGGCGGCTCTGCGACGCCCTGTGGCAGGACCTGCGCAAATCCCCCGAGGAGGCCTGCCTCACCGAGCTGAGCATCGTGCGGAGCGAGGTGAGGAACCACCTCCGCCACCTCGGCCACTGGATGCGCCCCGAGCGGCGGCCCTCGCCGCTCAAACTCTTTCCCTCGGCGAGCCGCATCCTCTCCGAGCCGCTCGGTACGGCGCTCATCGTCTCGCCGTGGAACTATCCCGTGCAACTGCTGCTCAACCCGCTCGTCGGAGCCATCTCGGCGGGCTGCACCGCCGTACTGAAACCCTCGCCCTACACGCCGCACGTCTCGGCGACGCTCCGCGCGATGATCGGCGAAATCTACGACGAGCGCTACGTCGCCGTCGTCGAGGGCAACCGCGACGTCAATACGCTGCTGCTGGACCGGCGCTGGGACCTCGTCTTCTTCACGGGCAGCCCCGAGCTGGGGCGGATCGTCATGGCCGCCGCGGCGCGGCACCTCACGCCCGTCATACTGGAGCTGGGCGGCAAAAGCCCCTGCATCGTGGACCGAGGCGCCGACGTGGAGACCGCCGCGCGCCGCATCGCATGGGGCAAGACCCTCAATGCGGGGCAGACCTGCATCGCCCCCCGACTACCTGCTGCTCCACGAATCGCTCGCCGATGCGTTCCCCGCGGCCTACGCCCGGGCGCTGCGGCGCCTGCACGGCGACGACGCCCGGCAAAGCCCCCACTACGTCCGGCTGGTGAACGACCGGGCCTTCGACCGCGTGGCAAGCTACCTCGCGCAGGGCACGGTCCGCCTCGGAGGCCGCACCGACCGCGCGGAACGTTACATAGAACCCACGCTGCTCACGGAGGTCGATCCTCTCGCCCCGGTCATGCGGGAGGAGATCTTCGGCCCCGTGCTGCCGGTCGTCCCGTTCCGGACGACGGACGAGGCCGTGGCGTTCGTCACCGAATGCGAAAAACCGCTGGCGCTCTACTACTTCGGCCCCGAAAAGAGCGGCCGCGAAGTACTGCGGCGCACCTCTTCGGGCGGAGCCTGCCTCAACGACACGATCATGCACATCGCCAACGAGCACCTGCCCTTCGGCGGCGTGGGCAACTCGGGCATGGGCCGCTACCACGGCCGCGACAGCTTCGACGCCTTCTCGCACCGCCGTGCGGTGGTCGAGACGCCGACCTGGATCGACCCGCCGTTCCGCTACATGCCCTACAAACTCTTCCGCTACGTAAAGCGCATCCTCTGACCGCCGCACGGAGGCGGAAAACGACCGCCCGGGGCCCGGGCCGGAGCGGCCGCGCGGAGGGCCGACGGCCGCACGGAGGAAAAATGCGTCGCCGCAGCAGGTTTTTCCCGCCGAAATGCCTATCTTTGCCGCGCAGGTCCGCTCTGTCGCTGCCGGCCGCCGGCCGGGAGAGGAAAGTCCGGGCAACGCAGAGCGCCACGCAAGCTAATGACTTGACAGCCGTGAGGTTGTGGGAGCGTAACAGAGAACGACCGCCCGCAGGCGGGCATTCGCGGAACGGACGGAGCCTTCGGGGTTCCGGGCCGCACTCCGGAGAGTGTCCGGCGGGTAAGGGTGAAAAGGCGGGGTAAGAGCCCACCGCGGGGGCAGCGATGTCGCCCGGCAGTACGTCCCGTGGGTTGCAAGACCGTGTATACCGGCAATCAAGGGTTGCTCGCCCGATGTCGGGGGGTAGGTTGCTTGAGACGGCGGGAGACCGCCGCCGTAGATAAATGACAGAGACCCGGGGTCCGCCCCGGGGACAGAACCCGGCTTACAGGACCTGCACGTACGAAGGGGCGCCGCTTCCGAGCGGCGCCCCTTCCGTTCGCGTCCGGGCCGCACGCCCTACATCAGCCCCATGCGCCGCCGGGCGAACGGCACGACCCACGCGGGGGACTGCTCGCGGGCGAGCAGGTCGCGCATGTAGTCCATGTAAGGCTCGGCATGGCGGAAATAGCGGAAAAGCCCCTCGCAGAGCGAATTCTTGCGGCAGCCGTCCGACCCGGTCTCGAACCGGTGCTTGGGACATTCGCCGCGGCAGGCGAAGTAGTACCGGCAGCGCAGGCATTCGGCCGGCAGCGCGTTGCGTTTGGCCAGTCCGAAGTCGATCCGGCGGCGCGAGCGGTAGATCTCCGCGAGCGGCGTCTCGCGGATGTTCCCCAGCAAGTATTCGGGATAGACGAAATGGTCGCACGAATAGACGTCGCCGTTGTGCTCGACCACGAGCGCATCGCCGCACGTCTCGCCCATCGAGCAGACGCCCGGCTGCACGCCGCACCACTGGGCCAGCGTGGCGTCGAAGAGCTGCACGAAGCACTGCCCCACGTCGCTGACGACCCACTCGTCGAAAATGTCGCACAGAAACTTCCCGTAGCCCTCGGCCGTCACCGACCATTCGGCCGGCCGCGCCCCCTGCGTCTCCGGCGAAACGATCAGCGGACGGTGCAGCCCCGCGCGATCGACGACATGCTCCACGGCGGGCAGAAACTGCATGTAGCGGCTTCCGACCGTATCGCGGAAGAAGCGGTAGATCTCCGCGCCGCGCCCCTCGCAGGCCCGGTTCACGACGCTCAGCGTATTGTACTCCACGCCCGTCCGCCGGAACATCCCGACCGTCCGCATCACGCGCGCGAAGGTGGGGCGCCCGCCCTTCGTCCGGCGGAACGCGTCGTGAATGTCCTCCGGCCCGTCGAGCGACAGTCCCACCAGGAAGCCGTTTTCGGCGAAAAGCTCGCACCACGCCTCGTCCACCAGCGTCCCGTTGGTCTGCAACGTGTTCTCGATCCGCTTGCCCGCGGCGTATTTCCGCTGGAGCGCCACGGCCCGGCGGTAGAAGTCCCTGCCGAGCAGCAGCGGCTCGCCGCCGTGCCAGCAGAAGGTCACTACGGGAACCTCGTTGGCCTCGATGTACTGCCGGATGTAGAGCTCCAGCAGGTCGTCCGCCATCACCGCCTGCCGGCCGCCGTACTGTGCGGCCTTGTCGAGGTAGTAGCAATAGCCGCAATCGAGGTTGCAGGCAGAACCGGCAGGCTTGAGCATCGTCGAGAACGCCACGGGGCCCGCCTGTTTCTCCGCATCGCGGAAAGTGAAAATATCCTTGTTCTTCATCGTCCGGACGAGTTTACGGCCCAAAGATAGGAATAAAACCGCCGTCCTCCGCTCCGGACGGAGCAAAAGAGGCGGGCGGCCTCCGACGGTGACGCGCCGCATACGGATCGAAACGCGGAGGAATTACGGAACATTTCGTTTTATTTCGACATTTTACTATCTTTGTCCTTCACAGCGTTAATACCGAACCTTTCACATGAGAAAACTACCGTACCTGTTGAGCGCCTTGGGCGCCGCCCTCACGGCAGGCGCGGCGGAGACCGCCGCCCCGCAACGGATCATCGACATCCGGACCGACGACATTTCGCTCATCCTGAGCGCAGCCCCCGGAGAGGAGGTCCGCTTCCTCCACTTCGGAGGCCGCATCGACGACCCCGCCCCGTTGGCCGGATACCGAAGCTACCGCCACCCCGACCACAACACCGAGGACGTGGCCTACCCCGCCTTCGGCGGCCGCAACTACCACGAACCGGCCCTGCGCGTGACCCACGCCGACGGCGACCTGAACACCGAACTGCGCTACGTCTCGCACCGGACGCGAAAACTGGCCGACGACAACGTGACCGAAACCGTCGTCCGCATGACCGACGCCGTGCAGCCGCTGGACGTCGAACTGGTCTATACGGCCTACGCCCGCGAAAACGTCATCACGACCCGCGCCGTCATCCGCAACCGCGAGAAGGGTCCCGTGACGCTGCACAGCTTCTACTCGTCGGCGATGCCTCTGCGGGCCGAGAAATACCTGCTGACCCACCTCCACGGCGCCTGGACGCGCGAAGCGCAGGTGGAGCACACGCTGCTGACCCACGGATCGAAGAGCATCGCCTCGACACGCGGCCTGCGCACGACCCACGCCGAAAACCCCTCCTTCATGCTGACGCTCGGCAACGACCGCTTCGACGAGAACTGCGGCGAGGTCGTCGCCGGCTCGCTGGCCTGGAGCGGAAATTTCCGCCTCAACTTCGAACTCGACGAGTGTCAGACGCTCACCGTGCTGGCGGGCGCCAACCCCGACGCCTCCGAATACCGGCTCCGCCCCGGAGAGTCGTTCACGACCCCCGAGATGATCTACACCCACTCGTTCCGCGGCGCGGGCGGCGCGAGCCGCAACCTCCACGACTGGGCCCGCAACTACGGCGTATGGCACGGCCACGTCCCCACACCCACGCTGCTCAACAGTTGGGAGGGCGCGGCCTTCTCGTTCGACGCGAAGACGCTGACCGACATGATCGACGACGCGGCGGCCATGGGGCTCGAAATGTTCGTGCTCGACGACGGCTGGTTCGGCAACAAATACCCGCGCAACAACGACAAGGCGGGGCTGGGCGACTGGGAGGTGAACCGCGAGAAGCTGCCCGAAGGCATCGACCACATCGCCTCCTACGCCCACGACAAGGGGCTGAAATTCGGCATCTGGATCGAACCCGAGATGGTCAGCCCCCGCAGCGAGCTGGCCGAGAAGCACCCCGAATGGATCGTCCGCACGCCCGGCCGCGAAGCGCCCCTGACGCGCAGCCAATGGCTGCTGGACCTCTCGAACCCCGAGGTGCAGGACTTCGTCTTCGGGGTATTCGACAACACGATGCGGCTCTCGGAACACATCGACTACATCAAGTGGGACGCCAACCGCTGCGCGAACAGCATCGGCTCCGCATTCCAGCGGCCCGACGAACAGTCGCACTTCTGGATCGAATACACGCAGGGACTCTACAAGGTGATGGAGCGCATCCGCGCCAAATACCCCGACGTGCTCATCCAGTCCTGCGCCTCGGGCGGAGGGCGCGTGGAGTACGGCGCGCTCCGGTACTTCGACGAGGTGTGGACGAGCGACAACACCGAAGCGCTCTCGCGCACCCGCATCCAGTACGGCACGAGCCTCTTCTTCCCCGCGCTCGTCATGGGTTCGCACGTCTCCGTGACGCCCAACCTCCAGACGGGCAACTCCACGCCGCTCAAGTTCCGGTTCGACATCGCGTGCGCCGGACGCCTCGGCATGGAGCTGCAGCCCAAGCACATGACCGAAGAGGAGCGCGCCGAGGCCCGCCGCGCCATCGCCGACTACAAGAGTACCGCGACATCGTCATGCAGGGCGACCTCTACCGGATCGGTTCGCCCTACGACGAGAACGGCTGTTACGGACTGGCCTATGTCTCGAAAGACAAGCGCCGGGCCGTGGTGTTCACCTACTGCCTGCTCTACCAGAGCCGCACCGTCCCGCAGTTCCGCATCCGGGGACTCGATCCCGACACCCGGTACACCGTGCGCGAAATGAATACGGAGGAACCCCGCTTCTGGTTCGACGGCGGCACGTTCAGCGGCGAACTGCTCTCCCGCATGGGTCTCAACCCCAAACTCTCCAGGATCTACGACAGCGCCGTTTTCCTCCTTGAGGCGCGCTGACGCCCCGCTCTCCCCGAATTCCGATGCCCCGGGCCTTGCAGGCCCGGGGCATTCGATTTTCCCGCCGCCGCGCAATACGGCCGCCGGGGGCGGACACATCCCGCTCCGCCCCCCGCCGGGACCGGACGACGCCGAACGGCATCCTTCGACCCGTTTCGCCCGAAACCGCATCCGCGGAACCGCACGCGGAGAGCAGAAGACCGGCAGCCATCCCCACCCCCGAACCTTCCCGTCCCCTGAAAACACGGAAAAAAGCGGAATCCCGAAAAAGCACGGCTCCGGAAAAATGCGGGGGGGGGTGAAAATGAAAACCCCCTCTGCAATGCAGAGGGGGTTATGCGAGGTCTGAAGCGGACGCCATAAAAATTAATCGATTTTAATTCTATCTTATCTTATTTAATTTGTATTTCAATAGATTGCAGCTATATTTTATTAGCTGCGAGGTCTGGTAATTTTAGAAAATTTCGCCGATGCCGTACAAATGCCGTACAAATTCCCTATCTTTGCAGCAGGAACAAAAACCATTGTGTATGGCAACTTTCGCATATCGTATCCGCACCACGAAGAAAAATATCCTGACAAAAGTGTATCTTCGTTTCAATGTCGACCGCCATACTTCGTTCTACGCCGAATCCCAATATGTCGTGTGGGCGGATGCTTGGGACAATAAAAAGCAGTCCGTCAAAAGCCGCTATGCCTTTACGGACGACTTTACCGAACAACAGGGGCGCGAACTGACGAAAAACCTGTCGGAACTGCGCAGTTTCATCCTCGGCGAAATGGCGAAGGACCCGGAACATGCGATGACGAGAACGAAGCTGGAAAAGATCGTTTACAGCTTCCATCATCCGCGCAGCATGTCCGGCGGCCGCGGCATACGCAGCAGGGAATCGCTGACCGACTACATAGCCCGTTATACGCGCGAAATGGAGAACGGCTCGCGGCTCAATATCCACAAACTGCGCTACGGAGTATCGACAATCAAGAACTACAAGGGCTTCATCGTTCAGTTCGACGAGTTCTGCAAGGCGAAGCGCAAGCGATACGACTTCGGTGATATAGATTTGAAATTTTACGACGATTTCGTGGCATGGTTCACGGCGAAGAATTACTCGATCAATACCATCGGTCGCCATGTCAAGGAGTTGAAAATCATTATGCGGGCAGCGCGCGAAGAGGGGCTGCATGATAACGGTTTGATTGAAAGCCGTAAATTCCGTGTGCTGACTGCCGATGTCGAAAATATCTATCTGACCGAATCGGAAATCCGCGCTATTGCCGACCTTGATTTGTCGAACAACAAGCACAAGGATATTGCCCGTGATGTATTTCTGGTCGGTTGCTATACGGCACAGCGGTTCAGCGATTATTCGGCTATTAACGAGGGGAATATCCGCACGCTGGATAGCGGGCAACGGGTCATCGACCTCAAACAGCAGAAGACGGGCAACCACGTCGTCATTCCCGTCCGTCCCGAATTGCAGACAATTTTGGACAAGTACGAAAACCGGCTGCCGAAGTCCTACGAACAGAAAGTAAATCGATTCATCAAGGAAGTTGCGCGCGAGGCGGGCATTACGGAAAAGATTGAAGTATCATATGTTGAAAACGGGGAAAAGAAGACGCATTTAGTCGAAAAATGCGATTTGGTAAAGACCCACACGGCGCGACGGAGCGGTGCGACGAACATGTACCTGGCGGGCATTCCGACCATCGCCATTATGAAAATCACGGGTCACAAGACCGAAAAGGAGTTCATGAAATACATCAAGATTACCGAAGAGCAAACCGCTATGGAGTTGTTGAATCATCCGTATTTCAGTGGCAGATAATTCGAAATGTTACCACTGTAAAATTTACGGTGATAACAGGATCTCGCACGAGCTTTATAAGAAGTATTTTAACTCCGATTATTCGCGAAAAAATTGTAACTTTACAGAAATTTAGAAATATATGACGGTTGAGGAACTGACGAATATACTCGATTCATTACTGACATTACCTGCGGAGACGGAGGTGGTAGAGTTCAAGAGAGCCGAACGCAATTTCGACGATCGGGATTTGGGACAATATTTCTCGGCATTGAGCAATGAAGCCAATCTGAAAGGCAAGCCGTGCGCATGGCTTGTTTTCGGTGTGGAGAACGATACGCACGAAGTTGTCGGCAGCCAATACAAGAATAACCGTCCGGCACTCGATGCCATGAAGAAAAAGATAGCCGATCAGACCACGGGACGGCATACGTTCGTCGAAATACACGAACTGCGGTACAGGAACGGCAAAAGAGTTGTGATGTTCGAAATACCGCCCGCACCGCGAGGTATTCCGATCGATTATCAGGGCCACTATTACGGTCGTGACGGAGAATCCTTGCAGGCGTTGGGCATAGAAAAAACAGAGAGAATAAGAAATCAAGCCAGATTGAGAGATTGGAGTGCGGAAATAATCGAAGATGCCTCATTGGAGGATTTGGATCCGGCAGCCATTGCCAAGGCAAGAGAGTTGTACACGAACGCTAACAAAGACAAGACCGACGAAATTGCGTCGTGGAACGACGCGACCTTTCTGAACAAGGCGAAGATTACGATTCGGGGGAAAATCACCAATACGGCAGTGGTGTTGCTCGGCAAAGAGGAGAGCGAGCATCTGATCTCTCCAGCAGTCGCCAAAATCAAATGGATTCTTCGTGACCGGGACAATATAGAGCGAGACTATATGATTGCGTCCTGTCCGTTCATTCTGGCTGTCGACAAAATATACGACAAGATCCGCAATCTGAAATACCGCTATATCAATCCGGAACACAAGACGCTTTTCCCCGAAGAGATCGATACCTACGAACCGTATGTCATCCGCGAGGCATTGAATAACGCCATCGCCCATCAGGATTATACGCTCGGCGGTCAGATCAACGTGGTGGAATACGACGACAAACTGGTATTTTCGAACAAAGGTTCATTTATTCCGGGCAATATCGAACGGGTGCTCATCAACGATGCGCCGGAGGAGAACTATCGGAATCAGTTTTTGGTAACGGCCATGGTCGGGCTGAAAATGGTCGATACGATCGGCAGCGGCATTCGCAAGATGTACAATTTCCAGCGGCAGCGGCTGTTCCCTCTGCCGGATTACAATTTGGCCGGTAATCGTGTCGAAGTTACCATAACAGGTAAAATCCTCGATATGAACTACGCCAACATTCTGGCGGGAAATACCGATTTGAATCTGCTTGATATCGAGTTGCTGAACCGCGTACAGTTGGGGAAACCGTTATCCGACGAAGAGATTGCCCGATTGAGGAGCAAACGTCTGATCGAAGGGCGCAAGCCCAAAGTCTATATTGCGAAGCATATCGCCCAAAAAGTCGGGCAGAAAATCGAATATTCGGAGCATAAAGGGCTTGGAAATAAGAGTTGCGAAGAGTTTTTGATGACGGCATTGCGGGACCACAAATCATTGTCACGCAGAGAAATCGATAAACTATTATGGCGATTATTGCCTGATTTGCTTGATGATAAACAAAAAAAGGACAAAATTACCAATCTTCTTACCAAGTTGAGAAAGCGCGGACAAATAAAGAATAAATCACAAGGGCCGAACTCAGATTGGCTTATCGTTTAATGCTTTTTCAAATGCTTTTTCAAATGCTTTTTCAAATGCTTTTTCAAATGCTTTTTCAAATATTTCGGATGTATATCGTTGTATATTAGAATTTTGTGTTTTAGTAAAATTAAAAGCAAACTTAAATATTACACGAAATATGCCCCGTCGTCGCAGAATAGAGATCAAAGCCTCCGAGCTGGCGTGTTTCGACACGTTGGTCGAGGCATTGCGCTCCCGGTCGGAGTTCGCGGACTTCGACCCGGCAAGTCTGAGCGTGTGGGCATACGAGAGCCATGAACAAGAACTGAAAAATGTGAATAAGGTGATTCGGCATCTCGACCGTTGGCTGTATATACACGAGGACAAAAACGAGTTGCCGGCATTCGACAGCGGGCGGTTGATGAACAAAAAGGATTTGGCTGCGGCATTGGGCATCACCGCCCGACGCTCTACCGTTGGTTGAGCAGCAAGTGGTTTGAAGGTTGCCGCGACATACGTTTTTCAAAGGATGAATATTATTCTTCATCGGCCGTTCGCGAAGCACTGCAAAGGTATCTTTCCAAAGAACAAAGCGAATAATATTCAGAAAACCAATAATCCGTTTTACAGGGAGCACGAATCGTTGCTCCCTGTTTTTTATGATTTTTTAATCATTTTACACGCCAAGACATTATTGTGCAAACCTCCGCAATTTAGGCGGATTCATCTTCGAAAAATCGGATAAATACATGCAGGCTGTCCTGACCTGACATCGTGTGTCTCCGAAGTGTCTCCGCCTTGTAACACAATTACTTATTTAGGATAGTTCCGATAAATTCTTTCCTTTGCGACGTTAAACCCAATGAACTATGGCAAAGGAAATCTATCTGAACGGCATGACTGCCGACCAACTCTCGGAGATGATTCGGGAGTCCCTGCGCGACGAACTGCAACAGCTGCGTCCCGTACAACCGAAAACCGATACGAAGTATCTCACGCGGCATGAAACCGCCCGCCGTTTGCGCATCTCGCTCGTAACACTCACCGACTGGGTAAATCGCGGTAAAATCTGTGCCCACAAAATCGGCGGGCGTGTTCTGTTCCGCGACAGCGATGTCGAAGCAGCCTTGAACCGAATCGTTCCCATTAAATAATTCAGTGAAAGAATAAATATTCTTCTTTTCACTGAAAACAGATTGTTATGAAAACGGTTCAAGCTATCAAATGTTTCCCCATTCGGACCTACCTTACCGGACGGGGGTTGCTCCCCGACCAAAGAGAATTCGCGATACGGCCTTTATCTTTCACCGCTGCGCGAGGAACATACGCCGAGTTTCAAGGTGGACTACATGTAGAATCTGTGGTATGACTTCGGGCTGGGTGCGGGCGGTTCGATTATCGACCTTGTGATGCGATTGGAGCGGTGCAATTTCACAGAAGCTGTCCGATTGCTCAGCCGCGGTGAGAGAACATCAATCGCAGTTCCCGTACCGCCGTCGGTCTTGCCGACTGTTCCCGCGCTCCGCATGCTCTTCGACATCCCGCTCCGTCATTCGGCATTGGTCGGTTATCTTTCGTCGCGGGGAATCGACCCGGCAATCGCATCGGCCTGCTGCCGGGAAGTACATTATGCCGTCGGCGGACGCAACTATTTCGCTGTCGGATTCCGCAACGATGCCGGCGGTTGGGAATTGCGTTCGGAATGCTTCAAGGGTTGTGTGTCGCCCAAACAGATTACGACGATCGACAACCGTTCCGATACCGTCGTCGCATTCGAGGGATTTATGGATTTCCTCTCCTACCTTTCGATGAAGCCGAACGAATGGCAGCATATCGACGTGGCGGTGCTGAACTCGGTCGTCCATATTCCGAAAGCGATTCCGTTTCTCGAACGGCATGCGATGATTCATGTGTTCTTTGATAACGATGAAGCGGGACGGAAAGCGACGGCCGAGTTGAAACGGCTATGCCCGAACAGCATCGTCATCGATCGGTCGCACCTTTATCGGGAGCATAAGGATTTGAACGAGTTTTGGCAGGCAAAGCAGTCTCGACCGCATATTGCTCCCAAACGCAAGCGAGGTATGAAAATGTAAGAAGGCAAGTTTGTGTTTTTGTCAGCCAAAAACTCGCCTTGCGGCTCTCATCCCGCTGGTCTAAACTCCTAACTATCGAATCCATGAAACACCCCAAGCATACGGGCGGACGCCCGCCACTCGGCAAAGCCCGAAAACAGGAATACCGCATAACCCTCCGTCTCGATACGGAGCATAAACTACGCTTGCAAGCATTGGCCCGTGCCGCCGGACGACCGCGCACGGAAGTCCTCCGCCAGTTGATTGCTGCCGGTCGTGTACGCGAGCGTCTGCGCCGTGAACATCTCGACTTCATGTCCCAGCTCAAAGGCGTGGCCCGCAACCTGAACCAACTTACCCGCCTTGCCCATGCGAAAGGATTTACAGGAATAGTTTCCCGTCATGTAACTATTGTGGCGAGTATTGAAACCTTGTTAAAGCATCTTCGCGATGATCGGTAAAATCATCGCCGGAGCATCATTCGCCGGGACGGTCGGATATGTAATGAAAGAACAATCACGGGTGTTGGCAGCCGAGGATATTACTCCGCCGAACGTGCGGGAGATGGCGCAGGATTTCAAAGACCAAACATTGCTGAACCCGCGTATTAAGAATGCCGTCGTACATATATCCCTTTCGTTTTCGCCGAAAGACGCGCCGCGCATGACAGATTCTTTGATGCGGGACATTGCCAAAGAGTATATGCAACGTATGGGGATTACCGACACGCAGTATCTGCTGGTGCGCCACCTCGACCAACCGCATCCGCATTGTCATTTGGTCTACAATCGGGTAAGCAATGACGGACAGACCATTTCGGACAAGAATATCAAAATACGAAATGCAAAGGTTTGTCGTGCATTGACCGAGAAATACAGGTTGTATCTTGCGCCGGACAAAGAATCGGTACGACTGGAACGCCTCCGAGAACCCGACAAAACGAAGTGCGAAATATACGACGCAGTCAAAACGAATTTGCCTAATTGCGGCAGTTGGAATGATTTGGAGCTTCGGCTGAAAGAGCGAGATATTAGTATGCGCTACAAGTATTGCGGCTCGACCAATCAAAAGCAAGGAGTGCTGTTCAGCAAGAACGGATTCGAATTTTCAGGCTCGAAGATAGACCGACAATTCAGCTACTCGAAGTTGAACCGACACTTTGCACAGGCACAGCAACAAACCCGGTATCGGGCAACACTTGCAATGAATTTTAATGCGGCCATAGGTAATTATCGGTCTGCATTCACCTACCTATTCGGCAGTATGGGCGGTGGAGGGAATAAGGGCCAAGCGGATGCCAGTTCAATAAACTTCGGTGGCAATATCGGTGCATTGCCGCTACCGCCCAATGATTCATCTGTCGGATTATCCGCGGCCCAGCTGCAACGCCAACCCGGCGAAAGCCCCGAAGAACATATCGCCCGCATCACGGCACTGCTCAACACTGCCGCCGAAGCGATGGCCATTGCAGCGATGGAACAGAAACGCCGCCTGCGTGAACGCAAAACCAAAATGAAATTATAAACCGAAAACAAGCAACTATGAAAGCAAACGATATGATGTCTTATGAAATGTACGAAGACTTCAAGGAGACGATGGTCAAAACTATCAAAACCGAACTCTCGGCAAAGCATAATCAACCGACTAATACGGATTTATCGCAACGAATAGAGCAAATTGTTCATGCCGAACAAGAGCGGCATCGGACGATAATAACCCAGCTTGCCGGACGATTGGAGAACATCGAACAAAGCAATGCAAAGACGCAGAACGGTATAGACAATTTGCAAGCATCTGTCGAAGCAATAGAAATTCCTGCTGAACTGCCACCGAGAATCGTGCAGCACAAAATATCGCTCGCCATTGAATCGAAAGGAATATTCTGGGCGATGATAGGAATGATGACGGCAATCGTGCTGCTATGCACGATGCTGTATTGGGCAACGAAACCGAACTACGACCGCATCGACAATGACCTGAAATACCGCTACATCAAAATGAAAGGCGAAGCAACGCCAGACCGTATCGCCGAATTGGAAGAACTATTTGAACTGAATCGAGATAACAGTAAGATTCGACAGTTGAAAAAATATGTAGAGGAATATGAACTAACCGTTAAACGGAAAGTGCAGTTAGAAGAACAAGCAAGACTGAGAATACAAGAACTTGAAAAACTAAAAAACGAGTAGATAATATTAAAAATCAGTAGATTTAAGTTGCCATTTATTATTTTTGTTATATCTTTGCATTATCATAGATAATAAATGAAACTACAGATTGGTAAAATACAACTTGTTCCGAGTTATTCTGAAACATTGAAAGTACATCCAAAAGGGAAAACTATTGGGTATCCTTTAACGTCTCCTTTATCCTACAATGGGTTTCATAATGCAAAAACAAGATTAACCAAAATCGGTTATGAATTTAGTTTCGAGGTTGTTAAGTATAACGGAAGTGAATATCTGCAGGTAAAACGAATAAAATAATAAGATATGGCAAACGGTCAGACAATAGAATCAAATTCGGTTTTCATCGTCCCCGATGGAAATATCCGAGATTACATTGATGGTAAAATCCGCAAAGAAACACCAGAGGAGTATGTACGTCAAACCGTAGAAAAACGCCTTGTGATAGAACACAAATATCCCAAGAGTTGTATTGCAGTTGAGTATGTGGTGAAAATGGGCAACGGGAAAAAACGTGCAGACATTGTCATTTTTCCCAAAGACTGTTCTTTGGATGATTTAAAAGATCAGCACAATATTCAAATTATTGTTGAATGTAAGAAAGAATCGGTTAAGCCCACAGATAACAAAGAAGGTATTGAACAGCTCAAAACCTATATGGCTGCTTGCTCCAATTGCAAATGGGGATGTGGACGAATGGCAAGCATAAGACTGTATATAAGAAAACAATTAATGCGAAAGGAGATATAGTATTTGATGAGTGCAACGATATCCCGTCTGCTGATGGTACAAACAATGAAAATGAACGTCCAAAGCGGACAACGCTTACAAAGGCTACCGATGATAATTTGTTGTTCACATTCAGAACCTGCCATGACGTTATATATGTAAATGATGGCTATCAGAAAGCTGAGGCTTTCTTCGAGTTGCTGAAAATAATTTTCTGCAAGATCCAAGATGAACGAAATCTGTTTAGCCCTATTGAATTTTATACAACCTCAAAAGAGCGAAATTTTCCTGACGGACAAAGTACTGTTTATAACAGAATTGCTAAGATCTTTGAAGAGGTCAAGCGACGTAATTCAAAAATATTCGATGCCAGTGATACTATTAAATTGGAGCCTCGAACTGTGGCACAGATTGTAGGAGAGCTTCAAAAATACTCTTTGCTGAATACTAATATTGACTATAAAGGTAAAGCATACGAAGAGATAGTCGGTGCCAATCTGCGTGGAGATCGCGGTGAGTTCTTTACTCCTCGCAATGTGATGCACATGGCTGTAGATATGATAAATCCGAAAGCTGGCGAAAAAATATTGGACAGCAGTTGTGGAACAGGAGGTTTCATCGTTACAGCTATGAATGCCGTAATATCTAAACTTACGGCTGAACTCGAAAGCCGATTTGGCAAGAAAGAGGATTGGGATGTTAATACCCAACAATTATTTAATAATGAAATTTCAAAATTGCAAGTGAAAATTTCTTTGGATTCGACATTAACCCCAGTCTGGTTAAGGCGACAAAGATGAATATGGTGATGAACAATGATGGAAGTGGAAACATCATCCAACTTAACACCCTGTTGCCGCCTGCTATGTGGGCTGAAAGTAAAAAAGAAACAACTTGCCGAAGCCTTGGACGTACGTAGTGATAGCATTTTGAACTATAAGACTATCGGATTGTTTGATGTTATAGTTACAAATCCGCCATTCGGAACAAAAAATCCCAATCGATGATCAACAAATACTGGAGCAATTTGAATTGGCACACATTTGGTCTAATATTCCAGGAAAGGGTTGGCAGCAGACGGCTCCCTTTGCGAAGTAGTGTTCCGCCCGAACAGCTCTTTGTCGAGCGAATCATACAGCTGCTAAAACCTGGTGGTCGCGCTGCGATTGTTCTGCCGGATAGCATATTCAGTTCGCCGGGATTGGAGTTTATTCGTGTTTGGCTTTTAAGAAATACACGGATTATTGCAAGCATTGATTTGCACGCCGATACATTCCAGCCTCATAACGGCACGCAATGCTCAATATTGTTTGTTGTTAAAAAGACAAAGGAAGAAATGGATGAAGAGCGAGCCATGAATAAAATGCTCGATTATGATGTGTTTATGGCGATGATTGACCATATTGGGCATGACAAACGCGGCAATACTATCTACAAACGCGATGATGAAGGCAATCTGATTATGGAACATCGTGAAGAAATCGTAAAAGATACTGATGCAGACGGTAATATTGTTTATAGGAATGAGGCATTTGATGAGAAAATCATCAACGATCAAACGGTATTGGTGGCTGATGTATTTGCAAACTGGAAAAAAGAGCAAGGTATTGTATGGTAAGCGCAGCATTAAAATATGAACCAGAAGAAATAAAGGAAATTAAAGATCCAATATTTCTTCCTTCTCCGGTTACATATGGCTCGGTGAGTATAGCACAGATGGTTGAGAACAATCATCGGTTCGATGCTTCGGCATATAATATCGAAGCGATGAATGCTCTACACAAGGTATATAAAAGCAAATTTGGATGGGGATATCTTTCAGGACGAAATGGGCTGATAGGCGACGCTTTTGTCGGTTCTCGATTCAAGAGAATTTATACGGACAATCCTCTTGACATTCCATTCTTTCTGCCATCTGATATAGAAAACATATACCCCAAAGCTGGCAAATATATATCGGCTAAGACTAATACAGATATTGATTCTTTACGAGTCAAGCAAAACATGTTGTTGGTCTCTGTGTCTGGTACAATCGGGAAAACATCAATTGTACGTAAACGTCTTGACGGAAGCGTATTTAGTCATGATTTGCTGCGAGTGGTGTTTAATAATGAATTCGACTTGGGGTTTGTATATGCATTCTTGAATACGGATATTGGTCATACAATTTTGCAAAGCAATAACTATGGAGCTGTAATAGACCATATTGAGCCTGAGCATTTGAGCCGAGTGCCTATCCCAATTGCACCAGAAAGCATAAAACAGGAGATTCACAATCTTGTCATCGAATCATTTGACTTGCGAGACCAATCGAATGATTTGATAGATAAAGCGCAGAAATTATTATATCAAGAACTACAATTGCCGGATATAAATGATATTCATCCGAAATATCATTCTGAAAATGCTGGTTTTAGAAATTTTACAGTAAAGGTCAGCAATCTCAATTGGCGTTTAGATGCATCTTATCATTTACCGAATATCAATGATGTTATAGAATTGATTTCCAAAAATGCGGAAGAAGTTACAACGGTTGGAGACTCAAGAATTTCAAATAAAATAATACTGGCAGGCGTTTTCAAAAGGCATTATGTGGATTCTAAATTTGGTGTGCCATTCTTAGGTGGACGAGATATGATGCAACTTAATCCAAAAGTTGAGAAATACCTATCAAAAAGAGTTGCATAAGGATAGAATCAAGAAAGAACTTGAAGTTTTTGAAAATTACGTTCTGGTTTCAGACCGAGGAACCATCGGCAAAGTTCAAATTGTACCTAAACATTGGAATCATTGGGCCGTATCTCAAAATGTAATAAAGATTATACCTAAAGAGGGAATAGCTGGCTACCTATATGCGTATTTATCGAGTGACTACGCTTTAGCGTTAATTCGCCGTGAAATATATGGCTCAGTGGTCGATATGATTGATGATAATAGCGTAGCTGTTATTCCAATACCAATTTTAAAAAATAAACATATCCAGGAAACAATAAATGATTACGTTCTTCAAGCAAATGAGATGAGATATCAAGCATATCTCAAAGAACAAGATGCAATCAACAAAATGAATGAAATATTAAACAACTAATAACTCTAATTATGTTATACGCACAAGATGAAACAAATTATGGCTCTTTTTTGCTTAAACTGATGGTTGATAGAGCATTAAATGGATATGAGGCAAAAGACAATTTGATTTACAGACAAAAAATTATTGATATTCTAAAGGATGTAGAAAGACTACATCAGTCTGAAGATGAAATTTATAACATTAACTCTACCTATTTTCGAGAGATTTTATTCTTGTATAAAAATGCTGCGGAAAATATATACAAAAATATTCAAGAAGATATTAAGATTGAGCAGCTTAAAGCTCTTTCATCTTTGCTCAACCAAATCAAATGACTCTGATATGGATAGATTTTTTGAATTTGAAAAGGCAAAGCTTTTTGACACATGGAAGCGGGCTCGAAATAATAAGTATTCAAATCCAAAATTTGAAGCATTTCATAATTTCTTTAAAGCATTTTATGAAAAGATTAAAAATGAGAATGTTGCATCTTTAACAGAGACTCAAAAAATATGTCTTAAAAAGCAATGTCATATTTCCAAGAAAGAGTCAATTGCCTCTCTAATAATACAGCTACCAATGCACCATATGAGGTTGTAGAAAGTATTAAATTAGCGGCAAAAAACATGGGTGCCAGATATCGATAACTATGTTATTCTTACTAGATATGGTGATTATTCATTCTCCTACCACATGGAGGAAGATGCAATTCTAACTTATATAGAGAATGATTATTCTATTCATTTTGACTATAAAACTGTTTTATTGGCAATACCTCAGCACTATTACCGAGATTACTTGAACAATGTTGTACTATATCATGAAATAGGTCATTTTGTTGATACTATCAATCGTATTACAGATATTGCGGTTAATGATACTATAAATCATATTATTACCAAAAGAAATTTGGATGAGATTTTACAAGTATTCCCGTTTTTATCCAATAAAGATATTCCATATCAATATTTTCTCGACCATCACTTCAAAGAATATTTTGCTGATATTTTTGCGGCAAGTTTTATAGGACGAAATATTGACAAGTATTTAAAATATCTCTCCTATCCTAAAACAGAAACAGAGGACTATTCTCCAACACACCCTTCAAACAAATTGAGATTTAAAATGATAGATGAGTTTTTACAAGGAAAGAATAACTATGTAATAGATATGATCCAATATATACTAGGAAAGAAAGGTCTACCAAATTTATGCAAAATCTCAAGCTCTATTAATGCTAGTGATTTATATCGCCTTTTGCCAGTAAAATTATCTACAGACCATGATATTCATGCTTTATACTCATTAGCATGGGACGTCTGGGATGGAGATAGGAGTCGCTTTAAGTCTGAAAATAATATGTCGTTTGATTTACAACCGACCCAATTATATACTATTCTTAATAATTTAGTTGAGAAATCAATTAGTAATTACCTTATTAAAATAAAGTGGCAAAATGTATCTAAATAAACAAGAAATAGAGAAAGAAATAAATGATAATAAGTTATTTGTGAGACCTCTTTTAGATCAAACTCAAATAACCAATTTATCTATTGATTTGAGACTGGGATGTGATTTCTTGGTATCTATTAAATGCCGAGACCCATTTATTGATGCAACACGTGAAAATGATGCATATGAAAACATATATAAATTTTATCAAGAGACACGGCGTCAAGTTGGAGAAACATTTTTTCTGCATCCTAACCAAACTATAATGGCATCTAGTCTTGAATATGTAAAATTACCAAAGGATTTATCCGCAGTGATTGATATAAGAAGTTCATATGCTCGATTAGGTTTATCTATGAGTTCATCCTTGGAGCCTGGCTATTGTGGATGCATTTCTATTGTGCTAACAAACACCAGTATGAATCCTATAAAATTAGCTGTTGGTGCTCGTATATTTACAATGAAGTTAATTCGAGTGAACAATGATACTCCTTCATATTTTGAATCCAAACGCAAATATATGTGTCAAGTGCGCCCTGTCTTATCGAACATTTCAGAAGACAAAGATCTAGCATTGTTAGAAAAAATCAGGATTGGGATATAGAATTGCCGTACAAATACCGTACAAATCAAAAAGAAAACGCCGTTGTAGTAATCTACAACGGCGTTTTGATGAGGTCTGAAGCGGATTCGAACCGCTGTACAAGGTTTTGCAGACCTTTGCCTAGCCACTCGGCCATCAGACCAACTCGTTCCATCCCGTGCGGCCGATTACAATTACAACACAAACCCAACCTATTTTCTTCGGATCCGCCCTTCCCGGACCGGCAAAAACCGCTCCTCCGGAACTCGGACGGCCGGACGCTTCGGCGCATCGGGAGTGCAAATATACAAACATTTCCAGAATCTGCAAAACTTCCGCCGAACTTTACGTTATTTCGTGCGAGGATTCATGTTATTTCGCAAAAATCAGTACCTTTACTTCGTCAAAAGAATCCAGCGAGCCATGTCCCCCGAAGATATAGCATTGCAGATGACCCCGGGAATCGGCGTGAAGAGCGCCGTGCACCTCCTGGAGTGTTTCGGCAGCGCCGCGCGGATCTTCGCCGCGACCGAGGAGGAACTGACCGGCCGGGCGGCGCTCCGGCCCGAAGCGGCCCGGCAGATCGTGCGCCGCAAGGGGTTTCCGGCCGCGGAGCGGGAGTTGGAGCACTGCCGCCGCAACGGCCTGACAGCCGTCGCATCGACCGACCCGCAATACCCCGCCCTGCTGCGGGAGACGCCCGACTACCCCCATGTCCTGTACATCAAGGGCGATGCGGAAGCCCTGACGGCCCGCTGCATTGCGGTCGTCGGGACGCGCGACGCGACGCCCTACGGCCAGCACATGTGCAACAGGCTGATCGAAGGGCTGGCCGAACGGGTTCCGGGACTCTGCATCGTCAGCGGGCTGGCCTTCGGCATCGACGCGGCGGCCCACCGGGCCGCGCTCGCCGCAGGGGTGCGGACCGTGGCGGTGCTGGCCAATCCGCTTCCGGGGGTCACGCCGGCCCAGCACGCGGGACTGGCGCGCGACATTCTGGACCACGGGGGCGCGCTAGTCACCGAACTGCCGTCGCAGACGAAGCAGAACGGGTCGTTCTACCTCGCACGCAACCGCATCATCGCCGCGCTCGGCGCCGGATGCGTCGTCGTCGAGTCGCCCGACAGCGGCGGGTCGCTCGTAACGGCCCATTGCGCCGACTCCTACGACCGGACGGTGATGGCCGTGCCGGGACGCGCCACCGACCGGAACTCGGCCGGAACCAACCACCTGATCCGCAACCGCAAGGCGCAACTGGTGCTGACGGCCGGGGACATCGTCCGGGAGCTCATGTGGGACCTCGGCCCCGACCCCGCGACGCTGCGGCCAAAGGTTCCCACGCCGGAGCTGACGCCCGACGAAGCGGGACTGCTCGGATGCTTCCGCACGAACGACCCCGTCACGACCGAACACCTCGCCGGAGCGAGCGGCCTCGACCCCGGAACGCTGGCGACGCTCCTCGTCGGGCTGGAGCTGGCGGGCGCCGTGCGCCAGCTTCCCGGAAACCGTTACATGAAGCTATGAATCTGACAGATACCCATTCGCACCTGTACGAACCCGAATTCGACGCCGACCGCGAAGAGGCGCTCGCCCGCGCCGCGGAAGCCGGCGTGGAGCGCCTGTTGCTGCCGGCCATCGACTCCGGCAGCCACGAACGGCTGTTCGGGCTGTGCCGCCGCCATCCCGGGCGGTGCGTTCCGATGATGGGGCTTCACCCGACGTCGGTGAACGGCAATCCCCGCTGGCGGGAGGAGCTGGCGACGGTCGAACGCCTCCTGCAAACCCCGCCCGAAGGGATTCCGCCTTTCTGCGCCGTGGGCGAGATCGGTCTCGACCTCTACTGGAGCCGGGATTTCCGGGCGGAGCAAACGGAGGCCTTCCGGCGGCAGATCGACCTGGCGCTGCAATACGGCCTGCCCGTGGCCGTCCACACCCGCGAGGCGTGGCCCGAGACGCTGGAGATCGTCCGGGAGTACCGCGGCCGCGGCCTGCGGGGCGTTTTCCACGCCTATTCGGACACGGCCGCGACCTACCGCGAACTGCGCACGCTGGGCGACTTCGTCTTCGGCATCGGCGGCGTGGTGACCTTCAAGAAGAGCCTCCTGGCGGAAACCGTGCGCGAAATGGAGCTGCGCGACATCGTGCTGGAGACCGACTGCCCCTACCTGACACCCGTTCCCCACCGGGGCCGGCGCAACGAATCGGCCTACGTGCGCTACGTCTGCGACAAGGTCGCCGAAATCAAGGGGCTCGACCCGGAGGAGGTCGCCGCCGCGACGACGGCCAACGCCCGGCGGATGTTCGGCCGGCCGCAGATGCCGTCCGGCTCTCCCGCGCGGGAGGACGCTCCGTCCGGCCACGGAAAAACCCCAAACGACACCCGCCCATGAAAAACGTCCGGATCACCGCCATCCGCAAGGTCTGCCACAAGGACCTGATGGAACGCTACGAAAACCCATCGAGCACGCCTGCGACCTGCACGAGGGGCAGGTCTTCGTCTCCGACGGCATGCAGCGGCCCGAAGGGCTGTGCCCAAGCGCCTGGCAGACCCTTTCGCCCTTCGTCATGGCGCTCGCGCACGGCGCGACGGACTTTACGACGGATGGATGCGGAACCCCGCCTCGGCGATGCTCTCCTGCAACGACGGGTTCCGGCCCGTGAGCTTCCTGATCGAAACCATCGAAAACAACGAGAAATAAGACGACATGCGCTCTTCCATCCTGATTATCTACACCGGCGGCACGATCGGCATGAAGACCGACGCCGAGACCGGTGCGCTGGTCCCCTTCGACTTCAGCGGCATCTACGACGAGTTTCCCTCGCTCAAGCGGCTCAACGTGGACATCGACGTGCTGACCATGTCGCCCGTGATCGACTCCTCGAACGTCGAGCCGTCGAACTGGGCGGCGCTGGCCGGGCTGATCCGCGACAACTACGCCCGCTACGACGGCTTCGTCGTACTGCACGGGACCGACACCATGTCCTATACCGCCTCGGCGCTGAGTTTCATGCTCGAGAACCTCGCCAAGCCCGTGGTCTTCACCGGCAGCCAGATTCCGATCGGCGTACTGCGCACCGACGGCCGCGAGAACCTCATCACGGCCATCGAGATCGCCGGGGCGCAGCGCGACGGCCGACCCGTGGTCCCCGAGGTGTCGCTCTATTTCCAGAACCGGCTGTTCCGCGCCAACAGGACCTCGAAACGGAGCGCCGAGGCGCTCAACGCCTTCTGTTCCGACAACTACCCGCCGCTGGCCGAGGTGGGGGTGAACATCGCCTACAACCTCCCGGCCATCCTGCGCCCTGCCGCCCCGGCCGCCGAACTGCGCATCGCCACCCGCCTGGCCCGCGGCATCGCGCTCGTCAAGCTCTTCCCGGGGCTCGACGAGGAGATCCTGCGCGCGGCGCTCTCGGCCCCGGGACTGCGGGCCGTCGTGCTCGAAACCTACGGCGCGGGGAACGCCCCGACCTCCGGGTGGTTCATCCGCCTGCTGCGGGAGACCATCGCCCGCGGCGTGATCGTGCTGAACATCACCCAGTGCGGCGGCGGACGCGTCTCGATGGAGCTTTACGAAACCGGACTGCGGCTCCAGGAAACCGGCGTCCTCTGCGGCTGCGACATGACCTCCGAGGCCGCCGTCACCAAACTCATGTACGTACTCGGACTGGAACTCCCCCGCGAAAAGACCGAACGGCTGCTGCGGAGGCCCCTGCGGGGAGAATTTACGGATTGAACCGTTGCACGGAACAAAATTTTTTCCTATATTTCGCACTGCTAATGGACCCTTTTCGGGCCCCCTCGGGGGAGACGGACGGGCCTGCGGCAGGGCAAATAACTGGCTGACTGATAATTGCACAAATCCGGAATTCCGCTTCGGGATTTGAGAATGCATAAGAAGGCGACATGCCCGGAACCGTGCGAAACGCAGAAAAGGCGTTCCGGCGGAAGGAGGAAAGTGTAAAATGACGAATTTTTAATAAAAAATAAACGGACCGGACGACCGGAGGGAAACCGGCGGGCACGGACCCTGCGGGAAAGCCCCGGACCGGAAGAGGGAAAAAAGAAGAAACCAGAAAAAACACAAACTAATAAAAATTCAACTAATCAAATCATTTATCTAAACACAACTATGAAAAAATTCCTTATTTCGTCGGTTGCCCTGTCCGTATTGGGAACCGTTAATGCGTTCGCGCAGGAGGCAGCCGCCGCAGCTGAAACTCAGGTCGCAGGCGAAAGCATGCACCACGTGATGATGCAGAAGTTCCTCGAAGGTGGCTGGGAGTGGATGCTTCCGGTGCTTCTCTGTTTGGTCGTCGGTCTGGCCGTAGCCATCGAGCGCGTACTCTACCTGTCGCTCTCGACGATCAACTCGAAGAAGCTCGTCGCCAGCGTGGAGGAGGCTCTGAAGAACGGCGGCATCGAGGCTGCCAAGGAAGTTTGCCGCAACACGCGCGGCCCGATCGCTTCGATCTACTATCAGGGTCTGGACCGCTACAACCAGGGTCTCGACTCGGTCGAGAAGGCCGTCGTATCGTACGGTTCGGTTCAGACCGGACAGATGGAGTCGGGTCTGACGTGGATCGGTCTGTTCATCGCCCTGTCGCCCATGTTGGGATTCATGGGTACCGTAGTCGGCATGATCCAGGCATTCGACCAGATCCAGGCTGCCGGCGATATCAGCCCGACGCTCGTTGCCGGCGGTATCAAGGTCGCCCTTCTGACGACGCTCTTCGGTCTTATCGCTGCGGTTGTTCTTCAGCTGTTCTACAACTATATCGTTTCGAAGATCGACTCTCTGGTAAACGATATGGAGGATTCGTCCATCACGCTGATGGATATTCTGACGGCTTACAACAAGAAATAATCCAACGCTAAAGATTCGAAAGCAATTATGAAAAAGATACTTAACATAATGCTGGGCATTCTGATGGTGATCACGGCGGTCCTTCTGGTCTACGCGATCGCCACCGGCGGCTCGGATGCGGCCATCAGCGCGAACCTCATGTGGAGCTACTTCCTCCTGGTGTTCGGCATTGCGGCCGCCATCTTCTGCGCCGTCTTCGGAATGATCCAGAACCCTGCGGGCATCAAGGGGACGATCCTCTCCCTGGCGCTTATCATCGTCGTAGTCGGCGTGTCGTACTTCATCGCCGCCGGCCACACGGTGAACATCGTCGACCTGCAGAACAACGATTTCTTCCCGCGCAGTGAAACCGTAATTACCGAAACGAGCGTCCTGGTGGCCTATGTCGCCGTGGTCGCAGCGTTCCTGACCGCCGTGGTGACGGAGATCTGGGGCGCCTTCAAATAATGGAGTGAACGATGGCTATTAATAAAAGAAAGGTACAGGAAATCAATGCCGGTTCGATGGCCGACATCTCCTTCCTGCTGCTTATCTTCTTCCTGGTGGCCACTACCATGAACACCGATACGGGTCTGATGCGTATGCTTCCGCCGATGCCTCCCGAGAACCAACAGCAGGAGGAGATCAAGGTCAAGGAGCGCAACCTGTTCCTGGTGCTCATTTCGGGCAGCGGCAACATCATGGCGGGAGTTCCGGGCAAGCAGGAGCAGATCGTGCTCGGCCAGTTGAAGGATATGGCCAAGGAGTTCATCACCAACCCGATGGACGACGAGAACCTGCCCGAGAAGGTCGATCGCGAGATCGACATGGCCGACGGCAGCAAATGGACCTATCCGGTAAGCGAAGGCGTCGTTTCCCTGCAGACCACCCGCGATACGGGCTATCAGGCCTATATCATGGTGCAGAACGAGCTCACGCGCGCATTCAATGAGGTGCGCGACGACGTGGCCCAACGCAAATTCGGCGCAAAGTTCTCGGAGCTCAACGAGGATCAGCGCAATGCAGTGTCCAAAGCAGTGCCCCTGAAGATTTCGGAGGCCGAACCGCGTAACATAAAGAAGTAAGCTATGGCAGTAATGAAAAAGAAGGGCGACAAGAGTCTGCCCCCTATCTCGACCGCATCGCTTCCCGACGTGATCTTCATGATCCTCTTCTTCTTTATGGTCTCGACGACCATGCGCGATCAGGAGCTGCTGGTGAGATACAAACTTCCCGAAGCGACCGAAGTGCAGAAGCTGGAGAAGAAATCGCTCGTCAGCTACATCCACATCGGTCAGCCGACGCTGGCCATGCAGGCGCAGTTCGGAACCGCTCCGCGCATCCAGTTGAACGATTCGTACAAAACGACCCGGGACATTCTGGACTTCGTGGCCGCCGAGCGCGACAAGCTCAGCGAGGCCGACCGCGCTTCGATGACGGTGTGCCTCAAGGCCGACCAGTCCACGAAGATGGGTATCGTGACCGACGTCAAGCAGGAGCTGCGTCGTGCCAACGCCCTGAAGATTTCCTATGCGGCAGCCAAGTCGCTGGGTTATTGATCCGGAGACCGGAAGAACTCTCAACGGAAAGAGCAGGCCGTTTCGGTCTGCTCTTTTCTTTTACCCGAAAGGCGCCTCGCCCCGTTCCTGCCACCGTCCGGACACGGAGGACAGGACGACGGTCCGGAACAATCCGGCACAATCCGGCACGGAAGGCGTCCATCCAAACCCGGGAACAGGCCCCCAAGGCCCCATACGATCCAATCGGAGCAACGCGGCGAAGGTCGAAACACTCCTCCAACAGCCGCAACATGCAGACACCCGGCAAACAAACCCCGAAAAACACAAGCGCCCCGCTACCGGAAGGCTCCGGCTCACAACAAAGATACGGACGGCAGAATCCGCTGTCCGAAAAGCCATCCGGCAGAAAATCCGCCGACAGAAAACCGTTCGGCGGGGCCCCGGCGGCGAAAGCTCCCGGACGGCAAACGGCTTTCCGGAAGGGACCGTCCGTCTTCTTCTTCGCACGATGCCGGAGGGCGTCAGAAACCGAACTCCAGTTGGTCGATTTCGTGGTTGAAGGTCAGGCGATGGTGCGGCGTAAGCCCGAACTCGCGGATCGCCAGCCGGTGCTGCCGGGTGGGATACCCTTTGTTCCGCGCCCAGCCGTATTGGGGAAACTCCTCGGCAAGCCGGTACATATACTCGTCGCGGTGCGTCTTGGCGAGCACCGAAGCCGCCGCGATGTCGGCGTATTTGCCGTCGCCCTTCACGATGCAGCGGAAAGGAATTCCGAGCCGCGTGCGGAACCGGTTGCCGTCGATGGCCAGAAACGCCGGCGCAGGATCGAGCCGCGCCACGGCCAGCGACATTCCCTCGAACGAAGCGTTCAGAATATTGATCTCGTCGATGCGTGCGGCCGACACGGCCTCGACCGCCCAGGCGACCGCCTCCCGTTCGATGACGGCCCGCAACCGGTCCCGGTTCCGCTCGGTCATCTGTTTCGAATCGTTGAGCTGCGGATCGTGGAAATCGGGCGGCAGAATCACCGCGGCGGCGAACACGGGTCCGGCCAGACAACCGCGCCCGGCCTCGTCGCATCCCGCCTCCGTCAGCTCGTACTGAAATTGATTCTCCAACATAGCGATGCAAAAATACACAATATTCCGGCATTTTTAGCTACATTTGCCACGATACGTCCATACCGTCATGAGATTCGACATCGCCCGACAGCCGCTCGTTCCGGCTTTTCTGACCCTCCTCCTGATTGCCGTCGTCGCAATGCGGGGAGCGGATCCGCACGCCCTGCCGGACCGGATCATCCCACCGACGACGGACTGTGCGGCGGCAAGCGGAACGGAAACGCCCCCGGCCGCGCTCCGGAAGCGGAACGATGCCCCCGGGACGGAACCTGCGGAGACGGAAAACGTCCGCCCGGGACTCGCCGTGCGGATGCCGGCGGTATGGTCGTCGCAATTCCAGCACAACCACCCGGGATGGGCCCGCTGGATCGGCGGACTGCTCCTGATCTTCGGCGGCATGTGCACGGGGAGACTCACCGTGCGCAACAACCTCTACTCGGTCGGAACCTGCCTCGCCATCCCGCTCTATGCCATCGCCGCCTGCGCTCCGGGATTCGGAGGAGACTTCCTGACCGCACTCGCGGGCGCGGCCCTGCTGGCCTTCGCCACCAAGAACTACTGCCGCTCGTTCCGCAACGGATACGCCTTCGACGCCGTGTTCCGGGCTTCGCTCTATCTCGGAACGCTGCCGCTGCTGCTGCCCGCGGCCCTGCCGCTGGCGGCCGCCCTGCCGCTGGCCGTGCTGATCTTCCGGCGGACGCTGCGCGAAGCGGCCGTGGCCTGCACCGGACTGCTGCTGCCCGCCGCCGCGCTCTGCTACATCAACTGGGGAGCGGGCGGGGAGTTCTCCGCTCCGCTTTCGTATCTCGGAACCGCTTTCCTCGCCGGCAGACCACTCGCGCTCTTCTCCGCGCTGCCCCTGCCGAACCTGCTGCCGACGGCCGCGATCGGAGCGCTCGGGCTGCTCGCCGCGCTGTTCGTCCTTTCGGACCTCTACGCCGTCGGCACGAAGCCCCGGTTCATTCTCATCTACAACATCGTTCTGCTGGCGCTGACCGCCGCCGTCCTCTGCGGCCCCGGCGCCGTACGGACCGACACGACGCTGATCGCCGTGCCGGCCGCCATCCTGCTGCCGTTCCTTTTCGTCCGGATTCACCGGGCCATCGTCTGGCCGCTCTACCTGATTTTACTCGCCTTTACCCTGATCTCATCCATTTTACAATAATCTATTTAGTCTGCATGATAGTCAAAACGGGCGCATTTAGTTAAATTTGCCTTTTTGTGCTATACGCTATGGTAGATTAAAAAGTTTTAATTGTATATTTGAAGTTGAACAAGGTGACGCAACGCTCTGTTCAAAAAAACTTAAATTACAATTAGCATGAAGAATTCAATGACTTCATCGGCACAACAGCCGATGATCGTGAAGTATTTAGAATCGCTTCACAACGGAATCCAATCCCAGATCCTCTCGCGTTACGCAATCGGTTACATCCTACGCGGCACCAAATACATCTACGACGGGGATAAACGTCAGACACTTTCGCGCAGCGACGTCTTCTATCTGGGCATCGGCCATCACTATATCGAAAACGTGCCCGAAGGAGGACAACCTTACGAAGAAGTGCTCTTTTACTACACGCCCGGGGACCTGCAACGCATCCTCATGCACCTGAACATCACCTACGGGCTGAACATTTCGAACGAGCATTCGTGCGAAAACTGCCGCAACCGCACGCACGTCGCCATGCCCGCATGGAACTCGCTGCGCAACTTTTTCATCAATGCGAACAACTATCTGCGCGACGAGGAGTGCCGCCACGACGAGACCGGCGAGAGCATCAAGATGACCGAACTGATCTATCTGATCGCCTCGCACGAGGATTGCTGCATCAAGAGCAAACTGCTGAGCAACATCGACGCGGCGAAGGAGAACTTCGAACAGATCATCTACGACCACATCTTCAAGGACATCTCGATCGAGGAGCTGGCCAAACTCACCAACCGGTCGCTGACCTCGTTCAAGAAGGAGTTCCGCCGCCACTTCCAGATGCCTCCACAAGTGGTACATCCGCCAGCGGCTGATGCACTCGCGTCTGCTGCTGATCTCGACGTCGAAATCCGTCTCGGGAGATCGGCAACGAGTGCACCTTCCCCAATACGTCGCATTTCATCAAGCTCTTCAAGAAGGAGTACCAGATGACACCCGCCACGTACCGCCACCGCCACCTCTCGACGCCGGACAGCGAACCGAAGCCGATCATGCGGCAGGTGCAGGAGAACGAGGCGATCCGCGAGGCGCTTTAATCAAAAACTTATAAATTCGTAGTTATTCAAAATTTTTAATTACGATTTGCGAACGGAGCACGCCCCGTTTTCGGAAAAACCTCCCGAAAAATTTGGTTTTTCGTAAAATTCGGATTACTTTTGTTTCAACGAATGTGGGATTCCCACTCTCATTAACCTAACTAACCTAACCAGAGAGGCCCGATACCGCCCGGTATCCGGCCTCTTCTTTCGTCCTCCGCCGCCGGCCGAATCCCTCCCGGAAGCGCATGGGAACGGGAAACCGCCGTTCCCGGCCGCGCACCGCTCCCGCCCCCTTCCGGGCCGTGCCGGGAAACCGGCCCGCCAACCGCCGCGCCCTTCCGTCTCCCGGCCGTGCAAGAAAAAGGGCCGATCACAAGGAATATCCGATATTTTTTCTTATTTTTGCATCAATTGGAAAATAATGAACTTAAATGCCGAAGTTTTATGACAGGGCGGACGCACTGAAAAAACCCGGATGGCTGAAGATCCGGCTCCACCGTACCCCGGAATGGGCCGAGGTGCGGCATATCGTCGAGAAGCACAGGCTGCACACGATCTGTAGCAGCGGCATGTGCCCCAACCAGGCGGAATGCTGGAGCCGGAGGACCGCGACCTTCATGATTCTGGGCGACATCTGCACGCGGGGCTGCCGCTTCTGCGCGACCCGAACGGGACGTCCCCTCGCCCCCGACGCCGGAGAGCCCGCCCGCGTGGCCGAAAGCGTCGCACTGATGAAACTCCGGTATGTCGTCGTAACATCCGTGACGCGCGACGACCTCCCGGACGGCGGCGCCAGCCATTGGGCCGCCACGGTGGAGGCCATCCGCTCGCAGAATCCCGACGCCGTAATTGAGCTCCTTATTCCCGATCTCGACGCCCGCCCCGAACTTTTGGACGCGGTCGCGGCGTCGAAGCCCGACATCATCGGGCACAACATCGAACCGTCGAGCGACTGACCCCCGTGGTGCGCTCCCAGGGCGAAGTACCGCACCAGTCTGGAGACGCTGCGCCACCTCTCGGAAGAGGGTGTCGTGACGAAAAGCGGACTGATGGTCGGACTCGGCGAGAACGATGACGAAGTTTTGCAAACACTGCGCGACCTGCGCGAAGCGGGCGTGCGTATTGTAACACTCGGTCAGTACCTTCGGCCCACTCTGGAGCACTACCCCGTAGCGGCGTACATCACTCCCGAAAAATTCGAATGGTACAGACTCCGAGCGCTGGAGATGGGCTTCAGCTATTGTGCGAGCGCGCCGTTGGTGCGGTCGTCGTACATGGCCGAAGAGGCTCTCCGGAGCGTGAAAGGGTTGCAGCGATGAAAGTCTCCTTCCGGGACCTCGGACAGATGGATTACAAAGCCTGCTGGGATTTGCAGCAGACCCTGTTCGACAGCCTCACGGCCCGCAAGCGGCCCGCGGCCGATACCGTCCGGAACGCGACCGGAACAGAGGCTTCCGCGGCCGATGCCGCCCGGGAAACGGACGGAGCGGCGATCCCGGCGGAGGATGCCGGCACGATCCTTCTGGTGGAGCATCCGCCGGTCTATACGCTCGGCAAGAGCGGCCGTGCGGAGAACCTGCTCATCCCGAAGGCGGCGCTCGAAGCGATGGGCGCGAAGTTCTTTCACATCGACCGCGGCGGCGACATCACCTTCCACGGCCCGGGGCAGTTGGTCTGCTACCCGATTCTCGACCTCGAACGGCTCGGGATCGGCCTGAGGGAATACATCGCCTCGCTGGAGGAGGCCGTGATCCGCACGACGGCCCGCTACGGCATCGCCGCGGGCCGCATCGCAGGCGCTTCGGGCGTCTGGATCGGCGAGGGGGCCACGCCGGACGGAGAGGGACGCCCGCGCAAGATATGCGCAATAGGAGTGCGTTCGTCGCGTTATGTCACCATGCACGGGTTCGCGCTGAACGTCTCGACCGACCTGAGGTGGTTCTCGCGCATCAACCCCTGCGGCTTCACGGACCGCGGCGTGGCGTCGATCGCCTCGGAAACGGGACGCGAGGTCCCCATGAACGAAGTCAAAACACGGGTTTTGACCCATTTAAGCGAGATATTAAATGTTGAAATATATAAATAACAATTCGTATGCCTACAGAAAAACGCTGGGTAGTGAAGCCTCAGGGCGACCCCGCGACGGCAGCCATGCTCGCTGCCGCGCTGCGGATTTCGCCCGTGCTGGCCAATCTACTCGTACAGAGAGGCATAGACACCGTAGAAAAGGCGGACAAGTTCTTTAAACCCAACCTCGCGGACCTCCACGATCCGTTCCTGATGAAGGACATGGACAAGGCGGTCGAGCGGGTCGAGCGCGCCGTGCGCGACCACGAGAAGATCATGGTTTACGGCGACTACGACGTGGACGGCTGCACGGCCGTCGCGCTGGTTTACAAGTTCTTGCGCCAGATCGGGCACAAAAACCTGATGTTCTACATTCCCGACCGTTATACCGAAGGTTACGGCATTTCGGTCAAAGGGATCGACCTCGCGGCCCGCAAGGGCGTGGGGCTCATCATCGCCCTGGACTGCGGCATCAAAGCCACGGAAAAGGTTGTCTATGCGAAGACGAAGGGCGTGGATTTCATCATCTGCGACCACCACCTCCCGGCCGAGGAGATTCCCCGCGCCGTAGCCGTTCTGGACCCCAAGCGGGTCGATTGCTCCTACCCGTTCGACGAACTGTCGGGCTGCGGCGTGGGCTTCAAGCTCGTGCAGGCCTATGCGCAGCGCAACGGCATCCCCTTCGAGCAGATCCTGGACCTGCTGGACCTGCTTGTCGTGTCGATCGCCTCGGACATCGTGCCGCTCGTGGGCGAGAACCGCATCCTGGCCCACTTCGGGCTGAAGAACCTCAACCGCGAACCGTCGAAGGGGCTGCTGTCGATCATCAAGATCTGCGGACTGGACAAGCACAACATCACCATCGACGACATCGTATTCAAGATCGGCCCGCGGATCAACGCCGCCGGACGGATGCGGATGGACGAGAACGACGAGAACGCCTCGCCCTCGGGCGGACATGCGGCCGTCGAGCTGCTCATCGAGGGCAACGAAAGCGTCGCCGAGGAGTTCGGCAACGTCATCGACTCCTACAACCAGGACCGCAAGTCGATCGACCGCTCCGTGACGCAGGAGGCGCACGACTACATCGAGCGCAACCCCGCGATGAAACAGCTCAAGAGCACGGTGATCTACAACCCGCGCTGGATGAAGGGCATCGTGGGTATCGTCGCCTCGCGCCTGATCGAGACCTACTACCGCCCGACGGTGGTGCTGACGATGAGCAACGGATTCGTGACGGGCTCGGCCCGCTCGGTTCCGGGCTTCGACCTCTACCAGGCCGTCGAGTCGTGCTCGGACCTCCTGGAGAACTTCGGCGGACACATGTACGCCGCGGGGCTGACGATGCGGCCCGAAAACGTCGAAGAGTTCACGCGGCGCTTCAACGCCTACGTCGAGGAGAACATCGACCCGCAGATGCTCATGCCGCAGGTGGACATCGACAGCGAGCTGCTCTTCTCGGACGTCACGCCGGCCTTCCGCCGCGATCTGAACCGCTTTCAGCCCTTCGGGCCGGGCAACGTGTCGCCCGTGTTCGTGACCTACGGCGTGAGCAACCACGGCGACGCCAAACTGGTGGGCATGGAGCGCGAACACCTGCGCATGGACCTCATCCAGCGGCAGAAGCCCAACACGCGGCTGCAAGCCATCGCCTTCCAGCAGCCCACCCACTACGAGTGGGTCCGCTCGGGACGGCCGATCGACGTCTGCTACCAGATCGTCGAGAACCACTACCGCGGCACGGTCACCACGCAGTTGCGCGTGAAGGACATCAAGCCGGTGCTGAACCGGTAAGACACCCGCCCCGGAGAAAGACCGGAGAAAGAAAGGAGGGGGAGAAAGGCGTATCCGAAGGGACATCCCGTCTTGGCGGCGGGGTGGCGTCCGGAACCGTCCCATCATACGTTTCCGCCCTGCCGCAAGGAATTGCGGCAGGGCGGAAACGTATGATCCGGCACCGTTCGGACGGCGCGGCAAAGGTTATCTCCGAAGGGCCTCTTCGCCCTCCGAAGGAACGATCCGGCCCAGGAAGACGCGCGAGAGGTTGTCGTACAGTGCGGCGTAGATCGTCCCGTCCGCGCCCACGCACATCGCCCGGATGTTCCAGTCGGTCGTGATCCGCTCCAGCGCATGCCCGTCCCAGTCGAACACGGCGATCCGGTGGAATTACAACGGCCGCCGTTCCACCGGGGTTTCGAAAAACTCCTTCACCCGAAGCTCCCCGTCGTAAGGAGCGTAAATCCGGTCCCGCGTGGCAAAAAGATCGACGAAACAATTCACCTCCCGCTCATCGAAGGCGAATGCCTCCCCCGGACCTCTTCCGTTCCGCATGAACCCGCACAACGGCTCTCCACTGCGTTTGTCAAAGACATGAAACAGGAAGCCCCCTCCCGACCCCTGCTCGATCAGCACCGGACCGTATTTCCACTCCGGGTTTATAGTACCGGCTGATCTGCCTGTCGATTTTTTCTATAAATGAGGTTTGCCCCGACAAATCCGGAATTCGGAAACTTCGGGTTCTGGCGTAATAATCATAAATCCCGGACCGTTCTTCGGGGCTGCTCATCGTCTCCCCACTCCAGATTTCGCTGTCGCGGCGGACCAGTTCATCCACAAAGCCAGCATCGGCCATGTTCGGAATCCCAATCCCGAAAACCCACTCTCCGACCGGTTTATAAAAAATAAATCCGGTATAAACCTCTTTGTATTCGAGTCGTTTTTTGAAGTAGCCGGGACGTAAGTCGAACCGATCATCCCCGAAAGGCGTGCCCGCCAGATCGAACCCAATGTTTTTGTTTCCGCACGCAGCAAATGCAGCATCCCATTTCCCGTTTTGCGTCAGGCCCCGATACCCATTCCGCCTTTTTGCCCAGTTAATCGCCACGTTGGCGACCCGGCCCGGAAATCGCTCCGCGATGATCTGCCCGGCGCAGGGGGCCGGTCGGCTGTTCGGACCGGTTAAAAAGGAGTGCGGCGAGTTGAAAATGATCAATGCTTTTTTACGTGGATCGGGGCCGTCGAACAATCGATACAACTCCGTCAAGGCGTTGTTGCCCATAACGATGTCTTTGTAATCCCATATGTGCAGGAAATCCTGAAATTGTTCGTGCGTCAGCCCTTCCGTCTGATGCCATGAAAACGGAACGTCGGTACATGAGATATGCAGCTTTTTTTCCGCCGGGAGACGCTTGTTGATCCGATAAACGGAACAGAGGTACTGATGGAAATTGGTATTCTCCCACAAAGGCGTGTAATCCAGATTTTGATAGGCATCCCATAGCGCAGTCTCGAACTCCCTATCCGACGCATAACTGGCGTTGACGATGCAATCGACCGTTCCGGTCATGTTGTAAACCCCGACCTCTGTCATTATAAGCCCGACCTGATCGATAAACCGGGGATCGGACATAATCTGCTCGATCAGGTCGTATTGCGTCGTGTCCCGGTGATCCCGTTCGCCCAGAATAACGATGTCGTATCTGTCGAACAACCCCATTACATAATCTACGGGAGAGGTATTGCAGTCGTCGATAAAATCGACATACTCCTCTATTTTAGGCGAGACATAGCTGTCCTGTCCATGTGTCGGGCAGGCAACAAGCAGGGAAATGAAGATAAACAATACTTTGATTCTCATGATTTGAAGCATTTTTCGATCCAATTCAATTTTCCAATTCCAACTGATTTCTCACCAGTTCGTAATACCCCCCCCGTTCGGCCGTCAGCTCGTCGTGCGTACCCTGTTCGACGATGCGTCCGCGGTCCAGCACGACGATCTTGTCGGCATTGCGGACCGTCGAGAGGCGGTGCGCCACCACCACGACCGTCTTGTTCTCGAAGAGCCGGTCGAGGCACTCCATGATCGTGCGTTCGTTTATATCGGTAACGTTCCCTACCGGCAGTTCGCCGGTCAGCAATTCGAATTTCCCGCTGCGTTCGCATCCAAACTCAGGCGGCGCATACAACGGACCTTCCAGCGAAGAGCACCCGCCAAGACACGATAAAACCATCGAAAAAACACGAATATTTTTCGACAGGCCCATTGCATCAATAAAAGAAACGTTTTACCGCATCACAGCCGGATAATCCGCGCCTCGTCGTCCGCGGCGGGGAGCGGCGCGGGCCGGAAATCCGAATAACCCAGCGCGACGGCGCAGAGCGGCTCGCACCCTTCGGGAATCGGCAGGAACGTCCGCAGGTAGTCCGCGGCCCGCTCCCCCTCGGGATCGTCCTTGCGGCGGGGACGGCCGTCCACATGGACCCAGCACGAGGCGAGTCCCTCGTCCACGCAGGCCAGTTGCAGCACCGTGGCCGAAATCGCGGCGTTCACCCGCCACAGGTCGCTCGCCGCGGTGTCGCCCAGCACGACGACCGCCAGCGGCGCCCCCTCCATGAAGGCCGATCCGTAATCGCGCATCCCGGCCATGCGGGCTATCAGGTCGTGGCGGTCCACCACCAGAAAACGCGTCGAACGCGAATTGCGGGACGAGGGGGCCGTGAGGGCTTCGGCGAGGATGCGGTCCACGACCTCGCGGGGCACGGCGCGGTCCGAGAACCTGCGGACGCTGCGGCGCGCGGCCATCAACTCTTTGAACTCCATAATCGGTAGGTTTTAAGACTCTTTTTGCAAAAATAGTGAAAAAAGGGTATATTTGGAATTCCAAAAACAGGAGAATGACGATGGATTTCAGATTCACCATAGCCCTCATCTACGATTTCGACGGCACGCTCTCGCCGGGCAACATGCAGGAGTACGACTTCATCCCCGCCGTGGGCAAGAGCAACAGGGAGTTCTGGACCGAGGCCAACACGCTGGCCGAGAGGCAGGACGCCGACATGGTGCTGACCTACATGGCACGCATGATCCAGGAAGCCAAGTCGAAGGGGCTGTCGCTGCGCCGCGAGGCGTTCCAGGAATCGGGCCGCCGCGTGACGCTCTACAAGGGCGTCAGGGAGTGGTTCGCGCGGATCAACGCCTACGGCGCACGGCGCGGCATCCGCATCCTGCACTACATCAACTCCTCGGGGCTGAAGGAGATCATCGAGGGGACGGAGATCGCGCACGAATTCCGCAAGATCTACGCCTGCTCGTTCCTCTACGACGTGGACGGCATCGCCTACTGGCCCGCCGTGGCGGTCAATTACACCAACAAGACGCAGTTCATCTTCAAGATCAACAAGGGCGTGGAATCGGTCTTCGACTCGAAGCTGGTGAACCGCTACATTCCCGAAAACGAACGCCCCGTGCCGTTCCGGCGCATGATCTACGTCGGCGACGGAACCACGGACATCCCCTGCATGCGGCTGGTGAAGAACTTCGGGGGCCATTCGATCGCGGTCTATAACCCCGACCAGAAGGGGGCGCGGCGCGAGATGGCCTCGCTCATCCACGACAACCGCGTGAGCCACGTCTGCCCGGCCGACTACTCCGACGGCGCGGAGATGGACGTGCTGGTGAAGACGATCATCGACAAGATCGACCTCGACGACCGGCTCGAACAACTCGAAGCGGTGAAGTGACGATGAAGCCCCTCCGACTGCGATGGCTCCGCACGGCCCTGCTCTGCTACTCCCCGGAGTGGACGGCAGGCGTCCGCAGACACCCCGGCCTCGCCGCGGCGCTGCCCGCCGCGACGATCGGCTGCGCCTTCGTGCCCTATGCCGGATTTCCGGCGCTCGCGGCCGCGGCGCTGCTCTGCGCCGGACTGTACGCCCGCAACGAACCGCTGCCGCTCCTGCTGCTCTGCGAATGCAGCGGCGCGCGGCTGCTGGTGCGCAAAATCGGCACGGCATGGCGCAACTACTTCCTCGCCGCGCTCCCGGCGGCCGCGCTGACCGCCGCACTCCATCCCCGGACCGCCTGGCTGGCGGCGCTCTGGCTGCCGTTCGCCGCCCTGCTGCTGGCCTATGCCGTACTGGCCAAATACGCCCGTTACGATCCGGCTATCCCCGAGACGCCGCTCCCCGCGGCCACCCGGCTGGGATTCGCCGGATTCCTCGTCCCGGTGTTCCTCCCCGTGACGCTCTGCCTCATGGTGAGCTACGCCGTGCGGGCCGAAAGAAACCTCGACCGCTACCTCTATGATTACGATTGACTCGCTCTCCGTCCGCCGCGACGGCCGCACGCTGTCCGACGGCGTGACCATGCACCTGGCCGAAGGGGCCGTGCACGGGTTTTCCGGCACGGACGACGCGGTGTGGACGGCGCTGTTCGACGCCCTTTTCGGGCTCGTCCGCCCGGACGCGGGCGGCGTCACCCGCTTCGGACGTCCCCTGCGGCGGAGCGAGACCGCCTATCTGGAGCGCAGGATACGCTTCTTCGACGGCCTGACGGTCCGCGACCTGCTCGACCTCACGGCCCGCCGCCATCCGGGTTCCGACCCCGAAACCTGCATCCGGCTGTTGGGGCTTCCTCCCGACCGGCAGTTGACCGCGCTGCCGGCCGCCGTACAGCGGAAGACGGCCCTCGCGGCGACGCTCATGCAGCGCAAACCCGTCCTGCTGCTCGACGAACCGTTCGACGGCCTCGACGCGGAGAGCCTCGAAGCCGCCCAGCGGCTCATCCTGCGGCGGCAGGCCGAAGGAGCCACGGTGCTCGTCGCGTCGCGCCTGCTTCCGGCGCTCGAACCCGTCTGCGACGACATCCGCCTCACGGACGGCGGCCGCATCGCCGCCGAATACCGGCGCGGCGAATATGCCCGCGCCGGGCAGGAACTGGAGCGGCTCTTCGCCCTGCGCTACGGCGTGACGACTTCCGGAAAAATCAGTTAGAAAAACCGATATGAAGATCATCTTTGCAACCAACAACGCACACAAGCTCAAGGAGGTGCAGGCCGTTCTGGGCGACGGATTCACGCTCGTGACGCCGCGCGAATGCGGCGTCACGGAGGAGATTCCCGAAGAGCAGGAAACCCTCGAAGGCAACGCTTCGCAGAAGGCGCACTACCTCCACGACCGCACCGGGTGCGACTGCTTCGCCGACGACACGGGCCTCGAGGTCGAGGCGCTCGGCGGCGCGCCGGGCGTCCATTCGGCCCGCTACGCCACCGACGGGCACGACTTCGCCGCGAACAACCGCCTGCTGCTCCGCAACCTGGAGGGCGTCGCTAACCGCCGGGCACGTTTCCGCACGGTCATTTCGCTGATCCTCGGCGGCGAGGAGCGCCTCTTCGAAGGAATCGTCGAAGGACGCATCACCGACCGCGAAACCGGACACGAAGGGTTCGGATTCGACCCGCTGTTCGTGCCCGACGGCTACGACCGCACCTTCGCGGAGATGACCACCGAGGAGAAAAACGCCGTCTCGCACCGCGCCCGCGCCGTGCGGAAACTCGCCGACTATTTGCATTCCATCGGGAAATAGGGTATCTTTGCCGCACTATGGAAGGCAGAAACTACACGAAGGAGGAGCGTTTCGACGCCGGCAGAGTCGAAGCCCTCAAGCACCACTACGCCGAAATCCTGCGGCTGCTGGGCGAAGACCCCGCCCGCGAAGGGCTGCTCAAGACGCCCGAACGGGTGGCCAAGGCGATGGCGTTCCTCACGAAGGGATACGACGAAGACCCGCTCGAGATCATCCGCTCGGCCACCTTCCGCGAGGAGTACCGGCAGATGGTGCTCGTCAAGGACATCGAGCTCTACTCGCTCTGCGAACACCACATGCTGCCCTTCTACGGCAAGGCGCACGTGGCCTACATCCCCAACGGCCGCATCACGGGCCTCTCGAAGATCGCCCGCGTCGTGGAGTGCTTCGCCCGCCGCCTGCAGGTGCAGGAGCGGCTGACGGTGCAGATACGCGACTGCATCCAGGAGGCGCTCGACCCGATGGGCGTGGCCGTGGTGATCGAGGCCAGCCACATGTGCATGCAGATGCGCGGCATCGAGAAACAGCAGTCGGCCACCACGACCTCGGCCTTCACGGGCGTCTTCCTCTCGAGCCAGCGCACCCGCGAGGAGTTCATGACGCTCATCTCGCACCGGTACCGGTAACCCGTCCCGAACCGAACCATACGGAAGCCCGCAATATCTTGCGGGCTTTTTCCGTTTGCAGGATGAATCCCGCCCGCGAGGGACGCTGCGGCGAAGTTCCTGCCGCCATGCGAGAGGATACGGCCCCGCGAAGACAAGGCACAGCCCGCGAAGGCCGGATTTAATATCTGAAAATCATCTCTTTATACGCAAAACGGGCGCAAAGTCCGATTCCACGCCATCGGGGAACAGAATTTGAAGCGACCGAAACGACAGTAAACCAACAAAAATCAAACAACATGATCGTCAAAAATTTACGCTACTCGGCAATCGCACTCGCGGCAATCGCGTTCTGCTCCTGCCAGAAAGAGCCCTCGACATCGGATCTCCACAGGGATTATCTGGTCTATACCGCCCGCGACACCGGGACGGACTTCGCCGCCATCGACACCTATTACCTGCCCGACAGCATCCTCATCATCGGCAACAGCGACCGGACCGAATACTGGAAGGACGCCGACGCCCTGCAAATCGTCGGCACGGTGGCCGACCGCATGGAGGAAGCCGGCTACACGCGCACCGACGACAAGGAGACGGCCGACGTCGGCCTTCAGTTGAGCTACGTGGAGAAGGTGACCTACTTCGTGGGGTACAACGACCCCTACTGGTGGTGGTACTACCCCTACTATTGGACGCCCGGATACTGGGGCGACTGGGCCGGATGGCACTACCCCTACAGCGTTTACTACGGCTACACGGCCGGATCGCTGCTCATGGAAATGGTCGATCTGGAGGCCGACCGGCAGAGCGGCAAGAAACTGCCCGTCGTCTGGGACAGCTTCATCGGCGGCCTGCTGACCTCCGACGCGGCCCTCAACCTGCAACGCACGCTCGACGCCGTAGAACAGGCCTTCGTGCAATCCCCCTATCTGGCAAAATAGTCCGAAATCCGAAAATTCATCCGATTATGAAAACAGCGAAATACCTCAAGACCATCGCCCTCTGCGCCGTTACGGCCTTCGCGGCCCTCCCGGGCAAGGCGCAAATATTCCCGAACACCTATATCAATGTCGATTGGCAGGTGGGCGTACCCCTCGGCGGCAGCTTCGCCGACAAAGCCTCGGGCTGGGGCATGAATTTCGAAGGCGGCTACTTCGTCACCCCGGCCGTCACCGTCGGCCCGTTCATCTCCTACCAGACCAACCTGGAGAAGATCCCGCGCCAGACGATCACGCTCGGCAGCGGCAACTCGTTGACGACCAACCAGAAGCACGCGCTGTTCCAACTGCCTTTCGGCATCGCGTCCCGTTACAACTGGTTAAAGGACAGCATCTTCCAGCCGTATGCCGGACTGAAGCTGGGCGCCAGCTACGCCGAAATGTCCTCGTATTACTACGTCGTCAAACAGTACACCGACACGTGGGGATTCTACCTCTCGCCCGAAATCGGCGTGAGCATCTTCCCCGACCCCGGCTACCGGCTCGGTTTCCACGTATCGCTCTATTACAGCTATGCGACCAACAGCGGCGACCTGCTGGTCTATTCGGTCAATAACCTCAACAACTTCGGCGTCCGCGTGGGTATCTCTTTCTGACACCGCCCGCGACGCCTCCGTCCGCACGCCGGCCCTTCACATGAAGGGCCGGCGTTTTCCGTTCCCGGCGGCGGTCGTTCCCGTCCGGAGAATAAAAAAATTTCCTCATATGGGACCGCGACTTCCGCCACATGAAGGCCATCGGCATCGACACGGTGATCGTCATCCGTTCGGGATACCGCAAATTCATCACCTACCCCTCGCCCTATCTGCTCAAACAGGGGTGCTACATGCCGTCGGTCGACTTGGTGGACATGTATCTGCGGCTGGCCGAAAAATACGGCATGAAGTTCTATTTCGGCCTCTACGACTCGGGCAAGTACTGGGACACGCACGACATGTCGCACGAGGTGGAGCACAACCGATACGTCATCGACGAGGTTTGGCGTCTCTACGGCGAGAAATACCGCAGTTTCGGCGGATGGTATATCAGCGGCGAGATCAGCCGCGCGACTCGGGGGGCCATCGGCGCCTTCCACGCGATGGGCAAGCAGTGCAAGGAGGTTTCGGGCGGGCTGCCCACCTTCATCTCGCCCTGGATCGACGGCAAGAAGGCCGTTTCGAACGCCCAGAACGCCGTGACGGCCGACGAGCACGAACGCGAATGGGACGAGATATTCGACGGCATCCACGACGTGGTGGACGCCTGCGCCTTCCAGGACGGACATATCGACTACGACGAGCTGGACCTCTTCTTCTCGATCAACAAGCGCCTGGCGGACAAATACGGCATGCAGTGCTGGACCAACGCCGAGTCGTTCGACCGCGACATGCCCATCAAGTTCCTGCCCATCAAGTTCGACAAGCTGCGCATGAAGCTCGAGGCGGCCAAACGCGCCGGATACGACAAGGCCATCACCTTCGAGTTCTCGCACTTCATGTCGCCCCAGTCGGCCTACCTGCAGGCCGGACACCTCTACGACCGTTACAAGGAGTATTTCGAGATCGAGTAGCCTATGAAAACGCAAACCAATACGGGTTATATCGTCTTTCTGTCGGTCGTCGCAGCGATCGGAGGCATCCTGTTCGGCTACGACACGGCCGTGATCTCGGGAACGATCGCAGGCGTGGCGACGCAATTCGGACTCGACGCCATGCAGCAGGGATGGTTCGTCGGCTGCGCGCTGGTCGGCTCGATCGCCGGCGTGGCCGTCGCCGGCGTGATGAGCGACCGCTTCGGGCGCAAGCGCACGATGCTCGTCTCGGCCGTGCTGTTCACGGTCTCGGCCGTCGGATGCGCCCTCTGCGCCGACTTTCAGCAACTGATCCTCTACCGCATCATCGGCGGCGTGGGCATCGGTGTGGTGTCGATCGTATCGCCGATGTATATCTCCGAAGTCGCCGTCGCACGCTGGCGCGGGTCGCTCGTGTCGCTCTACCAGCTGGCCATCACGGTCGGATTCCTGGCCGCCTATCTGGTCAATTTCGGCATCCTCCGTTCGGCCGAGACGGCACATTACGCCTCCGAGACGATGCAACGGATCTGGATCACGGAGAGGTGGCGCGGCATGTTCGGCGCCGAGACGCTCCCCGCGGCCCTGTTCTTCCTCGTGCTGTTCTTCATTCCCGAGAGTCCGCGGTGGCTGCTTCTCAGAGGCAGCGACGAGCGGGCCCGCACCGTGCTGAGCCGCATCTATCCCGCCCGGCACGATGCCGAGCAGGAGATCGCCGCCGTACGCGCGACCTTCCGAAAGAGCGACGAACCGCAATGGCGCGCGCTGCTCGAACCCGGCATCCGGCGAGCCGTGGCCATCGGCGCCTTCATCGCCATCCTCGGGCAGTTCATGGGTGTCAACGCCGTGCTCTACTACGGACCGACGATCTTCGAGAATGCCGGACTGTCGAGCGGCGATTCGCTCTTTTCGCAGGTGCTGGTCGGCACGGTGAACATGCTCACCACTGTCCTTGCGCTGGCGATCATCGACCGCGTAGGTCGCAAGCAACTGGTATACTGGGGTGTTTCGGGCATGATTCTGTCGCTCATCGGCATCGGCGTCTACTTCCTCTTCGGAACGGCATGGGGGCTCCCGAACGCCTTCCTGCTCGTCTTCTTCCTATTCTATGTCTTCTGCTGCGCCGTGTCGATCTGCGCCGTGGTCTTCGTACTGCTCTCGGAGATGTATCCCACGCGGGTGCGCGGCATAGCCACTGTCGATCGCCGGGCTTTCGCTCTGGGTGGGCACCTACCTGATCGGACAGCTCACCCCGTGGATGCTCGAAAACCTGACGCCGGCAGGCACGTTCTTCCTCTTCGCGGCCGGATACTCGAAAAACGCTCGAATCCAAAGGGTAAGTGGACAAAGGCTCACCCGGGAACGCGACCGATGAAGGATTTCGCGCTCCCGATGATCCTCTGCAACCTCGCCCTCGAAATCGAACAGCTCATAGACCCCAAACTCATCGAGGAGACGATCGACGTATGCCTCCACGAGGTAATGGACGTATTCTACCAGAAGGACCTCGGTCTCATCGTCGAGAACCTTTCCGCCTCGGACAACTCGCTGGTGGACTCCTTCGAGGGCCGCTCGATAAATCCGGGACACTCGCTCGAGGCGATGTGGTTCATAATGGACCTCGGAAAAAGACTCGGACGCCCCTGAACTGATCCAGCGCGCCGTCGAAATCGCCCTGCGGACGATCGAATACGGCTGGGACAAACAGTACGGCGGCATCTTCTACTTCATGGACCGCCTCGGACATCCCCAGCAGCAGCTCGAGTGGGACCAGAAGCTCTGGTGGGTGCACATCGAATCCGCGATAGCCATGATAAAGGGATACCAGCTCACAGGAAACCAGAAATGCCTGGACTGGTTCGAAAAACTGCACCAATACATGTGGGAGCACTTCAAGGACCCCGAGTTCCCCGAGTGGTTCGGATACCTGAACCGGCGAGGCGAAGTCCTCCTGCCTCTGAAGGGAGGGAAATGGAAGGGGTGCTTCCACGTACCGAGAGGTCTGTTCCAGATATGGAAGATCCTCGAACAATGCAAATAAAACACCGGCGACACGACCCATGAAAACCACCCTCTTCGCGGCAGCCTTCGCGCTCGCCGCCTCCATCGGATTTTCCGCCTGCACCGACACGACCCGCCGCACGGTGGACGTGCTGGTGATCGGCGGCACGACCTCGGGCACTTCGGCGGCCATCGCCGCCGCCCGCGAAGGCGTTTCGACGCTCGTCGTGGAGCCGACGCCCATGCTCGGCGGCATGCTCACGGCGCAGGGCGTATCGGCCATCGACGGCAACGACGGCCTCCCCTCGGGCTTCTGGAACGAGTTCCGCGAGGCCCTGCGCAGCCACTACGGCGGCCCGGAGGCGCTCCGGACGGGCTGGGTGAGCGCCACGCAGTTCGAGCCGAGCGTCGCCGACAGCATCTTCAAGGCCAAAGCGGCGGCGGAACCGACGCTCGAAGTGATCCACGGCTACCGCCTCGTCGAGGTGTACAGGGAGGGCGACGCCGTGACCGGCGCCCGCTTCACCGACGACAGGGGCGGACGGCTGGAGGTCGCGGCACGCATCACGATCGACGCCACCGACCTGGGCGAAGCGCTACCGCTCAGCGGCACGGCCTACCGCGTGGGCATGGACGCCCGCGCCGACACGGGCGAGCGGCAGGCGTTCGAGCAGGCCAACGACATCGTGCAGGACCTGACCGTGGTGGCGATCCTCAAGGACTACGGCGAAGGGGCCGACAGGACCATTCCCCGGCCCGAGGGATACGATCCCGCGGAGTTCGAGGGATGCTGCACCGCAGGCGGGAAACCCATGGACCCGGCCTACATGATCAAGTACGGACGCCTGCCCAACGGCAAGTACATGATAAACTGGCCGACGCACGGCAACGACTACTACGCGAACGTCGTCGAAATGCCCTACGAGGAGCGTATCGAAGCGCTGAAACCCGCCCGCGAGAAGACGCTCCGGTTCATCTACCACCTCCAGCACGAGCTGGGCTTCCGGAACCTCGGCATCGCCGACGACGAGTTCGACACCGAGGACGGGCTGGCCTACCTGCCCTACCACCGCGAAGGCCGCCGGCTGGACGGCGTGGTACGGCTGACGCTCGACGACGTCACGGACCGTTACGACCGCCCGGCGGCGCTCTACCGCACGGGCATCTCCGTCGGCGACTACCCCGTAGACCACCACCACGCCTGCTATCCCGGCTTCGGGAAGATCGACTTCCCGCCCGTCCCGTCGTTCAGCGTCCCGCTGGGGGCCCTGATCCCCGCCGGGACCGACAACCTCGTCGTCTCGGACAAGGCCATTTCGGTCTCGAACCTCATCAACGGCTCGACGCGCCTTCAGCCCGTGGTGCTGCTCACCGGACAGGCGGCCGGCACGCTGGCGGCCCTGGCCGTGAAGAAAGGGGTGACGCCGCGCGAAGTGCCCGTCCGCGAGGTGCAGCGCGCGCTGCTCGCCCGAAAGGCCTACATCGCCCCGCTGTACGACGTGCGGCCCGACGATCCCGACTTCGAACTGTTGCAGCGCATCGCCGCCACGGGCATCCTGCGCATGACCGGCGAACCGTACCACTGGGCCAACCGTTCGTGGTTCTACCCCGAACGCACGCTCACCGTGGGCGAGTTCACGCAAGGGCTCCACGACTACGCCCCGCAGATCGACCCGACGGACGATCCGACTCCGCTCACCGCCTCCGCAGCCGCGGAGCTGCTGCGCCGCGCAGGCGGGCGGATCGACACCCCGGCCGAGGCGGAAGGTCCCGTCACGCGGCGCGAGGCGGCCCGGATGACCGACGCGGCCCTGCACCCGTTCGACCGGGCGATCGACTTCGAAGGAAACCTGAAAAAATAGACCCGCCATGAAAAAACTGCTTCTCCTGCTGCTGGCCGCAGCAGCCGCGACGAGCGTCGCGGCGCAACCCGATACGCTGACCGTAAACAAGGACTACTACCCGCAGAAACGCAACGTCGAAGAACTGGTCCCCGTCACGCGGAAGAACATCGTGATGCTGGGCAACAGCCTGACCGAACGCGGCTTCTGGTCGGAATACTTCCAGACAGAGCGCGTGCTCAACCGCGGCATCGGCGGCGACTGCATCTCGGGTATGATCCACCGCATCGGCCCGATCGTCGAGGGACAGCCCCGCGCCATCTTCATCATGGGCGGAGCCAACGACCTCGTGTTCTCGAAGATCTCCTGCGAAAAACTGCTCGAACAGTACGAACGGCTCCTCGGAATCATCGCCCGCGAATCGCCCCGCACGAAGATCTACATCCAGAGCCTGCTGCCGCTCAACGAGGCGATGAACGAGAAGTTCTTCAAGGGCAAGAACGCCCGCATCGCGGCCTTCAACGCCCTGCTGCGCGACATGGCCGCCCGCCGCGGGCTGACCTACATCGACATCTGGAGCGACATGCAGCGCGACGGCATCCTGCCCGCGGAGTACACCTTCGACGGTATCCACCTGAAGGCCGACGGCTACCGGATCTGGATCGAGAAGATCCGCCCCTACATCAAATAACGCGTCATGCGACGGACGTATCTCGCGGCGCTCCTCGCCCTGTTCCACACCGCAGCGGGTTCCTTCGGCGGAAGCCCCGCCTTCGCGGGAAACGGCGCCTTCACCGGGAATGCCGCCGGCGGATTCCCGGAGGCCCGGGAAACGCTGCCGCACGAATCCGCCGCCGCGGAAACGTTCCGATTCACTCCGGCGACAGCGCCGGAAATCCGATTCGTGGGACGCGCCGCACGCTCCGACGACGGCGCGCTCTCGTTCGACTGGAGCGGGTCCTACTTCTCGTTCCGATTCGAGGGTACGCGGTGCGCCATGCGGGCCGCAGACTCGAAACGGAACTACTACAACGTATTCGTGGACGGCAAACCCCATGGAAAGGTCACCGCAGAGGGACCGGCGAAGACCATCGTGCTGGCCGAAGGACTCCCCCACGGTGTGCACACCGTACTCGTACAGAAACGAACCGAGGGCGAGCAGGGACGCACGACGCTCTTCGCTGTCGGTTCCGACGGGCCCCTGCTCGATGCGCCCCAGGCCCCGGGCCGGCATATCGAATTCATCGGCGACTCGCACACCTGCGGATACGGCACGGAGGGCAAATCCCCGAAGGAGCCCTTCACGCCCGAGACCGAGAACTGCGACCTGGCGTGGGGCTGCATCATCGCACGCTACTTCGACGCAGACTACACGCTCATCGCACACTCCGGGCAGGGAATCGTACGCAACTGGGGCATCCGCGAGGAGCGCTCCGAAATCACTATGCGCGAACGTGTCGCACGCACCTTCGACATGGAGGAGACGCCCCTCTGGGACTTCGCGCAGTACAGGCCCGACATCGTGGTAATCAAGCTCGGGACCAACGATTTCAGCACGGGAATGCCCTCCCGGGAACAGTTCGACGCCTCGTTCGGCGAAATGTACGCCCTGCTGCGCCGCCGCTACGGCGACGTGCCGATCCTCTACGTCGTGCCCCAGAACTGCGACGCCTACTACGACTACCTGCGGGCGACGATCCGGACGCTCGGAGACCCGAATCTGCACGCCGTGCCGCATCTGGCGCCGATCAACGACCAGACCGACGACCTGGGCGCGGGCTACCACCCGAACCTGCGGGGACAGTGCAAGATGGCCGCGGCCGTCATCCCCTACATCGCGACGCTCGCCGGCTGGCCGATGCCGCAGGACCGGCCGATCCGGTAGCGCGGCATCACCGGACATCCGGACGCGGCACGCACGGACATCAAAAAGAGCGGCGGCATCCCCGAAAGGGATGCCGCCGCATCGTTTGCCGGAAATGCGTCGGTACGCATCATTCGCCCTCCGCGCCGTCTTCTCCGCCGAAAAGCAGCACGCACCCGCCGGGACCTCCCGCCGAGAGTCGCAACGCGCTCTTCCCGGAGGCCTCCACACGCAGGTCGCCGTTGGCGTCGAGCAGATCGAACCGCCGCGCGTCGAGCCCCGAAGGCAGCTCCAGCATCCGGCTGCAGGCGACCCGGACATCGAGGAACAGCGCCCGGCGTCCGGCGACCGCCCCTTCGTAGCAGAACAGGCCCGCATCGTCCGCCAAAGGTTCGGCGAACCACGTGTAAACACCCCGCCAGGCGATTCTGTCGCCGTTCTCGAAGCGTTTCCGGGAGATCAGCTTATGATAGCTCTTCGCCGAGGAGTTGCCGATGAAGACAATGTCGCCGTCGCCGAGCATCCCGTGGTCCCCCAGCCCGCCGGGCAGCAGGAACGAGGACTGATAGGCCGAAGCGTTCCGCTCGACGAACCGCCGGAACTCGGGATAATCCCCCTTGAGGAACTGCGACACGCCGGACTGCACGGTCCAGTCGGTGTAGGCTCCGCCCGAGGTGAAGGTCTGCGTCTCGTTTGCGAACATGGACTGCATGCCGTAATAGGTCTCTATCGTCACGGGCGCCGTGTTGCAGAAGAGGTGCGACGCCGAAACCTCGATATTGCGCCCCTCGATGCGGTAATGTACCGTCTCGCGGCACAACGGGTCCCGGAGCTCTCCGTCCTCGAGCGGCCGCGAAGGGTCCAGAATCACATTCACGACATCGACCGTCACGGAATCGGCCAGCAGGGTGACGTCGCCCGTAACGGGCCGGTCGTTCGCCCGGACCGAGAACCGTTCGTTGTAGGCCGTGCGGACCTTCTGCCCCTCCTTGTAGCTGTGGTTCGCCCCGCACCAGCCGTACCCCGAAACGGCGAACGGGCCGATATTGTCGCTGAAAGCCAGGTTCAGTTCGATTTCGGGTTCGCGCGAAGGGTCCCGGATCGGCTCGGACGCCGTATTGCGGACGATCCCCACGCGGTAGAAAGTATACAGTTCGTTGAACATGCAGCGCTTGAACCAGTACACGATGTCGCGCTCGCCGTCCATCTTGGCGGCTATATAGAGGTTCTCGCCGCGTGTCTTGACACGCATGTTCCCCGACCCCGCATCCTCGGGAGGCGCCGGAGGCGGAGGGACCGGCGCCCCTTCGTCATCGCCGCCGCAGGCCGCTGCGGACGACAGACACCCCAGCAGCAGGAAATAACAGACAAATGCTTTGATTTTCATCCTTCGTCGTTTTTCAGGAAAGCGATGCGCCCGTGTGTCGCGGGCGCATCGCCGTTTCGGAAACCGGAACCGTCAGCGGACGAGTTCGAGGAACAGGTCGGGGCGGTCGGTGGTCAGGAAGTCGATCTGCTGTTCGATCGCCCAGATCATATCGACCGGATGGTTCACCGTCCAGACGTTCGAAACCATCTTGTGCTCCTTCATGTACGCGAGCCACGACGGGTTGCGCAGGTAAACGCCGTGGTTGTAGTCGCCTCCGGCGGCTCCCATCGCCTCCAGCTCCTCGGGCGAGATGTCGCCCCCGAGGTAGAGCACGTCGTTCTTCGGCGCCAGCCGGATCAGCTCCTCCATGGCGTGACGCGAGAAGGTGATGTAGGTCACGCGCTTGGCGAGCCTGTTGTCGTTCACCATCTTCACCGCGGCCTCGGCGGCGGCCGTCTCGGCCTTGGGCGTGGCGTGCGGCTTGAGCTCCAGCACGAGGTGCACGCGGGTCTTCTTCGCCGCCTCGAGGTACTCGGCCAGCGTCGGCATCGTCTCGCCGTTGGCCAGACGGAGCGTCGTCAGCGTGGTCGAAGGGGTCGTCTGCACGTTGTGCCCGTCGTGCACGCCGTCGTGGTTGAGCACCAGCACTCCGTCCGCAGCGCGCCATACGTCGAACTCGACGCCCCAGACGCCCAGCTCGTCGGCCTTGAGCAGCGACGCCACGGAGTTCTGGTCCGAACCCTCGGTCCGCCAGTAGCCGCGGTGGGCCACCACCTGCGTCCTGCACTTGAACGGAAGCCCGTGCTTCATGTAGCGACGCATCCGGATCAGACGGGCCAGACGGTCCATCACGGCCTTGTCCTTCGGATTTTTCGACTCGTCGAGCGTCAGCACGCCGCGGTTACCGCAATAGTAGGCGATGGCCGACGAGTTGAACACGTCGTTCTTCTCGAAACGGTCGATGTAGGCCACCATGCGGTCGTACGACGTATTGGGACGGTCGGCCGAGGCCTTCTCGTCGAACTCGAACTCCATGGCCATGCCGTGCTTGCGGGCGAAGGCGCAGGCGTCGTCGAGACGGCTGTCGGGAATCGAATGGTTGAAGAAATGGTTGGGCTGCTGGTAGGCGACGTCGAAGCCCAGCGCCTTCCAGTCCTCGGCGCCCTTCGACTGCCAGTAGGGAATCCAGTAGAAGAGCTTGCCCAGCGAGTGAATATACTCGCTGATGGGGACGGTCAGTTGGCCGCAGTAGTTGTTCGTCTCGGCCACCCAGTAGAAGCCCGAGAGCTCCAGATTCCTGTACTTGGCCGCCTTGAACCGCTTCACCAGCTCGTCGATATACCACTTCGTCACGGCCAACTGGTCCTCCTCCTTCGAGAAGTCCATCGCCCGGCCGTTCAGCTCGCCCCAGTCCTTCTGGTCGCGGATGGCCTCGGGAAGTCCCAGCACGATCTGGTGCTTGAAGCCGGGTTTGCCCAGCTCGGCGATCTCCTCCGTGATGCACTGATCGAGCGCCGAGAGCGACTTGCCCTCCTCGAAGATGCGGTCGAGGAGCCATGCCCACTCGCCCTTGCGGGCGTTCAGCTTCTCATAGCCGACGGTGTAGTGGCGGCCCGAACCGTTTTTGAATTCGAGGAACAGGAATCCGTCGAAGAGCCAGTCCTTCGTGCCGTCGGCGAACCGGTGCACGACATAGGGACGGAACTCGTCCGCCGTCCAGTCCAGGCGGTGCGAGCCGCCCTGATAGATAAGCGCCATGTCCTGCACGTCGTCCGCCTTCTGATAGGGCTGTGCCGTGGCGCCGCCGCCGACCGCGACGCAGGCGGCCAGCAGCGAGGAAAATCCGAGAGTCTTCAAGGTTTTCATCTTTGAACGAATAGATTAACAATTATTTGCGTAACGGGTTGTCCAGAACGAAACGGCAGAATTCGTGGTAGAGCTTGCGGTCTTCGGCGGCAGCCGACACCGACAGCTCGTAGAGCGTGTTCTGCCCGTGGTAGTAGGCCAGCGGCTTGCGGCCGTAGATGCCGTGCTCTTTGGCGCCGTCCATGTATTCGCGCAGCCGGCGGCGGTAAACCTCGCTGCCGGCGGTCTTCTCCAGCAGCGCGTCGTCGAACTCGAACTCCATGGCCAGGTCGTTGGCCTTGATATCCGAGAAGAAGCGCGAAAGGGGTTTCTCGCCCTTGTCGTCCCAGAAGTAGTTGGGCTGCATGTAGGCGTAGTCGATGCCGAATCGCTTCCAGTTCCGGTAGCCGGCCGCCCGGTTGTAGGGAATCCAGCAGAGCGACTCGTTGAGCGCATGAAGGTACTCCGCCACCTCGGGAATCACCTCCTCCCAGCGTTTGAGCTCCGGATTCCAGCCGTCGCCCGGCGTGGCGAGGTCCTCGGAGACGATGTAGAATCCGGCCAGCTCGACATACCGGTAGTCGGCCTCGTCGAACAGCCGCCGCACGGAGTCGATATACCATTTGTAGGCCGCGATGCGGTCCGAAGCCTTCGCGAAGTCCAGCCGCCGGCCGTTCAGCTCGCCCCAATAGGTCGTCGAAGTGTTCGTGTCGGCATACTCCTCGTAGATGATCGGATCGGGCATCACCATCACGACCTTGCGTTTCCCGGCCGGCGCGCCCAGCCGGGCCGCGGCCTCCCCGACGGCCTCTTCGAGGGCATTGACGCCGTTATCCGGCCCGAACCAGTAGTCGATCAGCTCCTGCCACTGCTCCCGGCCGCCGGAAGTCCGCTTCTGCCCCAGGTTGATCGAGTAGGGAACCATGACGAACTCGATGCAGAGGAAGCTGTCGAAAAGCCAATGCTCTCCGCCCGCCTCGTCGGTATAGGTCACGAAAGGAGCGAAACGCTCCTTGTTCCAGCCGAACGGCGTGCGGTGGGTGCTGCCGCCGTAGCAGAGCACCAGATCCGTGTAGGAGGGGATGCCGTCGCGGGCGCTCTCCCACTCGTAGGGACGCGGTCCGGCATACTCGGTCACGAACTGCACGACCTGCATCCCGCTGTATCCGCCCGCATCGTCGCACGCCACGGCGAAGACCGTATAGGTGGTCATCGGCGTAAGGCCGCCGATCGTCACCCGCTCCTCCGCGTATTTCGTCCCCTGCGCGGCGACCTCCGCGCCTGTCAGGGCCTTCTTGTCCTCGGTGGCCATGCACACCATGCGCACATGGGTCGCATTGAGCCATTTGATTCCGAGCGTCACCGACTCTCCGTCGGACGACTCGATCACCAGGCTCATCGCGGGCTTTTTCCCTCCGCCGGACGAGCCGTCATCATCCCCGTTGCTGCAACATACGAAAGAAAGCGCGCACAGCAGCGGCATCACAATCCAGGAACGTATCATCTTGTCTTTTTATCGTTTTTATCGTTTATGACCTCGGCTATCTCTATTTCGACCGCAGCGGATTCCCGACCACGAAACGGCAGAACTCGTGGAACAGTTCCCGGTCCACCGGATCGTCCGACACCCAGAGGTCGTAGAGCGCATTGCTGCCCTGATAGTAGGCGATCGGACGGCTGCCGTAGATGCCGTACTGCTTCGCGCCCCGCATGTAGTCGCGCAGGCGCGCCCGGTAGGCGTCGCTGTTCTCGCGGGCATTGAGGATCGACGCCTCGAATTCGAACTCGATGCTCGTCCCCGCGCGGTTGATCCACCGGCATACGTCGTCCATGTCGTTCTCCGGTTTCCAGTAATGGTTGGGTTGCAGGTAAACCTGGTCGAAGCCGAAGTCGCGCCAGTCGTCGTACCCGCGGGCGTCGTAGTAGGGAATCCAAATGAACGAGTAGTTCAGCCCATGCAGGTAGTCGGCGATCTGCGGCAGCAGCACGTCCGAACGGGTCAGATGGTAGCTGTACTCGGTATCCTCGGGCTGGGCGGCGGTTTCGCGCAGCCAGTAGAATCCCGCCAGCTCGACGTTTTCGTACTTCCCGCGGGCGAACGCCTCGCGGACCGTGTCGATATACCACCGGCAGGCGGCCATGCGGTCTTCGGTGCGGATGAAGTCGAGACGGCGGCCGTCGATCTCGCCCCAGTAGGTCGTCGAGGTCATCGGGTCGATCCAATGATGGTAGATGATCGGATCGGGAATGACGATGAAGACGCGGTGTTTGACGGGCGCCTCGCCCAGCCGCTCCTCGGCCGCTCCGACGGCCTTGTCCAGCGCATCGACGCAGTTGCCCCGGGCGAAATAGTAGTCGATCAGCTCCTGCCACTGCTCCTTTCCGGCGGCGAGGCCCTGATCGCGCAGCACGCCCGTCATGTAGGTGTAGTTGCGTTTGTCGGGACGGTCCATGTCCTGCGATTCGAGGAAGATGAACCCGTCGAAAAGCCACTGTTCGCGGCCCTGCTCATCGACATAGGTGACATAGGGTTCGAACCGCCTCTCGTCCCACAGATAGGGGTTGCGGTGGTGGCTGTTGCCGTAGCACAGCACGGCGTCGGAGGCCGTCGGCCGTCCGGCGCGCCGCTCCCACGGATAGGTCCCGGCGCGCGGCCCGGCCTCAGCCGGAAGCGCGGGACACGCCGCAGCCAGAAGGAGCGCTGCGAGGATGGATTTGCGAATCATGTTCATTGTCAATCGTTTGCCTTGTTTGCCTGAATCTGCGGGAATTCGCCGGTCACTTGGCCCGCTCCCCGCGCAGCGGATTTCCGACGATGAAACGGCAGAGCTCGTGGAACAGCTCCCGGTCCTCCGCGTCGGGCGAGGCCCAGAGATCATAGAACCCGTTGGTTCCGTGGTAGTAGGCGATCGGGCGGCTGCCATAGACGCCCGTCTCCTTCGCATGGCGCATGTAGGCGCGGAAACGCTCGCGGAAGGCTTCGCTGCCCTTGCGTCCGGCGAGCAGCGTCGGCTCGAACTCCAGCTCCAGCCCCACGCCCAACTCCCCGATCCGGCGGAACACGTCGTCCATGTCGTTCTGCGGCTTCCAGTAGTAGTTGGGTTGCAGATAGACCTGATCGAAGCCGAACGACCGCCAGGCGTCGTAGCCGCGCGAACCGTAGTAAGGAATCCAGTCGAGCGAGCAGTTCAGCCCGTGCAGGTATTCGGCGATATGCGGAAGCATGATGTCCGAACGGGTCAGGTGGTAGCTGTACTCGGTGTCCTGCGGCCGCGTCACGATCTCGCGGATCCAGTAGAATCCCGCCAGCTCGACGTGCTCGTATCCGCCCGCCGCGAACCGCTCCCGCACGGAGTCGATATACCACTTGCAGGCCGCGATGCGGTCCTCGTTCCGGCTGAAATCGAGCTTCCGCCCGTCCAGCTCGCCCCAATAGACGGTCGTCGCCGTCGTGTCGGCGTACATCCGGTGGATCACAGGGTCGGGCAGCATCACGACGACGCGCCGCCTGGTCGGAGCCCTGCCGATACGCCGCTCGGCTTCGGCCACGCTTTTGTCGAGCGCGTCGATGCAGTTGCCCTCGGCGAAGAAGTAGTCGATCAGCTCCTGCCACTGCTCCTTCCCGGCAGCCGGAGCGTTCCGGTTGCCCGTCTCGAAGGCGTAGGTCCGGCCGTCGGGGCGGGAGGCATCCACGAACTCCAGAAAGATAAACCCGTCGAAGAGCCACTGCTCGCGGCCTTCCTCGTCGGTATAGGTGACATAGGGAGCCAGCCGCTTCCCGTCCCAGAGGAACGGCGTGCGGTGGTGGCTGCCGCCGTAGCACAACACGGCATCGGTGGTTACAGGCCGTTCGCGGCGGCCCTTCTCCCAGGCGCAGCGTTTTTCCCCGGCCGGAGCGGCGGAGCGCTTCACGGTTGCGCATCCCACCGTTGCGGCCGCAACGACTGCAAGGGCCATCGTTTTGAAGAATCCATACATCGGTCTGTCGAAATTTTCGGTTTCACAATTAATCCCGCCGTGAAACTCGGAAACATTTCACGACGGGATCAATCAACTAACAATCAAGCGTCTAACGGCTTCATCAGAGTCCGACACCCCAAACATCCCCGAGTTTTCCTCGATTTTGGAGAGCCACCGGTTCGCACTTGACGATCACGAATTTCAGGTAACGGCCGGCAGCCATCTTCTGAACGGGATAGTCATAGACCTTCGTCACACCCACGGTTCCGGGAGGCGTGTAGATGCCGTCCCAGTCGCGCATGCCGCTGGCCACGAGCGTCCATTCGGTCTTGTCGCCGTTGTACTCCTCGGCCAGGTAGATTTCATAGTCCAGATAAGCGCCCTGACTGTCGGTCGTGTCCTCGATCTTGAAGTAGGAGACCAGATGCGCCGCACCCATGTCCGCTACAATGGTGATGGGATAGGTATTCGGAGTCACCCACCAAGGAATCCACGAGTCGCCGCCGGTCGAAGCGCCGTTAAACAGGTTGCTGGTCACATAGCCATTGATCCATGCGGCATTGGGATCGCGGCCCGGGTCGTTCGCATAGCAGATCTCCTCGCCTTCGAGAATCGCCCACGGCTCGGCATCCGTACCCCGGAATTCCTTGTTCACTACCGGAATATAAACCACGTCGCCACCTTTGGTGATGACGGTTCCGTCCGAGACGGCCGAAATGCGCACGGGAATCAGCACGCCCGCATCCAGTTTATCGACGTTCTCGAGCAGCTTGTCGGGATTGAGCTGGCAGCCGAACGCGGCCGAAGATTCGCCGGCAGCGATCACCGACGATGCGGCAACGGTCGAAGCGAAGCCTGCGGGAGCAGCCAGATAGGAGGTTCCGTTGGCCTTGTTGTAGGCATCGACGAGGCTGGCGTCCGTATCCACGGCATATTTCACCTCCACGTCCATCGTCGGAACGGTCGTGCTCAGCTTGACATTGCCGTTATAGATGAACGTCCCGTTCTTCACGGTCGTGGCCTCGTCGGTCGAAAGCTCCATCGAGACCTTTGCGATCTCCAGGTGCAGCAGCATCAGGCCGCGGTCTTCGGACACGGGCACGTCGTTCGACGACGAGGTGAGCTGGATCGGAATCACGTAATCCGTATAGGCGTCGAGCGCCGTCACGTCGGACATCTTCCACGTAAGGCCGGCGAACTTGCGGACCTCCTTCTCCGAGAAGCGGAGCTCGGTCGTGGTGAACTGATAGCAGTTCGACGGCAGCAACTCGTAATTCGTGCCGTTCGCCTCGTTGAAGGCGTCGAGCGCGCTCTCGGAAGCCTCGATGCGGACCGTGGTCCCCGAAAGGCCCTTGCCGTTCTTTACGACGGGAAATTCGTATTTCTCATTGTAGACCGGCGTGGAAACATATCCCTTGTTCTCCGCCCACGTTCCGTCGGAATCGACGAACGAAACGCTGTCGTCCACCATGAAGTTGTTGCGTTCGTCCGTGCAGGCGCCCATAGCGGCCGGTACGACCAGGGCGGCGAGCAACAATTTCCAAATATTGATTTTCATAATCGTTCAGGCGTTTTTATTAATGTCCTAAATTCTGGGTCATATTGACCATCTCGGCCAGCGTACCCGAGTAGATCGGGCAGAGGTAGTCCTTGTCGCGGAAGACGTTGTCCTCGATGGCGATTTCGCCCGTCACGCGCTGGTAGGACTCCTCGTAGGTCGTGGCCGAGCAGTGCAGCGAGTACCACGGACCGGGATACTCCTCCTTGGCCTCCATCCAGCGGCAGGCGTCGTAGTGACGGTGCGCCTCGAAGGCGAACTCCACGCCGCGCTCCTTGTGAATGCACCAGCGGAGCAGCTCCTTGTCGTTCTCGATACCGGGATAAGCCTCCTCGATATTGTTCAGACCGGCGCGGTTGCGCACCTTGTTCAGGTACTCGATCGCCGACGCGGCGTCGCGCTCGGGCTTCTCGTTGCAGGCCTCGGCGTAGTTCAGGTAGATCTCCGCCATGCGGAATGCCGGATAAACCCACTTGAGAGAGGTCACCGGAGTATATTCCGTACTCGTGTCGAACCACAGACCGGCCGGATAGGCGCGGCGGAAGGCATAGCCCACGCGGATACAGTTCGACGAAGCGCTCCACGGCGAAGTGGCCGACGTGCTGTTGAAGCAGGTGAAGAGCTTGTTCTTGCCCTGGTGCGGCCAGTAGAAACCGTTGGGAACCATCGTGGCGTAGAAACGCGGGTCGCGGTCGATGCAGGTGTTGTGGGCCTTGATCGCAGGACGCCACTCGGGATAGAGCGGATCGACATACTGCTTGTAGCCCTCGGTGAATCCGTCCGTCTTGTAACCCGACAGCGGATCGACGATCGGCTTCGACATGTCGTTCCGGCCCTCGTAACCCTTCACCGGATAACGGCCCGTACTCCACATCGGGTAGGAATCGGCCAGCTTGAGCGAGGGGGCCGTACCGCCGAAACCGGCGTAGAAGCCGAAGTTGGGCGGAAGCGCGGGAATCATCGTACCGCCGACACCGCCCATATAGTCGTAGCCGGTCGTAGCATTCGAATACTTGTTGGAAGTGCGCCACCACCATCCCCAGATGGTCTCGCTGCTCCAGGTCCCGTCGTTCTGCCATACGAGTTCATAGGACTTCATGGCGTTCAGGAACTTCGCGTCTTCGTCGGTGATGGTCGTACCGTTGGCCACGATGGACTTGTCCTCGATAAGCGAATACTTGTTCATCTGAATCACGTCCCATGCGGCATCGGCGGCCTTCTGCCACTTCTCGGGATCCTCCTGCTGCGGGAAGAGGTAATCGCCGTTCATGTTCTTCATCTGGCCCTTGTAGATATCGGCGCCGTTGTAGAGCGGCGAGGCGGCGTAGAGCAGCACGCGCGAACGCAGCGCCAGCGCGGCGCCCTTCGTGGCGCGGCCCGTCCACGTCGAGGGGTCGATGGTGGGAATCTCCGTAAGATCCGTCGGAAGGATCTGGGCGACGTCCCACAGCTCCGACTCGATGAACTCGATATTCTGATCGACGGTGTGGCGGTCGATCGTCTTCGGGTCGATCTGCTCGTCGGGCGTCTGGTCAAACCAGAGGAAGACCGGGCCGTACTGACGGAAGAGGCAGAAGTAGTAGTAGGCGCGCAGGAAGCGGGCCTCGGCCTTCATCATCTCGATCTCTTTCGGGTCGTCCTGCTTGTCCTTGTCGATATTGTTCAAGAAGATCGTACACTGGTTGATCGCGATATAGAACCGATCCCAGAAACCGAAATTAGCTAATCCATTCGGAGTCGAACTCGAATAATTACCCGTCCTGTAAAGGTTGTAATACACCCACTGGTAGTTCGAGTACGTCGCCTCGTCCGAGCGGGCCACTGCCCAAGCACCAGCACTGCCAACAATTTCCTCCTCAAGCGGAATGTAGGAGTAGATATGACGCAGGTAGCTATGTACCGTATTGGACTGGCTGAAGACGTCGTCGAGGTTCGCCTGGTCGTCCAGCTCCACTTCGAAATACGAATCGCAGGAAGTCAGCGAAAAGGCGCACATCAACACCGACGCTGCCAATATTTTCAGGTATTTCATGGTCTTGTCTGATTTTTAGAAGTTAAGGTTTACACCGAGCGTCACGGTCCGCACCGTCGGATACTGGTTGCCGTAGTCGGCCTCCAGCTCGGGATCCCACAGGTCGAAATCGCTGAACGTAAGCAGGTTCACGCCCTGGAGATAGAAGCGGACGGTCGAAAGGCCGGCCTTCTTGGTCCATGCTTTGGGAAGCGTATAGCCGATCTCGGCGTTCTTCAGACGCAGGAAGCTCATGTCACGCTGCCAGTAGGTCGATTTCTGGAGGTTGTTCTCCATGCGGGTCGTGGACATGCGCGGATACTTCGCGTTCGGGTCGGGGTTGGCAAGCGACCAGCGGTTTTTGGCCACGTCGGCGAAGATCTGTCCCTGGCGAATGTAGTTCGAGGCGCCTCCGTAGAGGTTGTAGCCGCCGATGATGCGGGTCACGTGGCCCACGCCCGAGAAGAACACCGAAACGTCGAGGCCCTTCCAGCCGAGGCTCACGCCGAAGCCGTAGTTGATCTCAGGAACCGTCGTATAGCCGATGGCCACCTGGTCGAACGTATTGACCACGCCGTCGCCGTTGATGTCGCGGTACTTGATGTCGCCCACGCGGACGGTTCCGAAATCCTGCTTGGGCGAATTGGCGATGTCCTCCTCCGATTCGAACAGCCCCTCGGCGATCAGACCGAACTGTTGGTTGTTGGCGAAGCCGGCCTTGTTCTGATACTTCCAGATCTGGTCCGGTTTGTCGTCGTAGAGCTTCTTCGTCCGGTTGTAGGTGAAGTTACCGCGGGCCGAGATCCAAAGATCCTTGTTGATATTCTTGTCGAACTCGAGCGACATGTCGAAGCCCTGGTTGCGCATCCGTCCGAGGTTCACGTACTGCTGCACGCGCGTACCGACCACCGAAGGCTGCGACTCGCGCTGGATGAAGATGCCCTCGCGCTTCTCGTAGAAGTAGTCGGCCTGGATGCGGAGCATGTCGTAGAGTCCCAGCTCGATGCCGACGTCGGCCTTCGTAGCCTCCTCCCACGTCACATCCGGGTTGCCGTAGTCCTTCGTCGTGATACCGTTCAACGGAGGCGTATGCGACGCCGGGGCGTTGGTTCCGAAGTTGAAGCCGTAAGCACCGGTCTCCAGCGTCGTGTTGTAGGCGAAACGACGGCCGCCGCCGATCTGGTCGTTACCGATCGTACCGTACGAAGCGCGGATTTTCAGAATGTTGATCTTGTCGCGCAGCGGCTCCCAAAACGACTCGTTGCTGATCATGTAACCGATGGCATACGAGGGGAAGAAACCGAAGCGCTTGCCCGGGGCGAAGTTCTCCGAACCGTTGTAACCGAAGTTGAACTCGGCGAAGTACTTGTCGCGGAAGGCGTAGGTCACGCGGCCGGCGATACCGATATTCCGGTAGGGCCACGCCTCCAGATAGGAGGTCGGACGCAGCATGCTCTTGCTGCGCATGTTGAACAGGAACAGGGCGCCCACGCGGTGATCGTCGGCGAATACGCGGTCGTAGGTGGCCGACGCCTCGAAGTTGATCGTCGTCCAGCCCTTGGGATAGACGTAATCGAGGCTCATGTAACCCGTTCCGGTCACGATCTGGTCGAACATCAGATTACCCTGATCGTCGCGGCCCGTCGCATGGTACTGGTTGGGGTTGTACTTGCGGGTGATGCTGTTGTTGCTGTCGATATCCCACGAGAACTTGGCGTTCACCTTCAGGCCCTCGGTGATGATGTCCGAGAAGTCCTGCGTCAGCGAGATGAGCGACTGGGCCATCGTCCGGTTGTCCTTCGTGTAGCCCTGGTAGTTGAGCATGTTATAGACGTTCACCGCGCCGCCGCCCTCGGGAGGAACCGCCAGCGTGCCGTCCGAATAGATCGTCGGGTTCGAAATCGGCGTCGTGCGCATCGCATAGGCGTAGAAATCGTTGTTCACGTCGGAATTCACGCCGCCGGGTTTGTTCTTGCTGGTGTACTGCGTCGAAAGCGAAAGGCCCAGCTCGGTCGATTTGGTGATGTTGATGTCGATGTTCGAACGGAAGCTGAAGCGGTTGAAGTTCATCTGGGCGTTGTAATTGTTGTTGTCGGCCATGTTGAACATACCGCCCTCCGTATAGTAGGAACCGCCCACGTAGTAGCGGACGTTCTTGTTGCCGCCCGACGCGCTGACATTCACGCGGCCGGTCATCGCCAGGTTCTTGTAGATGGCGTCCATCCAGTCCACGTTCGGATAGAGGTCGGGATCGGCGCCGCTCAGGTACATTTGCTTCTGATAGTCGTCGATCGGCTTGATCGAACCCTCCTCGTAGGTGGAGATTTCGTTGTAGTAGTCGATCCATTGCTCGGCATTGGCCATCTCGGGGACCTTCACCGGCTGCGTGAGGCCGAACTCGGCCTTGACGCTGACCTTGGCGGCCCCTTCCGAACCGCGCTTGGTGGTGATGAGCACGATACCGTTCGCACCGCGCACACCGTAGAGCGCCGTGGCCGTAGCGTCCTTCAGAATCGAAAGCGACGCGATGTCGTCCACGTCCACGAGGTCCATTTCGCGCTCGATACCGTCCACGAGAATCAGCGGCTTGTTGTTCTCGCCGAAGGTGTTCACGCCGCGGATCCAGAAATCGGCGCTCTTGCCCGGCTCGCCCGAACGCTGCATCACGACGACACCGGCCAGCTTACCGGCCAGGTTCGACGAGAGCTGTCCCGACTGCACCCGCAGTTCGTCGGTGTCGATCGTGTTGATGGCGCCGATGATACTCTCCTTGCGCTGCTTGCCGTAGGCCACGACCGTCACGGTCTCCAGCTCGGAAACCTGCGGCTTGAGCTGGACGGTGATATTGGTCTGGGCGCCCACCGTGATCTCCTGCGTCTCGTAACCCAGATAGGAGATCTGGAGCACGTCGGCCGCGGCGACCTCGAATTCGAACGAGCCGTCCACGTCGGTCGTAACGCCCCGCGTACTGCCCTTGACAACGATGGAAGCACCCGGAATTCCGGCTCCCGTCTCATCCAACACCTTGCCTGTCAAGGCAAATCTCCCCCCCCCCTTGCGGAGCGGGCGTCGGTGCGTCCATGCCGCTTTCCAGCGCGGAAAGGTCGGGATTCGCGCTCAATTCCGTGACGGACATCAGCCCCAACAACAGCACGAATGACCGGAACATCGTCTTACAAAGATACTTTTGTATAATCCTTGTCATATTTCCTCATTTATTACTTAATAAAAGTTTGTGCAGCCCGTGCGGCACGTCGTTCCGTACCGGCGGTTCCGTACAAGTTCGATTTTATCCCATAAGGATTTGCGGAATTTAGAATTTCAGAGAAGTGTCACATTTAGGTCCGATCCGTTTCATTCAATCATAGGCGCAGTTTTTTAGGTGGTTGATAATTATAGGTTTATACGATAGTAATATCCGCAGGAGGACCGAACGGCCGAAAGGGTCCATCCGGGAAAATACAGGTGTCATTCCAGGGTTCTTTCATTCGGTTTCGGTTAAAAGTATTTACTATTTCAAAAGCAAATATAGCAATAAAATTATTATACAAACCCGTTGGTTGAATTAAAAAGTTAGTAAAATGACAAATGAAAGGTTGTGCATATTTCTGGTTTTTAGTAACTTAATAGCATCCAAACTATTGAGTTCAAACCGTCGTATGCACAACTTCATCGAAAAAAATTCACAAAAATCAACGACATCTGCAAGAAATTTGCAGGAAATCGTGTAAATGAACATGGCAATGTATCTCGCCGTGGAGTTATTCCCACCTTTTCTGATTTGGAAGTTATAGCTCTTTCTCTTACAGCCGAAGCATTCGGTTATGACAGCGAGAACAACCTCTTTAAGAGATTGGCTGAATCTCCCGAACATATCCCTAACCTTATATCCAGAAGACAGTTCAACGTCCGTCGCAAACTCACGGCTTGTCTTGCAGAAGACATCCGCAGGGATATTGCCAAGAGCATAGACGGTGGGGAAAATGTCTTTGTGATAGACTCCAAGCCTGTCAAAGTATGCCAGCTGGCACGAGCCAAGCGTTGCGTTATGGGAAATGATAATCCGCAAAGCGCACCTTCCAAAGGCTTTTGCGCCTCCCAACAAATGTATTACTATGGGTATAAGCTCCACGCTATCTGTGGAATAAGTGGTGTTATTCACTCTTATGATATAACGGCTGCAAATGTTCATGATATACATTATCTGGATGATGCAAAGTGGGATTATCACGACTGTCTTATGCTTGGAGATAAGGGGTATTTAAGTGCTGAGGTGCAACAAGACCTTTTCGAAACGGCTCATATCAAGCTTGAAGTCCCGTATCGCTTGAACCAAAAGAATTGGAGAAATCCTTCGTGGGCTTACAGGCGTTTCAGGAAGCGAATCGAAACCGTTTTCTCTCAACTTAACGACCAATTCATGATGGTACGCAATTATGCAAAGCAGACAGGCGGACTGTTTACACGTACTGCCGCAAAAATCGCTGCTATGACCGTGCTGCAATACATCAACTTCTGTAACCATCGTAAAATTGGTCTTGTTAAAGATGCTTTATTTTAATTCAACCAACGGGTTATACAAAACATTTTTGATAATTATTTTTTGTTAAGATTCCCGCGAGGGGGGGGGATTTCGGTGCTCCGGGAAACTAAGCGATTGAGAATAAACGAAATAAAACCGGATCATTCCGAAAATGTTTTTCGGACGAATCGGGCCTTTTCTTTCGAAACAAAAGACCCGTTCTCTGCAAAACACGCTCCGACAGGGCTTTGAATCCCCGATTCCGCCGGAAAAACCGTTTCCGCCCTGTTTTTGCACTTCCGAAGCCGAAGCCGCCGGTCATTGAAAAGTTTTTACTGGTTTCGGTTTGTGCGGGTAAATAATTTTACTTAAATTTGTCCGACCGGTAAAAAAAGCGGCCGCAGGATCGCACGGACGAAGGACCGCCGTGCCCCGAACGTCCGGAAATACCGGAAACACCCGAAACAACTACACCCGTTATGATCCAGAAAATCCGTATGCTGTCGGCCGGGCTGCTCCTGCTCGCCGCGCAGACCTTCGCACAGGGCACGACCCGTGCGACCCGCTCCGGCGACAATTACACGCTTTCGAACGGCGCCGTGGAGGCCGTGTTCAGCGGACAGGGCCGGTTCGACATTGAGAAACTGACCCTCAACGGCAAATCGGTGCTCGGCGCGGGCGCCAACCTCGCCCCGTGGATACTATATTATAAAGGGCCGCAGGGCGAGAATCCCTGCCTGATGCCCGAACACGCCGCCTACGACGGAGCGGCAATCCGCGACGACGACGAAGGCAAGACGCTGGTGTTCACCTGGCAGCTCACGCTGGACTACTCCGCCGAACGCTACCCCGTGCGCATGTACGTCTCGCTGCCCGACGACAGCGAACTGCTGCGCTGGAACATCGAGGCCGACCTGCCCGAAGGGTGGATGGTGACCGACCTCGAATTTCCCCGCATAACGATCGACCGCCCCGCCGGCGGCAAGGTGCTGACCACGGAGGGCTGGGGCGTAGAGAAACCGCTCGACATCGCCACCTTCGAGGCGCGCTACCCGTCGCACGCCTCGTCCATGCAGTTCATCGTCGTACACAACCCCGAAGGGGCCTTCTACTACGGCACGGAGGACCGCCGGGGCTGCGGCAAGACCTACTCGGCGCAGTGCACGCGCGACGAGGTGATCTTCAGCGACGCCATTCCCGCCTCGGCCGGATGGATCGACGAGGGCACGTTCCGCCTGCCGTGGGAGTCGGTCGCAGGCTTCGCGCCGAAGGGCTGGGAGGACGCCGTGGTGCGCTGGTACCGCCCCTTCACCTACACGACCGAGTGGGGCGGCAAGACGCTCGCCTCGCGCGACATCCCGCAGTGGTGCTACGACGCCGACGCCTGGATCCGCGCCCGCCACGTGGCCGACGACACGCTGGACGCCGTCCGCCGCGCCGCCGCACTCTTCGGCAAGGGGCTGGGCATCCACTGGTACTACTGGCACAACCACCCCTACGACACCCACTACCCCGACTACTTCCCGGCGCAGCCGCGCTTCGCCGAGATGATCCGCACGGCCCAAAGCCTCGGGGCGCATGTCACGCCCTACATCAACGGCCGGCTCTGGGATCCCGCGGCCGACAGCTACAAACCCGACCGCGGCTGCGACGCCTCGTGCCGCAAGCCCGACGGGACGCTCTACACGGAGATTTATCCCACCTCGAAGGTGCTCAACACGGTGACATGCCCCTCGACGGATATCTGGCACGGCAAGATCATCGGACTGGTGGACCGTCTCCAGCGGGAACTGGACGTGGACGGCATCTACATCGACCAGATCGCGGCGGCGGCCCCCGAACCGTGCTGGAACGAGAACCACCCCCACCCGGTCGGCGGCGGCGACTTCTGGTACGACGGCTACCGGCGTCTGATCGGCAAGATCCGCGACGGACACCTGCAGGAGGGCCGTATTCTGACCAGCGAGGAGAACTCGGAGTGCTACATCGACCTGTTCGACATGCTGCTGGTGGTGAACACGCCCCACAATGCCGAAAACTGCACGATCCGCCCCGTTTTCCCGATGGTCTATTCCGACCGCGTCATCACCAGCGGCTTCACCTACACCCCGCTCTCCACCGACCTGATGACCAACGGCGACTTCCGCTACGAAATGACCAAAGCCCTTCTCTGGGGGTCGCAGCCGGGCTGGGTGGACCCCCGCTACCTCATGTCGAAGGAGGCCGAACGGGAGGCGCGCTTCCTGAAAACGCTCATGGATTTCCGCCGCGGGCTGCACGACGTCCTCTACGGCGGACGGTTCCTCCGCGAACTCACCCCGGCGGGCGACAACCCGACGATGCACGCCCCGGGCTTCGGCGACGACGCGGCCGTGCTGGCCTCCGAATGGCAGACGCCCGACGGACGGCGGGTCTATCTCGTGATCAACCGCGACGACAAGGCGCACAAGGTGTCGCTGCCCGGCGCAGGCACGTTCAGGATCAACGGACTGTCGGGCAAACGCATCGACCTCTGACCCGGGCCGGAAAAGCCGCATCCCGGAAACACGCTTCGCCCCTGCCGCAACGATCCGCGGCGGGGGCGGATGTTTTCCGCTCCGGCCATCCCGCGGTCCGGGCCGACAGCAACGGCCGCCCGACGCTCCGCCTGAAACGGGAAGCGTCCCCGGACCGGAAATGCCGCGACGAAGAACGCCGCGGCAAGAAATACGCCGCCGGAGACGGAGCGCCAGGGAACGACAGCCGCGGCCACGGGAAATCCGGGCCGCCTCACCACCAGACCTGCCGGCCGTCCTCGTAGGTGAAAATCCGTTCGTCCTTGCCTTTGGAGTGGTTCTTCAACAGCAGCAAGGCATTCCCGGGAACCTCCTCGTACCGCAGTTCGTGGGTCCTGTCCCCGATCCGCTGGCCGAGCGAGACGAACTCCCCGTCGCGGCAGCAGAACAGCTCGTAAAGCTCGCCCGCCTGGATGAAATTGTCGTCGTTGCGCGGCAGGAACATGACGCTGCCCAACGTCTGAGGCGTATCGAAAGCCATTCCGCCCCAGCACCGGGACTCCCGGGGTGCATTGAAATAGGTCAGCGGGTCGCCGTCGAAGAGCTTGTACTTGTCGTTGCCCAGATTCCAGTAGCTTCCCTCCGTGCCGATGATCCGTCCGACGAGTTTCCGGCCCGAGGGATCGTAAAAACCGATCTCCGACATGCTGACGAACGCCCCGGGAGGCGACAGGTAGCGGATATACCGGAACCGGATGCTGTCGCCCAGCTCGGCGTAATAGGGGTGTATCTCCGTCACTTCGGGCGTGACATAGACCGTCCGGGCGTCGCTGAAGTCCGGCCGGTCGGCGACCTGGAATTTTCCGTTCTTCACCCGGTTGAGGATGAACGGTTCGTTGTAGAAAACCGGGTACTTCCGCTTCAGCGTGACGGCCCGCAGTCCGCCGTCCGGCCGGCGGACCGTCACCACGCCCTCCTTCGAGACCGTCAGCGGATCGGCCGCCGGACGAAGCTGTCCGTCGTGGTAATAAACCGCCAGATAGGCGCATCCCTTCTCGACACGGCGGAACGTCGCCCGCCCGCGCCGGATCCGGCTCCACGCCACCGGAACCCACCGGTGGTTGTCGAACACGGCCAGGTAGGCGAACCGCTTCTTCTCCGCGGCGGGAATCGTCAGGTCCACCGTCAGGTCGATACCGTCGAAGTAGAGTTCCGACACGTCTTCGAAGAACGGCGCGAGGAATGCGGAGGGAATCCCCTCCTCCAGCGCCCCGCGCCGGTTGGGAAGGCTCCCGGGCTGAAAACGGAACGTCCTGCGGTAGGCTTTGCCCATCCGTTCGTGCGCCCGGGTCTCGAAATGATCGCCGAAACCCGGGTCGCTCATGCCGAAGCAACAGAGCGCCGTGTCGATCCGCAGCGCGTTCCAGCTATGGGTCTGACTTCTGTTGGCCCACTGGATGATGTAGTCGTAATCGACGGGCAATCCCACGCTCCGCAGCGCATAGGTGGCAATGCAGGTGATCTCGGGACAGGCTCCGCCCGCCGCTCGCAGGTAATCCGACGGACGCAGCTCGAGTTTCATCGTCGTCTCGTCGATCACCTCGTAGTCCATCCCCCGGAGGGTGTCCTTCAACGCCTTCGCGGCGGCGTACCGGTCCGCGCCGGCCTCCTCCAGCGAACGGATCGTCCCGGCGAGGAACTCGCGGTAGGCCGGCATCCAGTCCTCCGCCTGCTCGTTCCCGATCCGGTAGGGCAGCACCTTCTCGCAGAACTCGTCGAAGGAGAGGTCCCGGCACCACGGGTATCCGAACACTTCGAAGGCGTGGTCGATGTGCCGGATCAGAAAACCGCGGTCGAGCGTCGCTGCATCGAACTCGGGCCGGATGCCGCCCGCCCCATCGAAAGCCCGGGCCGCCCGCCGCCGCAACTCCTGCCTCGCAACCGTCCTGTCGCAGAACAGCGAGTCGTAATAGGCACGGAAACGTTCCATCCCCGGACCTCCGTAACCGTAATGCAGCGGCATGTTCTCGATCAGGAAGCGGGCCGCGCGGTATTTGAGCGAGTCGGCCTCGTCCGCAGCGTAATGCCGCAGCACCGCCTCCAGCTCCGGACGGTTGTCTCCGGCCAGACGCAATGCCGTCTCCAGCGCGGAGTCGCGGCAGGAGACCAGAAGTAGCCCCGGAAGCAGGGTCATGAAGATCGAACGGATCGTGTTTCGCATAAGACAGATGAATTCGGCATTACGGTACGACAAGCGACGGATGCGTGCGAAGGCCGAAAGGCGGCGACGCCCGATCCGTCCGAGAGTAAAATTATTTATTTTAAGCCCAATATACGAATTTTTTACGGACATTTCGTCCCCGAAGCCGATTTTTTCATCGACGGACCGGAATAAGGATCAAAAAAAGCGAATATACGCACCCCGAAGGTTCCGGATTTTACGGCAGGCGCTCCCGAATGCCGTTTCCGATGGAAATCCGGAGGCAAAACCCGGGACGATACAGCCTGTTTCCGATGATTTTCGCGGACATTTCGTTATACGGAGGATTCCGGAATCCGGAATATTTCGTTTTTTAATAAAAAATACGAATATTTTTTATACAAAGCGGTCCGACCATTTGCGCATTTCCATTTTTTTACTTAATTTTGATAAAAAGATTTTCTTCCGAAACGATTCCGGTATGCACGATCCGAAACACGAACCGCCCCTCCCCGCCGACTTTCGGCGCCGGTTCCGCCCGGGTTCCGGAGCGAAAGCGGAACGGGACGGAAGCGGGCACGCAGCGCATCTTCCCGAAATCGTTCCGGATCCGCCGGAATCCGTATCCACAATACGCGCCTCCCGATCCGCGTCTCCGGCCTCCGCCCCGACCCAGAACCAACCCAACGCCTAACCTTCGATCGCTATGATACCGGGAATCCTACGGAAAACTTCGGCCCTGCTGGCGGGATTCGCGCTGCTCGCCGCCCCGGCGCTGTCGCAGAACACGACGCCCGCACCTGCGGAAACCCGCCGGCTGCACGTGGAGCTGACGCTCGAGGAGGCCATCCGCGCCGCCCAGGAGCAGTCCATCGCCGCCATGGTGGCCAAATACACCTTCCTCTCGTCCTACTGGTCCTTCCGCTCGTTCAGGGCCAGCCGCCTGCCGTCGCTCAACCTGTCGGGCGAGGTGCTGAGCTTCGACCGTTCGCTGCGCCTGCTGCAGGACTACGACACGGGCGAAATGCGCTATCTGGAGAACTACAACCTGCAAAACACGATCGGCCTCTCGATCCGCCAGAATATCGCCCTCACGGGCGGTACGCTGCAACTCTACTCGTCGCTCAACCGGCTGGACCAGTTCGCCCCCAAGGATTCGAAATCCTACTACTCGCAGCCCATTACGCTCTCCTACACCCAGCCGCTCTTCGCCTACAACCAGTTCAAGTGGGACAAGAAGATCGCACCCAAGGAGTACGAGCTGGCCAAACGCACCTACATCGAGGCGATGGAGGACGTGACGACGCAGGCCGTGAGCTACTACTTCGCCCTGCTGCTGAGCAAGACCCGGCATGAAATCGCCGTCAAGAACTACGACAACACCAAGGCACTCTACGCCATCGCCGAGAAGCGGCTCAAGCTGGGCAGCATCACGCACGACGAGCTGCTGCAACTCCAGCTGCGAATGCTCAACGACAGTCTCTCGATCAACGACACTTCGCTCGAAGTCCGCGAGCAGCAGATGCGCTTCAACTCCTATCTGCGCTACAACGAGAACGTGGAGGTCGCCCCGGTGCTCGACGACCGCATTCCGGCCATCGACATCGACTACGCCATGGTGCTCGACAAGGCGCTGGAGAACTCGTCGTTCGACATCGGCAACCAGATCCAGATGCTCAACGCCGAGTCAGACATCGCGCGGGCCAGGGCCGAGCGGGGCGCTTCGGCCACGCTCAACGCCCGCTTCGGCCTCTCGCAGACCGGCGAGGAGTTCCGCACGGCCTACTCGAACCTGCTCGACCAGGAGGTCGTCGGACTCCAGTTCTCCATCCCGATCTTCGACTGGGGCATGGGCAAGGGCCGCGTCCGCATGGCCAGGGCGAAAGCCGAGATCGTCCGCAACCGGATCGAACAGGAGGAGATCGACTACCGCCACGAGATCTACACGCTCATCGAGCAGTTCCTCAACCAGCGCAACCAGTGCGCCGTGGCCGGCCGGGCCCTCGAGGTCGCCGAACGCCGCTACTCCATCGCGCTGGAGAACTTCCGGCGGGGAACCGTCTCGGTGACGGACATGAACACGGCCCAGACCGAGAAGGACCAGGCCAACCAGACCTACGTCTCGGCGCTGGCCGACTTCTGGAACTACTACTACTCGCTGCGCCGCAAGACGCTCTACGACTTCATCTCCCGGACCGACATCAACGCGGAGTTCGACAAACTCATCAACGAATAACCCTATGGACCGATACCTCCTTCCAGCACTCCTCTGCGCCGCCCTGCTGCCGGGCTGCGGCGGACCGAAAAGCGAAAAGACGGACGACGGCGACGACCGCATCCGCCACCGGATCGAATACAACGCCGTCGAGGTGGACACGCTGCGGCTGCGGAGTTTCACGCGCGAGCTGATAAGCAACGGACGGCTGCTGGCCGCACGCCGCAGCACGCTGTCGTTCCCCGTGGCGGGGACCATCGCCGAAATCCGGGCGAAGAACGGTTCGGGCGTCCGGGCCGGCGAACCGATCGCCCGGCTCGACACGGGCGAATACGCTCTTCAACTGCGCAAGGCGCAGCTTTCGCTGGAGAAGGCGCGAATGGAGTTCTACGACGTGCTGGTGGGCCAGGGCTACGCATTGGGCGACACGCTCTCGCCGCCGGCCGAGGTCGTCCGGCTGGCCCGCATCCGCTCGGGATACGCCGACGCCGAAGCCTCGGTCGCCGGCGCCCGGCGCAGCCTGGAGCAGTGCACGCTGCGCGCCCCCTTCTCCGGGAAGGTCGCCGACGTGGCCCAGCAGGTCTATGAAAAGTCGGCGGGCGAATTCTGCACGCTGCTCGACGACACCCGGCTCAACGTCCGCTTCACGGTGCTCGAATCGGAGGTCGGGCTGCTCCGTCCGGGGCAGGAGATCGCCGTCAGCCCCTTCGCCGACCTGCACAGGGAGGTCAGGGGCCGCATCGTCGCCGTCAATCCCTCGATCGACGCGCACGGGCAGGTGCAGATCGACGCCGAAGTGTCCAACGACGGCTCGCTCGTGGACGGCATGAACGTCCGCGTGGCCGTCCGGCAGCAGGTGGCCGACCGGCTGGTCGTGCCCAAGAGCGCCGTGGTCATCCGCGACAACGAGGAGGTGCTCTTCCGCTTCCGCGACGGCAAGGCGCTGTGGACCTACGTCCACACGTCGCTGGCCAACAGCAGGGAGTACGCCGTCGAGGCGAACACAGAGCGCGGCGCCGACCTCTCGCCGGGCGACATCGTCATCGTCTCGGGCAACCTGAACCTGGCCGACGGGTCGGAGGTCACGATCGACGCAACCCGCTAAACCGCCCCGGCCATGCTACGCAGACTTCTCGACCGGCCCGTCGCCGTGACGATGATCGCCGTCGTCCTGGTCATCCTGGGCGTCGTGAGCAGCCGCCTGCTGCCCGTGTCGCTCGTGCCCGACATAGACGCGCCCTACATCACCGTCCAGATTCCGGCGCAGGGCGTCCCGGCGCGCCAACTGAACGAGACGGTCGTCATACCCCTCAGCCGGCAGCTCATCCAGCTCTCGCAGCTCACGGACATCCGCAGCGACGCCCGCGAAGGCAGCGCCGTCATCCGCCTCACCTTCGAGCAGGGGGCGGACATCGACTACCTGTTCATCGAAGTGAACGAGAAGATCGACCGTTCGATCTCCTCGCTGCCCCGTGACCTGGAGCGCCCGAAGGTCATCAAGGCCAGCGCCACCGACATCCCGGCCTTCTACATCAACCTCACCGTCCGGGACGAACGCCCCGCCCCCGCGCAGGACGAGCTGCACCCCGTGTCGGAGCAGTTCGCGGCCCTGAGCCGCTTCGCCTCGCAGGTCATCACCAAGCGCATCGAACAACTGCCCGAGGTGGCGATGGTGGACATGAGCGGCAGCGTGGCGTCCGAAATCCTCATCATCCCGGACGAGACGAAGCTGCGGCAGGCAGGCATCACGATCGCGGCGGTCGAAAGCGCCCTCAAGCGGGCCGACGTCACGCTGGGCAGCCTCACGATCCGCGACGGCGAGTACCAGTACAGCGTGAAGTTCAGCCCGGTGCTGGCCGACCGGGAGGACATCGAACGGATCTTCCTGAAGATCAACGGACGGCTCTTCCGTGTCAGGGACCTGGCGCAGGTGATCGAACACCCCCGCAAACGGCAGGGCACGGTCCTCTCCGACGGACGCGACGCGATCACGCTGGCCGTCGTGAAACAGTCCGACGCCCGCATGTCGCAACTCAAGAGCGAACTGGACAAGCTCCTCGGCCAGTTCCGCCACGACTACCCCGACGTGGAGTTCACCGTCACGCGCGACCAGACCGAACTGCTCGACTACTCGATCTCGAACCTGGTGAGCAACATCGTCGCCGGCGCGCTGCTCGCCTGCCTCATCATCCTCTTCTTCATGCGCGACATGAAGTCCCCGCTGCTGGTGATCCTGACGATTCCCGTCACGCTGATCGTCTCGGTGCTGGTCTTCTACGTGCTCGGCATCTCGATCAACATCATCTCGCTCTCGGGACTGGTGCTCGGCATCGGCATGATGGTGGACAACTCGATCATCGTCATCGACAACATGACGGCGCGCTGGCTGCGCGGCGAACGGCTCGCCGACGCCGTCACGCGCGGCACGAACGAGGTGGTGGCCCCCATGCTCTCGTCGGTGCTCACGACCTGCGCGGTCTTCATCCCGCTCATCTTCATCAACGGAATGGCCGGAGCGCTGTTCTACGACCAGGCGATGGCCGTCACGATCACGCTCTTCGTGGCCTACGGCGTGTCGATCACGCTGCTGCCGGTTTACTACCGCTGGTGGTACCGCCGCCAGGAGGCGTTCCGCCCCACGCCGTGGCTCGAACGCTTCTCGTTCGACCGCGTGACGGCCTGGTACGAGACCGCGCTCAAGTGGTTCTTCCGCCGCCGCGCGCTGCTGATGTGGGGCATCTACGCCGTCTCGATCGTCGGACTGGTCCTCCTCTTCCTGACGGTCGAAAAGGAGCGGCTGCCCCGCATGACGTACAGCGACATGCTGGTGCATATCGACTGGAACGACCGCATCTCGGCCGAAGAGAACGGCCGCCGCACGCAGCGGCTCATAGACCGTCTCGGCGAACGGATCGAGCAGTCCACGGTCATGGCCGGCGTGCAGCAGTTCATCCTCTCGCACACCGAGGAGAACGGCGTGGCCGAAGCCACCGTCTATCTGAAATGCCGCGACGCGGCCGACGTGGAACCCGTGCAGCGGGAGATCCGCAGCTACCTCGCGGCCAACGCCCCGGAGGCCCTCTGCTCGTTCGGCGTCTCGGGCAACGTCTTCGACCTGATCTTCGCCGAACGGGAGGCCGTGCTCACGGCGCGCCTGCGCTCCACGACGGGGCAGAACGCCGACCCCGAACGGCTGCAACGGCTCCTCGACCGCATCCGCGAGGCGCTGCCCGGACTGGAGGTCCCGCAGGCAGCCATGCAGGAGGACATCCTCTACGTGGCGCAGCCCGAACGGATGGCTCTCTACGGAGTGACCTACGGCGACCTGATCGCCACGCTGCGCAACGCCCTGAACGAGAATACGCTCTTCACGATCTCGAGCGGCGACGAATCGCTGCCCGTGGTCGTCGGCAACAACCTCCGGAGCCTCGACGAGCTGCTGGAAAGCACCTTCATCCGCACCGCCGAGGCCGAAATCCCGGTCGGCGCGCTGATGCGCCAGACCATGACGCGCGACCTGAAGCACATCGTGGCCGGAGCCGAAGGCAACTACTACCCGCTCGACCTGTCGCCCCGCGCCGGGGAAGTGCCGCAGGTCATCTCCGCGATCCGGCGGTGCGTCGCCGGGGACGACGGCTTCGAGGTGAGCTTCAGCGGCAGCTACTTCTCCAACCGCGGCATGGTCGGACAGCTCGTCGGCGTGCTGGCCGTCGCGCTGCTGCTGCTCTTCTTCATCCTGGCGGCGCAGTTCGAATCGCTGGTCCAGCCGTGGATCATCCTGTCGGAAATCGTCATCGACCTGTTCGGGGCGATCCTCGTGCTCCGGCTCTTCGGCGAGTCGCTCAACCTGATGTCGATGATCGGCCTGATCGTCGTCTGCGGCATCGTCATCAACGACTCGATCCTCAAGATCGACACGATCAACACCCTGCGCCGTAACGGCCGCTCGCTCAAACGGGCCATTCTGGAGGCCGGACGGCGGCGCCTGAAGGCGATCGTCATGACCTCGCTGACGACGATTCTGGCCGTCGCCCCGTTCCTGGCCCGCGGCGACATGGGCTCCGACCTGCAATTCCCCATGTCGCTGGTCATCATCAGCGGCATGACCGTCGGCACGTTGGTCAGCGTCCTGTTCATCCCGCTGGCCTACTACGAAATCCACAAGCCGCGCCGATGAACCGCCCGCGGCCCATACCCTCCCGGCGACGCGGGATCCCCGCCTTCTCGGTACTGCTCATCATGGCGGCGCTGACGGTCGTCGGCGCGGCCATGCTGCCGATGCTCAGCATCCAGTACACGCCGACCACCCCCCAGCGCGGCATCGGGATCTACTTCTCCTGGCCCGACGCCTCGGCGCGGCTCGTCGAACAGCACGTCACCTCGCGCATCGAGGGGGCGCTCTCGACCGTCTCGGGAAACACGGGCATCTCCTCCACCTCGTCGAAGGGCTCCGGCAGCATCTGGCTCTCCTTCGCCAAGGGAACCGACATGACGGCGGCCCGCTTCGAGGTCGCCACCACGATCCGGAACCTCTACGCCAAGCTCCCCGAAGGGGTCAGCTACCCCTACATTTCGCTCGCGGCGTCGGGGAACCGGCAAGAGTCCGAGACGCTCGTCTATACCGTCAAGGCCGACCTCCCGTCCGAACGCATCGAGGAGTTCGTCTCGGCGCACGTCTCGACGCCCCTCTCCCAGATCGAAGGCGTCGGGAAGGTCTCCCTGTCGGGCGTCACGCCCTACGAATGGGTCATCCGCTTCGACCCCAAGGCGGCGGAGACCGCGGGAATCACCGCCGCCGACCTCGCCTCGGCTTTCGGCGCCTACTTCAGCAACGACATCGTCGGACTGACGACCCTGCCCGGGGAGGACGGCACGGAGCGCACCGTGGTCCTCCGCCTCCGCAACCGGGGCACAACCGACTTCGGGGAGATTCCCGTCGCCAAACGCAACGGCCGCATCTACCACCTGCGCGACTTCGCCTCGGCCCGCTGGCAGGAGCAGCGGCCGACGAGCTATTTCCGCATCAACGGACTGAACACGATCACCCTGGCGATCTCCTGCGAGGCGCACACGAACATGCTCCGGGTGGCCGCGGCGGTCAAGGAGGAGATGGCGCGCCTCCAGGAGCGTTTCCCGCCCGAGCTGTCGGCCACGCTCACCTACGACGCCACGGAATACGTCTCGGGCGAGCTGGAGAAGATCTACCTGCGCACGCTGCTCTGCGTCGCCATCCTGCTCGCGTTCGTCTTCGCCGTGAGCCGCGACCTGCGCTACCTGGCCATCATCGCCACGACGCTGGCCGTCAATATCCTCGTGGCGGCGGTCTTCTACAACCTCCTGCACCTGGACATCCACATCTACACGCTGGCCGGCATCACCGTGTCGCTGGGCATCATCATCGACACGTCGATCATCATGGTGGACCATTACAGCTACTACCGCGACCGGCGCGTCTTCGTCTCGATCCTCGGAGCGCTGCTGACCACCATCGGGGCGCTGGGCATCGTCTGGCTGCTGCCCGAGGAGCAGCGGCTCAATTTGGTCGATTTCTCGCTGGTCATCGTCATCAACCTCGCCGTCTCGCTCTTCGTGGCGCTGCTTTTCGTTCCGGCGCTGCTCGAAAAATTTCCGCTGGGACGCAGCATGACCGTCTCGTCCGTGCGCCGGCGGCGTTTCACGGTCCGCTTCTCGCACCTCTACGGCCGCTTCATCGCCTGGGGACGCCGCCGCCGCTGGATCTTCGTCGCGGCCCTGCTCTGGGGCTTCGGCCTCCCGACGTTCCTGCTGCCCGACAGGATCGAGGAGGAGGACGGGAAACCCCTCCCGTGGCCGGCCCGGTGGTACAACGGCGTCATGGGCAGCGGATTCGTCACCGCACACCGCCAGACCCTCGACAAGGTGCTCGGCTCGTCGCTCAACCTCTTCAGAACGGCCACCGGACGCTACAACTACTTCCGCCAGCCCGCGCAGAAGGTCCTCTACATCAACGCCGGCATGGCCGAAGGCTGCACCGTGCAGCAGCTCGACGAGGTCGTCCGCCACATGGAGAACTACATCAGCCGGTTCGACGAGGTGCAGATGTTCCGCACGAACATCTACGGCTACGACAACGCCCAGATCATCGTCACCTTCAAGCCCGAATACGAGAACGGCCCTTTCCCGTCGATGCTCAAACAGGAGCTCACCGCGGCGGCCATCCGCTTCGGCGGGGCGACGTGGCGCATCTCGGGCATCGACGACAACTACTTCAACAACAACGTCATCAGCAACTACCGCTCGAACCAGATACGCCTCCGGGGCTACAATTACGACCAGTTGTCGGATTACGCCGACGCACTGGTGGATTCGCTGTCGCAGAACCGCCGCGTCTCGCAGCCCGAAATCATGACCGGCAACGGCTGGAGCCTGCCGCACAACGAGTTCAACATCCGCTACGACGACGAACGCGTCGCCGCCGCGGGACTGAACGTCGCCGACTACTACTCGCTGCTCGGCACGATGCTCTACCGCGCACCGCTCCCGTCGGTCTACAACGGCGACGAGATGCAGCGTGTCGTGCTCGAATCGGCCGACCGCGACCGCTTCGACCGCTGGCACGTCGCCAACGCGCAGGTGAGGATCGACTCGCTGCAAACGAAGCTCTCCTCCGTCGGAACCATCGAGAAACGCCGCACGGGCATCTCCATCTACCGCTACAACCAATCCTACCAGATCACCGTCGGATTCGACTTCATCGGCTCCTACGAGCTGGGCCGACGGCTCATCGAGCGCACGGTGGACCGGCTCAACGAGGAGACGCTGCCCATCGGGTTCATCGCCGACTCGCCCACCTACCGCTACGGCTTCGGTCAGAAGAAACAGGAGGTGTGGCTGATCCTGCTGGTCATCGCCATCATCTACGCCATGTGCGCCGTCATCTTCGAGTCGCTGCGCAAACCGCTGGTCATCATCCTGATGATCCCGGTGTCGTTCATCGGCGTCTTCCTCACCTTCGGCTGGTCGGACTTCGTCTTCGACCAGGGCGGATTCGCCGCCTTCGTCCTGCTGTGCGGCATCGTCGTCAATGCGGGCATCTACCTCATCAACGAGGAGGACAACTGGGCCGCGACGTCGCGCAAGCGGGGCATCCCGCTCTACCTGAAGGCCTACAACCACAAGATCGTCCCCATCGCGCTGACCATCCTCTCGACCGTGCTGGGGCTCGTGCCGTTCCTTTACGACGGTCCCGAGGAGGTCTTCTGGTTCGCATTCGCCGTGGCGGCCATCAGCGGCACGCTCTTCTCGCTCATCGCGCTGGCGGTCTATCTGCCGATCTTCCTTCCGATGCGCCGCAAACCCCGTCCCGAGCCATGATGCGGAAACACCATCCCCTTCTCCGCGCGGCCGTGCTCCTGCTCTGGACCGCCGCCTGCTGGCGGCTTTTCGTCCCGGCCCTCGACGTCCCGACGCAGGAGCTGCGGGCGAACGCCCTCGCGTCGATGCAGGGCACCCTCCTGCTGCTCCTGCTGGCCGGGACCGTTCTCCTCGTCCGTGCCCCGCGCATCCGCCCCAATGCCGCGGACTGCTGCGCCGCGCTGCTGCTCGCCGGCGTCACGGCCTCCCGGTTTCTCCTCCCCGGACCCGCCGCCCCGGCGCGTTACGACGAGCTGCTCCAGGCGGCGATGCTCTACGCCTCGCTGCGCATCCTTTTCACGGCCGAACGGCATGCCGCCGCCGTGCTGCTTACGCTGTTGTGCCTCTTCGGCATCTACGAGGCGTGGACCGGCATCCGCCAGATCTACGGATTCGCCTACTCGAACCACGGGCTTTTCAAAGTCACCGGCACGCTCTTCAACCCGGGTCCCTATGCGGGCTTCATCGCCCCCGTCCTCGTCTGCGCCGTCGCCTGCATCGTCCGCAGCAACCGCCTCGCGGGGCGGCTGCTGCGACGGCAGACTCTCCGGAGACCGCGGAGCCTTCTCCGTCCCTGCATCTTGACGGGCGGCCTGCTGCCCTGCCTCGCGGGCTGGGGCGCCGCACTGCTGGGGGCCGTGGTCCTGCCCGCCTCCATGAGCCGCGCCGCACTGGCGGCCGTCGCCGCCGGATGCGGCGCGCTGGCCCTCGGGGAACTCGATGCCGCGGGCCGTCTCCGCCGCCTCTTCGCCGCACACCCCCTCCGCACGGGAATCGCCGCAGGCTCCGCGCTGCTGCTGCTCGGAGGTGCGGCCGCCGGAGCCTATCACCTCAAACGCCCTTCGGCCGAGGGACGGCTGCTGATCTGGAAGATCGACGCCCGCATCCTGCTCCGCCGCCCGCTCTGCGGCGCGGGCCTCGGGAATTTCGCCGGAGCCTTCGGCGAGGAGCAGGCCCGCTACTTCGCCGAACGGTCCCGGCCCGAAGGAGAGAAACAGGTGGCCGGATGCCCCGAAGCCGGATTCAACGAATTTCTGCAATTCGGCGCCGAGACCGGCGCGGCCGGCTTCGCACTCCTGCTCCTGCTGACCGGAACGGCCGTGGCGGCCGGCATCCGCCGCGGCGACCCGTTCGGCTACGGACTGCTCGCGGCGGCGGTGTTCGCCTCGTTCTCCTATCCGTGGAGCGTCCTGCCGCTGCGGCTGCTCTTCGTCGTCCTGCTCGCCGGAGCGGCGTCTCCGCCCGGGGGACGGCGGCGTTCCGGCCCCCGGACGGAGACCGTCCCCTCCCGCCGCTCCGGACCCTTCCGACGGATCGCCGCACCGCTGCTGCTCGCGGCAGGCATCGCCTGCTGGCCGGGCGTCTATGGACGCACCGCCGCACGCGCGGAGGCCCGCCGGCAATGGAGCGACGTCCGCATCTGGATGAGCTCGGGCCGTTACGACTACCTCGTCGAGGACGGCGAACGCCTTCTCGACAGCCTGCCGCACGACTTCCGGTTTCTCTACGACTACGGCTACGCCCTGCACCGGAGCGGCGACTACCGCCGGAGCAACGACATCCTGCGGACCGGGGCGCGGATCAGCAGCGACCCCATGTTCTGGAACATCATGGGCAAGAACCACGACGCGCTCGGGGAGCATTCCGAAGCCGAAAGAGCCTACCTGCAGGCGCACTTCCGCATTCCCGACCGCATATATCCCCTCTACCTGCTGGCCCTCCACTACCGGGCCTCCGGACAGGAGGCCGAAGCCCTCGCCACGGCCCGCAGGGTCGCGGACCACACGCCGAAAATCGAGTCGGCGCAGACCCGAAAGATGCAGGAGGAGATGCGCGGACTGCTCGCCGCGGCCCGCTCCGGCCCCCTTTCAGAAACATAGGAACCATGAACCCGACCGAAAGAAAAAGGCCCTGGAAGCGTATCGTGCGGAACGCCGCCGGCACGGCGCTGGTCATCGCTGCGCTCGCGCTGTGGATGCCCTACTTCATGCGGGCGTTCGTCTGCGACCAGTTCGTCGTACCGTCCGAGTCGATGCTGCCCACGCTCATTCCCGGCGACCGCATCCTGGTAAACAAACTGATCGCCGGAGCGCGGATCTACCGGAGTTTCGATTTCGCCGAGGGGGCTCCGCTGCGTTCGTTCCGGCTGCCGGGGCTGCGGAAGGTACGGGTGAACGACGTGGTGGTCTTCAACGTCCCGCACGGTTACGACCGGGACCGGATCGAGTTCCGCATCAACTACGTCTATGCCAAACGCTGCGTCGGCACGCCGGGCGACAGCGTTTCGATCCGCAACGGATACCTTCGGAACAACCGCCACGAAGGCCCCGTCGGCGACCGGGAACGGCAGCGGCAGCTCGCCGAAACGCCCGACTCGGCGATCCCGCCGACCGTACTGCGCGCCATGCCGTTCGACGACTCGCTTTTCGGCTGGACGATCAGGAATCTCGGACCGCTCTACGTTCCCCGGGCCGGAGCGAAGATCGCGCTCGACCTGCGCAACTTCAGGCTCTACAAGCCGCTCGTGGAGTACGAAACCGGCGGCAGCCTCTCCTTCGACGGCCGCACGGCGCGGCTCGACGGGAAACCGCTCGCCGACTACGTTTTCCGCAAGAACTACTACTTCTTCTGCGGCGACAACGTCCCCAACTCGAAGGACAGCCGCTACTGGGGATTCGCCCCCGAGGAGTTCATCATCGGCGTCGTCAAGCGCATCTCCTACTCCGAGGAGCCGGTTTCGGGACGGAGGAGGCCCGAAAGACGCTGGAAAAAGGTGGAGTGACTCCCCTCCGAGCCATCTCCGCCCGCAAAAAGGGCATCCCGCCCCCGGTTTCCCGGAGGCGGGATGCCGAAACAAAGGTCCCGCATGTTCGAATTCAGCCGATACGGCGCACGCTCCGCGCACCCTCTGCCCGCAGGCACCCCTCCCGTCCGGCGGGAACCCGCCGCAAAGGTGCGCCGCCGGACACGGGCGGGTAAACGCTCCCGTGCGGGGAGCCGTGCGTCAGTGCGCCTCGAGCCAGTTGCCGCCGACGCCCGCATCGGCGACGAGCCGCACCCGGAGCTTCGCGGCCGACTCCATCGCTTCGGTCACGATGGCCGTGACCCGCTCCTGCTCGGAACGGAGCATATCGACCACCAGTTCGTCGTGCACTTGCAGAATCACCCGCGAACGGATTCCCTCGGCGGCGAAACGGCGGTGCACGTCGATCATCGCGATCTTCATGATGTCGGCCGCCGAACCCTGTATCGGAGCGTTCACGGCGTTGCGCTCGGCCAGTCCGCGGGCCACGGCGTTGTGCGAGGCGATGTCGTTCAGGTAGCGGCGACGGCCGAAGATCGTCGTCACGAAACCCTCCTCGCGGGCCTTCCCGACCACGCGCTCCATATACTCCTTCACTTTGGGGTAGGAGGCGAAATAACCGTCGATGATCTCCCGGGCCTCCTTGCGCGGGATTTCGAGCCGCTGGCTCAGCCCGAAGGCCGAAATGCCGTAGATGATGCCGAAGTTGGCCGTCTTGGCCCGCCGCCGCTCCTCGGGAGTGACCTCTCCGAGCGGTTTGCCGAACAGCCGCGCGGCCGTGGCGGCGTGGATGTCCTCGCCGTGCTCGAAGGCCGCGATGAGCGACTCGTCGCCCGAGAGGTGGGCCATCAGCCGCAGCTCGACCTGGCTGTAATCGGCCGAGAGCAGCAGGTGGTCGTCGTCCGAGGGAATGAACGCCCGGCGGATGCGGCGGCCCATCTCCTCGCGCACGGGGATGTTCTGCAAGTTGGGATTCGTGGACGAGAGACGCCCGGTGGCCGTCACCGCCTGGTTGAACGAGGTGTGGATGCGCCCCGTCGTGCGGTTCACCAACTGCGGAAGCGCCTCCACATAGGTCGAAAGGAGTTTCTTCACGCCGCGGTACTCCAGCACGAGGTCCACGATGCGGTACTTGCGGGCGAAGGTCTGGAGGTACTCCTCGTCGGTGCAGAACTGTTTGGTGCGCGTCATCTTGGGTTTCTCGGCGATCCGCATCTTCGCGAAGAGCACCTCGCCAAGCTGCCGCGTGGAGTTGATGTTCAGCGACGGCTCGCCGGCCTCCGCGCGGATCGCCGCCTCCAGCTCCGCCATGCGGCGGTTCAGCTCGACGGCGTATTCGGCCAGCGCCGCGGTGTCGATCCGCACGCCCGCCATCTCGATCGAGGCCAGCACCTCGATCATCGGCTCCTCGATCTCGGAATAGAGCCGCTCCAGCCCGATCCGCTCGACCATCGGGTAGAGCACGCGCTTGAGCTGCAACGTGATGTCGGCGTCCTCGGCGGCGTACTCCTTGACACGCTCGACGTTCACCAGATCCATCGTCAACTGCTTCTGCCCCTTGCCGATCAGCGTCTCGATCTCGATGGGCCTGTAATTGAGGTACTTCTCCGAAAGCGCATTCATGTTGTGGCGCGATTCGGGATCGAGCAGGTAGTGGAGAATCATCGTGTCGTACTTACGCCCGCGGACCTCGATCCCCAGCCGCCGGAGCACCATCAGGTCGAACTTGACGTTCTGGCCGATCTTGGCGATCCGCTCCTCCTCGAACAGCGGCCGCACGATCCCGGCGTACTCCGCCGCATCCTCCTCGCGGAAGGGAACGTACCACGCCCTGTGCGGCTCGACGGCCAGCGACAGCCCGACGATCCGGTCGTTGAAGATGTCGAAGCCCGTGGTCTCCGTATCGAAGCAGAACTCTTCGTAACGGGCCACCTCGGCCACCACCTCGCGCAGCCGCGCGGCGTTCGGGACGAGCGTGTATTCGTGCGGCGTGGTCTGGGCCGTGGCCAGTTGCATCGCCTCGGCCTCCTCCTGCAATTCGGCCGCCGGAACGGGACCCGGCAGCGGGGCCACGGGATCGCCGAACAGATTGCCCTGCCCGGCCAGCGCCGCCTTCTTCGCGGCGGCCGACTTGGCGCGGGCCATCTCGGCCAACTGCCGCTGATCCTCCTGACGCGGCCCGTCGGACAGCGGCTCCGGGGGTGCGAGGTTCGCCAGATCGTTCAGGAAAGCCTTGAAATCCAGCTCGGCGAAGACGGCCCGCAGCTCGTCCAGATGCGGCTCGCAGACCGTCAGCTCCTCCTCGCGGAAGGGAATCGGCACGTCGAGGCAGATCGTCGTGAGCCGCTTGGCCAGGCGCAACCTGTCGCCCCATTCGGCGATCTTCTCGCCCTGCCTGCCCCCGATCCGCGCCGCGTTGTCGAGGATGTTCTCCACCGTGCCCCACTCCCGCACCAGCTTGCAGGCGCTTTTCTCGCCGATGCCCGGCACGCCGGGAATGTTGTCCGACGCATCGCCCCACAGGGCGAGAATGTCGCGCACGAGCACGGGATCGTCGATGCCGTACTTCTCGCGGATCGCCTCGCGGCCGACGATCTCGATCGCGCCGTCCGCACCTTTCTGCTTGTATATCCGGCAGTTGTCCCTCACCAGTTGGCCGTAGTCCTTGTCGGGCGTGACCATATAGACGTCGTATCCGGCGGCGACGCCCTTTTGCGAAAGCGTGCCGATCACGTCGTCGGCCTCGTAGCCCTCGACCTCGAGAATCGGAATGCACATCGCCTCCAGCACCCGCTTGACATAGGGGACCGAAAGCAGAATGTCCTCGGGCGTCTCGGCGCGGTTGGCCTTGTACTCGGGAAAAATGTCGCGGCGGAAACTGCCGCCCTTGGGATCGAACGCCACGCCCAGCAGGTCGGGACGTTCGCGTTTCTGAATGTCGCGCAGAAACTTCACGAACCCGAACACCACGGAGGTGTTCATGCCGTCGCGGTTACGCATCGGACGCCCCAGAAAGGCATAGTAATACTTGAATATCAATGCATAGGCATCGACCAGAAAGAGTTTTTTCATCATGTGAAGTTGCGTTTTTTCGGAAAAGGGGCGGGGATCATCCGTTGTCCTCGGCGAACCATTCGGCGAACGACGTGGCCGTTTCGTTCAGGCGCAGCGAATGGAGCCGGACACCCTGCGGAAGCCGCGCGGCGATGCGGCGCGCGAAGTCGGCAAGCATGTTCTCGCACGTGGGCTGGTAGTCCACCGCCACGATATTGCCGAAGCGGTCGGCGAGCAGCCGCCGGAGCGCATCGCCCGAGGCCGAAGCCCGCAGCACCAGCGCGTGGTCGAAGCGCGAGACGACCTCCTCGTTCACGATGCGTTTGAGCAAGCCGAAGTCCATCACCATTCCGTACTTGGGATCGCGGGGATCCTCCCCGGGCGTTCCCTTCACCGTCACGAACAGGCGGTAGGAGTGTCCGTGTATCTCGCGGCACGGCCCGTCGTATCCGTCGAGGGCATGCGCCGCTTCGAACGAAAATTCCTTGGTCAGTCTGATTGTTGTCATCGGGACAAAGATATTCATTAAAAGCGAAAGGAGAAAGGCCTTTCGCCACTTTTCGCCTCTCCGCACCGGACAGGAAAGGCGCCCGTGCGGCATCCGGCGGCCCGCGGGAGTCCGTCGTGCGAAATTAGCGTTTGTTCCGCAAACGGCCAAACCGGGGCGGGAAACCGCCGCGGCGGATCCGCTAATAGAAGGTTCCCTTCGGGGCGAAGATCGTGTAGCCGAAATTGAAGGTCAGATACATGTTCCGCCAGTCGCGCAGGTCGTATTTCGTGAGCGCGAGGCTCACCGGACCGATCGGCGTATGGTAAACGAACGACGTCTCGGCGATGTAATGCCAGCGGCGGTCGGGCGAGGCGGTCGGAACGGCCGGAACACCGCTCCGCGCGCTGCGGTACATGGCGTAGAACCCCGTGCGGAAGAAGAAGTTCGGCAGGAGGTCGAAGGTCGGCATCACGCCCCCGCCCACGAACCACGGGGCGTGGAAGTCGGGCATGTGGATCATCCGCGCATGCGGAACCGGGGCATAGGAGGGTTCCGACATGAGCGTCGCGCCCGGGGAGGTGAAATCCGGGTGGTTCGTATAGACGCCGTCGAGATTGAACCCGAACGAGAACCAGCCGCAGGAGGGGATGTCGAAGTACTTGTCCCACGAGAAGCGGGCCCCGAACCACCGGCGCCGGGTGCGCGAGAGGAACCCTTCGGCGTCGTAGGGCCGGAATTTGTCGCGCCCGGAGACCCAGACGGCCGAAAGGCGCAGGTCCGAACCCCGGCGGGGATAGAGGAACTTGTCGAGCGTATTGCGCGCCACCTCGGCCTTCAGGCCGAAGAACGAGAAGCGCGTGTGGTCGGTCTCGTCCACGAACAACTCGTCCGAATCGTAGCGGTAATTGACATGCCCGGCGTTGGCGCGCAGCATCAGCACGCTGCGGTGCGTGAGGGGCATCCCCGCGGAGAGCGAGAAGAAACTCTCGCTCTCCTTGACCTGCTCCGTGTTGTCGATCTTCGTCACGTTGCCGAAGGAGCCGTGGCGCAGGTTGTGGACCGAGAAGTTGTAGGAGTAGTCCAGGAAGACGGGCTTCACCAGATAGAAGTCCGTGCGGCCTCCCAGTGCGCCCCAGGTGTAGATCGGCCCGAGGTACAGCTCGGCGTTCAGCCGCTGTCCGACGCGGCCGATCCACTGGTGGTCGATACCGACGTAGGCCTGGTTGAAGGCCGTCGAGGAGATGTTGCCGCCGACGGTGATCCGGAAGTTGGGGCGCGTGGAGAAATGCGCCTCGAAGGCGTAGCGCCGCTGCACCGAATCGTAGCGCACGTGGGGGAATCCCATCGAGAACTCGCCCCCGGCCAGCACCTCGAAGAGGTTGTCGCGCAGCTCGGCGAACCCCATCGGCCGCTGGCGGCCCGGCGTGCGGCGGTCCACCTGCACGAAGTCGCGGATATAGGCCCGCTGGGTCCGCGTCAGCCCCTCGAGCCGGTAATCGTTGAAGATCAGCGGGGGACACTTCCCGCGGAAGGCGGCGCGGCGCGCGGCGTAATCGGTCTCGCCGCGACGTGCGGCGACCTGCCGCAGGATTTCGGGCATGGCGGCCATGGCGTCCTCGTAGCCCGAGTCCATGATGGCCTCGGCCCGGTCGAAGTCGAGCATCCCGGCATCCACGGCCCGGCGGATCGTGACGCTGCGCCCTTCGGGCAGCGTGTAGTCGGTCTCCTGCATGGCCAGCATGAAAGCCTGGTCCATGATGTTGCTGTCGCCGCTGGGCGGGGTGTTGCCCGAGGTGCAGACCGATCCCACGATGAAATCGGGACCGAACGTCGCGTCGAGCGGCTTCCACGGGAAGTTGTCGTAGATGCCGCCGTCGTAGAGCAGCATCGAATCCGCCTCCACGGGCTTGAACACCAGGGGAATGGACATCGAGGAGCGCACCGCCTCGCTCAGCTCGCCCCGCCGCAGCACCACCGGACGGCGGTGGTTCATGTCGCTGGCCACGCAGAGGAAGGGGACCATCAGGCGGTCGAAATCGCCGTCGGCGGCGGCCGTCGCCGGAGCGAACAGCTCGGTGAGCGCCATGTCGATCTGCGTGGAGGAGACGAGGTTCGTCGGCACGCGGAACCGTTTCCCCGCAGGGCCTTCGACGTCGATGCGCAGGCTCAGGAACGAGGGGTTGCTCCCCACCTGCCGGTAGTAGTCGAGGTAGCGGTTGGGGTCGATGCGCCCCGAAACCCACTCCCTGACCACGCCCGAGCTGACGATCGCACGCATCTCCGCAGGGGAGTAGCCCGCCGCATACATGGCCGCGATGATCGAGCCCATCGACGTCCCGGCCACGCAGTCGATCGGCACGCCGCACTCCTCGAGCGCCTCCAGCACGCCGATATGGTAGAGCCCCTTCGCCCCGCCGCCGCTCATCACGACCCCGACGCGCTGCCCCGGCGCGGGCAGCGTCCCGGCGAGCAGAAACAGGACAAAAGCGACCGTTTTACGCAACATATCTCAATTTTTTTATAACTTTGCACACTATACAGCGTTCCTCCAAAAGTAGGAAAAAAAGAAAAACCGGCAAAATATGATCGACAAAATCAATGAACTCCTCCGACGAGTCGAAGAGTTCAAACCCAAGGCGGCCGCCGAAATCGAGGATTTCCGGATCAGGGTGCTCGGCAAAAAGGGCGAGCTGAACGCATTGATGGAGGAGTTCAAGACGGTGGCTCCCGAGCTCAAACGCGAACTGGGCCAGCAGCTCAACCGCCTCAAGCAGGAGGCCACGGAGCGGATAAACGCCCTGCGCGAAGAGTTGCAGAACGCCGCGGCGGACCGGCCGGCCGCCACGGACGACCTGACGCGCCCCGGCACGGCCGAGCGCCTCGGCTCGCGCCACCCGATCGCACTCGTCCGGAACGAAATCGTCGAGGTCTTCTCGCGCCTGGGCTACACCGTGGCCGACGGACCCGAAATCGAGGACGACTGGCACGTCTTCTCGGCGCTCAACTTCCCGCCCGAGCATCCCGCACGCGACATGCAGGACACGTTCTTCATCGAGAAGGACCCCGACATCCTGCTGCGCACGCACACCTCGTCGATCCAGGTGCGCACGATGGAGCGCCAGCGGCCTCCGATCCGCGTGATCTGTCCGGGCCGCGTCTTCCGCAACGAGGCGATCTCCTACCGCGCCCACTGCATCTTCCATCAGATCGAGGGCCTCTACATCGACGAAGGGGTTTCGTTCGCCGACATGAAGCAGTCGCTCGAATACTTCGCCAAGGAGATCTTCGGCGAACAGACCGCCATCCGTATGCGCCCCTCGTACTTCCCCTTCACCGAACCGTCGGCCGAGGTGGACGTGTCGTGCAACCTCTGCGGAGGCAAGGGCTGCGCCGTCTGCAAGGGCACGGGCTGGCTCGAGATCATGGGCTGCGGCATGGTGGACCCGAACGTGCTCACGGCAAACAACATAGACCCCGGGAAATACTCCGGATTCGCCTTCGGCATGGGGATTGAACGCATCGCCATGCTCAAGTACGGCGTGAAGGACCTGCGGCTCTATTTCGAGAACGACGTACGGTTCCTCCGCCAGTTCGACGAAGCGCTCTGAAACCTTCCGCCCGCATGAAACGCCTGACAGCGATAACGGCCCTCTGCACGCTCTTCACCTCGGCGTTCGTCGCCGGGAAGGGCACGCCCGGCGCGGCCGGATGCCCCGACTCGCTGCGCAGCGTGTGGCTCTACACCGAAGGAATCAAGCAGAACACCATCCTGCGCGACACGGCACGCGCCCGGAAGCTTTTCGCCGAGGCGATCCGCAGCGACTCCTCCTTCGCCCCGGCCTATTACGCGATGGCGGCCAACGGCATGTACTCCTCGCCCGACGAGGCCGTGGAGCTGGCCCGCAGCGCCTACCGGCTCGACACGGCGAACAAGTGGTACCACCAGTTCTACGGGCAGTCGCTCATCTACGCCGACCGCTACGACGAGGCGCTGAAGGTTTACCGCCGGTTACAGATCGAGAACCCGAAAGACCCGGACAACTATCGTATCCTCGCGGCGCTCTACGAACAGACGAAATCCCCCGTGCAGGCCATCATCACGCTCGATTCGGCCGAGCTGCGCTTCGGGCGCATCCCGCTGCTCGGCGAGATGAAACGGCGGCTGCTCCTGGCCACCGGCCAGGTGGGGCGGGCCATCGAGGAGGCCCGCAGGGAGGTCGAGGCGGCTCCCTACGAAGCCCGCCTCCACGCCGTGCTGGCCACCCTCTACGGGGCCGACCGGAAGGATTCGCTGGCCCGGGCCGAGTTCGACGAGGCCCTGCGCATCGACTCGACGAACGTCGAAACGCTCATGATGCTGGCCGACTTCCACGCCGAACGGCAGGACTACGGCGCGCTGCTGGCCGCCACGCGCCGCATTTTCCTCTCGGACAAAGTGCCCCTCGAGACGAAAATCCGGCGGTTCGAACAGTTCACCGCCGACACGCGCTTCTACCGCGAATACTACTTCCAGCTCAACGACCTGGCCACGACGCTGGCCATCCGCTACCCGGACGACCCGGGCGTCACGGAGCTCTACGCCTCGCACCTGATCGCATCGGGCGAGCTGGAGCAGGCGCTGGCGCTCTACAAGCTCCGCCTCGCGGACCGGCCGCCCGCCGAGAAGTTCTTCCGCACGGTGATCGACATCGAAAGCTATCTGCAACGCCCCGACTCGGTGGACAAATACGTGCACGCAGCGCTGGCGCTCTTTCCCGACAGGGTGGATTTCCACATGTCGAAAGGGCATGTGATGAGCTACTCGAAACAGTACGACAAGGCGCTCGACGCCTACCGCGAATCGCTCGACTACGCCGCGACGGACTCGCTGCGCAGCGTCATCTGGGGCATGATCGGCGACACGTGGCATCAAAAGGGCATCGAAGGGCGCGAGGACTGGGACGAACGCATGGACCTCGGAATCGCCGAACCCGACGCCGCCTTCCGCAAATACATGAAACAGTGCTACAAGGCCTACGACCGGAGCCTGCGCTACGATCCGGACAACACGATGGCGCTCAACAACTACGCCTACTTCCTCTCGATCGAGGGGCGGGATCTGGAGCGGGCGCTCTCGATGGCCAGCCGCGTCACGGCCCTCGAAGACGACAACCCCACCTATCTGGACACTTACGCCTGGGTGCTCTACAAGCTGGGGCGCACGGACGAGGCCAAGAAAATCCTCCAGCGGGCCGTGGTGCTCGACGGACAGCGCTCGCCGGCCCTGCTGGCCCATTACGGGGACATTCTGTACGCCCTCGGCGAGCGGTTCATGGCCGAAATCTATTGGCGGCAGGCGCTCGAAAAGGGCTATTCGGCCGAGCTGATCGAGCCGCGGATGCAGCAGGCGGCGAACCCCGAACCCGAAGCGAAAAAGCGATGAAGCCGATCCGAAAACTCCTTGCGGCGCTCCTGCTCGCGCTCTCCGTCTCCGGGGCCGTGGCCCAGAACGACGCGCAGATCAGGGAGCAGAAGCGGATCATCGCCTCCCTCGAGAAACGGATCGCCGCCGAGGAGCGGGAGATTTCGAAGCTCCGGCAGGGCCGCACGAGCACCGAGGAGCGTATCCGCCGGCTGGCCCGCCAGATCGACTCGCGGACCCAGTTGCTCGACGCCACCGAGAAGGAGGCGTCGCTGCTGCGCGAGGAGATCGCACGCAAGGACAGCGTCGCGGGAGGACTCTCGGCGGCGCTCGAACGCAACCGGGAACAGTACGCCGCGATGGTCCGCGAAGCCTACCGCAACTACCGCCACAACAACTACCTGACCTATATCTTCTCGTCGCGCGACTTCGCCGACGCGGCCCGCCGGATCGCCAACCTGCGCGCCGTGGCGTCGATGCGCGAAAGCAAGCTGCGTGACATCCGGAGCCTCTCCGAACAGGTGCGGACCGAACAGGAGGAGCTGGGGCGCCGCAAGCTGTCGCTCGATTCGGCGACGCGGCGGCTCTCGTCGCAGCGCGAACGGCTGCAACTCGACTCGCGCAACGCCCGGGCCAGCGTCAGCCGGCTCTCGAAGAAGGAGAAAGCGGCCCTGCAACGCAAGATCGCGCAGGAGCAGCAGCTCGACGCGGCCATCGGCGAACTGCGCAAACTCACCAAAGGCAACAAGGAGGGCGCCTCGTTCTCATCGAAGACCTCGGGACTGCGCCTTCCGGTGCAGGGCGGCCGCGTGAAACGCTACAAGGGGAACATGGCCGAGGTGGCCGGGCCGAAGGGCGCGCAGGCGATCTCGATCTACGACGGCAAGGTGGTCGAAATCAAACGCAACCGCATTACGGGAAAATACGACGTTTTCGTCGCGCACGGCGAATACATAACCTCCTATGCCAACCTGGGGACGATCTGCGTCGAGAAGGGCCAGAAAGTGGCGAGAAACGAGGCTTTGGGAACCATCGGCTCGGCGGTGGACATCGAGACGATGCAGACCGAATACCGCCTCGTGTTCGGCATCTATCCGCCCGATCCGAAGCAGACGATGTCCGCGGCGAACTGTTTCAAGAAGTAGGGGAGACCTCCCCCGGCGACAGACCGCGGCGCGAAGACCCCGCGTCTGCGACTGCCGGACGCGGAATGCGGGCGGCGCTTCGGGCGGCCCGGTCTCCGGGAAAGGCGGAAAGGCGAGCCTCCGGGAGGGCAGAAAGGCGGGTCTTCCGAAAAGACGGAAAGGCGGAAGCGGGACAATTCCCGGGACCGTGCCGCGGCCTTACGGACGCCTCGCAGGGCCGCAACCGGCGGCAGGAAAGCGTCCGCCCTTCACCTGCGGAACCCCGTGCCGGGGACGACGGTTGCGCCGGTCTCCGTCCCGCAGCCGGAATCCGGGGCCGATCCGGAATCCGCATACGGCGAATCCCGGCGGAGAAGAGAGGGTATTCCCGACCCCCGCGGAACAGGGAGAAAACGCATAAAAAACAGATACGAATGGCTGTACACTACTATACCGACGACTGCTCGTACAGGCTCCCGCAAAAGCGCCTGACGGCCCGGTGGCTGCGCGAAGTGGCCGAAGCGGAAGGATATGTGCTGGGCGACGTGAACTACATCTTCTGCTCGGCCGCCCGGCTGCTGGAGATGAACCGCCGATACCTCGGACACGACTACTTCACCGATGTCATCACCTTCGATTACAGCGACCGGCGGGGAACGCGCATCGTCTCGGGCGACATCTTCATCGACGTGGAGACCGTGGCCGACAACGCCCGCCGATACGGCGCCACGCGGCTCTGCGAAATGCGCAGGGTAGTCGTCCACGGCGTGCTGCACCTCTGCGGCCAGGGCGACAAGACGCCCCGCACCAACCGGCAGATGCACCGCAAGGAGGACAAATACCTGAAATTCTGGGACGAAAAACTCCCGGCCGGATCCTGACCAAGCCGCGACGCACCGTGCGTCCGGTCTCCGGCGCCCGCGTCCGGAACGGACGGACAGACGGAAACGGGTCCGAAAACTTACATTCAGACGAAAAACAGATGATTCTCGATTACGACATCATCGTCATCGGCGGCGGACACGCCGGCTGCGAGGCCGCCTCGGCCGCCGCACGGCTCGGCTCACGCACGCTGCTGCTGACGATGGACATGACCAAGATGGCCTCCATGTCGTGCAACCCGGCGATCGGAGGAGTAGCAAAAGGACAGATAGTCAGAGAGATAGATGCTTTGGGAGGAGAGACGGGACGCATCACCGACCTCACGGCCGTCCAGTTCCGGATGCTCAACCGTTCGAAGGGTGCGGCCATGTGGAGCCCCCGGGCGCAGTGCGACAAAACCCGTTTTTCGGAGGAGTGGCGCCGCACGCTGGAGAACACCCGCCACCTCTACATCTGGCAGGACGCCGCCACGGAGCTGCTCTTCGACACCTCCGCCGAAACTCCGCGCATCCGGGGGGTCAGAACCCGCATGGGCGTCGAATTCTCGTGCCGGGCCGCGGTGCTGACCGCCGGCACGTTCCTCGAGGGCATGATGCACTGCGGCGCCTCGCACGCCGAGGGGGGCAGGGCGGGGGATGCCGCTTCGCACGGGATCACGGAGTGCCTGCGGAGGCTGGGATTCGAGACGGGACGCATGAAGACCGGGACGCCCGCACGGCTCGACGCCCGCACGATCAATTTCGACGCCCTCGAACCGCAATACGGTGACGAGAACCCGTCGAAATTTTCGTTTTCACCTGATACACAACCTGTTAAACATCAACTACCGTGCTTTCTGGTCTATACGACACCCGAAGTGCACGCCATTCTGCGCAGCGGATTCGACCGTTCGCCGCTCTTCAACGGCACGATCCGCGGCATCGGACCGCGCTACTGCCCGTCGATCGAAGACAAGCTCCGGACCTTCGCCGACAAGGAGCAGCACCAGCTCTTTCTCGAACCCGAAGGGGAATCGACCAACGAATACTATCTGAACGGATTTTCGTCGTCGCTGCCGTGGGAGGTGCAGTGGGAGGCGCTGCACAAAATCACCGGATTCGAAGATTTGCACATCTTCCGTCCCGGATATGCCATCGAATACGACTATTTTCCGCCTACGCAGTTGCATCACTCGCTCGAAACGAAACTCGTCCGGGGTCTCTACTTCGCCGGGCAGGTGAACGGTACGACGGGATACGAAGAGGCGGCGGCTCAGGGACTGATGGCGGGAATCAACGCCCACCGCTCCCTCGCGGGAAAGGAACCGGTCGTGCTGAAACGCGACGAAGCCTATATCGGCGTACTGATCGACGACCTCGTGACAAAGGGAGTGGACGAACCGTACCGCATGTTCACCTCGCGTGCCGAATACCGGATTCTGCTCCGGCAGGACAATGCCGATATCCGGCTCACTCCGCTGGGGTATGAAATAGGCCTGATTTCCCGGAAAAGATACGATCATTTCGTCAAAAAAAATTCGCTCGTAGAATCGCTTGTAGCGTTCGCCCGCGGGGAGAGTGTCAAAGCAGCAGAAATTAACGGCTATCTGAAAACGGTCGGTTCGTACCCGCTGACGCAGGGCAGGAAGCTGCACGATATTCTGATGCGCAACAACGTGACGTTCGAATCGCTGCAAAAGGTATTGCCGAAACTGAAAAAGTTCATCGAATCGAACGGAATGGATGCGGAAGTCGTCGAAGAGGCGGAAATTCAAATCAAATACAAAGGATATATCGAGCGGGAAAAATTCATTGCGGAAAAGCTGCACCGCCTCGAAAATATCGCTATTCCGTCGGATTTCGATTTCCACTCGCTCAATTCGCTGACCATCGAAGCCCGTCAAAAACTGACCCGGATACGGCCGGCTACCATCGGACAGGCATCGCGCATTCCGGGTGTCTCCCCGGCCGATGTCAATGTATTGTTGGTAAAATTCGGACGGTAAACCAGGAAAAGCAGGGAAGATACATTTTATTTTCAAAGATAGGGTAGTAATCGTTCCACGTGGAACACTAACCGATCATCCAAAACACCTAAAAGAAAAATAGGAGAACTAAAAAAGTTCTCCTATTTTTCTTTACAAACAACAGTCCGATCAAAGCACGATCGTACACCAACCGTGTTTGTCTTCGGCCCGGCCGTACTGAATATCCTGCAAACGCGTATAAAGTTCCATCGAAATCTTGCCCACTTCGGTTCCGTAATTATAAACTTTTTCGGTCTGCATATCGAAAATCTTACCGATAGGGGAGATCACGGCCGCTGTTCCGCAGGCTCCGCACTCTTCGAAAGTTTCCAGTTCCTCGACCGGAATATGCCGTTCTTCGACCTCAAGCCCCATATCCCGGGCGATCTGGCGAAGGCTCATGTTCGTAATGGAAGGCAGCACGGAAGGAGACTTCGGCGTGATATACTTTCTGTCCTTGATACCGAAGAAATTGGCTGCGCCGCACTCTTCGATATATTTATGCTCGGCCGCATCCAGATACATGACATTCGAATACCCCAGATCATGCGCTTTTTCACCCGACATCAGACTGGCCGCATAGTTACCGCCCACCTTCACATCGCCTGTTCCACGTGGAGCAGCGCGGTCCTGTTCGCGGTCGATGGCGACCATGATCGGCTTGATTCCGGTCTTGAAATAAGCCCCGACGGGCGATCCGTAAACGATCAGCAGCGCATCCTTCGCCGGTTTCACACCCAGTCCTACGGTCGTACCGAACATGACGGGACGCAGATAGAACGAAGCTCCCGTGCCGTAGGGCGGAATGAAACGCTCGTTCCGTCTGACGACCTCCTTGCAGGCTTCGACCACCATTTCCACCGTCGGAACCGGCAGACAGAGCCGCTTGGCGGAAGACTGGAGACGACGCGCATTGTCTTCGACCCGGAAAAGACGCACCTTTCCGTCCACGCCCCGGAAGGCTTTCAATCCTTCGAAAAGCTCGATGCCGTAATGCAGGCACGACGCCGACATGTGCATCCTGATATACTCGTCGGCCGTGATCTCCATGTCGCTCCACTTTCCTCCGGTGAAGGAGTAACGGGCATTGACGTCGGTTTTGGTGTAATCGAAGCCCAAAGCGCCCCATTCGATAGTTTCCATATTTTTAGGTTTTAAGGTTTTACCATCCGTTTCCATAAAAAATTTCATTCCGAAAACGACGTATTTCCGCCGCATCCGCCGCCGGAAAACCGGAAACATCCGTTATCCGACCGTAGCTCCGTTGTTCGTCTTCTCGCCGGGCTGCAACAGCCGCAGTTTTCCCGAAGCGTCTTCGGCCATGAGAATCATACCGTTCGACACGATTCCCTTCAGTTCGCGCGGAGCCAGATTCACCAGCACGAGGACCTGTCTGCCGACAAGCTCCTCGGGTGTGAAGTGTTCGGCGATTCCCGAAACGATCACCCGGCGGTCCAGTCCCGTGTCCACCGTCAGTTTCAGCAGTTTCTTGGTCTTGGCCACCTTCTCGGCAGCGAGAATCGTCGAGACGCGGATATCCATCTTCTGAAAATCGTCAAATTGAATCGTATCTTTTTGACTTTCAATATTTTGCATAGATTCAGCCGCCTGATTGGCCGCTTTCGTGGCGGCCAGCTTGTCGAGCTGTTTCTGAATCACGTCGTCCTCGATCTTCTCGAACAGCAGCTCCGGCTCACCGATCTCGTGTCCCGCAGGGACGAGGTCCGTGGCGCCGAGCCGCTCCCAGCCGAACTTTCCGACGGCGAGCATCCGGAGAATCTTCGCCGCCGAGAAGGGCATGAACGGCTCGATGGCGATGGCCGTATTGGCCGTAATCTGCAAAGCGACGTTGAGAATCGTCTCCACACGCGCCGGATCGCTCTTGACGACTTTCCACGGCTCGGTGTCGGCCAGGTATTTGTTGCCGATACGCGCGATGTTCATGGCGTCCTTCAGCGCCTCGCGGAAGCGGTAATTCTCGATATTGCCCTCGAGCGAACCCTTCACCGCCGCCACCTCGGCGATCGTCTGCCGATCGTATTCGGTCAGCTCGCCGCAGGCCGGAACCCGGCCGCCGCAATACTTCCTGGTGAGCACCAGCGCACGGTTCACGAAATTGCCCAGCACGGCGACCAGCTCGTTGTTGTTGCGGGCCTGGAAATCCTTCCACGTGAAGTCGTTGTCCTTCGTCTCGGGAGCATTGGCGCACAGCACGTAACGCAGCACGTCCTCCTTCCCGGGGAACTCCTCGAGGTACTCGTGCAGCCAGACGGCCCAGTTGCGCGAGGTCGAGATCTTGTCGCCTTCGAGGTTCAGGAACTCGTTCGCCGGAACGTTTTCGGGCAGGATATAGTCGCCGTGCGCCTTGAGCATCGAGGGAAAGACGATGCAGTGGAACACGATGTTGTCCTTGCCGATGAAGTGCACCATCTTCGTATCCTCCGACTTCCAGTACTTCTCCCAGTCGGGCGTGAGGTCCTTCGTGGCGGAGATATAGCCGATCGGGGCGTCGAACCAGACGTAGAGCACCTTTCCTTCGGCTCCCTCCACGGGCACGGGAATACCCCAGTCCAGGTCGCGGCTCACGGCACGCGGTTGCAGGCCGCCGTCGAGCCAGCTCTTGCACTGCCCGTAAACGTTCGTTTTCCACTCCTTGTGGCCCTCCAGAATCCATTGGCGGAGGAACTCCTCGTAACGGTCCAGCGGCAGGTACCAGTGCTTCGTCTCGCGCTTCACGGGAACCGATCCCGACACGGCGCTGCGGGGGTCGATCAGCTCGTCGGGCGAGAGCGTCGAACCGCACTTCTCGCACTGGTCGCCGTAGGCGCGGTCGTTGCCGCATCGGGGACACGTACCGACGATGTAACGGTCGGCGAGGAACGTCTGCGCCTCCTCGTCATAGTACTGCATCGAGGTCCGCTCGATGAACTTGCCCTCGTCGTAGAGCTTCCGGAAAAAGGCCGAGGCGGTCTCGGCATGGGTCTTCGACGAGGTGCGCGAATAGATGTCGAACGACATGCCCAGCCCCTCGAACGACCGCTTGATGAGACTGTGGTAGCGGTCCACGATCTGCTGCGGCGTGACGCCCTCCTTGCGGGCCTTGATGGTGATGGGCACGCCGTGCTCGTCCGATCCGCAGACCGACAGCACGTCGCAGCCCCTGAGCCGCAGGTAACGGGTGTAGATGTCCGAAGGTATGTAAACTCCCGCCAGGTGGCCGATATGCACGGGGCCGTTGGCATAGGGGAGCGCCGAAGTCACAAGGTAGCGTTTGAACTCTTTTGCCATAGATGAATGAGGATACGATCTTACTAATTTCTGTCAAAATTACTAATTTTTGACATATCCGTGAAGGAAAAGGCGAGTTTTTCCGAAAGTATGTAAATCCGCCGTGCGGGAACCGCCCTCGGGAGGGCGGGACAAAACGTTTTCACCCCCGCCGCGAAGGCATCGCGGCGGGGGTGAAAAACGGAGTGCTGGACGCTCCGGAGACGTCCGGCAGGAGAGCGCTATTCGAACTGCATCTCGTCGAGCAGCCAGCCCGCTCCGGCGAACTTGTCGATGATGAAGAGCACGTAGCGGACATCCACGGCGATCATGCGCTGCAACTCGGGTTCGAAGGCCACGTCGCCCGACATCGCCTCCCAGTTGCCGTCGAACGCCAGGCCGATCAGCGCGCCGCGGGCATCGAGCACCGGCGAACCGGAGTTTCCGCCCGTAATGTCGAGGTCGGCGAGGAACGCCACGGGCATTTCGCCCTTCGCGTTGGCATAGCGGCCGAAGTCGCCCGCGGCATACAGCTCCTTGAGTTTTCCGGGTACGGTGAACTCCTCGGGATTTTCGGGGTTCTCCTTCTCCATCACGCCCTTGAGCGTCGTATAGTAGTTGTACTCGATGCCGTCGGCCGGCTCGTAGGGCAGCACGCGGCCGTAGGTCAGACGGATCGTGAAGTTGGCGTCCGAAGCCCACGCTTTCGAGGGGTTCTGCAACATGAGGCCGGCAATGTACTTGCGGTGGCCTTCGGCATAGAGCTGCGCGGCATCCTTGCGCGCCTCGGTCAGCTCCTTATACTTCTCCATGACCGATCCGGCCAGCTCCACCGCAGGATCCGAAGCCACCTTTTCGGGCGCATAGTCCTCCAGCAGGGCCATCACCTTCTCCTCGGAGGCGAAAACCGAATTGTCGTAGAGGTAGTCCACATAGGCGTCGATGTCGCCGCCGAACCGTTTGTCCACGATCTCACCGTAGAACGACGGCAGCTCCTTCATGTTCTCGCGGGCGATGGCCATCATCCGCTTGGCCACCTTGCGGTCGGTCGAGGGGCTGAAGTCCTTGTACCATTCGCTCATCGCCTCCTTGGCCTCGGCGACTTTCCTGATCTCGGACTTGGGCTCCATCGTCTCCGCATCGACGAACGAACGCGCCGGCGTCAGCAGCTCGATGCCGCGCAGAAACGCCTCCGAGAGGTACTGCCGTCCGGCGTCGGGAGCCGACATGCGCTCCACGGCGAGCTTGATTTTCGGCAGCGCGTCGATATACCCCTCCTCGGGCAGCGTGTTCTTCTCGGCCCAGGCCTGGAACGACGCCTCCTGAGCCTCCTTGCGGGCCTTCACGTCGAGTTTCTCGATGCCGCGCGACATGCCGATCGAGTTCTTCCAGTAATTCGACGAGGTGCGGTATTTCGCGGCATACTGGATGCGCACTTCGGGATCGGCCATCATGTCGTCCCAGAGAATCCTCTGCCGCTCGCCGCGGATGAAGATGCGCTGCGGGTTCTCCACGCCGAGCATGTTGTCGATCTCGTACGAGGTCATGTAGCGCTCCGTGGAGCCGGGGAAGCCCATCACCATGGCGAAGTCCTCCTCTTCGACGCCGTCGAGCGACACCTTGAGGAACTTTTCGGCCCTATACGGACGGTTTTCGGCCGCATAGGCCGCCGGACGGTTGTCCGGCCCCGCATAGACGCGGAAAACCGAGAAGTCGCCCGTATGACGGGGCCACATCCAGTTGTCGGTATCGCCGCCGAAGTTGCCGATCGACGAGGGGGGAGCGCCCACCAGCCGGACGTCGGTATAGACCTCCTTGACGAAGGCGAAGTACTGGTTGCCGCCGAAGAACGACTCCACCGAAACCTCCATGCCGGGATTCTCACTGCGGAGTTTCTCGGTCAGCGCCTCGATATTCCCGGAAGTGATCTTCCGGTACTCCTCCTGTCCGGCGATCAAGGGCACGTTGCCCACGATTTCGGGGGTCACGTCGCTGATCTTGCGGATGAAGCGCACCTCGAGCCCCGGAACGGGCAGCTCCTCGGCGTTCGACATGGCCCAGAAGCCGTTCTTGAGGTAGTCGTGCTCGACGGACGAGAGCTGCTGGATCGACCCGTAGCCGCAGTGGTGGTTCGTGAAGAGCAGCCCCTCGGGCGAGACGATCTCGCCCGTGCAGCCGTTGCCGAAGATGACGATGGCATCCTTGAGCGAGGAGCGGTCGATGCTGTAAATCTCCTCGGCGGAGAGTTTGCAGCCGCGGGCCTTCATGTTCTTGATATTCATTTTCTGGAGGTACGGGAGCATCCACATGCCCTCGTCGGCCACGGCCGTAAGCGACACGCAGGCCGCCGCGCACAATAAAAAGATTTTCTTCATAAACGTTTATTTAATGTTGATCATATTCCGTATGGACCGCTCGGCGAGGCGGCGGATCCGCTCGTCGAGCACGATCTCGGGCGAGAGCGTCTCGAGCGCCGCGGCGATGTTCTCCAGCGTCACCATCTTCATGTAGCGGCAGTTGTTGCAGCCGCATGTCTCGTCGTCGGGAGGCGCCGGGATGAAGCGCTTCTCCGGATGGCGGCGGCGCATCTCCGCGAGGATTCCCGCCTCGGTCACGACGATGAACTCCTGCGCGTCGCTCTGTCCGCAGTAGGAGAGGATTCCCGCCGTGGAACCCACGTAGTCGGCCACGGCGACGATGTAGGCCCGGCATTCGGGATGCGCCACGACCTTCGCCGCGGGGTGTTCGCGCTTGAGCGCGAGCAGCTTTTCGAGCGAGAACTCCTCGTGCACGTGGCACGCCCCGTCCCAGAGGAGCATGTTTTCCCGCCCGGTGAGCTTCCGGATGTAGGAGCCCAGGTTGCGGTCCGGAGCGAAGATGACCGGACGGTCGGCGGGGATCGACTCCACGACCTTCAGCGCGTTGGACGACGTGCAGCAGATGTCGGTCAGCGCCTTGACCTCCACGGTCGTATTGACGTAGGACACCACCGTATGGTCCGGATGCTGCGCCCGGAAGGCGGCGAAGGCTCCGGCATCGCACGAATCGGCCAGCGAACAGCCCGCCTCGGGGCAGGGGATCAGTACCTTCTTGTCAGGGCAGAGCACCTTGGCCGTCTCGGCCATGAAGTGCACCCCCGCGAAGAGGATCACGTCGGCTTCGACCGACTGCGCCTCGACGGAGAGCGCCAGCGAGTCGCCCAGGAAGTCGGCCACGGCCTGCACCTCGGGCGCGGTGTAGTAGTGCGCCAGAATCACGGCGTTCTTCTCGCGCTTGAGTTCCCCGATGCGGCGGGCGAGGGCGGAGGGGTTTTCCACGTTCATCTTTTATTTTTTCTTTTTATTAAATTAAATTCAATAAAGAAGAATAATAGAAATAGCTGTTGATACTGTTCATAACCCGGACTGTTATTCGTCTATCAACAATCCATCGTCCTCCTTTTTTCTTCTTACGGAATTAAACCTTTAATAATCACAAATGTAGCAAAAAAATCCACAATTGTTGAAAAGAGTTGTCCACATTTCGACAGCCGGTCTTTTTGAACATTCTGTTCCGGTTCGGGGCCTGCGGACGGGGGAACAACTTGCGAAAACTTTTTTTGGTTTCTTCCGGAATCCGTATATATCCGCTTCGGAGCGGGATATGCAAATCTGCGGACCCGGGAGTTTTCATTTTTTATCGTCGGTTTTCAACAGGGTTTCCCACACCTTATCAACCCGCTTTCATCACCTTTTCGACAATGCGGCGGGCGATGTTGCGGTAGCGTTTCTCGACCAGCGGATGCGTCGCGGCGGCCGGAAGTCCCGCGTCGCTTCCCTCCATGATCGACTGCACGATGGGTATTTCGCCCAGGAAGTCCACGCCGTTCCGTTCGGCGTACTCGCGGGCTCCGCCGCGGCCGAAGAGGTAGTAACGGTTTTCGGGCAGTTCGGCGGGGGTGAACCACGCCATGTTCTCCACGATGCCCGCCACCGGGATCCGGACGTTCTCGTTGCGGAACATTTCCACGCCCCGTGCGACGTCGGCCACGGCTACCTGCTGGGGCGTGGAGACGATCACCGCGGCGTCGATCTTCAGCTCGCCGATGATCGACAGGTGCACGTCGCCCGTGCCGGGAGGCAGGTCCGCCAGCAGGAAGTCCAGCGTGCCCCAGCGCGTCTGGTGGATCATCTGCTTGAGGGCGCTCACGGCCATCGCGCCGCGCCACAGCAGCGCGTCGGTGGGCTTGATGAAGAAGCCGATCGACATGAGCCTGATGTCCATCGCCTCGGCCGGAAGGATGCGGTCCGTGCCCTCCTCCTGCACGGCTTCGGGCATGTAGCCCTCCACGCCGAACATTTTGGGCTGCGAGGGCCCGTAGATGTCGGCGTCGAGGATGCCGACGCGGAACCCCATGTTCCGCAGGGCGACGGCCAGGTTGGCCGTGACGGTCGATTTGCCCACGCCCCCTTTGCCCGAGGCCACGGCGATCACATGGGCGATGCCGCCCGTCGAGGTGTTGAGTTTCGGCTCGGGACGCGGCGCGGCGCCGCCCTCCTTGACGACCACCAGCACGTCGCTGCCGGGAAATGCCGCGCGGAGCTGCTCCTCGGCCTGGTTCTTGATCTTCACGGCGAACGGGTCGCGCGTCTTGGCGAAGCGCAGCACGACGGTCACCTTGCCGTCGGCCGCCGCCGTATGTTCGATGAATCCGCTCGCCACGATGTCTTTCCCCGTTTCGGGGTGGACGACCGTCGAGAGCACCTGCTTTATCTTCTCTTCCATCATTGCATGTATGCGTTTTTACGTTGTGACGTTTCAGAACAGGTATTTGACCAGGACCGGATTGTCGTCCTCCCGCATCCGCAGGAGGCGTTCGGCTTCCCGGGGCGGAAGCGCCTTTGCGAAGGCTTCGCGCTCCTCGTAGGGGATCAATCCGAGGGCGCAGCCGTCCGACAGGGCGTACAGTCCGACGGGCAGGCCTTCTTCGGTACGGTGGAAACGGAAACTCCGGCCCGTTTTCCGGTCGTGGAAGAGTGTCGTCTGCCGCGGCTGCGGGTATCCGGAGAAGAGCGCCGCGTAGTAGTATCGCCCCGATTGCAGCTGCCTGCCGAAGAAGAAGGGAATCTTCCCGGTCGTGTACTCTTCGAGGAGGCGTGCTCCGGCCGCCGGAATTTCGTTCTCCGGGAGCGCCGGCCGTTCGGGTTCGATCGGCGGCTCCGTATCCCATGCGTAGGCGGTGCGCACGCCGTCGGACGAGATCGCATAGACGCGATTGTCCAGCGATTCGTGGTAATAGACCGTATCGCGGTACCGGTTGAATACGGAGCCGTTTTTAAGCGACGACCAGGCGGCCGACGCGGGGAAAAAGTGGTTTCGCAGCGCGAAACCCTCGCGGGTCCAGATCCGGACGCCTCCCTCCCGGTCTCGATGTTCGGACGACCAGGTGACGAGGCTCTTCGCATCGAGCCGCTCTAAGTGCTGGTAGTTGGCGGGAGGTTCGGGCAGTCGTTCCCGCCGGATGAAATCACCGTCGAATCCGTAGGTGATGATCTCCCCTATGGGATTGAGCAGCGAGACGGTTCGCCCGTCGGGGTCGATCAGAAAATCGCGTGCGCGAAGATACTCTCCGGGGCCGCGCCCGATCCGTCCGATCCGTCGGATGAACTTCCCGTCCGGGGCGAACAGCAGGAGCGAGGAGTTGCTTCGGTCGAATACGAACAGGGTGTCCCGGCAGGTTTTCAGCAGTTCGGGGTAGGACAACAGGCTCGCTTCGGTGGTCTCCAGCGGCGTGATCTCCACGCCCCGGAACAGGTCGTCGAGACGCACCGGCGTCTCCTGCCGGGGAAAGGGAAGCAGCGGGTAGTCCGTCGTCGCGCCGCCCGTGCAGGAGAGCCCGATCGCCAGCGCACCGACCGCCGCGGCGATCCTGTTTATCCCTTTGTTCATCGTACTTTGCGTGTCTGTTCCGGACAAAGATAACGCATATTTTAGAGAATAAATACATAACGACAAATTATTTTATCGAAAAACGATAAATTTTATTTGTTTTTCATAAAATATCGTTATATTTGCCGAAGAGAAAAACTTGTATCCGCATAATAAGAAGCCACTATGAATTTCATCAAAACCTTTCTGGCCGGGCTTCTCGCCTTCGTCGTGGGAACGTTTCTGGTCTTTTTCATCTGGATTTTCGTATTGATGGGCATTGCCGGGTCGATGGAGAAGAGCGTCGCGGTCAGCCCCGAGTCGATCCTCAGGATCGACTTTTCGGAGATCATCACCGACTCCCCTTCGTCCGATCCGCTGGCGGGGCTGAACCTCGTGTCGCTGCAACGGACGCGGCAGTTGCCACTGTTGCAGGCGTTGCGGGCGATCGAAGCCGCTGCGTCCGACGACCGGATCAAGGGCATCTACCTGCGTATGAACGGCGGAGGCGGCGTGGCCGGAACGGCCCTGCTGGAGGAGCTGCGCGAAGCGCTGGAGGAATTCGGGCAGACGGGCAAGTTCATCGTCGCCTACAACGAGGTCTATTCGCAGGGGCAGTACTACCTCGCCTCGGTGGCCGACAGGATCTACATGCAGCCCGAAGGCGGCATGGACTGGTCGGGACTTTCGATGAACCTGATGTTCTACAAGGGGCTGTTCGACAAGCTCGACCTGAAGGCCGAGGTGTTCCGTCCCACGGTGTGCAGGTACAAGAGCGCCGTGGAACCCTACATTCTCGACAGAATGTCGGACGAGAACCGCGAACAGATGCAGGAGCTGGTCAATTCCGTCTGGGGCACGATTTCGGGCACGGTGGCCGCGGCCCGCGGCATCGACTCCGCGGCGATGCGCGAGATCACCGACAGGTTGCAGGTGACGTTGCCCGAAGACGCGCTCGAACACGGCTTCGTGGACGGACTGATCTACGAGGACCAGATGAAGGAGGTCTTCGCCGAGCTGGGCGTGGCCGACGACGGGGAGGGCAACTACGAGTTCGTGTCGCTGGGCGACTACGCCTCGATGGTCGGGCCCGATCTGGACAACCTCGGAGCCGACCGGGTGGCTGTCGTCTATGCCGACGGGCAGATCGTGGACGGCGAGGGTTACGGAGAGGAGATTTACGGCAATACGCTGGCGGCGAAGCTGGCCGGCGTGCGCGAGGACGAGAGAGTGAAGGCCGTGGTGCTGCGCGTCAATTCCCCCGGCGGCAGCGCGCTGGCGTCGGACGTGATCTGGCGCGAGATGGAACTGCTGAAGGCCGAAAAACCGGTCGTCGTGTCGATGGGTTCCTATGCCGCCAGCGGCGGATACTACATTTCCTGTCCGGCCGACGTGATCGTGGCCGACCGCACGACGCTGACCGGTTCGATCGGGGTTTTCGGCATGTTCATAAATCCGATCGACGCGCTGAAGAACAAGCTGGGCGTCACGCTCGACGGCGTGAAGAGCAACGCTTCGGCCGGCATGGGGTCCGTATCGGCGCTGACGCCCGTCGAGCGGGCTTCGATCATGCGCGGCGTGGACAAGGTGTACGAGACCTTCACGGAGCATGTGGCCGCGGGCCGCAACCTGCCCGTCGAACGGGTGCTCGAGATCGCCGGCGGCCGCGTGTGGTCGGGCGAGGATGCGCTGGAGATCGGACTTATCGACACCTACGGCGGTCTGAAGACGGCCATTGCGATGGCCGTGGACAAGGCGGGGATGGGCGACGATTTCCGCGTCGTCGAGGTCCGCGAGGAACCTACGGGCCTCGCCGCCTTCCTCTCGGCGATGAACGTGAGCATCCGCGAGGCCTTCACCCGCTCCGAGCTGGAGACGGTGATGAAGGAGTACGGAGCCGTCCGCGAGGCCACGCGCTTGCAGGGTATTCTGATGTATTCGCCCTGCAAACTCGAGTTGTAGCAGGCCGAAAGCCGTGCCGGATGACGGGCGGCGGATTCCTTCACGGGAATCCGCCGCCCGTGTCGTATCGTACCGCCGAAGGCGGGAAAGGGGGCGGAGGGATCACCTCCCGGAGCGGGACGGCCGGGTCTTGATGCGGTCGAGCAGGGCCTTGAGCCGGGCGACCTCCCCGGGGTTTCCGGCGGCGACGTTCCGGCGTTCGCCGGGGTCGTTCCGCAGGTCGTAGAGCTGTTCCGCAGGATCGTTTCCCATTTCGGTGTCGGTCGCTTCGTTCCGGGCCGGGGCGTTGCTCGGGGCGATGTATTTCCAGCCGTCGGAGATGACCGAGAGCGTTTGCGAGAGGTTGATGCCGACGACGTATTCCGCCCCTTCGGAGTCGGTTCCGAGGAGTGTCCCGAGGTGGTTCCGGCTGTCGGGTGCGGCCCCTTCGGGCAGCGCGGCTCCGCAGAGCGCGGCCAGCGAGGCGTAGAGGTCGATATGGCTCAGCAGGGCGTCTGAAATGCGGTTCGCGGCGACGTGTCCGGGCCAGCGGACGATGAACGGGACGCGCGTGCCTGCCTCGAAGGCGCTGTACTTGCCGCCCCGGAAATCGCCCCACGGCCTGTGGTCGCCCAGCAGTTCGGCCGCCCGGTCGTTGTAGCCGTCGTCCACGACCGGACCGTTGTCGCTGCTGATTATGAGCAGCGTATTGTCCGCGAGGCCGAGCGAGTCGAGCGCATCGAGCACTTTTCCCACCGTATGGTCGAACGAAAGGACGGCGTCGCCGCGGGGCCCCATGCCGCTCCGGCCCGCGAAGCGTTCGTGCGGAACGCGCGGAACATGGATGTCGTTGGTCCCCAGGTAGAGGAAGAACGGCCGGCCGCGGTTGTCGGCGATGAACCCCAGGGCCTTTTCGGTTATCCGGTCCGCGATCTCCTCGTCGCGCCACAGGGCGCTTTTTCCGCCCTTCATGTAGCCGATGCGCGGAATGCCGTGGACGATGGCCTGGTCGTGTCCGTGGGAGGGAGTCATCCGCAGCAACTCGGGGTTGTCGCGTCCGGTCGGCTCTCCCGGGAAGGGTTTTTCGTAGCTCACGGCGATCGGGTCTTCTGGGTCGAGGTTCACGACCCGCTGGTTCTCGATGTAAACGCACGGGACGCGGTCGCCCGTGGCGGCCATGATGAAGGAGTAGTCGAACCCGATGTCCCGCAGTCCCGGAGCGATTTCGCCGTTCCACTGCTGCCGGGCCGTCTCTCCCAGGCCGAGGTGCCATTTGCCGACGGCGCCGGTGACATAGCCCGCGGATTTGAACAGGTCGGCCAGCGTATATTGCTCCGGAGAGATGATCATGCCGGCGTCGCCCGCGGCGATTCCCGTACCCGGTTTCCGCCACGGGTACTGTCCCGTGAGCAGGCCGTAGCGCGCCGGCGTGCTGGTCGATGCTACGGTGTGGACGTTCGTGAACCGGACGCCTTCGCGTGCGGCCCGGTCCGCATTCGGCGTGGCGATGGTCCGGGAGCCGTTGCAGGAGAGGTCGCCGAATCCGAGGTCGTCGGCGTAGATGATGATGACGTTGGGCGGTGCGGCCGGCTGTTGGCCGGCTGCCGCCGCGGGGGCGAGCCCTGCCGCGCAGAGCGAGAGGCGGCCGAGTGTGTCGAACGGTTTGTGCATGGCGCGATAATTCGGTTGAGGCTTTGCCGGGGCCGGCGGCGGAACCGTGCTGTCGCTGCGGTTCCGCCCGGCGTACGGTTTCTTTCCGGCAAGTTTACGAATTATTCGGGAAATACCGAAGAAAATCGCCCGGAATCGGCGGATTCCGCCCGGCGGAACGGAATCGGTATTCTGAAAAGTCACTCTCCGCCTCCGCCGGAACGGGCGCGGAGTTCGGCGAGTTTCCGTCCGATTTCGGCCACCCGTCTCTCGCCCAGCGGGTAGCAGGCGATGAAGAGCACCGACAGAACGGTTCCGGCTGCCGGGAAGAGGCTCATCATCGCCCGGATGCCGTTCTGTACGGCGGCTTCCTGCATCGCATTGGCCTCGAATCCGTAGTGTCCCAGCAGCCAGCCCGTGAGGGCGCCTCCGAGCGTCCAGCCGAATTTCTGCGACATGGACGACGAGGAGAAGATCAGCCCCGTGGCCCGGCGTCCGGTCCGCAGTTCCGAATAGTCCGCAATGTCGGCGTACATCGACCAGAGCAGCGGGAAAATACTCCCCGCGCACATGCTGATCAGAACCTGGAGAAGCATCATGGCCCAGACGTCTCCGCTGCCCGGCAGCCAGAAGGCCAGGCTCAGCACGGTGGCTGCCGCCATCGCTCCGAGATAGGCGTTTTTCTTGCCGACGCGGTTCGAAACGGGAGTGACGAGCAGGATGCCGGCGATGTTGGCCGCCTGTCCCAGCACCAGGAAGAGCGTCGTGAGCGAAATGGCCGTTCCGTCCGGGCCGAAGGTCTGTTCGGTCTGGACGTAGTACTTGAAGTAATAGACGGCTGCTCCGTCGCGTATCGAATTGAAAATCAGGGCCGCGATGCCGGCTCCCAGCAGTATCCACCACGGGCGGTTCCGCATCAGGTCTTTCAGGTCGTCGCGGAGCGGCGTACGCTCCGTGCGGACCGGACGCACGCGTTCGCGCGTCCAGGCGTAGGTGCAGAAAAGGAAGGCCGTTGCGACGACCGCCAGGGTTGCGACGGCGGCCTGCCAACCCGTCTGGGGCGTGCTTCCGCGGCTGAACCAGCCGACGAGCGGCTCGATGAGCAGAAGGGCCAGCAGGCTGCCGCCGAAGGCGAAGAGCATCCGGTAGGAGGAGAGTTCCGTGCGGGTCCGGGGGTTGTCCGAAATCACTCCCAGCAGCGAGGCGTACGGAACATTGACCGCCGAATAGACCATCATCATCGCGCCGTAGGAGACGTAGGCATAGACGAGTTTGCCCGTCGGACCGAATCCGGGCGTGGTGAAGGTGAGTATGCCGGCGATGCCGAACGGTACGGCGAACCGGAGCAGGTAGGGGCGGAATTTTCCCCGGCGGCTGCGCGTGCGGTCGGCCAGTACGCCGACGACGGGATCGACGAACGAGTCCCACAGCCGCGTGACGAGAAACATCGTGCCCGCGGCGGCGGCCGGAAGACCGAAGACGTCGGTGTAGAAAAAGAGCAGGTAGGAGCCGAATAGTTTCCAGAACATCGACGACGCGGCGTCTCCGAGGCCGTAGCCGATCTTTTCGCGCAGTTTTATCGGGGTGTGCATGTCTTTTCGGAAATTCGGGCCGGAACCGCATCGTCCCAGTCGTCCGTACGGAACGGGAATGCGGGAAGCCCGGCGGTGTTCGTGAGATTGACGTCGCCGACGACATTGCGGAACGCGTAACGGACGGCGACGGGTTCCCGCACGGCGTCGGAGCGGACTTCGACCTGCCGGCTGAAGTCGTATCCGCAGTGCAGCACCCGCGCTTCGGCCGGATGGAATACGCGGTCGGATCCGGCGATTTCGAATCCTTCGAGCGGAACGTCCACGGGATGCAGGGTCGATTCGCTGCGGAAGGTCACCACGGCCCGTCCCTCTCCGAACGAAACGCTTTCGAATTGCGGTCCCCGCGAGTCGATGCCCGACAATCCGTATGTCCCCGCGAGCGCTAGCAGCGCCAGTCTTTGTCCGACGATCCGTTTGCCGGGCGGGTGGATTTCACGGACGTCGCCCAGGTCGGTGTTCACCGCCATGTCGGCATTGGGAATGAGTTCGAGCGCCCGAAGCTGGGCCTCTACCAGCAGCGGCAGCAGTACGGGGTTCCGCTCGCCCCGGAAACGGTGCATCGGAATGTCGTAGTCGAAGGGGGCGAGCTGCACGTAGTAGAAGGGCATCCGTTCGCCTCCGCCCCATGCGTCGCGCCATTCGGCGACCATCGCCGCCATGTTCCGGGCATAGTCCGCATGGCAGCCTTTGTTCGATTCGCCCTGATACCAGACGAATCCCCGGAGCGTGTAGGGCGTGAGCGGCCGGATCATGGCGTTATACAACGCTCCCGTGCGGTTCTGGGGATCGTGTTCCGCATCGGTGGCGAGAATGTCGTGCCGTACGGTCCGGGCGGCCTCCCGGCTCATCCAGGCTTCGATGCGCGTGGCTCCCCAGTCGCTTTCGATCAGGCCGATCGGAATGCCGAGCGCCCGGGCGAGGCAAAGGCCGAAATGATACCCCACGGCACTGAACCCCGAAGCCGAACGCATCGAGGAGACCTGCCATGTTCCGGTGCAGTCTTCCTGCGGTTCGTGCGAGACGGCCCGGGAGACGCGGAACAGCCGGATTTCGGGATGCTCCCCGGCCAGCATGGCCGTTTCGAGGGATCCGTTCACCGGCTGGGAGTCGAATCCCCGCAGGGGCATCTCCATATTCGACTGCCCGGAGCAGAGCCAGACCTCTCCGATCAGAATGTCGTCGAGCACGAGGGGATCGCCGTCGTCGATGGTCAGCGTATGGGGGCCTCCCGCGTCGGGAGTTTCGATCCGGACGCTCCACCGGCCCGATCCGTCGGCCCGGACCGCAGCCGGCTCCGCGCCCCACGAAGGGGTGACGGTCACTCTCCGGCCCGGCTCCGCCCGGCCCCAGATGCGGGCGTCGCTGTTGCGCTGGAGCACCATGCCGCTGCCGACGAGCGAAGGGAGGCGCACCCGCCCGTTCCCCGACAGCGATAGTCCGAGCGCCAGCAGCAGGAAGATCGGTCGTTTCATGCGTTCATTCGGTTACGTTCATGGACGTACAGCGTCTCTTGCGGGGTGAACGGCGGTACATCAGCGTGTAGCATGCGTTCATCTCCGGGTGTCCCTCCACGCTCAACTCCACTCCGAAGCGGTCGGTGTCCCATGCGGGAAGCCGGAACCGGGCCGTCGGTCCCGCCGTATTGCGGTTCGGTTCGACGGAGGGGCTTTCCCAGCGCAGGATGCGTTCCTCCGCACGGCCCGCACGGAGGGTTACGGTGACGACGAAAGGTCCCGTCCGGGCGAAAACGTCGTTGAGTATCCAGACCTCGGCTTCGAACGTCTCGCCTTCCTTCCAGTCGAAGCGGGCGAAACGGGCGCTGGCGCAGAGCGGCCGGCAGGCCCGGCGGACTTCGGCGATCGCCGGTTTGAGCACCGCGGGATAGGCTACCAGCGAATTGTTGGCCGCTGCGGGCCACGGCTCGTCGAAACACCAGTTGAGCGCCATGGAGCAGTAGGGTTTCTGGCGGCGCGCCTCCTCGAATACGGCCTTGTAGCCTTCGCCCTGCAACAGGGAACTTTGGGCGATCAGTTCGTCGAGCGTTTCGGCCGGCGGAAAATAGCGGGCGAGCGTGGGCAGTCCGAGCCATGTCGAGGGATCGCCGTCCCAGGCTCCGAAGGCGTGATGTTCCTCCCAGGCCGTGCCGGGACGCGGCGGGAAAAGCTCTTCGGCGGGAATGATCCCTTCGAGGACCTCCCGCGGCGAGATACCCGGAATGCCGAATTCGGTGTAGGCCGTGAAGCGGCTGCCGTTCATCATGCGGAAAACGTCCTTTCCCTGCCAGCGGAACAGGTAGTGGCCGTGAGCCATGCCGTTGAGGGGTGATGTGGCGTTGAACGGGATTTCGGGGGAGAGCCGGTAACACAGCGCGTTCAGCAGCCGCAGCGGAAGCGACTGGTCGGTCATTCCCGACCAGTTGTTGAACAATTCGTTGCCTCCGCACCAGACCGCCAGCGAGGGGTGTCGGCGCAGCCTCCGGATGATCGCCGCGGCCTCCCGTTCCAGTACGGCGAGGTACTCCGGGTCGTCGGGATAGCAGTTGCACGACAGCGGAAATTCCTGCCAGACCATTATTCCCCGGCGGTCGCAGCACTCGAAGAAGGCGTCCTTATTGACGATGCCGCCGCCCCACGAACGCAGCATGTTGAAATGGGTCTCCGCGGCAATTCCGATCAGCGTTTCGTAACGGGCCGCATCGACCGTGCCGGGGAACAGTTCGGGGCAGACCCAGTTGGAGCCCTTGGCAAAGATGCGGTGGCCGTTCAGCTCGACCTGCGCGGGGGCGGCGCTCCGGGTTTTGGGAAAGCCGGCGGGTTCGCTCCAGGCCCCCTCGTTCATCACCAGACGGATGCGGCGGAAACCGATCCGCTCCTCCACGCATTCCAGATCGCACCCTGCGGCGTCGCGGAGCGTGTAGCGCGAGGTGTACAGCACGGGTTCCCCGTGGTCGTGGGTCCACCACAGCCGGGGGTTCTCCAGCCGTGCCGCGAGCGGTTGTCCGACGGCTCCTTCGGCCCGGGCCGCGCAGCGGCCGCGGTCGTCGAAGAGTTCCCAGACGCCGCGGCATTCCCCGCACTCCGCGCCCCGGCTTTCGATCCGCAGATCGGCGCCGGACAGGTCGTCGTCGAGGGTATAGACGACATCGACCTCCCGGAGGTGGGACCGGCGGCGGATCTGGAGGCCCGTTTCGTCCCAGATACCCAGCGGGACGAGCCGCGGATGCCAGTCCCAGCCGTAGCCCACGGCGGGTTTCACGGAGGCCGAAGCCTGCGTGCGGTCGTCCGGCATTCCGGCGCGTTTGGGAACGGGAAACAGGAGTATTTCGAGCCGGTTGCGGGGGTGCAGGTGCGGCGTGAGGTCGATCTCCACGGGTGCGAACATGCCTTCGCGGGCCAGGAGGAGCGTGTCGTTGAGGCGGATTTCGTAGCGGTAGTCGATCCCCTTCGATACGAACCAGAGCTGCCGGTCCTGCCCGAGCCCGGGGGCGTCGAACTCCGCGCGGTAGGTGAAGAAACGGTCCTCCATCCACGTCATGCGGCGGTAGTTGTCCGCACGGTTGTAGTCGGGATACCCTTCGGCGCGGGCCATGTCGAGCTGCACGGCGCCCGGAACCGTCGCCGGAACGAACCGTTCCGGCACGGATTTCCGATCCGGCGCGTGTCCGACGATCCACGTGAGCGGTTCTGTTTTTCGGGTTCTGATCATCGTCTTAACGGGGGTATTCGTTGCAGAGCAGGAATTCGGCGGGCCGGTCCTCGTCGATTCGCGGATAGCGTCCCAGCGGTTCGTAGAAGCGGTTGTCGGCCGTATCGTCATTGACCGTCGAGACTTCGCCGGCCAGACAGTCGCCGCCCTCGGCCCAGAACGTGTGGTACACGTAAGGCTCGAAGGTGATGCTTTGTCCCGGCCGCAGCCGGAAGGTCTCTCCGGCACGCACGGTCGTCTCGATGCCGTCGATGCGGAACGTGCACTCGGCGTCGGTCGGGCGTTCGGCTTCGTCGGCACGCCAGACTCTCATGCACAGCTCGCCTCCGCCGCGGTTGATGATATCCTCCATCTTGTGCCAGTGGAAGTGCATCGGCGTCGCCTGTCCTTCGCGTACCACCATGATCTTTTCGCAGTAGGGTTTGCGGTCGTGCGGGGGATTCCCGTTGCGCAGCGTGAAGAGCGTCAGCCCCTCGCGTGCGAAGTCGCCCTTGCCGAAGTCGGTTACGTCCCATCCCAGGGCGTTGTCGCGGATTTCGCGGCAGGCATCGCCGCAGTCCGCCCACATGGCGGGGGTCCAGGTCGCCCATTCGGGCAGTGCGAAGCGGTGTTCGGCGAGGAAGTCCAGCGCTTCCCGCACGTATCGGTTTATTTCGGAGCGTTTCATAGTTCGGTATAGTTTCGGTGAATGAATTCGTTGAGTCGGTGCAGAGTCGGGGCGCCTCCGGTGCTGGTGGCGCTGAAGAGGTTGAAGCGGGCCGAGGCGTTGGCCGTCCGCAGGGCGTCGCGCAGCGGCATCCGTTCGTGCTGGGCGTAGAGCATTCCGGCGCAGAAGGCGTCTCCGGCGCCCACGGACGAGACGATCTCGTGCCGTGCGACCGGTACGGAGTCGCACCAGCACCGTTCGCCGCTGCGGGAGACGGCATAGCCGCCTTCGGGGAAATGGATCGCGCAGAGTCTTCCCACGCCGCGGCCGAGGAGCATGGCGGCCGCCTCTTCCACGCGTTCCCGCAGCAGGGAGCCTTCCGGCGTGCGGAGCTGCAAACCGCAGACGGCTCCCGCCTCGATCTCGTTGACGATGAAATAGTCGGTGTACGGAAGACAGGGGCCGACGATCTGCCGGAAACGGTCGCTCTCTTCGGAGACCACGTCCACCGACGTTTCGTACCCCTTGCGGCGCAGTCCGTCGAGGACGCGGGCCGCGACGACGCCGTATTCGGGATCCGGCCTGTCCAGCTCGTCGAGCAGGAGCAGGTAGCCCAGATGGAAAATCCGGGCGGGGGATTCCATACGCGCGATCTCTTCGGCGCCGAGGCGGGCGTTGGCGCCGCGGAAGTGGAAGAAGGTGCGGCAGCCGCCGTCGATCTCCGACATGACGTCGGTGTAGGAGGTGGCGCAGTCGTCGAGCGTCAGCATGTTGCGCCGGTCGATGCCGCAGCGGTCGATTTCGCGCAGGACGTAGTCGCCGAACGCGTCGCGGCCGATGCAGCCGCCGGCATAGAGCGGAAGGTCCGTGCCGAGGCGTGCCAGATCGGCCAGCACGTTGTGCGAGCAGCCGCCCAGTCCGGTTTCGATGCGGGAGATGGTCGTCAGGTTGCCCCGCGTGGGATACCGCTCGATGATCTTGATGTTGTCAACCAGCCAGTTGCCGGCCGAAATGATTCCTTTTCGTTCCATGACACCGGGCGTTTCAGGCTTTGCCGTCGCTTTCGAAGAGCCGGATGTGCTCCGCGACGGCCCGTTGGGAAGCTTCGATGATTCGTCGTTTTATCCCGATGTAGCCGGGCGAACCACCCCGGGCGAGGTATTCCGCGACCGCTTCGGCCGCGGCGATCTGGATCGCCGTGGCGACGTTGATCTTGCAGATGCCGTTGCGGATGCAGGCCTTGAAGTCCTCTTCGCTTGTGCCGCTGCCTCCGTGCAGGACCAGCGGCACGGCGTTCCGGGCATGGATCTCGCGCAGCCGGGCGATATTGAGCCGCGGGGTGGCCGTGTAGCGTCCGTGAAGGTTGCCGATGGCTATGGCCAGCGCGTCGGTTCCGGTTCGGGCGATGAACCGCGCCGACTCTTCGACGTCGGTGAAGACGTCGGCGGCCGCGGCCGCCGTGCCTTCGCCTCCGAAGCCGGTGTCGCCCACCCGTCCCAGTTCGGCTTCTACATCGACGCCTGCGGCGTGCGCCAGCCGGACGACGAGCCGGGTCTGCTCGGCGTTCTCTTCGAAAGGCAGTTCCGCGCCGTCGAACATGACCGACGTGAATCCCTCCCGGACGGCCCGGATGCAGGTTTCGATACTCCGGCCGTGGTCGAGGTGGACGGCGACGGGGACTTTCGCATCGCGGGCCGCCCGCAGGAATACCGGGGCCATCAGCTCCATCGGAGCTTCGGGGAACTGCACTTCGGCCAGTTGCAGAATGATCGGCGAATGCAGCTCCTCGGCCGCGGCGACGGCCCCCATGACGTTTTCGACGCTCAGGCAGTTGAAGGCCCCGACGGCGTAGCGTCGCCGGAGAGCGTCTCGGGTTATTTCTCTGAATGGAATCAGCATGATCGGAAAATGGTTTGAGTGAAGGCGGCCGAATGTGAAAGTTTCATGATTCAAAGATAGCGGGTCCGGACGAGAAAAACCGGTGGAATATCGACATAAGCGCGTGATATTTTGACAAGATGAACGAAGTTTCGCCTGTCGTGTAATGCGGTATGGATCAGTGATATGTATATTTCTTCCGAGGGTGTGCGCAAGGGATGCGATCGTGTGAAAATATTGCTACGTTTTGTCAATATATCACCATGTATTTGCTTTTCTTTGGGCTATATTTGTAATAGTCCGTTTGGACGGATTCGTGCAAAATTCGTTTCCGCACACCTTTTATTTATACGGCCGATTGTGAAAACCAAACCTTCTAACCTATTTGAAACATGATTGAAAAGAGACTATTCATGCTGTTGGCTTCCCTGCTGCTGTACGGCGCCGGCCTCTCCGCCCAGGAGATGACCGTACGGGGAGTGGTGACGGGCGGTTCCGACGGACAGCCTGTCGCGGGCGCGTCGGTGGTGGTCAAGGGTTCCGTCAGGGGCACGACGACCGATGCGTCGGGCACATACGCCCTGGACGTCGCCGCGGACGATGTGCTCGTGGTATCGTTCCTCGGTTACAAGACGCAGGAAGTGAACGTGGCCGGCAGGACCGCCGTGGACGTGAGGCTTCAGGAGGAGGCCGAACTGGTAGACGAGGTGGTCGTGATCGGCTACGGTACGATGAAGAAGAGCGACCTGACGGGAAGCGTGGCCTCGGTGAGGGCCTCCGACGTGACGCAGGTTTCGTCGGGGTCGATCGACAAGCTGCTCCAGGGGCGCGTCGCCGGTCTGACGGTGATCGACAATTCGAACGACAGTCCCGAGGGCGGCGTGACGGTCCGGGTGCGCGGCATCAGTTCCATCAACGGGTCCAACTCCCCGCTGGTGGTCGTGGACGGAGTTCCGATGGGCGACGCCGGAAACCTCAAGAGCGTCAATCCGGGCATCATCGAGTCGATCGACGTGCTGAAAGACGCTTCGGCCACGGCGATTTACGGTTCGCGCGGCGCCAACGGCGTCATCATGATCACGACCAAAAGTGGCAGGAAGGAGCATCAGAACGTCTGGTTCTCGGGCAAGGTCGGCGTGGGCGTTTTCAGCGACCGGCTCGACTACTGGCGCGATCCGGTGACGATGGCCCGTCTGGAGAACGAGTCGTACGAGAACGGCGGCGCCGAAGGACCCTACACGGGCAAGATATGGGCCGACGGGACCTATTACCCCTCCGTTTCCGAGATCGAAAGCGGCGAATGGCCCTATCGCACCCGGTGGGCCGACTATGTGTTCCGGACCTCCGTTACGCAGGATTACAACGTGGGAATCGAAGGCAGCAACGCGAAGAACCGCTACTATGTGAGCCTGGGGTATTACGACGGCGAGGGCATGCAGCACAACGACGACTACGAGAAGTACACGGTCGATATGTCGTACGACAACCAGGTGGCCCGCAATGTCAAGCTGAAGACCAAGGCGGGATTCGTGCGGGGATTCCGGACCTACAACAACGGGACGAGCTACGGCTGCAATCCCCTCTGGCCGGTCTATAACGGCGACGGCTCCTATTTCAAGAGCCAGCCCAAGGATTACAGCAATCCCGTGATGATAAACAACGAGGTCAAGAAGGAGTCGGACGACATGTCCGGCTATGCGCTCGTGAAGGCCGACTGGTCGATCCTGCCGGGACTGACGCTTTCGGTTTCGGGCAACGCCCGGGCCGAGCAGAGCCGTTCGGCGTTTTTCAATCCGCCGCTTTACACGCAGGCGGGCGACAACTACAACGGCGAGGGCGGCAACAGCGAGTCCACCTACGTCAATCTCACCGCGGACGGATACCTGACCTACGACAGAACCTTCGGCGACCACGCCTTTTCGGCCATGGTCGGCGGCAGTTACGAGAACAGCGTAAGCCGGGGATCGAGCATCACCGGACGGGGTTTCTCGAACGCCGCGCTCGAGGACGAAGTGGTTTCCGGCGCCGACAAGGTCATCACCACCACGTCGCGCAGTCAGGAGATGCTCGCTTCGGGCTTCACGCGTCTGAACTACACCTACAAGAACCGCTACCTGTTCACCTTCACGGCCCGTGCCGACGGGGCGTCGAAATTCGCCGAGGGACACCGTTGGGGCTTCTTCCCCTCGGGCGCCGTGAGCTGGAAGATGGAGGAGGAGCCGTGGATCAGGTCGCTCGGATTTTTCGACCAGCTCAAGCTGCGCGCCAGCTACGGCGTTTCGGGCAACCAGGGCATTTCGCCCTACCAGACCTTCGAGCGTTTCGGCTACGACTACTATTGGTGCAACGGCGAAGAGTACACGGTTTACGGCATCGGTTATCAGGACGGCCGCGAGGGGCTCGGCGACCGTTTCGTCACCTATGCGGGCATGGCCAACCACGAACTGACGTGGGAGAAGACGGCCCAGTTGGACATCGGCCTCGACCTCTCGATCCTCAAGGGACGGCTGAACGTCACGTTCGACTACTATTACAAACGCACCACCGACCTGCTGCGCAAGCAGTACCTCTCTCCCAGCACCGGATTCGACACGGTGTGGGTCAATGACGGCGAGATCCGCAACAAGGGTTTCGAGGTGGCCGTCACGGGACACATCGTCTCGACGAAGGACTGGAATTTCAGCGCGACCGGCATCTTCAGCCTCAACCGCAACAAGGTCGTGTCGATCGGCACGGCCGAGAACTCGGGCTGTACGGTCGATGCCAACGGCATCTGTTATACGCAGTACGGCGGCAGCGTTTACAACGACGCCTTCCTCAACGTGCTGGCCATCGGCTACCCCGTCAATTCGTTCTACGGTTACATGGTGAACGGCATCATCCAGACGCCGCAGGGCGACGGGTCGAGTCCCAACACCCGTCCGGGAGAGTTCAACTATGCGGGGCTCAACGCCGACGGAACGCTCGATCCCGACCGGCGCGTGATTATCGGCGATCCGAATCCCAAGTTCACCTCGAGTCTCAACCTCTCGCTGTCGCACCGGATCGGTCTGGACCTTTCGGTGATGATGTACGCCGTCTATGGCAACGACATTTTCTCCTACCGGAAGCTCACCTCTCCGGCGCTGATGTCCGGCAGGTGGACGCCGGAGCGCCCCACGAACGAGCGCCCCAGCCTGCGGTACAACCGCCAGTACCATGCCTCTTCGTGGTCGGTCGAGGACGGTTCATTCCTGCGCATCTCCAACATCATGCTGGGCTATACCCTGCCGGAAAACAAAATCCGGGGCATCAAGCACCTGCGCGTGTTCGTGAGCGCCAGCAACCCCTTCACCTTCTCGAAAGTCAGCGAATACGACCCCGAAGTGGGAGAGAACGGCATCGGGGGCGTCGCCTATCCCAAGGTCTGCGTCATCACCGCCGGCGCGGAGTTCAAATTCTAACCTGATAGAGCCATGTTGAAAATGAAAAAGACATTCCGATACCTGCTTCTGCTCGGGGCGCTGACGGGCTTCGCCTCCTGCCTCGACGAAGTTCCCTACGGCACTTATTCGAACGAGACCTTCTACAATACGGAGGCCGATGCCGAATCCGCGCTGATGTACGCTTACGTGCCGATCAACTACATCGACTATTGCGGCCGGTTCCTCTTCTTCCTGAGCGACGTGCCGACCAACCAGTACAAATCCTACGGCAAGGCCGACGAAAGCCCGCTGTTCCAGTGGGACATCACTCCGACGAGCGACGAGGCCATCTACTTCTTCAAGTCGGCCTACGTAAGTCTGGCGCGCACCAATTCGGTGCTGGAGAACGTCTCGCGCATGACGTCCATCTCGGCGATGGCGCGCAACAGGATTCTCGGCGAGGCGCATTTCCTGCGCGCTTTCAACCACTTCATGCTGGTCATCAACTACGGCAGCGTGCCCATCCGGTCGAAAACCGTTTCGACCGTCTCCGACTCCTACAAGGATTTCGCCCCGATCGAGAAGATCTACGGGTTCATCATCGGCGAGCTGGAGGAGGCCATCGGTCTGCTGCCCGTGAACAAGGTGCAGGGCCGGGCCGACAAGGTCGCCGCGCAGGCGCTGCTGGCGCGGGTTTACCTCTACCTCGCCTCCTCGAAGGCTTCGGGCGCTCCGGGCTACGACTGGGTCGCCGATGCCGACGACATGTATGCGTTGGCGGCGCAGTATGCCTCCGACGTACTCGAAGGGCAGACCGTCTATCGTCTCGACCCCGATCTGGGCAATGTTTACGACGTCGATCACCAGGCCGACGGCGTGGAGCATATCTTCATGACCTCGATGAACCGCGAGGCCAGCGGCATGGAAGGCACTTATTCGCAGCTGCCCCAGATGTTCGCGATCCAGACGGGCAATATCGTCTATATCTCCTCGTCGCTCGCCGGCGGAGGCGAAGTGATGAAGTTCATGAATTACGAGTCGGGGTTCCAGGTGATGCGCGTGGACAACGAATTCCGTGACACGTACGACGATGCGGACCTGCGCAAACAATTGATGGTTACGACGATATACAACGAAGACGGCAGCGTGCTGGCGACCTACGATCCTTCGAATCTGACGAGCAGCGACAACGTGAAGAACAAGTTCTTCTATCCGTTCTGCCGCAAGTACACCGATCCGAAGTCGAATTCGAACCGGACGTCGGCGAATCTCTACCTGATCCGGTTCGCCGAGGTGGCGCTCACCTACGCCGAAGCCGCGGGACCGACCGAGGAGGGATATAAATGGGTGAACGAGGTGCGCAAACGCGCCGGGCTGGGAGCGTTGCCCGAGGGGCTTTCGGTCGCGGACTTCCGCGAGGCGGTGATTCAGGAGCGCATCAAGGAGCTGGCCTTCGAAGGACACGGCATCTACGAACTGCGCCGGCTCAACCGGGCCGACGAGCGGCATATCACCAACAAGGCCTTCAAGCCGACCTACGCCTATTTCTATCCGGCTCCCCAGCGGGAGATGGACCTCAACCCCCAGCGATAACCGACCTAATACCAACGCATCATGAAACGATCGTACAATGAATACCTGCTGCCGCTGCTCGCCCTCGCGGGCACGTGGCTGACGGCCTGTTCGGAGGACGGGACCGATCCCGCGAACCCCTACGAGGGGAACTTCACGCTCACGACGCAGGCCGAGGTCGATGCCTTTCCCGCCCGCCGCGAGGCCAACCGGATTACGGTCACGGGCGGCGACATCACCGATCTCTCGTCGCTCGACGTGTCGGCCGTCGGCACGCTCGTCATCCGGAATACGGGCATCGGAACACTGACGCTTCCGAAGACCTTCTCCGTGGCCACGAAACTCGAAATCGCGGAAAACGAATCGCTGGTCTCCGTCGGAGACCTGGCGCTCAGGTTCGTCATCGGCGACATCCATATCGAGGACAATCCGCAGCTGACCGACATCAGCGGTCTCATGAATCTCAAGAAAATGACCGGAAAGCTCTTCGTCACGGGGAACTCCCTGCTGGGCGAGGACAAGCCCGATCAGCCCGATACCTACGGATTCAACGTCATCAAGTACCTTATTTCCAATTCGGTGCTCGATTCGGACAACGTGACCCTGTCGAACAACCATCCGCTGGCCGTAACCGACCCGTCGCTGATCGGGCAGGGCGGCGAGTCGGGCGGCGTGTACAGCTATACGATCAAATCCGACGCCGAGGCCGCCGCATTCAGCCCCTCGGGCAAGGAGGTGAAGGACCTCACCGTGACGGGACCCCAGGTCACCGACGACGGCATGGCCCTGCTGGCCTCGAAAATCGACGTCGTACAGGGGACCATGACCATCGACGGTGCGGCGATCAAGACCACCGAGACCTTCTTCGGCAAGGTGGAGTGCCGCGGCGGCATCGTCCTGCGCAACATCGAAACCTACGACGAGGACAGCGGCAACAAGTTCTTCAACAACAACGGATTCAAGAACATCACGCAGGTCGGCGGCGATTTCGTGCTGGAGAATATCCCCTACCTGATTCACTGGGGTTCCGGCAACGGCTTCGCGCAGATCGTCCGCGTGGAGGGCGACCTGACGGTGCGCAACTGCGGCATGCAGCAGATGGCCTTCGCCTCGCTGTCCGAAGTCGGCGGCGACATGACGCTGGAGGACAACTGCGTGGAGACCTACCAGGGATTCTTCTGGAATCTGGCCACCGATCTGCGCCGTATCGGCGGAAACCTCGCGCTCGTCGGCAACGATCACCAGAACGGACTGGGCGGTTTCGAGAAACTGGAGTATCTGGGCGGCGACATCACGATTGCGGAGTGCGGTACGGACGTCAGCGCCGGAGGAGGCATCCCGTATGTCTCGGTCGCCGGACAGGTGGGTTTCGACCTGGTGGAGCAGTGGATCGTCTCCGGGGTGGTGCAGCCCGGGGCGGCGGTCGATTGCCGCTATGCCGACGGTTCGTCCGTCGAGTTTTCGGAGGTTCCCGATCCGGGAGCGCCCCGGACCTATACGATCGCGGGACGGGACGAACTGCTGGCTTTCGCTCCGCAGGACGGTTCGGCCGTCGGGGAGACGGTGCAGGACCTCACGATTCTCGATCCGGACAATACGATTTCGGATCACGATCTGTCGTTCGTCAAGAACCGCGTCGGGAAGATCGCCGGGACCCTGACCGTCGAGGGAACCTCCCTGACGACGACCGAAGTGCTCTTCAACGACGGAGGGTTCACGGTGGACGGCGGCATCGTCTTCCGCAACTGCGCGCAGCTGTTCAACCTGAACGGCATGAAGTCGATGACGGCGGTCGGCGGCGACCTCGTCTTCGAGAACTGTCCGAAGATCACGACCAACTGGGGAGCCGGGAACTGCCTCTCCCAGATAGAGAGCGTGGCCGGCAGCGTGAAGCTCTCGGGGGTCGCCGAACCGATGGCGGGCGTGACTTTCCTTTCGCTCCGGAGCGTAGGCGGCGACTTTACGGTGGAGAACTGCAACGGCGACTTCTGGAATTTCGACGTCATGCCGCTCGAGACGGTGGGCGGCAGTCTGACGATCCGCGGCAATGCGAAGCTCAACGGTCTGGGCGGTTTCGCCGGGCTCCGGAGCGTCGGCGGCGACGTGACGGTGACGGGCAACGGGGCCGAGTCGGGCGGAATTCCCGTGGAATCCGGGTCCGGGCAGGTGGGACTCGATCTGCTCGGCGAACTTTACCGGGCGGGCGTCTTCTCCTCCGGGGCGGAGTTCGCCATCGAATCCAACGGAACGAACTACCGGATCGACGAATTGTAACGAAATATTGGCAACTGCGGTTCCGGCCGGAGACATCCGGCCGGAACCCTGAAAACCGAAATACAGATGAAAGGATCGAAATTCATACTATTCGCTGCGGCCTGCCTGCTTTCGGCGGCGGGCTGCGAAAAGGAGTGGGACCGGAGCCGGTGGCCCGAGATTCCGCAGAGGCCCGCTCCCGTGCCCAATACGGGCAATTACGCCTTCTCGGGCGGAACGATGTCGGAAGAGGTGCTGCACAACTACCTTTCGCGCGCCGTGACCCAGACGGAGTTTCTCGCCGGTCCCGAAACCTCGAACGACGGAGTGTACGGGACGGAGGACGACGAGCGGATGCTCCTCTCGATCGGGGCCAAATTCATCGGGCGGTCGATCTATTCGTGGGGGCATGAGGAGCTTTTCGTCGATGATGCGTGGCTCGCCGACGCCGGGGCGCGGATCGAGCGGATGCACCGTTCGGATCCCGACCTGATTTTCCAGGCGGCCCTGTTCGAGATCGTGACGACCCGGGTGAACGACATTCCCGTTCCGGATTGGGTTTTCGAGGCTTTCGGACGGGAGCCCGAGGCCCGCAACTTCCGGTTCGACGCCATCTGCGACGAGAACGGCGTCTATCTGGGGCAGTGGGGCGAGAACACCTGCGTCCCCGACATGTCGCGCGAGGAGACGCAGATGTGGTTCTACTTCATGGCCGTAAAATACATGGAGGCCGGCATCGAGGCGTTCCACTGCGGGCAGGTGATGCTCATGGCGTCGATGGGCGATTCGGAAAACGGCTATGCGGGATACCGGACCCTGCTCTCCAAAATCCGCGAGGCGGCGGCGACCAAGGCGGCGCGGGGAACGGTGCTGCTGGACGCCCACCTGGGCAACGGCGGCATCGTCGTCGATGGCGAACTGCTCTTCGACTTCGTGTCGTTCCCGTTGCGGGCGAAGGAGATCGCGGGCGAGCCGATGAAGGCGAAACTCGAAAAGGGATACCTCGATTCGGTGATCGGCTATACGAAGGGCGGCCGGACCCCGAGCGGCTGGACGGCCGAACGGATTCCGTATCTCCTCGAGTTCGACAACTTCGGCGTGAGCGACCATCCGGGACAGTACGACTGGAGCGACCACTACGTTTGGGGTTACGACGAAATATCGTGGTTCAGCCTGCTCGACGACGAGTACGCCCGCGAGTGGCTCGAATACGCCGTGGACTACCTCCGCAGCATGGATCCGATCGGGTACGTCCAGATGCCGGGCTGCCGCGTGTCGGTGTCGGGGCCTTCCCGGTTCTACCGCTGCAACACGCAGAGCGAGGCGTGCCCCACGGGCCGTTCGACCGAGGAGACCATCAGAAGATTGTGGAACGAATGACGATACCTGCCATGAAACGACTGTTCGTATTGCTTTCCGCCGTGCTGGGACTTTCCGCCGGCGCGGGCGCATGCGGCTCTGCGGAGCCGGATCCCTACCGTTTCGACGGTTCGATCTCCCGGGACGTGCTGGACCGCTACCTTTCGCGGGCCGTCACGATGTCGGAGTTCCTGACCGTCGATCCCTACTGCAACGACGGAACCTATCCCGACAAGGAGGCCGACGTGGAGTTCATCCGCAACACCGGCGCCAAGTTCATCGGCCGGGCGATCTACCGCTGGGGCGATGAGAAGGCGCTTGCCGAGCCGGGTTTCTGGGCCGGGGCCGAAGCGCTAATCGACCGTGTGCACGCCTTCGATCCGGACGTGATCTTCCAGGCCGCGACCTTCGAGGCGGTTTACCGCGAGGTCGGCGAGGTCCCTGTGCCCGCCTGGGCTTTCGAGGCGCTGGGACTGCCCGTCGAGGAGCGCTGTTTCGATTATGCGCAGATGCTCGATCCCGGCGGAAAATACGTGGACCAGTGGGGGCCGGGAGCCAGCGTGCCGGACATCACGCGTGTCGAGACGCAGTTGTGGTTCATGTTCCTGATCGGCTCCTATGTCGATATCGGGGTCGAAGCCGTCCATCTGGGGCAGGTCTATCTGATCGGCATGAACGACCGCGGATGGCAGACATGGGACAGCTTTCTGAAGAAGGTGCGTGCCCGGGTCTGCCCGCGGGCCCGCCGTCACTTCGTGCTTTTTGACGCCCACACGGGCAGCCGGGGCATGATGGTCGGCGACAGAAGCCTGATCGACTTCAACTCCTTCCCGCTGCGGATCAAGGAGGTTCCCGAAAAGCCGATGGAGTGCGTGCTCGAGGCGGGGCATATCGACGCGGTTTACGGCAAAAGCCCCGGATGCGTGACGCCGAGCGGCTGGCGGTGCGACGCCCTGCCCTATCTGGTCGAGTTCGACAATTTCGGCGTGAGCGACCATCCGGGCGAGGCCGATCTGTCGGACCATTACGTTTGGGGCTATGACGAAATCACCTGGTTCTACCTGCAGGAACCCGATGCCCGCCGGGCCTGGCTGCGCTATGCCTACGGATGGCTGCGCGAAAACGATCCGAACGGCCATCTCGAAATGCCCGGCGCACGGGTCGTGTCGGCGACGGCGGGCGGTCCCGCGTTCCTCTGCCGCGCCGTCGCGCAGAGCGACCGGGTTCCCTACGGCATGGGGATCGAGGAGACGATCCGGGAGCTGTGGCTCGGGAAATAGGACTTCTCCGGCCGGAAAAGGCTGCGGTGTTCCGAGGCCTTTCCGGCCGGTCACCCCTTGGGGATGACCGACGCCTTGAACTTGCGCCGGTAGTCGCTCGGCGTGGTGCCGATGCGTTCGCGGAAGACGCGGTTGAAATTGGAGATGTTGTTGAAGCCGCATTCGTAGCTGATCTCCGAAATCGTGTGTTCGGTCTCGATGATCATTTGCGCCGCGCGGTTGATCCGGAATCCGCTGAGGTAGTCCCAGAAGTTGTGCCGCGTGCGTTTTTTGAAAAAACGGCTCGCGGACGACGCCGGCATTCCGACCAGACGGCCGATTTCGTCGAGCGAAATCTTCCGGCTGTAATTCTGCTCCACGAACTGCACGATCTTGTTGATGCGGCGGCTGTGGGCGAAGGAGCCGTCGCCCTGAAGCCCGATCAGCTCGACCTTGGTCCGGTCGGCGCAGGCGAGTTCGTGGAGGATGTCGAGGAACAGCAGCACGGCTTCGAACCCTTCGAGGTGCGGCAGGCGCAGCAGCCGGTCGCGGACCCGGTCCGCGGTGTCCTCCGAAAACCGGATGCCCGGCGCGGGCTGGCAGAGCATCTCCCGGATCGGCCGCAGCTGGTCGGTGTCGAAAATGCCCCACGAGGGAAGGTTCTTGGAGAACTGGACGACGACCACTTCGCAGCGGACGTTCGCATAACTCTCGCCGCGTTTGTAGCAATGCAGCACGTTCGGGTTGGTGATGACCAGATCCTTCTCCGTAAAGTCCTCCACCAGATTGCCCACCGTTCGTTTGCCCCGGACGTGCAGCGTCAGGTTGAGTTCGTAGTCCTCGTGGAAATGGAGCGGGAAATCCATCTGGTTGTCGGGCCAGTGGTTCGCGATGAACAGGTCGTTTCCGCCCAGCGGAGTGATCTCTTTCAGAATGTACTTCATACCGTGCGGTTATCTGAACAAATATAGTGAAAATCGGCCGAAAATTCGTAATTTCAGGCGTTTTTCGCTCGGTTCGTCCGAAAAAAATGGAAAAAATATGAACAGGATTCACATGTTTGCGGCCGCGGCGCTTCTGCTTTGTACGGCCGGTTGCCGGGACGAAGGCGTGGGACGCTGGGTCGATCCCAACATAGGGGGCGTGGCGCCGCTGCTGACGACCGTGATGCCGCAGGTGCACCGGCCGCACGCCATGGTGCGTATCTATCCCGTGACCGAACCGGGACTCAACGACCGTTACTTTTCCGACCGGATCTACGGCATCGCCCTCAACATGCCCCGTTACCGGAACGGGGCGGTGACTGCGATCATGCCCACGGCGGGCGATGTGTCGTTCGATCCGGAGCGCTCCTCGTCGTGGTACGACCACGACCTCGAGGAGCTGCATCCCTGGTCGCACCGTGTCTGGCTCGAGGATTTCGGCGTCGGGGCGGCGTGGACGACGACCGAACGCGCGGCCCTCTACGAGTTCGACTTCACGGACGGAGATCGCCCTGCGAACGTGCTTTTCCGGCTTGCGGCGCAGGGCGAGGCGAGCGTGGACGGGAATCGGGTCGTGACGGGCTGGGAGGCGGTCGATTACGCCCGCCAGTACTTCTATGCCGTGGCCGACCGGCCGTTCGGAAAGGCGGGGACCTGCCGGGACGGTGTGCTTTCCGACTCGCTCTCCGCGGCGGGCCGGAATATCGGGGTCTGGCTTTCGGATCCGGCCGGCCGGGGCGTCGTGCGTTTCCGGGTCGGAATCTCCTATATCAGCGTGGAACAGGCCCGCGCCAACCTCGAAGCCGAGGCCGGGGAGGCGTCGTTCGCCGAGGTCCGGGAACAAAGCCGCGCGATCTGGGAGGAGACGCTGGGACGCATCCGGGTCGAAGGGGGAACCGAACGGGAGCGGCGGATTTTCTACACGTCGCTTTACCGGACCTGCGAGCGGATGGTCGAGCAGTCCGAGTACGGACGTTATTACAGCGGATTCGACCGCCGTGTGCACGAGGACGCGCGGCCGTTCTACAACGACGACTGGGCCTGGGATACCTACCGCAACCTGCATGCGTTGGGGATGCTGCTCGATCCGGAGCGGAAGGCGGACGAGTTGCAGTCCTATGTCCGGATGTACCGCCAGTGGGGCTGGGTTCCCCAGTTCCCCGAGCTGGTCGAATGGGGCGGCGACTGGTTCGAGGGAGCCTCGCCGGACTGGCACGGCGATCCGATGATCGGCAATCACGTCGCGTCGGTCGCCGCCGAAGCCATCCGCAAGGGGATCACCGATTTCGATGTGGAGACGCTTTACGAAGGGCTGCGCAAGAACGCGCTGGAGGGGACGATGATTCCCTGGCGGGCCGGAGCGGCCCGCGAGCCCGACCGGTTCTATGCCGAACACGGCTATTTCCCGGCGCTGGCGCCCGGGGAGAAGGAGAAATACCCCTATATCGACGACGGGTGGGAGAAACGGCAGGCCGTGTCGGTGACGCTCGAACATAGCTACGACGACTGGTGTCTGGCCCGGATCGCGCGCTATCTGGGACGTGACGAGGATTGCGAGCTGTTTCTGCAAAGGTCGCGCAACTACCTGAACCTATGGAATCCGGAGATCGGTTATTTCGCACCCAGAAACGAACGGGGCGAATGGATCGAACCGTTCGATCCGCAACTGAGCGACGGGTTCGGCGCCCGGAGCTATTTCGCCGAGGTCAATGCCTGTGTCCATGTTTTCCACGTGCAGCACGACATTCCGCGGCTGATCGCGCTGACGGGCGGTCCGGAAGCCTTCGTGCGCCGTCTCGACGAATCCTTCACCCGCGGTCCGAGGCTCGACAAATGGAAATTCATGGGCCGGATGCCCGATGCCACCGGACTTCAGGGGCTCATTCCGGCGGGGAACGAGCCTGCGTTCCACATCCCGTGGCTCTACAACTATGCCGGTGCGGCCTGGAAGACGCAGCACCGCGTGCGGCAGATTGCCGACATCTGGTTCGACGACCGTCCCACGGGATTGAGCGGCGACGACGACGGCGGGGCGCTCACGGCATGGTATGTTTTCGCCGCCATGGGATTCTATCCGGTCGATCCCGCCTCGGGCGAATACGCCTTGAGCACGCCGATTTTCGAGCGGGTGGAGATCGCGCTGCCCGGCGGCCGGAGTTTCGTGATAGAGGCTCCCGGAGCGTCGAAGGTCAATAAATACATCCGTGCGGCGCGGCTCGACGGAAAGCCCCTCGAACGGCCGTTCCTCACGCACGAGCAGATCGTGCGGGGCGGAGAGCTGCGGCTGGAGCTTGCGTCGCGGCCTTGTCCGGACTGTTTCCGGTAGCCGGAGCGGGTTCGGACGGGTCCGGTGCGGCCGGCCTGTCCGGATGCTCCGCGCGGAAGGGGCCGATTCCCGGGCATAAAAAAACTCCGCACGGGGCGGAGTACCAGGCAAACAATTGTTAACTAAATAATCGAGACAACCCCACTGCTCTCGGCCCGGCGGCTGCGGCGACGGCATCCGGTCCGGAGCGCTCCGAAGAGCCGCTCGATCGACCGTTTCCGTCGGCGAACCGCCCGCTTCGTCAGAAAGTCGCCGTCATCACAAACTCCTTCCTCATGCGGTCCAATTTAAAGGTTCGACTTCAATTCTTATTTGTTGTATGAACCGGTTCGGTGCCGGTTTCGCAGAAAAAACGTTCAAGCGGTGTGCCAAACGGTGCGGAAATCTGCCGTTCGCCGGGGAGGCGGGAGCGGAAAGAGGGGCGTGAAAAGGTGCGGGACGGGCCCTGGACGGATTCGGAAGCGTTTCGGAATGGGATCCGGCGGAGTGCTGCGGAGCGGATTCCGCCGGGGAGCGGCGGTCCGACGAAGTGTGGAACGGTGTGGAATCCGCTCCACAATGTTGTGGAAAAATTCCACACCCTCCCCCGGGCCGGTACGTGTCCGCTGCCGGGAAGGGGTCACTCGATGCCGTAGTGGTGCAGTTTGTTGTAGAGCGTCTTGCGATCGACGCCGAGCAGTTTCGCGGCCTGCGACTTGTTGCCTCCCGCGGCTGCGAGGGCGCGGCGTATCTGCTCCTCCTCCGAGGCGGGATCGCGCAGCGAGAAGCTCGGGACGGTCGGGTTTCCCGCCGCGGCGCCGGTGGAGGGGGCGGTCACTTCGGCCGGCAGTTCGCGGCAGGTGACGTAGTCGCCCGCTGCGAGCAGCGTCGCCGACTTCACGGTGTTCTTCAGCTGCCGGAGATTTCCCGGCCAGTCGTAGCGTGTCAGCGCGGCCAGCGCCGCGGCGTCGAATCCGACGATGCGTTTGCCCAGCTCGCGGTTGGCCTGGTCGAGGAAGAAGTCGGCGAAGAGCGGAATGTCGCCGCTCATCTGCCGCAGCTCGGGCATGCGGAGCGTGAATTCGTTGATCCGGTGGTAGAGGTCGGCGCGGAACGTTCCCCGGGCGATGGCCGCCTCGAGGTTCTCGTTGGTCGCCGCCACGAGGCGGATGTCCACGGGGATTTCGCGCGTACTGCCCACGCGGCGGATGCGGCGTTCCTGCAGGGCGCGCAACAACTGCACCTGCGTCTCATAGGTGAGGTTGCCCACCTCGTCGAGAAAGAGCGTGCCGCCGTTGGCCGCCTCGAAGGCTCCCGCCTTGTCGGACAGCGCTCCGGTGAACGACCCTTTGACGTGGCCGAAGAACTCCGATGCGGCCAGCTCGCGCGGGATGGCTCCGCAATCGACCGCCACGAAAGGTTTTCCGGCGCGCCGGCTGCCGCGGTGGATCAGCTGCGCCACGTGCTCCTTGCCCGTTCCGCTCGCGCCGTTCACCAGCACCGACATGTCGGTGGGGGCCACCAGCCGCACGTATTCGTAGAGCTGCCGCGCCGCGTCGCTGCGCCCCTCGATGTAGTTGAGCGGTTCGGCCGCCGCGCTCCGGGACGCGCGCGGGGCGTTCCGGCCGGACCCAGCGGATTCCTCCCCGGCTGCCGGGGCGTCGAGCGCCTCGCGGATCTTCTTCAGCAGTTCGTCGGGGTTCACGGGTTTGGCCACGTAGTCGCGCGCGCCGAGTTTCATGCACCGCACGGCGTTCCGTATCTCGGCGTAGCTCGTCATCACGATCACCGGAGCCGCGATGCCCTCGCCGGCCATCCATTGCAGCAGGGCGATCCCGTCTTCGTCCGGCAGGCGCATATCGCTCAGCACGAGGGAGTAGTCGCCTTTCCCGAGCGCCGTGCGGGCCGCTGCCGCCGAACCGGCCGTCTCCACCTCGAAGCCCCGTTTGGCCAGCCACGTGCGGAGCATCAGCGCGAAGGTGATGTCGTCGTCTACGATGAGGATGCGTTCCATATTCCCTACAAAGATACGATTTTATTCGGATTCCGGACCTCCGGAGGCCGCTTTTCCGGGAAAGGCCCGTTTCCCGGCCTCCGCGGCGATTCCGCGGATGCGCTCCGCGACGGCCGCCAGCTCGCGGCGCAGCGTATCGGTCAGCGCCCCTTCGTGGGTCTCGGCGCGGCGCAGCGTGTCGGCCACGGTTCCGGCTCCGAGCATCGTGAAGATCGGCAGCATCTTGTGCGCCAGCGCCTTCACGCCGGCCGCATCGTCCGCGTCGAGGGCCTTGCACAATGCCGTGCAGTTCGCCGCGGTCTGCTCGGCGAAGGAGGCCAGGATCGACTGCGCCGCCTCCGCGTCGTCGCCCGCATAGGCCGTCAGGGCGTCGAAGCGCAGCTCGCCGCCGTCCGGCTCCGGGGCGGATGCCTTCGTTCCGGCGTCCGGAACCTGCGGCGACGTCCCGCCGCAGCAGGCCGCACGGATCGCCCGACCAGCTCGCCGTAGGTGAAGGGCTTGCGCAGGCAGGCGGCGAATCCCCGGGCCGCGAAGTCCTCGGGACGCATCTCCCCGCGTGCCGAGACGGCCACCACGGGGATCCCCGGGCGCGACGCCGCGCACGGCCTCCAGCACGCCGAATCCGTCGTACGAGGGCATCTGGATGTCGGTGACGACCAGATCGAAGCGGCCGCCCTCGACGAGCCGTGCGGCGTATTCGGGGTATTGGCAGCACTCGGCCGAAACCCCCGCGCGGCGGCACATGGCGGCGACCATTTCGAGTTGCAGGGGGTCGTCGTCCACCAGCAGCGCACGCAGCGGCGGCAGCGGTTCGGCGGCTCCCGGTTCCGGCGCCGCCGTCCGGCCCGCCGCGCCTTCGGCCGCGTCGCCCACGGGAACCGTGACGATGAACTTGCTTCCCTGGCCGGGCGCGCTGTCGAGCGAGATCGCTCCGCCGAGCAGCTTCACGAGACGGTCCACGATCGACAGCCCCAGTCCGAAGCCGTCCACGCCCTGCGCCGAGCGGAGCCGCACGAACTCGGCGAAAATCCGCTCCCGTTCCTCGGGGCCGATTCCCCGGCCCGTGTCGCGGACCGAAAAGACCAGCTGTCCGTCGGAGAGGCGGGCCCGCAGCGTCACGAACCCTTCGTCGGTGAATTTCAATGCGTTGGAAAGCAGGTTGTCGGCGATCTGCCGGATCCGGAAGGCATCGCCCGCCACTTCGCGGTCCGTGCCCGGGGCGAGCTCCAGCCGCAGTTCCAGTCCTTTGGCGGCCGCTGCCGCGGCGAATCCCGCACGGATCGTCTCGAAGAGTTGCGCCGGGTTGAAGGCCACGGCATCGACCTCCATTTTGTTGGCGTCGAGGCGGTAGAAGTCCAGCAGGCTGTTCACCAGCGCGAGCAGGTGCTCCGACGAGGATTTCATGTTCTGTAGGTAGAGCTCCTGCCGCTTGTCGGAGGTGAGGCGCGACAGCAGGTCGATATATCCCATGACCGACCCCAGCGGGGCCTTGATGTCGTGCGTGATGGCCAGCATCAGCTGCTCGCGGGCCGCCAGCAGCGCCTCATTGTCGCGGTTGGCCCGCTCCAGCGCCCGGCGGTAGCGGACGCTGCGGTTGATGTCGCGCCACAGCACGGCCACGAACAGCAGCATCAGCACCACGGCTCCCGCGGCGACGATGCCCAGTATCTGCGAGGAGCGCTGCCGGATCGCCTCGTTCGTGTCGATGCGCCGCATGAGGAAGGCCGTCTCCTCCTCCTCGAAATCGAGGATCAGGCGGTAGATCTTGGCGTTCACCAGGTCGTTGCTGTACCGCAGGCGCAGCCCCCCTCGCGCCACGCCTCGTCGTAGATGCCCAGCCGTTCGCTGGTCACGCTGTCCTGCAGGGCGCGCAGGACCAGCGTGATCGTGTCCCGGATCGCCTCGGGCGGCAGCGTCTCCCCGGGCCGCCGGAGCGTATCGACGACGATTTCGCGCCGCGAGATCACCACGTTCGAGTCGTTCCGGGGCGGGCTGAACAGGTCGGCCAGCCGGCGGAAGAACCGCCGTTTGGGGCGCGGCACGGCCACCGTGTCGGAACGCACGAGGCTGGGCGGCGGCAGCGTGTCGGAAGGGGGCGGCAGTACGGGCGCGAGGGTGTCGGGCAGCAGGGGGCGCAGCGTGTCGGTCCGGGGGAGCGAGTCCGGGGAAAGAAGGCCGCCGGCCGGGAGGGAAAGCGTGTCGGGGCGCGCGAGGCTGTCGCGCGACCCTTCGATGAGCGCGCGGATGTTCTTCTCCAGCAGGCTCGACGTGGCTCCGGCGCGGATCGACCGCCGCAGGCTCATCGTCCGCCGCTCCTTGTCCGCGAGCAGCCGCACGATGCTGTCCAGGCGCATCGTCTGCAACGAATCCCCGCTTCCGGCGATGCTGCGCAGCGAGTCGATGCGGGCCCGCACGGTCCGCAGCTCGCGCCGGTAGCGCCCCTCGAAGGACTGGTATCCGGCGATCATCAACTGGCCGTAGCTCTCGGCCTGGTAGAGGTGGTAGAGTACCTGATTGACCGCGCTGCGCTTGTTGCGCAGCAGCGCGTAGCTGCCGTCGGGCGCGGAGAGGCGCACCGCCTCCCGATAGACGTATCCCACCGAGAGGATGCAGGCCGCGATGAGGATGACGTATCCCGCGGCGATCTTCGCTTTGACGAACTTCGACTCTTTCACGACCTCAAATATAGGAAGATTCGCGCGAATTTCGGTACGGGGAGGCGGTTTTCGGCCGCCGCAGGCTCCGAATCGGCAGGATTTCGCTATCTTTACGGCCGATACTGAACCGCAAAGCCATGAAAAAATTCCGGATCATCGCGCCGGCCGTCGTCCTCGCCGCCCTCGCGCTGTTCATCTACTTCCGCTTCTACTTCGTCTTCGGCGAGGGCGTGAAGAGCGGCGAACTGAATTATGTCGTTTACAAAGGCGTGATTTTCAAAACCTACGAAGGCAAGCTCATCCAGTCGGGCATCCGCTCGAAGACGGCCGGGACGATCCAGTCCTACGAATTCGAATTTTCGGTGCGCGACCCGGAGCTGGCCCGGCGGCTGATGCTGGAGGGCGGCCGCTCGGTCGAACTGCACTACAAGGAGTATTTCGGCGCCCTGCCCTGGCGCGGCTTCACGAAATTCGTCGTGGACAGCGTAGTCTCCTCCTCTCCGGCGCCTTCCCGGCAAGGGGCCGCTCCGGCGCCCGGGGCCGGACAGTCGGAACTCTGACGGGGACGACGGCTTTTTATTATCGAAAAACGATAAATATTTTTTGATATTCAAAATTTATTTCTACATTTGCCGTTGTAAATTTCCGAGAGAACAAACACGTTACGACTATGGATCTGCTAACGGCGGAACACGTCACCAAACGCTATGCGGCGCATACGGCGCTGGACGACGTATCGCTCGCCATTCCGAAGGGGTCGGTTTACGGCCTGCTCGGCCCCAACGGCGCGGGCAAGACGACCCTCATCCGCATCATCAACCGCATCACCGCGCCCGACTCGGGCCGCGTGCTGCTCGGCGGGCGTGAGATCGCCCCGGCCGACATCTACCGCATCGGCTACCTCCCGGAGGAGCGCGGGCTCTACAAGAAGATGAAGGTGGGCGAACAGGCCGTCTTCTTCGCCCGTCTGAAGGGGCTTTCGCGCCGCGAGGCCGTCGTGCGGCTGAAGCGGTGGTTCGGGAAGTTCGGCATCGAGACGTGGTGGGACAAGAAGGTGGAGGAGCTTTCGAAGGGCATGGCCCAGAAGGTGCAGTTCATCGTCACGGTGCTCCACGAACCCGAACTGCTGATCTTCGACGAACCCTTCTCGGGCTTCGACCCGATCAACGCCAACCTGCTCAAGGAGGAGATTCTCGCCCTGCGCGACAAGGGCGCGACGATCATCTTCTCGACGCACAACATGTCGTCGGTGGAGGAGATCTGCGACCACATCACGCTGATAAACAAGTCGCGCAACATCCTCTCGGGCAAGGTGGACGACATCCGCCGCCGCCACGGGTCGAACATCTTCGAGATTTCCTACCGCGGCGACGGGGAGGCGCTGCGCTCAGCGCTCGCGGGCCGCTGCGAAATCCTCGCCGGAGCCGCCGATGCGGCCGCCGGGGACGGGGAGGGCGGAACGGAGCCCGCCGCGTTTGCCGGAGCGGACGGCTACGACACCCTCCGGCTCCGCGTCGTGTCCGATGCGGAGGTGCGGCAGGTGATCGCCGCCGCGAACGGGGCCGTCGAACTGCGGCAGTTCCGCGAGATCATCCCCTCGATGAACGACATCTTCATCCGGGCCGTGAACGGACAACTTTGAACCCGATGAAAAGCCGCGAACAACAGGCGCCCCGCCGCTTCGGAGAAGCCGCCGCACGGACGTTTGCCGGCCTGTGTCTGGGACTCGGCATGTACGGAGCGGTCCGCGCGCTGAGGACGGAGGAGAGCACGTTGCGGCTCGTTCTTTCGTCCATCGCGCTGTGCTGCGGCATCCTGCTGCTGCTCCGCATCCGGAAAACGGCAGAGAAAGAGAACCGATGAAAACCACAACACCATGTCCAATATCTCCATCATCATCCAGCGCGAGTTCAACGAACGCGTGCGCAAAAAGTCCTTCATCATCACCACGCTGCTGATGCCCCTGCTGATGGTGGCCCTGATGGCCGCCCCGGCGCTCATCATGCAGTTCTCGCGCGGCGACGAAAAGCGGATCGCCGTGATCGACGAGAGCGGTCTCGTCGCCCCGCGCCTCGAAAGCGACGAGGAGCTGCGCTTCGAGCCGACGGACCTGACGACCGAAGAGGCCCGCCGGACGCTGACCGACCGTTTCGGCGTGCTCCGGATCGGCGGCGACATCCTGGAAAACCCCTCCGACGTGAAGCTCTACGCCAACTCGTCGTCGTCGCTCTCGGTCGAGAGCAGCATCACGGACCAGATCGAACGCATCCTCGAGGCCGAGAAGCTCAAGCGGTACAATATCGACAATCTCCAGCAGATCCTCGACGAGGTGAAGACCACCGTGACGCTCCAGACCTTCCGCAACGACAAGTCGCAGGAGGAGGAGACCCATGCGCAGTCCTCCACCGTGGCCACCGTGACGGGCTACGTCCTGGGATTCATCCTCTACATGTTCCTTCTGATCTACGGGCAGATGGTCATGCAGTCGGTGATCGAGGAGAAGAACAACCGCGTGCTGGAGGTCATGGTCTCCTCGGTGCGGCCCTTCGATCTGATGATGGGCAAGATTCTCGGCATCGCCTCGGTGGCCGTCGTACAGGTGGCCATCTGGGGCGTGCTGATCTGCGGCATCGGCGCCGCGGTGATGCCCCACCTCATGCCGTCCGACGTCATGGCGAGCGCCCAGGCCATGCAGCAGGGGATGCCCGACGCCGCGGCCGCCTCGGGCATGGACCCCGAGATGTTGCAGGCCGTGGCCGCGATCACGGACCTGGGCTATATCGTCAGGATCTTCGTCTGCCTGCTGCTCTTCGTCTTCGGCGGCTACCTCTTCTATTCGGCCATGTTCGCCGCCGTGGGTTCGGCCGTGGACAACGTGCAGGACGCTTCGCAACTACAGACGCCCATCACGCTGCCGATCATCCTCGCGCTGCTGATGATGTTCGCCGTCATCCGGGACCCCAACTCGCAGATGGCCTTCTGGTTCTCGGTGATTCCCTTCACGTCGCCCATCGTCATGATCGTCCGCATCCCCTACGACATTCCGCTCTGGGAGATCGCCCTTTCGCTCGCGGTGCTCTACGCCTCGTTCGTGGGGATGGTGTGGTTCGCCGCGAAGATCTACCGCGTGGGCATCTTCATGTACGGCAAGAAACCGACGCTCGGGGAGCTGTTCAAGTGGGTGCGGTACAAATACTGACCGCCGCGGGTACGGGAAATCCGGCCGGGACCGCTCCGGGCCGCGGCCGCGGAGGTTTACCGCCGTTTTTTCTGTTAGGAAAATAACAGGAAAGCGAAATATTTTCATAAATTTGCGGCAGATATGACCCGACGAAGCGAATGTTTTAACGAATAACTAAAAATCAACGTGTTATGAATTCGATCGACAACTACGATTTCAAAGGCAAACGCGCGATTATCCGCGTGGACTTCAACGTGCCCCTCAACGAGAAGGGCGAAGTGACGGACGACACCCGCATCCGCGCCGCAGTGCCCACCATCAAGAAAGTGCTCGAGAAGGGCGGAGCCGTGATCCTCATGTCGCACATGGGCCGTCCCAAGAAGAATCCCGATCCCAAATACTCGCTCGAACAGATCGTTCCGGCCATCGAGAAGAATCTCGGCGTGAAGGTCGCCTTCGCCGGCGACTGCATGGGCGAGAAGGCCGCCCAAATGTGCAGGGACGTGAAACCCGGCGAGGTGGTGCTGCTCGAAAACCTGCGTTTCTACGCCGAGGAGGAGGGCAAACCCCGCGGGCTGGCCGAGGACGCCACCAAGGAGGAGAAGGATGCCGCCAAGAAGGCCCTCAAGGAGGGCCCGCAGAAGGAGTTCGTCAAGCGGCTGGCTTCGTATGCCGACTGCTACGTGAACGACGCCTTCGGCACGGCGCACCGCAAGCATGCCTCGACCTACCTGATCGCCAAGTATTTCCCCCAGGACAAGATGTTCGGCTACCTCATGGAGAAGGAGGTGAAGGCCATCGCCGCCGTGATGGAGAAGCCGGCGCACCCGTTCTGCGCCATCATCGGCGGTTCGAAGGTGTCGTCGAAGATCGGCGTCATCAAGGCCCTCATCGAGAAGGTCGATTCCATCATCATCGGCGGCGGCATGACCTACACCTTCGCGGCCGCGCAGGGCGGTAAGGTCGGCGATTCGATCTGCGAGCCCGACATGTTCCCCGTGGCCCTCGAGATTCTGGAGCTGGCCAAGCAGAAGGGCGTGCAGCTCGTCATGTCGCCCGATGCGCTGATCGCCGACGCCTTCTCGGCCGACGCCAATACGGACGTGGCTCCGGCGGACAACATCCCCGACGGATGGGAGGGCGTCGATATCGCCGACGAAGGCAAGAAGGCCTTCCGCGAGCATATCCTCGGCTGCAAGACGATCCTCTGGAACGGTCCGGTGGGCGTCTTCGAGATCGACAAGTTCGCCACCGGTTCGAAGGAGGTGGCGCTGGCCATCGCCGAAGCCACGAAGAAGGGCGCCTACTCGCTCATCGGCGGCGGCGATTCGGTGGCCTGCATCAACAAGTTCGGACTGGCCGACCAGGTGTCGTACATTTCGACGGGCGGCGGCGCGCTGCTCGAATACATCGAGTTCGGCGACCTGCCCGGTGTGGCGGCCATCCGCGACTAATCCGGATTCCATCCTACGAGAAGAGATCATCGAGAAGCGGGAATTTCCGGAGACGGGGTTCCCGCTTCTCAATAAAAACCCGACGAAAATGAAAAAGATTGTGCTTTTCGCAGCAACCATGGCTTGTATGGCAAGTTGTCAGAACCAGACCTCCAAGACTCCGGCCATCGACCCGGCGAACTTCGACCTTTCGGTCGCTCCGAACGTCGATTTCTACCAGTACGCCACGGGCGGCTGGCAGGCCCGGAACCCGCTCAAACCCGAATACTCCCGCTTCGGATCGTTCGACGTGATCGCCGAGAACAACCAGAAGCGCATCAACGACCTCTTTCAGGAGATGACCAAACTCGACGCCGCCAAGGGCAGCGTGGAGCAGAAGATTTCGGATCTCTACAAGATGGGTCTCGACTCGGCGCGCCTGAACGCCGAGGGCGCCGCCCCGATCGAGGCGGGCGTCAGGGAGCTGCTCTCCCTGACCGACCGCGACCGGCTGACGGAGGCCGTCGCACGGCTCCACCACACGGTGGCCAATCCCTTCTTCGGCGTGGGCGTGCAGGCGGACCTGATGAACAGCGACGTGAACGCCCTCTACATTTCGCAGAGCGGGCTCACGATGGGCGACCGCGACTATTACCTCGAACCCGAAAACGAGAACATCCGCACGGCCTACAAGGAGTATCTGAAGAAAATTTTCCGCCTCGCAGGACTGCCCGAGGCCGAGCTGGACAAGGCCGTGGCCGGCGTAATGGACATCGAGACCAAGCTGGCCGAGAAGTCGTGGTCGAACGTCGAGCTGCGCAACATTCCGGCGCAGTACAACCCCACGAAGCGGGCCGATTTCGAGAAGACCTACGACGCCGTGGACTGGGCGGCCTACTATAAGACCATGGGCATCGGCGATTTCGAGACGATCATCGTGACGACTCCTTCGGCCATCGCCGCCGCCAACGACCTCATGAAGAACGCCCCGATAGAGGAACTCCGCTACTACCTTGCGGCGCAGTATATCAATGCGGCGGCCTCCTACCTGAGCGACGAGTTCCAGCAGGCTTCGTTCGACTTCTACGGCAAGGTGATGTCGGGCCAGCAGGAGCAGAAACCCCGCTGGAAGCGCGCCATGTCGGTTCCCAACGGCACGCTGGGCGAGGCCGTGGGCGAAATGTACGTGGCCAAGTACTTCCCGGCCGAGGACAAGGCCCGCATGACGGAGCTGGTGAAGAACCTCCAGAAGGCCCTCTCGCAGCATATCGCCGCGCTGGACTGGATGTCCGACGCCACGAAGGCCCGCGCGCAGGAGAAACTCTCGGCCTTCACCGTGAAGATCGGCTATCCCGACAAGTGGAAGGACTACTCGACGCTGGAGATCGACCCCGCGAAGAGCTACTGGGAGAATATCGTGGGCGCCAACGAGTGGTACACGGCCGACAATATCGCCAAGCTGGGCAAGCCCGTGGACAAGGACGAGTGGCACATGTCGCCGCAGACGGTGAATGCCTACTATAACCCCACGACGAACGAAATCTGCTTCCCGGCCGCCATTCTCCAGCCGCCGTTCTACAATCCCGATGCCGACGACGCGGTGAACTACGGCGCGATCGGCGTGGTGATCGGCCACGAGATGACCCACGGATTCGACGACCAGGGCCGCCAGTTCGACAAGGACGGCAACATGAACAACTGGTGGACCGAGGAGGATGCCGCCGCGTTCAAGGCCAAGACAGACGTGCTGGTCAAGCAGTTCGACGCCATCGAGGTCCTGCCCGCAAAGGACGGCCAGCCGGCGCTGCACGCCAACGGCGCGCTCTGCCTGGGCGAGAACATCGCCGACCAGGGCGGTCTGCGCGTGGCCTGGACGGCCTACCACAACTCGCTCGAGGGCAAGGAGAAGCCCGCGCCGATCGACGGCTTCACGCCCGAGCAGCGCTTCTATCTGGGCTACGCTACCCTCTGGGCGCAGAACATCCGCGACGAGGAGGCCGCACGCCTCACGAAGCTCGACGTACACTCGCTGGGCAAGTGGCGCGTGAACGCCACGCTGCGCAACTTGCAGACTTTCTACGACACGTTCGGCATCACCGACGGCCCGATGTTCATGCCCGAGGAGGAGCGCGTGATCATTTGGTAGGGAACCCTTCGGGAAAAGAGTGGGGCGACGATCTTCGGATCGTCGCCCCACTCTCGTGTGTGAGGGTCATTGGCCGCCGGCTCCGGAGACCGTTTGCGATTCGTCGCATTCGGAGCTGTCGGACCTGCCTCGGAGAGTCCGGTTGCCGGGGATGTGTTCGGCGTGTCCGGGATTACGGGTTTTCTTCCGTACCGCGGAATCGCCGTTGATAATCCGTGGGAAGCTCTCCGAAGAAGGCTTTGAAACACTTGGTGAAGTAAGACGGCGTGCCGAATCCGACCCGATAGGCCACTTCGGCGACGGTCAGCCCCTCCTCCGTCAGCAGGCCGGCTGCGCGGCGCAGACGGATCACGCGGACGTATTCGTTCGGCGAGCAGTCGGTCAGCGCCTTGAGTTTCCGGTAGAACTGCGCCCGGCTCATCCCGATCTCGCGGGCGATTTCGTCCACTCCGATTCCGGAGTCGTCGAGACGGCTCTCCACGAACGTGTGCACCCGGTCGAGGAACTTCCGGTCGAGGCGGGAGATTCCGTTTTGCCGGCCGGCAGGAGTTGTGTCGTTGTCCGGAATCTCCTGTCCGGCATAATACTGCCGCAGTTTGGCCCGGTTCTCCAGCAGGCTCCGCACCGTGGCCAGCAGCACCACCGAGCTGAACGGTTTGGTCACATAGGCATCCGCGCCGCTCTGAAGCCCGTCCACCCATTGTTCGTCGAGTGCACACGCCGTGAGCAGTATGACCGGAATGTGGCAGGTCTCGACCCCCTGTTTGAGCCGCCGGCAATATTCCACCCCGTCGATGCGGGGCATCATCACGTCGGAAATAATCAGATCGGGGATGTATTTCACGGCTTTTTCCAGTCCTTCCGAACCGTCGGCGGCCATTCGGACATAGTATTCGCCGCCGAGCATCCGGTGCAGATAATTCCTGATGTCGGGGTTGTCGTCGACGATCAGAATTTGTACGGCCGCCTCCTCCGGTCCGGTTTCTCCGTCCGTTACGGGGCTTTCCGGGGCCGGAACGGGAATCCGGGGCTCGCCGCAGGCAGCGGGTATGATTCCGGGCGGCGTCTCCCGGCTGCCGACGGGCAGCGTGATCCGGAAACAGGTTCCCCGTTCCTGGTCGCTCTCCACGCCGATCCGGCCGCCGTGCATTTCGACGAAGGTTTTGGAGAGGGCCAGCCCGATGCCCGCTCCGCCCCGCCGATATCCGGTCTGGTAGAACCGGTCGAAAATCCGGCCGCACTCCTCCGGGGCGATATGGCTTCCGCTGTTCGTGACGCTCAGCCGGATGTGCGGCAGTCCGTCCTCTTCCCCGCGTTCGAGCGCGACGGTTACCCGTCCGCCCCGAGGTGTGAACTTGAAGGCATTCGAAAGCAGGTTGTAATAGACCCGTTCCAGTTTCTCCTCGTCGGCATAGATACGGAAATCGGCTCCGGCGTCGGCATCGAAACGGAACTCGACGGCGCGTCCTGCGGCCGCCACTTCGAACGACTTGCTCCACTCCCGGCAGCAGGCGGCCAGGTCGATCCACCCGGGGTGCAGTTCGAGCTTGCCGTTTTCGTATTTGCGGAAATCGAGAATCTGTTCGGTCATCCGCAGCAGAATCCGGGCGTTGCGGCGGATCATCTCCAGATAGAACCGCTGCTCTTCCGTCAGCCCTTCGCAGGCGGACAGCCGTTCGACCGGATCGGCGATAAGCGTCAGAGGCGTGCGCAGGTCGTGGGAGATGTTCGTGAAGAAGATCAGCTTGGCCTGGGTCGCCTCTTCGAGTTGCCGCGAGAGAGCCACCAGTTGGTCGCGCTGTTGTTCGAGCCGGTCCTTCTGGCTGTTGATTTCGTCGTTGCGGCTGACCAGAATCCGGTTGAGGCGGCTCTTGATCCGCAGCGACCGGCCGAGCAGCGCGGAGATGACGGCGATCAGGAGCAGGCTCACCAGGCTGAACCACGAAATGGCCCGCTGTGTGGAGTATCGCAGCAGATAGCTGTCGGCCAGTGATTTGAGACGGCTGATCTGTTGTTGCTGCGCGATGATCTCGGACGACTGCATGTCGAGCACCGTGGCGTTCGTCCGGTCCACGATCGCTGTCGAGAGCAGCGTTTCCCGTTCGAACGGTTCGCCGCGGAGGATGGCCGCCGCCGTGGCGATGATGCGCTCTCCGCCGGTCGGATAGATGAACGACGCCTTGAATACGCCCGAACGGACCATTTCGATTCCGTTGCCCGGTCCGGGCAGTCCGTCGATCCCGACCACGTCCACGGTCCGACCGCCGGGAGTGTGTCCGGCGGCCTGCCAGGCTCCCAGGGCCATCTGGTCGTTGTGGGCGAACACCAGATCGACCTCCGGATAGATCCGGTAGAGCGAATCGGCGCGCACTTCGGCATCGGAACGCAGCCAATGGGCATCCTCGCTGCAAAGCACCCGGATACCGGGATGGTTTTTCAACGCATTGACGAAACCCTGATGACGGTCGATGGCCGGCGTCGATCCGCTCAGTCCGGTCAGCTCGATCACCTCGCCCCGGCCGCCGAGCTGGGAGGCGACGTATTCTCCGATGATCTTTCCGATCCGGTAGTTGTCCGCCCCGATATAGGCCGTGTAGTGGTCGGAGAGAATCTTGCGGTCCACGACGATTACCGGAATCCCCCGAGCATAGGCCTCTTCGACTACGGGAGTCACCGGAATCGCTTCGTTCGGTGCGACGATCAGCAGATCGACGCCTTGTTCGATAAAGTGGCGTATGTCGGCGATCTGCCGTTCGCTGTCGCCTCCGGCCGACCGGATTTCGAGTTCCAGATTGTCGTACAGCAGAGCCTCGGTCTGCATTTCGTTGTTCATCTTCTGCCGCCAGGCATCGTCGCTGCATTGGGAGACGCCGACCGTGAAATGCGGTCGGGAGGCGTGACAGGCCGTCAGCAGGAGAGCGGAGAACAGCAGAAGTCGTTTCATGGCGCAATCGGTCAGCGGATTCGTGAAATAAGACTTTCGGGCAGTGCGGGCATGGCGCCCGGCTGCGTGCAGACATAGGCTGACACATCGACGGCCAGCCGATGGGCTTCACGCATTCCCTGTCCGGCGCAGAGTGCCGCGCAGAAGGCGGCCGTAAAGGAATCCCCTGCTCCTACGGTGTCCCGGACGGCGACCCGGGGCGTTGCGAGGACGGAATGTCCCTCCGCCGCGAAAACGTGGCTCTCTGAGGCTCCGCAGGTTATGATTAGATAATGCAGTCCGAAACGGCGGAGCGTCTCCCGGGCCCGTTCGACGAACGGACCGGCAAGCCCGAACATGGAACCGAACAGCCCGAACTCCTCCTCGTTTATCTTCAGAACGTTGCATGCCGAAAGCGACTCCTCGACTATATTCCGGCCGTAGAAGTGCTGGCGCAGGTTGATGTCGAAGACCCTGAGGCACGTTTCGCTCTCCGGCATCCGATGCAGGAAGCGGCGGATCGAATTTCTCGACACCCCGCACCGCTGGGCCAGCGTTCCGAAGCAGAACACGTCCGTCCGGGCGGCCAGTCCGTCGAGTGCCGGGGTCCAGGGGATATTGTCCCAGGCCACGTTTTCCCGGATTTCATAGGTCGGAACTCCCGCGGGATCGAGTGTGACCTGCACCGTTCCCGTCGGGAATCCGACCCTTTCGAGACGATGGCGCAGCCCCATTCCGTCGAACGTCCGCACGAGACGGTCTCCGAGGTCATCGGCCCCGACTGCGCTGACGGCCACCGCTCCGAATCCGAGTTGTCCGGCATGCCAGGCGAAGTTGGCGGGAGCACCGCCGATCTGCGGGCCTTCGGGGAGCATGTCCCACAACGCCTCGCCCATTCCTACAAACAGTCTGTCCATACTACAAATTCAATTCACGTTCGATTTGTTCCAACGATTTCCCGCGGGTTTCGGGAATCCGGTATTTCACGAAAAGAAGGGCCAGCAGGGCAAATACGCCGAAGATTCCGAACAGTGCTGCACCTCCCAGCGCATTCAGTATCGCGGGCGAGAACTGCACGGTGAGAAACGTGCACATCCAACTGACACAGGTCGAGAACGAAAGCGCCCGGGCCCGTATCCGGTCGGGGAATATCTCGCTGGTGACGACCCACATGACGGGAGCGAAGCTGGCTGCGAAGAAAGCGATATAGACGAGCAGCGCCGCCAGTACGCCCAACTCCGGCCCGCCGAGGAGGAATGACGCGGTCAGGTAGCCCAGCGACAGGATCATGCCGGCCGCTCCCCACAGCAGCAGTGTTCTGCGTCCTTTCGTATCGACCAGCCAGAGCGCCACGATCGTCGAGAGGAAATTGATGAATCCCACCAGACACGACTGCAGGAGAGCCGTTCCGCCGCCCACGCCCGTATGTTCGAATATGATCGGCGCGTAGTTGATTACGGCATTGATGCCCGTGATCTGCTGGAAGGCGGCCAGCAGCGTTCCCAGCGCAACTACCCGGCCCGTCCTGCCGCTGAACAGCTCCCGGAAGGCGACTTTTCCGGCATCGTTCCGTACGGCCCCCCGCTGCCATCGCGGACTTTCGGGCAGTGCAAAGAACGAAGCGACGAGAAACACCGTTCCGAACAATGCCGGAACCGTCAGCATCCACCGCCAGTCGTCGGGACGTCCCAGCAACAGGTAGTCGAACAAATAGGCTGCCAGAATGCCGATCGTGATGGCGAACTGCTGAAACGATACGAGGCGGCCCCGCTTTCCGGCCGGAGCGATTTCCGAGATATACATCGGTCCGATGACCGAGTCGGCTCCGACGGCCAACCCCGAGAGGAACCGGAACAGGGTGAGCATCGGCGGATTGTACGACAGGGCGCATCCCGCCGAAGAGATCACGAACAGCAGGGCGACGGCCAGAAAAATCCGGCGGCGCCCGAACCGGTCCGCGAAACCGCCGGTGAAGAGCGCCCCGACCAGGCAGCCCGCGGTCAGTGCGCTGACCATCAGTCCGATTCCGTTGTCGGTAAGAGAAAAGAGTTCTTTTATGGAGTTCACGGCTCCCGAGATTCCGGCCATGTTCAGGCCGAAAAGGAATCCTCCGAGCACCGCGATGAAGACGATGCGGTAAATAGGGGCGTTATTCATGGCTGTCTTTTTGTTTGTACGGGTGCAGAGGGCTTATTTCGAGTTTTTTCACATGCAGCGTTCCGCCTTTGGCGTAGAAATTCATCCGGTCGTAGGGCTCGGAAGGATAGATCAGGTTGGTTGCCACCCGTTCGCCTCCGTCCACGAACAGTTCGATCGACGACCGGTCTATCCAGAACGTCAGGCGGCTTCGCCCGCCGGATGCGAACGGTACGGGGCGGGTCGCGGCAAAAGCCGGGGAGAAGTCGGTCCGGCCGCTATGCGAGCGGTCTACGAGCATCGTGCCTTCGATGCGGTTGAAACAGATGTCCACGTACTCTCCGCGGCAGTTGAAGAGTTTGCATCCGAACACCTCGGCGTCGCCGCCCTCCAGTTCCAGCTCGATACGGCCGGCCGGGGCCGGTCCGGACGGCAGCGGGGATACATTGTGCTCGGTCTCGACGGCGAAGGCCGGTACGGCGAAAGGTTCGCCGAGGAGTTTCTCCGCTTCACGAGCGGGGACCGACGTCAGCAGCAGCTCCCCGCCGACCCGGCGCAGTCCGAGTTCGCGCGGCAGCGTGTTGCTGCCCCGGAAAGTCACGGAGGGGACCTCGTTGGCATAGGCCCAGTTGTTCATCCATCCCAGTGCGATGCGGCGGCCGTCGGGAGCTCCGCTCCATGTGACGGTCGCGTAGTGATCCCGGCCGAAGTCCATCCATTTCACCTCGTCAGGATCGTCCTCCGGAGTGAAGTTCCTCCCGTCGAAATCACCGACGAAATACTGTACGCGCGAGCCGTCTTCGACTCCGAGGCTGCACAGCATCACCCAGCGGGTCTGTCCGGGTTCGCCTTCGACCGGGAGTTCGAACAGGTCGGGGCACTCCCAGGCTCCGCCGTGTGCGCCGTACTCCTCGCCGAAACGGCTTTCGAAGCGCCACGAACGCAGATTCGCCGATGAATGGATCTCCATGGCCTGCCCTGCGGCGATCACCATGATCCAACGGCCGGTTCGGTCGTGGTAAAACACTTTGGGATCGCGGAAATCGGGACGGTCGGAGGTCAGCACGGGGTTGCCGTCGTACCGGGTGAAGGTTCGGCCCCGGTCCGTGCTGTACGCAAGGCATTGGGTCTGGCGTGCTCCGGACGCCGTATACAGGGCGATCATGGCGTTCCTGCCGAATCCTGCCGTATTCTGGGGGTCCATGACGCAGCAGCCCGAGAAGACGGCTCCCAGCGAGTCGGGCTCCAGCACGACGCCCAGTTCCTCCCAGTCGAGCAGATTCCGGCTCACGGCGTGTCCCCACGACATGTTTTCCCAGCGCGATCCGTAGGGGTTGTGCTGGTAGAAAAGATGATAAACGTCTCCCTCCCGAACCATTCCGTTCGGATCGTTCATCCATCCGTAGGGAGGCGTGTGATGGTAGGCCGGACGGAAAGGCTCCTCCGCGAATGCGGGAATCCGGTCGGAGAGGCGCATCGCCTCCCAGCAAACGGCGTCGTAGGGACAATCCGTCACTTCGCAAACTACTTTTCGGCCGTCGTAGGGGCGCAGGTCGAACGGAAAGGTGCAGTCGCACGCCTCACGCGCCAGGGCGACCCGTATGCTCCGCGATCCGCCGTCTTCCGTGAAGAATCTCAGCGTAGCGTTGGGCGCTCCGTCCTCCACGGGCAGCAACAGGTAATCACGGTTTGCCGCAAAGTGCAGGCGGGCTTCGTTGTTGTTCAGGTGATGCACCGTTACGGACGGCTCGCAGGCCATGCAGAGGAGCAGAGCCGAAAATCCGGCCAGCGGGCCGGTCAGGTATTTCGGTTTCATGGTTTTTCAGGGATTAGTGTCATACAATCGAAACCCGCCATCATTCCGAGCGAACGGGGATTCCGTCCGGTGAGTTCGGCGCGGAGCAGCAGCCTTCCGTCGCGGACGGTAACATGGCGGAGAGCCACCGGCCCGGCGACGGTCACCGTGTCGGCATAGGCGTCGAACGACGTGCCGCGGCCGTTGGCCGTCAGCCGCATCCGGCCGTAATCGGCGGCCCGGGTCAGGTACAGGTTCACCGTATAACGGCCGTCGGGAATGTCGTTCAGGACAAATTCCACGAAATCGCCCGTATCGCCGCCGAAGACAACGAGCTGTTTCTGGCCGCTCCACAGACCGTCGGGGAATCCGGCCATGTTCTGTCGGTCCGTCATCAGACGGTCGCTTTTGCGCGAAACGGCGAGGCTTTCGAATTCGACGGCTCCCGCCACGCGGAAGTCCGCCGGATCTTCGGGCCGGGGCGGCCATGCCCTGCGGGCCTCGGCGATTCCCGATGCGGCGGCCGCGTTCGAGGAGGCGTCTCCGTACCAGAAGACCGTCGTGGCATAATCCACGCGGCCGTCGCGCCACCCCAGCATCTCCATGTCGAATCTCAGTTCCCGTCCGAAGGGAATGCCGTCGAGATTGCGTGTGCGGAAAAAGGAGTTGTATCCCTGGGAGTTGGCAAGATCCGCCCGCGGCGCCCCGCCGAAAGGCGTGTGGAACGGGACGACCGGAGCCCACGAACCGTTGTAGTAGTCCTCGACGCCCGTACCGAAATGCGACGGGAAACTCTCGCCGTCCACCCGGATTTTCTCGTCGCCTTCGCCGTACCAGGTCCGCGAATGGTTGAACAGCGCGAGCAGATCGCCCCGGTACACGCCCCGGCCGGAAAGGGTGACGAAATTCCAGTCGTAGCATCCCTCCGCCGTCCGAGAGAACGGCAGGCCGTCCTCACGCCGCCAGGAGGCGTGGAAGTAGAGCGAGCGCCCGTTCCATTCGTAACGGGCAGTGCCGACGGAGAGGCTCACGCTGCAAGGTTCGTCCGAAACGTTGAGCAGGGCGATTTCACCTCTCTGCCGGTAAGGCATCGGCCAGCGGCTCAGGATCTTTCCCCGTCCGTCGGAGCGGAGGAACCAGCTCTCGACGGCGGGAGCTCCCGTGCCGCCGCCCGAGAATCCGGACAAGGGGGCCCACACGGTCCGGTTGCCGTCGAACGAGGCGGTGAGAATCAGTTTCTCCATCAACTGCCCGTAACGTGCCGAATCGCACGAAACGGTTATCCGGGCCTGTGTCACCGTCCGTGTTCCCTCGGGCAGACGAAGGCGGAGTGTGTCACCGGGTTGCAGCAGGGCTTCGGCCGAGCGTTCGCGGCCCCGCTCCGTCGCAGCGTCGGGTTCGAGTAGCAGGCGGTCCGTTCCGAGGATCTGCTCCGTGTATTTTTGTACGACCGGAAGCGAAAAGCTCTCGACTTCGGTTCCGGGGGCGTAGGTGCGGTAGTTGAATTGGTAGTAACGGGGTATGTCCGATATGCCGGCCGGTTCCTCCAGCGCGACCACGCAGCGGCGGGCGTAGGGAATCGGCAGGTAGAGCGTACTGCCGCCCCGGACCCCGGCCGTGTAGCTGGTGTGGGGTTGCAGCAGTCCGCGGCCGAGCCCGGTGATTCCGAAACGCATCAGATCGTAGGCCGGAACGACCCAGACGGGCTCTTCGGCTCCGTCCACATAGAATCGCAGCGTTCCGGCGGGATTGGTGGTGGTCAGCCAGATGCGGGTGATGGCTCCGGGACCTTCGGCGTCGAAGAGAATTTTCATGGGGCGCCCCTGCAGGGTGTCCCGGCGGATGAATCCGAATCCGTCGTCGTTGGCGAACCACCCGGGTGTATCCGCTTCGACGGCCCGGCGGTCGTAGCTGCTCATAAGGCGGCAAGTGTAGGAGGGTTCCGGCCAGCGGGTCGTTTCGTCCGCAGAAGTCATTTCGCGGAGCAGCGTCCCGAGCGTCACGGTCTGCGGAGGCTCGGCGGAACAGCCGATGCAGCAGAGCGCCCACAGCGCCGCCGCGATTTCCAAAACAGATTTCATGGCGATACGGTATTTAATCGAGCGGTTCATTCGAAGCCTTCGGCGCGGGTTTGCAGGTCGCCGTACCAGAAGACCGTGTTCACGATGTCGGCGCGGCCGGCTTCGTGTCCCTCCATCTCCAGGTCGAATTTCAGCTTCCGGTTGAACGGAATGCCGTCGAGACTGCGCTGCCGGTAGTGGTTGTTGAATCCGTTGAAGTCTCCGGAATCCAGCCGGGGTTCGCCGCCGAAGGGCGACAGGTAACGGAAATAGCCGCAGAAGGAGTAGTAGTCTTCGACGCCCGTACCGAAATGCGACGGGAAATCCTCGTCATCCACCCAGATCTTTTCGTCGCCTTCGCCCGGCCAGTTGTTCGTGCGGTTGTCGATGGAGAAGACGTCGCCGCGCAGCACGCCGCGGCCGCCTTCGATCGTGGCGAAATTCCAGTCGTATCCGTTGGCGTAGTCGTTCCAGAGTATGATCCGTACGTCCCGGCTCTCTTTGCGGGCCGCGTGGAAGTAGAGCGAACGGTCGTCCCATTCGTAGGTATTGACCCGTGCCGACACCTCCGCCTTTACAGTGTGTTCCGCCGAGCGGTTCCGGAGCACGAACTCCCCTTCGCGCCGGTAGGGCATCGTCCAACGGCTCTCCACTCCGCCCTTGCCGTCGGCGGTCAGGAACCAGCTTTTGACAGCTTCGGCTCCGGGACCGGCTCCGCTGAAATCGGCCAGCGGAGCCGAGACGGTCTGCGTACCGTCGAACGAGGCCGTCAGCAGCAGATCGTTCATCGCATCCGCATAGGGCGTCCCGTCGCACGTCACCGAGAATTTGGCCTCCGTGACGGCCTTCGTGCCTTCGGGCAGGCTCAGCACGAGTGATTCCCCGGGAGCCAGGACGCGGTTTGCGGAGACCAGCCGGCCCGACATCCTCACACGGGGATTCAGCAGCGTGCGGTTGGTTTCGGCGATCCGGTCGCGTGTGCGTTCGAGTACCTCCTCAGAGAAGGTCTCCACACTCACCGACGGATCGTAACGGCGGAAGTTGATCTGGTAATAACGCGAGGGATTCACGAGCGAGTTGTCCTGCTCCTCGAGGGTGATCTTGCATCCGTTGCCGTACGGGATCGGCAGGTAGAGCGAACTGCCGCGCACCCATTTGTCGCCGGGTTGCATCAGTCCCTTGCGGAGCAGTGAGTTCTTCCACTCGTCGCCCAGCGAGGCGCATATCTCCTGTACGTCGAACGAGGAAATCTCCCAGTTCGGTGTTTCGGACCCGTCGAAATAGAACCGGATCACGGCTGTCGGGGATTGGAAAGAGGTAAGCCAGATGCGGGTGATGACGCCGGGGCCGTCCTCGTCGAAGAGGACCCGCTCCGCCCGGCCGCCGTTTACTTCGTCGCGGACGTATCCCCAGCCGTCGTCGTTGGCGAACCACTCGGGTGTGCCGGGTGTCACGGAACGGCGGTCGCGGCTGCTCTCTTCGCGGCAGACGTAGGACAGTTCCGGGAAACGGGTCGCCTCGTCGAAGGAGATCATCTCGTCGAGCAGTGTCTCCATCGTCACGTCGTAGCTCGAAGGGTCGGGTTTGGGCTTCGGCTCCCATTTGGGAGGTTCGGTCCATGTGAATTCGTTGGTGCAGGAGTAACCCAGCAGGGTGGTGAAGAGCAGGGCTCCCACCAGAACGGTTCGCTTGTAAAACATGATCGGATTTTTATTCATTGCATTTTCATGATTCGGGGGTTTACCATCCGGGATTTTGCAGCAGCCCGTCGCGGTTCTTGTCGATCTCGCTCTGCTCGATCGGGAAGAAATAGTGTTGCGGCGCCACGAAGACGCGCTGTTCGCAGAGCGTCCGTACGTAGAAGGCGTCGTCCTGTTTCGAGGTCCCGGCGTAGATGTTCAGGCTGTGCACCGGTTTGGCCTCGCTCAGCTCGGCGTCCTTCCAGCGGCGGACGTCGAAGAACCGGTGGGTCTCGAACGCCAGTTCGATACGGCGTTCATGCTTGATGCGTTCGCGCATCTGCTCCTTGGACAGCCCGTCGGGCAGACCGGGCAGCCCCGACCGGTTCCGGATTTCATTGATGTAGTAATAGGCGTCGTGGCCGTCGGCATTCGCGGTCGAAGGACCGGCGTATTCGTTGAGCGCCTCGGCGCAGTTGAGGTAAATCTCTCCCAGGCGGAAGTAGATCCAGAAAGTCTTTTCGGTCTTCAGCGGATTGGAGGTGATGTCTATGTTGTTGATCTTGCGCATCAGGTACCCCGTCTTGCAGTAGTCCGATCCGGCGTATTTCTTGCCGTCCACTCCTTCGTACCAGAAGGCCAGTTCGTGATCGTGCTTCCAGACCTGACCGGGGAAATTGATACTGGCGTAGAACCGCGGTTCGCGGTGTGTGTACATGTTGCGCACGCCGGCGGGCCAGCGGCCGGTCTCGGCCTCGGTCGCATATCCGGTCTCCGTGTAGCCGGATTCCGCATTGACGATGGGGTTCAGCCCGTTGTCGGTGTATCCGGTAATGGGAGTCGTGCCGTCCTCCATCTCGTAGGCGTCCACCATCTCCTGTGTCGGGTTGAAGATCGACGGCGTGCCGTAGCTGATCGGGTCGCTGCACCACATGTGATGCCAGTAATCGCCCAGGTTCTTTCCGAAGAGTATTTCGCAGTTCCAGTTTTCGGTGAAAATCTCCTCGTAGTTCTTCACGGGGTCGTTGTCTTCGCTGTGATAAAGTCCGAATCCGGCCGCTTCGGCCTCCCGGATACAGCGGGCGGCCGCTTCGGCGGCATCCTTCCACTTTTCGGGATCCTCGGTCTGGGGAATCAGCTGTTCGCCTGTGGCGGGATCCTTCATCATGGCCAGATCGGGATTGCCGTTGTAGAGCGGGGAGGCGAGGTAGAGCAGCACGCGGGAGCGCAGTGCCAGCGCGGAGGCCTGTGTGGGGCGTCCCAGGTCGGTGGAGTTCTGCACGGGAGGCAGCAGTTCGTAGGCGTCCATGCAGTCCTGGGCGATGAATGCGGCCGAGCGCTCGATCGAAACCCGCCGGAACCGGTCGGCCGTCACTCCGGGATCGGCCACGAAGTCCATCGCGACGATCGGTCCGTAGGCCCGCATCACCTCGAAATGGAAGAAGGCCCGCAGAAAGAGCGCCTCGCCTTTCCAGTTGCGGATCTGTTCGGCCGTGGCATTGGCCCGGTCGATGTACGAAAGGAAGATGTTGATGCTGCGGATAGCGGCATAACCCTCCTTCCAGATCGGAATGCGGCTGACATTGTCGGAATTCCACGATCCGGCGTTGATCATGTGCGAATAGGCTCCGCCGTAGGCGATCTCCATTTCGTCGCAACCACCTGTGAAAGGGCTGCGGAATCCTCCGTCGTCGGCGAAATTCGCTTCGTTGGGAAGCCAACTGTAAATATTCGACAAAAAAGCCCGCGTCCAGTCGGGATTCGTGAATACGTCGGGAATGGTCATATCCTCGTCGGGCGTCTTGTCGAGGTAATCGCACGATGCGAGCAGACAGGCGCCTCCGAGCGCGAGAAGCAGTTTTTTCAGTTTCATATCGCGATGGTTTTAGAAATTTATCTGCACGCCGCCGTTGATCGTGCGCTGCTGGGGATAGTTGCCCGTTCCCGTATCGGCCTCCGGATCGACGATCTTCAGGCCGTCGAGGCAGAAGAGGTTCGTTCCGTTCACGAAGACGCGGATTTTTTCGATGCGCAGCTTCCGGCTCCACCGTTCGGGCAGCGTGTAGCCTATCTCGGCGCTCTTCAGGCGGAGGTAACTCGCATCGCGCAGATAGAGCGTGCTTTTCTGGTAGTTATTGGGGTTGTTGCCGTTGATGACGGCCGGATATTTGGCTTTCGAGTTGTCGGCCGCGCCCGGGATCCAGCGGTTGTCGTAATACTCGCGCGAGATGTTGTAGCGGGGGTATTCCAACGAATAGGGGAGCATGTCCTCCGACATGAGGAATGTCGAAACGCGGGTCGCCCCGGTGAAGCTGAAGGAGAAATCCACTCCCTTGTAGGCCATCGAACCTCCGAATCCGAACATGATCTCCGGGGTCCGGGCGAATCCGATGGGCGCCCGGTCGTCGGGCGTGATCTTGCCGTCGCCGTTCAGGTCGAGGTATTTGACGTCGCCCGGCCGCACCTCGGTCATGAAGGTCTGCGTGGGGCTGTCGGCGATCTCCTCTTCGCAGGTGAAGAAGCCGAGCGCGATGTAGCCGAATGGCTGGTCGATCCGGCGGCCGCGGGTTTCGAGCCAGTCGTAACGCGGATGCGGCGTATCGTCCTCGACGATGTGGTTGTGCGCATAGGTGAAGTTCCCGTAGAACGAGTAGTAGAATCCGCCCGGAGAGGTGTCCCGCCACTCCAGTACGGCATCCACGCCCCGGTTTCGGACGTGTCCCATGTTGGCGTAGACGGCCGTCGAGATGCCCGTCACGTTGGGAATGGACTTGCGCTCCAGAAGGATGTCCCGGCGGTCTTCGTCGAAGAAGTCGCCTTGCAGCGACAGCCGGTCCTTCAGGAAGCGAAGCTCGATGCCGATGTCGGCCTTGTAGGCCTTCTCCCAGGTCACGTCGGCGCCGATCTTGTACTCGCTGTAACCGACGATCCCGGTCTGCGACGATCCGAACAGACCCCCGTTGGCATTGGTATTGACTGTCGAGAGGTAGAGGAAGCGGTCGTTGCTGATCTGGTCGTTGCCCACCACGCCGTAGGAGCCGCGCAGTTTGAAATAGATGTCTTTCAGAAATCCCGAACGCTGCCAGAACTCTTCGCCCGATACGACCCAGCCCAGCGATGCGGAGGGGAAGAAGCCGTAGCGGCTTCCTTTCCGGAAATTCTCGGAGCCGTTGTATCCGAAATTGAACTCCGCCAGATACCTGCCCGCGTAATCGTATGTCAAACGTCCTGCGAGTCCCTGCCTGCGGTAGGGAAGATTCAGCATGCTGTTCCCGGCCGTGAGGTCCTTGTAGTCGCGCCGGTTGAAGAGCAGCATCGCCATCACGTGATGCCGCCCGAAGGTCCGGTCGTAGTTCAGCCCGAAGTCGTAGTAATAGGCCCGGTTCGAGGTGTTCGTCACGCCGTAGGCCATGCTCTCGGCGTTGCGGACATTCATGTATATGTCGTTGTCCTCGTCATCCTTGCCCATGTAACGCTTCATGCCGTAGGTGATATGGCGGTTCACGTTGTTGAAGTAATAGAAGTCGTAGGAGAATTTGGCCGAGAGCGAAAGACCTTCGGTCACCAGCGAGGAGAGGTCCCACGACAAATTGAACGTTCCCTGCAGCGTGTTGATGAACTGTTTGGAATAGCCGCTTTGCGTGGCGAGCGCCCACGGGTTGAGGTATACGGCCGATCCTGCGCTGCCGGGCGTGCCGTCGGGATTCTGGCGGGGCATCTGGATCGGCGACACCTGACGCATCTGCGCGAATATTTCGTCGGATGCGGTTCCCGGATAGGTCTTGTCCTGGATGATTCCGCCCAGCCCGAGGCTCAGAACGAGGTTTTTCGACACATTGACATCGACGTTCGAACGGAAATTGTAACGGTCGGAGCGCGAATTGGTGCGGTAGTCGTAGCCGGGATCTTCGCGGAACAGTCCGCTCTGGCTGGTGTAGCCCACATTGACGAAGTAACGCACGATTTCGTTTCCTCCGCTGATACTCAGGTTGTTGATCGTCTGAAAACTATTCTTCTTCAGTACGTCGCCCACCCAATCCGTATCGGGATAGAGATAAGGGTCGGAACCGTCGCGGAACTTCAGCAGCTCCTCCTCCGTCCACGGCAGGGAGGCCGCCGGGCCGCCCCCGTTGCGTGTCGCCTCGTTCATGAGCGAAGCGAATTCGTAACCGGAGATATACTGCGGGAAACGCAGCCCGTGCAGCGAGGCGAACTCCGTCCGGAATACGACTTGCGGTTTCCCCATCCTGCCTTTCTTGGTGTTGATGAGAATGACGCCGTTGGCGCCGCGGACGCCGTATACCGCTGTTGCGGAGGCGTCCTTGAGCACTGTCACCGACTCGATCTCAGCCACGTTGATCAGGTTCATGTCGCGCTCCACGCCGTCCACGAGGATCAGCGGATTGCGGTTCTGCCACGTACCCATGCCCCGGATGAAAATCGCTGCCGAGTCGTTGCCCGGCTCGCTCGTGCTCTGACGCGTGATGATGCCCGGCATCGCGCCGCCGATGGAGTTCGACAGCGACACGGTCGCCGTCCTTTCGAGTACCTGGGGTTTCACGCCGGACAGGGCGCCGGTCACCGACTCTTTTTTCTGCGTGCCGTATCCCACGACCACGACGTCCTCCATTTCGGTCGAAGCCTGGCGCATCACGATATTCTGTACCGTTTGTCCTTGATAGACGACCTCTTCGGTCTGGTATCCCAGGAAACTGAACACGATCGTTGCACCGGGCGTCAGTCCGTCCATTTCGTAGTGTCCGTCGAATCCGGAGGTGGTTCCCCGGGTTGTATCCTTCACGACGACGGTTACGCCGACCATCGGCCGGCCCTCTATGTCGAGTATCAGACCCGATATTCCCTGTGTCTGCTGGGCCCGGGCCGCCGACAGACAGCATACGGCCAGCAGAAATCCCGGCAACGCTCTTTTGGCGCGTTGCAGGAAAACGTTGAAAAGATTCATAGGCGGATTGGATTTTGGCCGGTCCGCACGACGGTGGGACGAGGCTCCCGGAGGAGCCTCGCCGCCGTCGCGGAGGACGCGGATCTCTATTTGAACCGGATTTCGGCCGATTCGGGCACGTAACGGTTTGCGAATTCCTGATTCTGACGCATGTAAAGCGTCTGAAGCGGATTGGTGTGGTTCACGGGATCGTCCGGCGTATATACGCCCAGAATCTCCATTCTGTCGGCGCACTCGCTCACGTCGAGCGTCGTCAGCAGGTTGTCGTGGAGCCAGAGGACGATGAGTGCCGGCGTGTCGGTCGCGGAGAACGAGGCGAGCTGATTCCGGACGCAGTGTACGTCGTGGAGCTTTTTTCCGTGTACGGCGAGTGTCGTGAGCCGGTTGTCGTTCACCTGCACCAGTTCGAGATTGTCGCACGAGGACAGGTCGAGCGACGTCAGCGCGCAGTCGTAGGCGTTCAGCGTGGCGAGTTTCGTGCAACCCGTGAGGTCGAGCGCGTCGAGCGTGCGGTTCGCCTGGACATTGCATTCGGTGAGGGCTGCGCATCCGCGGAGGTCGATTTCGCTCAGGTTGTTCGTGTCGCACCAGAGGATGCCGAGGCTTGTGCAGCCCTCGACGTCGAGCGTCGTCAGGGAGTTCGCCTGGCATTTCAGTTCGGCGAGGGCCGTGCAGCCGTCCACTCGGAGCGATTCCATGCCGTTGTTGTCGCACCACACCGACGTCAGGCGGGGATGGCCGCTCAGATCGAGCGACCGGATGCCGCAGCCCGGTCCCCGGAATATCTGTAGGTTCGTATTGTCGCTCAGGTCGAGCGATGTCAGGGTCCTGTTGTTCTGAAGCCAGATTTCGCGCAAGGCGCCGCATCCCGACAGGTCGAGTTCCGCCAGCGCGTTGTCCGGAATGTCGAGCAGGTCGAGCGCCGCGCATCCGCGGAACGAGGCGCGGGCGAGCCGGTTGGCCGCCACCTTGCATTCGGTCAGCGACGTACAGCCGGACAGGTCGAGCGATGCGAGCCGGTTACGCCAGCCGTACACCTTTTTCAGGGCCGGACATCCGGAGACGGAAAGCGTTTCGACGGAGTTTTCCTGGAAGTTCAGCTCTTCGAGTTTCGGGCAGTTCGTCAGGGAGACGCTGCGCAGCGATCCGAGGATCTCCTCCTCGCCGGTCTTCGTCAGACCGTCGCACCAGATATGGATCAGTTCGGGGCAGTCGGCCACGGAGAGTTCGGTGAGAGGGTTGCGCTGTATTTCGAGCTGTGAGAGCGCCTTGTTGGCCGACAGGTCGAGCGACGCCAGATCATTGTCCCACGCCTTGAGCTCGGTCAGCCCGGGACACTCCGTTAGGTTCAGCGAGGTCAGCGCGTTGGTGTAGCACCACAACAGTGACAGCTCGGGGCAGCCGGAGATTTCGAGCGTTTCGAGCGAATTTTCCTGACAATAGACCGACTGCAGTTTCGGACACTCCTTCACGCTCAGTCTGCGCAACGGTCCGGGAAGGTTTTCCTTCAGTCCGTCGCACAGCAGTGCTTCAAGCCGGGGCAGTCCCTCTACGGCAAGTTCTTCGAAAGAGGTGCGGATCAGTTCCACGCGTGTCAGATCCGTATTTTGCGAGAGGTCGATCGCCGAAATCGGGTTATCGTTGGCCACGAGCGTCTGTAGTTTCGCGAACCGGCCGATGCCTTCCAGCGATACGATGCCGAGCCCCGAACAGTCGATACTCGTCACGGCGGCTATTTCGCCCGTCTGCAATTGACCGTCCCAGTTCTCGTCGAAATTGTCGAGGGCGTACTGCATGAAGGCGGGATCGGGCAGCACGACCAGCTCCTCGGCCAGCGTGGTGAACGAAACCTGCTGTCCGTAGGCCACTCCGGATTCGTTTGCGGCGAAGGCCCGGACATAATAGAGCGTTCCCGAACGGAGGTTCTCCAGCGGCAGCGAAAATTCGGTTTCCGAAGGATCTCCCTCGGTGTTGTCGTTTTCGATCGTCGGGTTCTCCTCCGTAGACCAGCAGATGCCGACGGCGGTGACCTCCGAAGCTCCCGGAGACTCGACCGTGCCGCCGCCCGTGGCCGACCGGTAGGAGATGTCGTCGATGACGGACGTCGTGACGGTCGGAACGAGGCTTTCGGCCTTGAACGATACCGCATCGCCGTAGATCGTTTCGTTCCCGGATACGGCGTAGGCGCGTACATGATAAACGGCGCCTTCCTGCAGTCCGGTCAGTTCCGAACGGAACGAACCCAGACCTTCGCCGTCGGAAGTCGATGCGTCGGAGACGGTCGGATTCTCCGACTGCGACCAGCAGACGCCGCGGCGCGTCACGACGGCGCCTTCGTCGCCGGAGACCGTGCCGCCGCTCACGGCTTTCGTTCCGCTGATTTCGGTCACCGCAGCGGTCGTGACTTCGATTTTCGTCCCTCCGGGACCTTCCGTATCGTCGTCCCCGCAGGCCGTGAGAGATAGGAAAGCCCAGGCGTATGCGCATACGCGCAACAGAAGAGAATGGTTTTTCATAAGCATTCGGGTTAGAGTTGTTAGCGAAAACAAAATTAGGTTCGCCACACCCCTCCGAATGACACGAATCGTTCAAATCGTAGCAAAATCTATTCACGGTGCGTTTGCCGGGACTTTCGGTTCGGCCGGCCCGTGTATGTGCGGTCTGTTGATAATGAGAGACATACTCCGGAGCAATCGGACCGGAATGGTCCGCGTATGCGATTCGGAACTGCGGAAGACGACAGCCGGGTTGCCGGATCCGGAATGCGGAGCGGATGTATCGGACATGCCCTTTGCCGGAGAACCCCGTTCCGCGGGGATCAGCCGTTTTTCTTTTTCGTGATCCGCCCGAGGTGTTCCCGGAGTTGTTCGCTGAACTCCTCGCGGCGGTGCTTGAGGTTGGCGCGCCACCCCTGCCAGCGGGTGTAACGCATCCGTTTCTCGGGGTAGATGTCGCGGATCGTGACCAGGATGCCGGTCTCCTCCACACCGCCGAAGTCGGGATTTTGCACCGTGTCGAAGACCCGCATCGTGGGCGAGAGGTTCATGTAGGCGTTGATGAGCGGCGGGATGTTCTCGTCGAACTCCCGGATTTTCTGGAGCAGGATGCGGTAGTTTTCCATGTAGGTCTCGCCGCAGAACAGCTCCTCGTAATAGGGGTCGTCCAGGTCGAGCGTCAGCGGATGGATGCCCTCGACCAGTCCTTCGCGGTCGGGGAAGTAGCGGCGGAGGAACCAGATGAGCGCGTTGCGCGCCACGGATTTGTAGGAGGTGTACATGGTGACCTTGCCGAAGAGGTACTTCGCCCGCGGGTTGAGGACGATCAGCGCCCCCAGTCCGTCCCAGAGGTTGTCCAGCGCGTAGATGCTCTTCGAATTGCCGCGCGCCTGGTAGGAGGGCTGGACGAACGAGCGGCCCAGTTCGATGGTCCGCGGCAGGTATTTGCGGCGGAATCGGTCGCTGAAGCGGAAATAGTGCTCGGTGGAGAGGTGGCGGGGCCGTTCCGAGGTGCAGATGATGAAACGGTAGCCGCCGACGATCTCTTCGGCCGCGGGATCCCAGACGATCAACTGGTAGTAGCCGTCGCCGGCCAGGTCCTCCTCGTCGATGTCCACCTCGCGGCCCGTGCCGCCGCCTGCGCCCCGGAACGCCATTTCGCGCAGACGCCCCACCTCGCGCATCAGCGCGGGGCACTCCCCGGCGGCGAAGATGTAGATTTCGTTGCCGGCCTTGTGCGTGTCGCGCACCTTCCTGTCGGGCGTCAGCTCGGCGCGCAACAGGTCCCGGTTTACGGGCGGCAGGATCGGTTCGAGCTCTTTCAGTCGCATAACGGGAACAAAAGTACCAATTTTAGCGGGTTTTCGCGCCCCCGGCGAGCTTGTTTTCCAGAAAATACGTCTTTTTGCGTACTTCCTCCGTCTGTTCGCGCAGGGAGCCGCAGTGTTGCAGTTCGGCCACGGGGATCGGGTCGCCTACCGCGATGCGGAAGTGTTTCCCCTTCTGGGAGAACATTTCGTCGGGGAGCCAGAGCATTTCGATGTTGAACCGGATGCCCAGCGCCTTGCGGAAGCGGTCCACGTTGTAGAAGAAGTCCGACAGCCGCCCCTCGACGAAGACCGGAACGATCTGCCGCTGCGAGGCGTAGGCCTTTTTCAGGAAGCTGGTCTTCCATTCGGGATCGGCGATGCGGCCGTCGATGCGGCGCGAGCAGAGTCCTGCGGGGAAGGTGAGGATCGGCAGCTCGCCGAACAGGGCCTCGTCGAAACGCCGGGCGCAGGCCGCATTCTGCGCGCCGTGCTTGTTCACCGGAATCCAGAGCGGACGCAGCGGCTCGACGTGCATCAGCAGGTCGTTCACCACCACGCGCACGTCGCCGAAGCGGTCGATGAGCTTGTCGGCCAGCATCATGCCGTCCATGCCGCCGAACGGGTGGTTCGAGACGAACAGGTAGCGCCCCGCGGGGTCGATGCGTTCGAGCCCCTCGATCGAATAGGTGACCTGCCACTGGCGGAAGCAGGCGCGGATGAACTCCTGCGGCGGCAGCGACCAGTAGTGTTCGAGGATGTGGTTGATCTCCCGCTCGTGGATCGTGCGGCGCAGCCAGTTCACGGCGAAACGGGGTATCCAGCGGGCCGCCGCCGGGGCTTTCTCGGCGAGTACGGCTCCGATGTCTATTTCGGGCATGGGTACGTTCGGAAAATTATATCCACAAATATAGGCATTCTTTTTCGAAAAATCCCTAACTTTACACCCAAATAGACTTTCGAGAACGAAGATTATGCCGCAATACCATACGCCGGTCCTGCTGGAAGAGTCTGTGGACCTGCTCGATATACGTCCCGACGGGACCTACGCCGACCTGACGTTCGGCGGAGGCGGCCATTCGCGCCGCATTCTCGAGCGGCTGGGGCCTGCGGGGCGGCTCTACGCCTTCGATCAGGACCGCGACACGCTGGCCAACCGTCCCGACGACGGGCGGTTCTGCTACGTGGAGAGCAACTTCCGCTTTCTGCGCGGAGCGTTGCGCTGCCGCGGGGTCCGGGAGGTGGACGGCATTCTGGCCGATCTGGGCGTCTCGTCGCACCATTTCGACGCCGTGGAGCGCGGCTTCTCGTTCCGCGGGGACGCGCCGCTCGACATGCGCATGAACCAGCGGGGGCGGCTCACGGCGGCGGACGTGGTGAACGGCTATTCCGCGGAGGAGCTGACGCGCCTGCTGGGCGACTGGGGCGAGCTGGAGACGCCGTGGAAGGTGGCCTCGTGCCTCGTCCGGGCGCGTGAGGCGGAGCCGGTCCGCACGACCGCGCAGCTCGTGGCGGCCGTCGCGCCCTGCACGCCCCGCAAGGACGGGGCGAAGTTCCTCACCAAACTCTTCCAGGCCCTGCGGATCGAGGTGAACGGAGAAATGGAGGCCCTGCGCATGGCCCTGGAGCAGAGCCTTCGGGTGCTGCGTCCCGGCGGGCGGCTGGTGGTGATCTCCTACCATTCGCTCGAAGACCGGCTGGTGAAGAACTTCCTGCGCAGCGGCGACTTCTCGGGGCGGGTCGCCAAGGATTTCTACGGCCGGCCGCAGGTCCCCTTCGAACCGGTCACGCGCAAGGCCGTGACCCCTTCGGCCGCGGAGCTGGAGCGCAATCCCCGGTCCCGTTCGGCGAAGCTCCGCGCCGCCGCAAAACGTTGATGCAGCCATGTACCGCGATCACGAATTCGATCCCGTGACTCCCGAGGAGGAGGCGCGCCGTGCCGAGGAGGAGGAGTTCGCCCGCCGCGTGCGGCGCGAGGTGCGCCGCATGGAGCGCGGCGAGGCCGACGAGGACATCCGTGCCGACGAGGAGCGCGAAGCCGAGGAGCGGGCCGAGGAGGAGGAACGCGCGCGCAGGGAGCGCCGCCTCCGGAGCAGCACCTTCTGGCAGCTCTTTTCGGGCACGATCCTCCTGCGCGAGGGAATCTCGAAATACTACCCCTACATGCTGACCATCGCCGGCATGTTCTTCCTGAGTATCGTGGTGATGTTCTGGTCGCTGCACCTCGACATGCGCTATTCGCGCCTCGAACGCGAGGTGCAGATCCTGCGCGAACGGTCGATCCGGCTGCAGGAGCAGCGCTACCGCCGCACCACCCATTCGGCGATCCTCGAGGAGCTGCACCGCCGGGGCATCGACCTCTACGACCCGCTCGCCCCGGGTGAAATCATCGAAAACTGACACCGAGAATGAAGCCGGAGCGATCGAAGATCAAAAGCGACATTCTGCTGCGGGTGAGGCTCCTCTACGTGCTCTTCATCCTCGCCGGGGGCGTCGTGCTCGTCCGTCTGGTGTGGGTGCAGCTCTTCAGCGCGGAGGTGGCCTACAACGCCGACCGCCTTTCGAGCCGCATCTTCACCGAGGAGGTGATTCCCGCCCAGCGCGGCAGCATCCTCTCGCGCGACGGCGAGCCGCTGGCCACCTCGATCTTCCGTTACCAGGCCGCCTTCGACTTCGCCTCGCCGGGGCTGGATTCGCTCAGGACCTTCCGCGAGCAGGCCGATTCGCTCTCGAAGCTGCTCGCCGCCTTCTTCGGGGACCGTCCCGCCTCGGAGTACGCCCGGATGTTCCGCGAGGAGCATGCCCGGCGCTACCGGCTGGTCAATCCGCGCGACACGCAGTATCTCCGTTCGGAGGGGTGGCTGTCGCGGATGCTCGACCGCCTGCGCGGCGAGGAGTACGTCACGCGGCGGATTTACGACACGATCCGCGACCATACGCCCGTCGCTGTCTTTCCCCGCGAGGTGGACTACGCCGAGTGGGAGGTGCTGCGGCGTTATCCGCTGCTGAACTGGAATATGGGAATGGTTTACCGCCTGGTCGAACGCGACGAACGCATCTATCCGCAGGGCGAGCTGGCGCGGCGGACCATCGGCCTGACGGGCGACAAGGGCAATTACGGCATCGAGGAGGCCTACCGCGCCGAGCTGGCGGGCCGCGACGGACGGGCCGTGCGGCAGCGTATCGCGCGCGGGTTCTACGGCCGCGTGGCGGGAGCCGGGCACGAGGACCCGGAGGACGGGTACGACGTGGTGACGACCCTCGATCTCGACTTGCAGGACGTGGCCGACAAGGCGCTGCGGCAGCAGCTCGAGCGGCAGAACGCCCTGTGGGGCACGACCATCGTGATGGAGACCCGCACGGGCGAGATCTTGGCGCTGGCCAACCTCGGGCGCAATGCCGACGGGAGCTTCGCCGAGCGGGAGAACTACGCCCTGAGCCGCAGCATGGAGCCGGGATCGACCTTCAAGCTGGCGACGATGCTCACGCTGCTCGACGACGCGCGGATGCCCGTGACGACCGTTTACGACACCCACAACGGCGATCCGGTGAAGATCGGCCCGGCGCGCAACATCCGCGACTCGCACCGCGGCGACCGCGAAATCGACTTCCGCCGCGCCGTGGCCTCGTCGTCGAACGTCTATTTCGCCGAGGCGGTCTGGGACCGTTACGGCATCACGGGGCGGAAGCAGCGGTACAGCGACTACCTGCGCGACGAGCTGCATCTGGGCGAGACCGTCGGACTGGAGCGGCTCGGCGAACGCGCCCCGTCGATCACCTCCGACTGGAAGGTGCCCGACCCGGGCGTCATGCTGGTGAAGATGGCCTACGGCTACCGCGTGCGCCTGACTCCGATCCAGATGATCACGTTCTACAACGCCGTGGCCAACGAGGGGCGGATGATTTCGCCCGTGCTGGTGCGGGAGCTGCGCCGGGGCGACCGCGTGGAGGAGCGTTTCGAGAGCCGGACGATCTCCTCGTCTGTCTGTTCGCGGCAGACGCTGCGCATCGTCCGCGAGTGCTTGCAGGCGGTCTGCACCGAGGGCACGGCCAGCGCCTTCTTCCGCGATACGACGCGCGTGAGGGTGGCTGCCAAGACCGGCACGGCCCAGATCACCGACGCCCGCAGCCGCGAAGGGCGCTACTACCTGGGGTCGATGGTGGCTTTCTTCCCGGCCGATGCGCCGCGCTATACGGTGCTGACCACGATCGAGACCCGGGCGCAGGCGGGCAAGGCCTACTACGGCGGGCCGCTGGCGGGCCCCGTCGTCAAGCGCATGGTCGATTACATTTACAACCGCGGCCACGACTGGTACGGCCGGGTCGGCGGCGACGGTCCGCGCCGCTATCCCGAGCGGGTGAAGGGCGGCGACATCGCCCAGATCCGCCGCGTAGCCGACCGCCTCTCGCCCCGCGCCTCGTTCGACAGCCGCACGGGCTGGGGCCGCGCCGCGGTGGACAGCCTCTCGAACGTGGCGATCACGAGCCTGCCGGACGACCGGGGCGTGATGCCCGACGTGCGCGGCATGGGGCTGAAGGACGCGCTGTTCGTGCTCGAGAGCCGCGGGCTGAGGGTCCGCTTCTCGGGGCAGGGAGCCGTCGTGCGGCAGAGTATCGCCGCCGGGACCCGCATCCGGCCGGGCGCGGCGGTCGTCATAACGTTGGACTGAGATGAAAAGACTGAAGGATATTTTGGAAGGGACGCCCGTCGGGGCGTTGTACGGCGATCCGGAGATCGCCGTGGGAGGACTCGCGTTCGATTCGCGCGCCGTGCGGGCGGGCGACTGTTTCTTCGCCGTGCCGGGAACGCAGGCCGACGGCCACGACTTCATTCCGGCGGCCGTCGGACGGGGCGCCGCGGCGGTGGTCTGCGAGCGGATGCCCTCCGAGCCGGCTGCCGGGGTGACCTACGTGTGCGTCGGCGATGCGGCCGGGGCGCTGGCCGACATGGCCGCGGCATTCTACGGCCATCCGAGCCGCGAGCTGAAGCTGGTGGGCGTCACCGGCACGAACGGCAAGACGACGACCGCCACGCTGCTCTACGACCTGGTGCGGGCGCTGGGCTACCGCGCGGGGCTGATCTCGACGGTGGTCTATCGGATCGACGGCCGCGAAATCGGAGCGACGCACACGACGCCCGACCCGATCCGCCTGAACGCCATGATGCGCGAGATGGCCGACGCCGGGTGCGAATTCTGCTTCATGGAGTGCTCCTCGCACGCCATCGTGCAGGAGCGCACGCGGGGGCTCGTCTTCGCGGGCGGCATCTTCTCGAATCTGACGCACGACCACCTCGACTACCACAAGACCTTCGCCGAATACATCCGGGCGAAGAAGCGCTTCTTCGACGGCCTGCCCGCGGGGGCCTTCGCGCTGACGAACGCCGACGACCGCAACGGCCGCGTCATGGTGCAGAACACCGCGGCGAGGGTGAGCACCTATTCGCTGCGGTCGATGGCCGATTTCCGCTGCCGGATCGTCGAGACGCACCTCGACGGGATGCTGCTGCGCATCGACGGCGCGGAGGTGTGGGTCGGACTGCTCGGACGGTTCAATGCCTACAACCTGCTGGCCGTTTACGGTGCGGCGTCGCTGCTGGGGCTCGACCGCGGGGAGGTGCTGCGCACGCTTTCGGCGCTGCACCCCGTGAGCGGCCGGTTCGAGGTGATCCGTGCGGAGAACGGGACCGTCGCGGTGGTGGACTACGCCCATACGCCCGATGCGCTGGAGAATGTGCTGCGGACGATCGGCGAGCTGCGCACCCCTGCGCAGCAGTTGTTCGCGGTGTGCGGCTGCGGCGGCGACCGCGACCGCACGAAACGGCCCGAGATGGCGCAGATCGCCGTGAAATACGCCTCGACGGCCATCTTCACTTCGGACAATCCCCGCCACGAGTCGCCCGAGGCGATTCTCGACGAGATGACGGCCGGGCTCGACTCCTCGGTGCGCTACCTGCGCATCGCCGACCGGGCGGAGGCGATCCGCACGGCCGTGATGCTCTCGCGGCCCGGCGACATCCTCCTCGTCGCGGGCAAGGGGCACGAGACCTACCAGATCGTCGGCGACGAGAAACGGCATTTCGACGACCGCGAGGAGGTCCGCCGCGCCTTCGCCGCCCTTTCGAAACCGGAAAAACGCAACTGACACCATGCTGTATCATCTTTTCAAATACCTCGACGAGGTTTACGACCTGCCCGGATCGGGCATGTTCCAGTACATTTCGTTCCGCGCGGCGGCGGCGGTGATCCTTTCGCTGCTCATCGTCATCATCTTCGGGCGGCGGATCATCGACTTCCTGCGCCGCAAGCAGATCGGCGAGGAGATCCGCGACCTGGGGCTCGAGGGGCAGCTCCAGAAGCGGGGCACGCCGACGATGGGCGGCGTGATCATCCTCGTCGCCATCCTCGTCCCGACGCTGCTGCTGGGCAAGCTGGACAACGTTTACGTGCAACTGATGCTGGTCTCGACCGTCTGGCTGGGGCTGATCGGCGGACTGGACGACTACATCAAGGTGTTTCGCCACCGCAAGGAGGGCCTCAAGGGGCGCTTCAAGATCGTGGGACAGGTCGGGCTGGGTGTCATCGTCGGGACGACCATGTGGCTCTCTCCCGAGATCGTCGTGCGCGAGAAGTCCACGCGGCCCGTGGAGACGGTCTATCTCGACGAGGAGGGGCGTGCGGTGCAGAGCGTGCGGCAGACGGTGGTGCTCAGCTCCGAATCGGTCAAGACCACGCAGACGACCATTCCCTTCATCAAGGACAACGAGTTCGACTACGGCTGGCTCACCGGAGGCAACGGAACGGCCACGTGGCTGCTCTACGTGCTGGTGGCGATCTTCGTGGTGACGGCCGTGTCGAACGGCGCGAACCTGACGGACGGCCTCGACGGGCTGGCCACGGGCGTATCGGTCCCGATCGTCGCCGTGCTGGGGGTGCTGGCCTACCTCTCGGGCCACATCGTTTACGCCGACTACCTCAATATCATGTATATCCCGCAGAGCGGCGAACTGGTGGTCTTCGCCGCGGCGCTGGTCGGGGCGCTGGTCGGCTTCCTCTGGTACAACTCCTTCCCGGCGCAGATCTTCATGGGCGATACGGGCTCGCTCTCGATCGGCGGCGTGATCGCCGTCTTCGCGCTCTGCATCCGCAAGGAGCTGCTGCTGCCGCTGCTGTGCGGGGTTTTCCTCGTGGAGAGCTTCTCGGTGATGATGCAGGTGGGATGGTTCAAGTACACCAGGCGCCGCTACGGCGAGGGGCGCCGCATCCTGCTCATGTCGCCCGTACACCACCACTACCAGAAGCGGGGCATCTTCGAGACGAAGATCGTCACGCGGTTCTGGATCATTTCGCTGCTGCTGGCGGCCATAACGCTGGTGACGCTGAAGATACGATAAGCGATCGGGCCGTCCGCCGGGGCCGCAGGGCGCTTCCGGGACGGCCGGAAAATAAAGAACGGAATCATGCAGAAGAAATTCATCGTCGTTTTGGGCGGCGGAATCAGCGGCTACGGCTCCGCGATCCTCGCCAAGAAGAAGGGGTTCGGGGTCTTCCTGTCGGACTCGGGCCGTATCGCCGACCGCTACCGCGAGCGGCTCGACGAGTGGGGGGTTCCCTACGAGCAGGGCGGCCACACCGAAGAGCGCATCCTCGCGGCGTCGGAGGTCGTCAAGTCGCCCGGGATTCCCGAGACGGCGCCCATCGTGCGGCGTATCCGCGAGGCGGGTATTCCGGTGATCTCCGAGATGGAGTTCGCGGGCCGCTACATCGGCCGGGCGCGCTGCATCTGCATCACGGGGTCGAACGGCAAGACCACCACCACGTCGCTCATCTACAAGATCATGCGCGACGCAGGGTTGAACGTGGCGCTCGGGGGCAACATCGGCGAGAGCTTCGCCTATTCGGTCGCCACGGGCGATTACGACTGGTATGTGCTGGAGCTCAGTTCCTTCCAGCTCGACGGCATGTACCGCTTCCGCGCCCATATCGGGGTGCTGATGAACATCACGCCCGACCACCTGGACCGCTATGACCATTGCTTTCAGAACTATGCGGACTCGAAGATGCGCATCGTGCGGAACATGACCTCGCGCGACTGGTTCGTCTATTCGGGCGACGACGAGGTGATCTGGAGGCAGTTGCCGCGCTACGACCTGCGCATGAAACAACTGCCCTTCGCCGCGAAGAACGCCGTGGCGAGCGGCGCGGGCGACGCCTTCCTCTGCGACGGGCGCTTCACGGCCGCGGCCGGGAAAAGCTCCGTGGAGATCGACACCGCGAAGCTGCGGATCAAGGGGCTGCACAACGCCTACAACGCCATGGCCGCGGCGCTGGCGACCCTCGCGGCGGGCGTCGCCCCGGCGCGGATCCGCCGCTCGCTCTACGAATTCGCCCCGGTCGAACACCGGCTCGAACCGGTGGCCGAGAAGGGCGGCGTGTTGTGGATCAACGACTCGAAGGCCACGAACGTCGATTCGGTCTATTACGCGCTGGAGAGCATGAAGCGGCCCGTGGTGTGGATCGCCGGAGGCACGGACAAGGGCAACGATTACGGGCCGCTGAAGGCATTCGCCCGCGAGAAGGTGCACACGCTCGTCTGCATGGGGCTGGACAACGCCAAGCTCCTGAGCGAATTTGCGGGGGTGGTTCCCGAGGTGATTCCGACCTCTTCGCTCGACGAGGCGATGACGGCGGCGAAGGCCGCGGCCCGGGAGGGCGACGCGGTGCTACTGTCGCCCGCCTGCGCGAGCTTCGACCTGTTCCGCAACTACGAGGACCGCGGCGAACGTTTCAAGCGCTGGGTGAACGAAAATGCCTGACGACATGGAGCGGGAGGAATACGGATACGACGAACGGACGGCGGCGGAGACGGCCCGCGATGCCGCGCCGCGCCGCCGGGGCGCCCCGGCGGAGACGCCGCCGGGAGGCGCCGCGGTGCTGCGGGCGACTCGGACCCGCTGCGGACGATACCGGTGCGGCCGGCGGAGGTGCGGCGCGGCTCGACCTCTTCACGGGCGACCGCGTGCTGTGGATCATCGTCGCCGCGCTGGCGGTGATCTCCGTGCTGGTGGTCTATTCCTCGACGGCCAAAATGGCCTACGACGCGCACACGGCCCGCACGACGGCGCACTTCCTGCGCCAGCAGCTGATGATCCTCGCGGCGAGCCTCGTGGTGATGTTCGCCGTGCAGAAGATCAACTGCCGCATCTACAACTACTTCGCCCGCCCCGTCTATTTCCTCTCGGTGCTGCTGACCGTCGCCGTCTATTTCATCGGCGCGACGACCAACGGCGCGGCGCGCTGGATTCCGCTCGGGCCCTTCCAGTTCCAGCCGTCGGAGGCGCTGAAGGTCGCCACGGTGCTGTTCCTCGCGCAGCAGTTGGCCGGGAGGCAGTCGAAGATCGACAAGATCCGCATCGTCCCCACGTGGCGGTTCTGGACCTGGCGCTCGTCGCCCGCGCAGCGGAAAATCTGGCGCGAGGGGACATGGCCGATTCTCATGCCCGTCGTGGTGTCGTGTCTGGTGATCTTCCCGGCGCACACCTCGTCGGCCGTGCTGGTGGCCATGGCCTCGTGGGTGATGATGCTCATCGGACGGGTGCGTTTCGGCGAGCTGATGAAGCTCGTGGGATGGGGCGTCGCGGCCATCGCGGTGGTCATGACGCTCAACCTCGGACGCAGCGAGACGGCCGAAGGGCGCGTCTCGACGTGGATTCACCTCTGGACCTCGTCGCAGGTCGATAAGCCGATCGAGCACCTCACGGACACCGAACGTTCGATGATCGCCATTCACAACGGCGGAATCCTGGGCGAAGGGGCCGGACAGAGCGCCATGCGCGTGGAGATGATCCACCCCGAGAGCGACTACGCCTATGCCTTCTTCGTCGAGGAGTACGGGCTGCTGCTGGCCGTGGTGCTGCTGATGCTCTACCTGTGGATTTTCTTCCGCGCCATCGAGATCTTCCGGCGCTGCGGCACGGCCTTTCCGGGGCTGCTGGTGCTGGGGCTGGCGCTGCTCATCACCTGCCAGGCGCTGCTGCACGTCATGGTGACGGTGAATCTGATTCCCGAGACGGGCCAGACCCTGCCGCTCATCTCGCGCGGCGGCTCCTCGACCCTCTTCACGACCATCGCGCTGGGGATGATCCTGAGCGTCAGCCGTCAAAACGACGAGCAGTCGCACGACAGACCCCGCGCCGAGACGCTCTACGAGCGGTAACGGGTCCGCGGACGGCGGCAACCCGGCAGACAACGGAAATTGAGATCGCATAGTTTTCGGTTATGGACGACATTCGTTTGGACAAATACCTTTGGGCCGTGCGGGTTTTCAAGACCCGCAGCGATGCGGCGGACGCCATCCGCACCAACAAGGTGACGGTGAACGGCTCCTTCGCCAAGCCCTCGCGCGAAGTGAAGATCGGCGACCTGATCGCCGTGCGCAAACGGCAGGTGACCTATTCGTACAAGGTGCTCGGGCTGGTGTCGAGCCGCCAGGGGGCCAGGAACGTTCCGGCCTACTGCCTCGACGTCACGCCGCAGGAGGAGCTGGCGAAGCTCGACGTGCCGCGCGAGACGATCTTCGTCTTCCGCGACCGCGGTACGGGCCGCCCACCAAGAAGGAGCGGCGCGAGCTGGATACGCTCATGGACGAGGTATTTTACGACGACGGGGAGGACGAGTAGCCGGACCCGCTTCCCGTTCCCCGGGGGCGTTTCCTTGCTTTTCGGGCGGAGTGCGCTTCCCGGAGGGGGACCCGCTTTCCGTCTCTCGCTTCTTTCCGATCTTGGTTTCTATTTTCTGTTTTCTGGTTTTTGTCCGCAATTATACGTTTCGTTTTATGTGACGCATCCGGGGGTTTTGCGCGTCTATTTGTAGTACAATGCACTAATGCTGTTTTCTGTTGGCTCTTTTGTATATCTTCCCTTATATTTTTTAAGGAATGTCCGGCGGGCGGAGGGTTCCGTCCGCCGAAAAAAATACCACCCCGGAGTGTTCGGGGTGGTATTCGGAAACGCTTCGGACCGGGTTCGGCGGTCCCGGGGGCGTCACTCCTCGATGAAGTCGATGTTGATTTCGCGCTGGAAAACCTCCTGTAGCGAGATCATGGTTTCGGTCGAGGCGAGGCCCTGGATGTGCAGGATGCCGTCGAAAATCGTCCGCATCAGGTGTTCGTTGTCCACGCAGTAGAGCTTCGCGAGGATGTTGCCCGCTCCGGTGATGAAGTGGCATTCCACGATTTCCGGAACCTTCTTCAGCTCCTCGATGGCCTCCGACAGCAGTTTCGGATCGCGCAGCGTGATGCTGACGTGCGCGCAGACGTCGAAGCCCATCATCTTGGGGTTCACGACGAGCCGGCTGCCGAGAATCACGCCCGCCTCGTCGAGCTTGCGGATGCGCTGGTGGATGGCGGCTCCCGAAATGCCGCATTCGCGCGCGATCTCCAGAAAAGGCATCCGCGCGTTCTTTATCAGGTATTTGAGGATTTTGCGATCTATCGCGTCGAGTGCTACTTTAGGCATGGCGGGGGATCATTTAAGTACGTTCAACTCCTTGCCGACCTTGATGAAGGCGGCGATGCAACGGTCGAGCTGCTCGGTCGTGTGGCCTGCGGAGACCTGGACGCGGATGCGCGCCTCGCCTTTCGGCACGACCGGATAGTAGAAGCCCGTGACGAAAACGCCCTCGTCCTGGAGCTTCGCGGCGAAGTCCTGCGAGAGTTTGGCGTCGTAGAGCATCACGGCGCAGATGGCCGACTGCGTGGGTTTGATGTCGAACCCGGCGTCGAGCATTCCCCGGCGGAAGTGTTCGACGTTGGCCACCAGCCGGTCGTGCAGCTCGTCGCTTTCGGCGAGCATCCGGAACATTTCGATCGAGGCTCCCACGACGGCGGGGGGCAGCGAATTGGAGAAGAGGTAGGGACGCGACCGCTGGCGCAGCATGTCGATGATCTCCTTGCGGCCCGTGGTGAAGCCGCCCACGGCGCCGCCGAAGGCCTTGCCCAGCGTGCCGGTCAGGATGTCCACCTTCCCGCGCAGGTCGTAGAGTTCGGTGATGCCGCGGCCCGTTTTGCCCAGCACGCCGGCCGAGTGGCACTCGTCCACCATCACCAGCGCGTCGTACTTCTCGGCCAGTGCGCAGATCTTGTCGAGCGGTGCGGCGTTGCCGTCCATCGAGAACACGCCGTCGGTGCAGATGATGCGGAACCGCTGGGCCTGCGCCTTCCTGAGACACTCCTCCAGTTCGGCCATGTCGGCATTGGCGTAACGGTAGCGCACGGCCTTGCACAGACGCACGCCGTCGATGATCGAGGCGTGGTTGAGTGCGTCGGAGATGATGGCGTCCTCCTGGGTGAAGAGCGGCTCGAACACGCCGCCGTTGGCGTCGAAGCAGGCGGCGTAGAGGATCGTGTCCTCCGTGCCGAAGTAGTCGGAGACGGCCTTTTCCAGCTCCTTGTGGATGTCCTGGCAGCCGCAGATGAAACGCACGGACGACATGCCGAAGCCGCGGCGGTCCATGGCCTGCTTGGCCGCTTCGATCAGGCGTTTGTTGTCCGACAGTCCGAGGTAGTTGTTGGCGCAGAAGTTCAGCACCTTGCGGCCTGCCACCTCGATCTCGGCCCGCTGGGGCGACTCGATGATCCGTTCCTTCTTGTAAAGCCCCGCAGCCTCGATTTCGGCGAGTTCCCGCTGCAGGTGTTCCTTGATTTTCCCGTACATATCCGTTAATTTTTTGATGAAAGATCGCCTGTGAAGTGTCAATTTGTTACAAATATACGATTATTTCCCGAAAACAGCCACTTTCGCACCGCTTTTTTCACCGGGGCGGGTAACGGATCGTAACCTGCCGTCCGTCGCAGCCCCGCGGACGGGGCGGGAAGCCGGCGCCGCGCGGTGTTTCCGTCCCGCCCGGGACGGATGAAATTTCCCGCGCCGCCCTTGCCGTCCCGCGGAAATTTGCCTATCTTTGGAATTCGAACAACTAAATGCGACACTATGAAAAAATCGTGTGTTTTGGTCAGCGGCGGCGCCGGCTACATCGGATCGCATACCGCCGTGGAGCTGATCGCCGCGGGCTACGACGTGGTCATCGTCGATAACCTTTCGAACAGCGACATCGCCGCCGTCGAGGGGATCCGCCGCATCACGGGGACGGAGATCCCCTTCGTCGAGGCCGACTGCTGCGACCGCGAAGCGTTCCGTCGGGTCTTCGAACGGTACGAGTTCGACTCGGTGATTCATTTCGCCGCGTCGAAGGCCGTGAACGAGTCGGTCCGCAAGCCGCTCGAATATTACGGCAACAACCTCACCTCGTTCATGAACGTCATCTCGCTGATGCGCGAGTTCGGGCGGCGGAACATCGTCTTCTCGTCGTCGTGCACCGTTTACGGCGAACCGGACAGGCAGCCCGTCACGGAGCGTACGCCCCGCAAGCCGGCCACTTCGCCCTACGGCAACACCAAGCAAATGTGCGAGGACATCCTGCGCGACTCGGTGGGAGCCTACGAGGGGATGAAGGGCATCGCCCTGCGCTATTTCAACCCCATCGGCGCGCATCCCTCGGCCCTGATCGGCGAGCTGCCGCGCGGTGTGCCGCAGAACCTCGTGCCCTATATCACGCAGACGGCCGCCGGGCTGCGCGAGTGCCTTTCGGTCTTCGGCGACGACTACCCGACTCCCGACGGATCGTGCATCCGCGACTATATCGACGTGGTGGATCTGGCCCGCGCGCATGTCGCCGCGATCCGCCGCATGATCGAGAACCGGAGCGCGGAGCCGTACGAGGTCTTCAACGTCGGCACGGGCCGCGGCGTCTCGGTGCTCGAACTGGTGCACCGTTTCGAGGAGGTCAATCACCTGAAGTTCAACTATCGGATCGCACCCCGCCGCGAGGGCGACATCGTCGCCATCTGGGCCGACCCGACCCTTGCGAACACGGAGCTGGGCTGGCGGGCCGAGCGCACGCTCGACGAGACGCTCGCTTCGGCCTGGAAGTGGGAGAAGCGCCTGCGCGGCATCGAGTAGCGGGTTTCCGGATTTTCCGTCCCGGTCCTTCGGCGGGCGGGGACGACAGTACGGCGCCGGACGGAATTTTACAAGCAAATTCCGTCCGGCGTTCGTCGTGTGCGGGGCGTGGACCCTCCCTGCCGCAGCGTTCCGGGAGGCGGGTCACGGCCGTTTCCGAAGCCCCGAATTGGCGTCCTCCACCCTGCATTCGCCTCCGTAGTTGATCAGCGCGCCCGACGAATGGCGGGCCTTCAGCAGGCGCGTGCACCATACGACGGCCCGGCTCGACGACGTGGCGTTGATCGAATAGTCGGCCACCCGCAGGTCCGGCGCGTCGAACCGGCTTCCCGAGGAGGCCGATACGCTGCCCGCGGAGACGCGGGCGTCGCCCAGAAGCTCGATGCGGGCCGAACTGGTGGCTTGCGCCTCGAACCGCTCTCCCGAAAATTCACCGCGGATCGCGCTGCCGCTGGTGGCCGTCAGCTCGGCCCGTTCGGCCGTCATCGCTCCGTCGAGGCGCGACGAGGAGGAGGCCGTCGCGTCGAGCGATCCGGTCCGGATGGCGCCCCGGAAGGCTGCGCCGCTCGACAGCATCAGGCGCGTGTCCGGTGCCGATACGGGTCCTTCGAAACGCGATGAGGAGGTGGCGACGATGTCCAGCGTGCCGTCGCTCCTGACCGGGGCGTTGAAACGCGAGCCGCTCGACAGCGTGATCTGCCCGCCGCCCGTCTGTACCGAACCGTCGAAAGCCGAGGAACTCGTCAGCCGGATATCGCCCGTTCCCGAACAGTGCAGGTCGGTTCGGATCCGCGAGCCGGAGCTGGCGGCGACCGTGCCGGTTCCGGTGCGTACCGTTCCCGCGAAGCGGCTCGATCCGGAGAGCGTCAGTTGCAGGTCGGAGGTCTCGACGTCGGCCTCGATCGAGCTGCCCGAGGAGGCGAGGAGCACCGCCGAATGCCTTCCGACCGGGGCTTTGCAGACGATCTGCGCCGATGCCGTGGCGCGAAGCGTCTCGAGCCGCTTCGAAGCGGGTACGACGGCCGAGACCGAACAGTTGCTGACCGACTGGGCGTCGATCGAGATGCGCAGGTCGCCGTCCCGTCCTTCGACCGTCACGTGGTCGATCACGTTGTCGTCGGCCGTGACGAGAATGTCCGATGCGGCCGGATCGACCGTGACCCGGATTCCCCGCGAGACGTGCAGGGAGTGGTAGTTGCCCGCCCGGCCGCGCTGCTGCGTTTCCATCCGGCCGCTGCCTTTCAGCGTCCGGGTCCGTCGCCTGCCGTTGCCGGGTTCCGCCGCGGTGTATCCTGTGGCGGTGTATCCTGCCGGGACGTATCCTGTCGCCGCATGTTCCGTCGCGGAGGATCGGTTTTCCGCAGCGGCGGGTTCCGCCGCGGTGCGGAGGGGCGTTTTCGCCTCCGCGGCGGTCCAGGCGAGGAGGCAGAGCAGGGGGAGCAGTCGTTTTTTCATATCGGTTGTATTTTAGGTGTCCGTTCGGTGCGCCGTCGTCCGGAGGGGAGGCGCATTCCTCTCCGCGGATACGCCGCTGTCGCATCCGCCGGACCGGATCCGGTCCGGCGGACGATTTCAAAGATACGGAATTTAAATCCGAACCGGAAATTTTTCCGGGAAAATTCCGCCGCCGATTTTTAATTTTCAGTTATTTACACTAACTTTGCCGCCCGAAAGACAGGCGGATGTGGGATGCGGCCGTTTCAGGCCGCATTGAGAACCGCCGGTGGAAACATTAACCAAATAAACAACACAACACCATGAAAACCATTTCGGTAAAGGCTGTGAAGCGCGCCGACTTCGGCAAGAAGGCGGCCAAGGCCGTGCGCCGCGAGGGCATGATTCCCTGCGTATTGTGCGGCAACGGCGAGACGGTCGCCTTTTCGGTAGATCCCCGCGAGATCAAACCGCTGATCTACACCCCCAATTCGTATATCGTCGAGTTCGACTTCGACGGCAGCAAGGAGCAGGCCGTGCTGCGCGAGGCGCAGTTCCATCCGGTGCGCGAGGAGATTCTCCATCTGGATTTCTACCGCGTGGCCGCCGGCAAGCCCGTTTCGATCGCCATTCCGGTGCGCCTGACGGGTAACGCCGAGGGTGTGAAGGTCGGCGGCAAGCTGACGCTGTCGGCCCGCAAGCTGACCGTGAGCGCTCTGGTGGAGAACCTGCCCGACGAGATCGTCGTGGACGTGACGCCGCTGGGCGTGGGCAAGACGATCTTCGTAGGCGACCTCCAGTTCGAGAACCTCCGGTTCGTGACGCCCGCCACGACCGCCGTCTGCGCCGTCCGCGTTACGCGCGCTTCGCGCGGAGCCGCTGCCGCCGAGGGCAAATAGCCGCTGACCGCGTATGAAATATCTCATCGTTGGATTGGGGAATATCGGCGCCGAGTACGCCGAAACCCGTCACAACATCGGATTCAAAGTGTTGGACGCCCTCGCAGAGGCGTCCAACGCTGTTTTTACCACGGCGCGTTACGGCGACGTCGCCGAGGTGAAATACAAGGGCCGGACGCTCGTGCTGCTCAAGCCTTCGACCTACATGAACCTCTCGGGCAAGGCCGTCCGCTACTGGATGGACGCCGGGAAGATCGCTCCGGAGAACCTGCTCGTCGTATCGGACGACATCGCCCTGCCGTTCGGCATGCTGCGCCTGCGCCCGAAGGGGAGTGCCGGAGGTCACAACGGGCTGAAAAACATCGCCGAACTGCTCGGTACGGAGGAGTACGCCCGGATGCGTTTCGGCGTGGGCGGCGACTTCCCGAAAGGACATCAGGTGGAATACGTGCTGGGCGAATGGACCGACGCCGAGCGCGAGGCGATGCCCGGACGGCTGAAGGTGTTCGTCGATGCGATCCGCTCGTTCGCGACGGCCGGCGTGGCTACGACGATGAATTTTTTCAACAAGAAGTGACCGCGGCCTTCCGCGGAGAAGGGAGGACGGACGGGTTCGCCGTGCGGTGAAGGGAAGGGTCGGGGCTATCTTTTTCCGTACGCATTATCGAAATACTCTTGGTACTTTCCGGAGGAGATATTTTCGAGCCACGTCCGGTTTTCGAGGTACCAGCGGACCGTTTTCTCGATTCCTTCCTCGAACTGCAGCGAAGGCTCCCATCCCAGTTCTCTCTGGAGTTTTCGCGAGTCGATGGCATATCGCAGGTCGTGCCCCTTTCGGTCGGAGACATACGTGATCAGGTCGTCCGAATATCCTTCTGGGTTTCCCAGCAGACGGTCCGCCGTGCGGATGAGCACCCTTACGATGTCGATGTTCTTCCACTCGTTGAATCCCCCGATGTTGTACGTCTCGGCGACCTTTCCCCTGTGGAATATGGTGTCGATGGCCCGTGCATGGTCCTCGACATAGAGCCAGTCGCGGACGTTCTCTCCTTTTCCATATACGGGCAGCGGTTTCCGATTTCGTATGTTGTTTATGAACAGCGGAATCAGCTTTTCCGGGAACTGGTAGGGGCCGTAGTTGTTGGAGCAGTTGGTGACGATCACGGGCATGCCGTAGGTGTCGTGGTAGGCCCTTACGAAGTGGTCGGACGAGGCCTTCGAGGCCGAATAGGGCGAGTGGGGGTTGTATCTGGTAGTCTCGGAGAAGAACTCCTCGCCGTAGGCCGAATGATGTTCTCCGCTCGATGCCGAGGTCGAGAAGGGCGGTTCGATGCCCTGGGGCCGTGTCATCTCCAAAGCCCCGTACACCTCGTCGGTCGAGATGTGGTAGAAGAGTTTGCCGTGGTATCCCTCCCGCGGGATTCCCAGTACACCCGCGCGGCCTCGAGCAGCGCGAGCGTGCCCAATACGTTCGTCCGCGCGAAGGTGAAGGGGTCGCGTATCGAGCGGTCACATGGCTTTCGGCAGCCAGATGGATCACTCCGTCCGCCCGGTATTCCCGCATCAGGTGCGACATGCGTTCGTAATCGCAGATATCGGCCCTGACGAAAACGTAGTTCGGTTTCCTCTCCACGTCCCGGAGGTTCTCGAGGTTGCCCGCGTAGGTGAGCTTATCGACGTTGACGATCCGGTAATCGGGGTATTTCGAGACGAAAAGACGCACCACGTGGCTTCCGATGAAGCCGGCGCCTCCCGTGATGATGATGTTGCGTTTGAAATCCATCTTCTATTTCTCTTTTTCGATGTTTCCGATACATTTGCGGAGGCTGTCCGTCCAGTGGGGAATCACGATACCGAATGTCTCCTTGATTTTCGTCTTGTCCAGCACCGAGTAGGCCGGTCGCACGGCTTTCGAGGGGAACTCGTCGCTGTGGCAGGGGCGGATGTCGCAGGCGGTATTGCCGGCGTATTCGGCGATGGCCCGGGCGAAGTCGTACCACGAGCAGACGCCCTCGTCCGAGAAGTGGTAGATGCCTTCGCGGCCTTCGTATTTGCGGTGTTCCACGATGTCGAAGATCGCTTCGGCGAGGTCCCCGGCGTAGGTCGGGGTTCCCGTCTGGTCGAATACCACGCGCAGCACCTCCTTTTCTTCCGTCAGACGCAGCATCGTCCTGAGGAAGTTCCTCCCGATCTCCGAATAGAGCCACGCCGTGCGGAGAATCACATAGCGGCAGCCCGAAGCCAGCACCTCCTCCTCGCCGTGCAGTTTCGTCGCTCCGTAAACGCTTCGCGGCGCCGTCGGGGCTTCCTCCGTGCAGGGTCTGTTCGCTGTGCCGTCGAAGACGTAGTCCGTGGAGACATGCACGAGCAGTCCGCCGACTCCTTTCATCGCGCGTGCCAGGTGTCCGGCGGCGGTGGCGTTCAGCAGCTCGGCGCGCTCCGCGTCTTCCTCGGCACGCTCCACGTCCGTATAGGCCGCGCAGTTCACGACAGCGCCGATGGCGTGTTCGCGGACGAAGCGTTCCACGGCCTCACGGTCCGTGATGTCGAGCCGCAGGGTATCGTCGCCCGCGACGTCCGTGAAGAAGTAGCGGTCCGCCGAGGCGGCCGAAGCACGCCGGAGGGCATGTCCCAACTGCCCTCCGGAGCCCGTGACAAGGATGTTCATGACTTGTAAAGGTTTTCGTTATACTCGAACGGCGATACGAAATCCCGCAGAAGCGGATGCCGTGTATCTTTCTCGCTCAGGACGGCCTTCTCCTCCGGTCCGCTACCTCGACGCCACGAGCGACGAGGGGGTGACGCCCATCGAGTCGCGGGCCCAATCGCCGCGGGCGCGGAGCACCTGCTCCACGATGTCGCGCACGGCGCCTTCGCCGCCCCGGAACTCCGAGACGTAGCGCGAGGCTTCGATCACCTCGGCCGCGGCGTCGGCCGGGCAGACCGGAATGCCCACTTCGCGCATGCACTCCAGGTCGGGAATGTCGTCGCCCATGTAGATTGCGTTGGCCGGGTCGATGCCCTCCTCGGCGAAGTATTCGCGCATGGCCCGTATTTTGTCCATGCAGTCGGTGTAGAAGCGTTCGATGCCGAGCATCCGGAGCCGGTGTTCGAGCGTGCGGCCGCGGCCGCCGGTGATGATGCAGACCTTGTAGCCGTGCTTGACGGCGTAGGCCAGCGCGTAGCCGTCCTTGGCGTTGTAGCGGCGGATGAAGTCGCCGTCCGCGGTGGGGATGATGCCCCCGTCGGTCATCACGCCGTCCACGTCGAAGACGAAGGCTTCGCAGCGGGCTATGTCCTCTTTGAAGTTTCCCATATGTTCTGACTGATTTTCGAATAGAGTTCCTGCATTTCGGGGTCGTCGGCCAGCAGCGCGAGGTGGCGCTCCAGCGTCGCCGCGTCGTGCCGTGCGGCGGGGCCCGTCTGCACGTCGAGCGGTGAGCGGGCGTCGCGGGCTTTCGCGGCGGTCTCTGTGACGAGCGGTTTGAGCACCCCGAAGTCCAGCCCGGCGTCGCGCGCGATCCGTTCGCCGAGAGCGTACATGCGGTTGGCGAAGTTGCAGGCGAAGACCGCCGCGAGGTGCACTTTCGCCCGCTGCGCGGAGTCGCTGCGGATCACCGTGCGGGAGAGGCGGCGGGCGAACGCCTCCAGCTCGTCGCACAATGCCGGCGAGGAGGCTTCGATGAATACCGGGATCTCGCCGAAATCGACCTCCCGGCCCCGCGTGAAGGTCTGCATCGGGTAGAAGACCCCCCGGCGGGCGAACCGTTCGGGCAGGGCCGCGAGGGGTACGCTGCCCGCCGTGTGGGCCACCGCGGCTCCGTCGGGTATGGGCAGCCGTGCGGCGACCTCCCCCACGGCACGGTCGCTGACGGCGATGAGGTATAGGTCGGCCCGGGCGAGCCGCCGCGGGTCGTCCGTCCACTCCGTGCGGGCGAGTGCGGCCACCTCGCCGCCCCGTGCGGCGTTGCGCGCGAAGAGCTGCACGAGGTGCAGCCCGTCGGCCGCCGCCACGGCCCGGGCGAGGGCTTCCGCCAGGTTTCCGCTTCCGATGATTGCGATCTGTTTCATGGCTGTTTCGTGTCGGCGTCCTTCATCAGGTCGGTGAGCGTTACGTTGTCCTCGGCGTTGCGGGCCGCCTCCTTGAGTCCGTTCAGCTCGCGGTCGATATGCGCCAGTTCGGGCGTCGCCGCCAGGTCGAAGGAGGTCTGTCCGCTCCGTTCCACCGCCTCCAGGATGCTGTAAATCGTCATCGAGGCGATGTCGTATGCCGGCGTGTAGCCCACTTCGCGCTCCCCGTCGCCGCTGCGCACGGCGATCAGTTGCCCGGCCTGCACGAGCTGGAACAGCACGTCGTTCACGATGCGCGTGGGGAGGTTCAGCCGCCGCCGGATCCGCTCTGCGGGCATCGCCCCGCCGTGGTCGCGGAAGTGCCGCACGACGATCAGCATGGCCGCGAGCAGGATTTTGCGCCGCTGGTCGTAGCTCACGAGCAGCGACTCGCGCTCCTCGTCGAACCGTTCGACGTTCTGGTAGGCGAACGACAGTTCGCCGCCGAAGAGGAGGATCTCCCACGAGGTCTGCAACCAGATGAGGAAGAGCGGCAGCGCGGCGAAGCTGCCGTAGATGGCGTTGTAGGAGGTCATCCACCGCTGGAGGTAAACGTAGCCCCACTGGAACAGGAGGAAGATCGTGCCCGCGACGATTCCGGCCATCAGGGCGCTGCCGACGCGGACCTTCGCGTTGGGGATCACCAGATAGAGCAGCGTGAACATGCCCCAGATGACCACCATCGACGCCAGATGCGACAGCAGGCCGAAGTACCAGCTGTCGTCGAATCCCAGCAGCCGTTCGGCGTAGTTGGTCATGGCGTTGGCCACGATCCAGAGCACCGGGACGATCATCACCACGGCGATGTAGTCGGTCCATTGGCGCGTGATGCCGCGCTCGACCTTCACTTCCCAGATGTTGTTGAAGGCGCTCTCGATCGACCCGAAGACGCGGATCACGGCCCAGAAGAGCATCACGAGGGCCACGGCGGCCACCACGCCGCCCTGCGTGCGGCCGAGGGCGTTCTCGGCGAAATCGACGATGTAGCGCACGATCTCGGGGTTCTGCGGGAAGAGCGCGTAGAGGTTCTCCACCAGTCCGTCCGCCAGGCCGAAGCCCTTGACCACGGCGAACACCACGGCGGCGATCGGCACGAGCGACATGAGCGTATAGAAGGTCAGCGCCGCGCTGCGCACGAGCGTCCCGTGCTCCTGCAACCCCCTCGCCGTGTAGAAGAGCAGCTTGTACTGCTGCACGAGCCACCGCACGACGGGGTTGCGCCATTCGCTGGCGTCGCGCCGGAAGATCGTGTCGGTGAAGTATGTCGGAATGTCGCTGATTTTCATGGGAACGGCGTCGTGACGGTCGAACAAAGATAGCTATTTTAGGCGGATCGCCCAAAAATCGTTCCCCGTTTTCGTGAAGGCCAGCCGCACCTCTCCGCCCGGATGCAGCCCCAGCCGGCGGTACAGTTCCTCGGGCCGGAGCGGGAAGTCGCGCTTGAGAATCTCCGCGCCGCGTCCCTTCAGCTCGCGCTTCAGCCGTGCAGGGTCGTACGGCTCGATGCGGTCGATTTCGAGGATGCGGCCCAGCACGCCCTCGGGGCGTTCGGCGGCGAATCCGTAGCCGTTCTCGCTCCAGCAGTCGGCGCGGCCCGCGAGGTGCAGCCGTACGAGGCGGGTCTTCTGCAAGGCCACGTCGGGAATGACGAGCCAGCGGTAGCGCGCCGCGCCGAACGTCGCGGGCGGCTCTCCGGCACGCTCGCCGGGCCGGGCCGAGAACTCGCCCAGCCCGATGGCCGAGGCGGTGAGCAGCGGTCCCGCGCCGTCGGCGTAGATCACCACCTCCTTGCACTCGCCGCCGACCGAGACGGCCTCCACGCGGCTGCGGGGAAAGAGCCGCAGCGCCTCGTCCGTGTCGAAGAGCGGGGAGTTCTTCACGCACAGCCGCTCCGACGCCCGGCCGATGAGCGGTCCGAGCGCGAGGATGTCGGGCGAGCACGCCTCCAGCCGCACCTGCCTGCGGCCTTCCGCCGAACGGCGGTCGGGGTCGGCGTAGATCCAGTCGAAGCGCAGCCCCTCCTGCGCGAGGTACTCCTCGGCCGAAGAGCAGACGACCTCGATGTTTCCGGCGCCGAGCCGTGCGAAGTTCTCCGCGGCGATGCGGGCGAGCGTGGCGTCGCGCTCGAGCGTCACCACGCGGCGGAAGCGGCGGCTCAGGAAGAGCGCGTCCGCGCCCAGTCCGCAGGTGAGGTCCAGCACGCTGTCGCCCGCGATGCGTTTGTGCGCCGCGCACGCCTCGCTCGACGCCTGCTCGAAGGCCCGCGGCGGCAGGATGCACTGCGCCGCGGCGTACGAGGGGGAGTTTCCGTTCGGCCCGCGCGAGGTATTTGACCTGCGTGGCGACCAGACGGGCGTGGGGCACGCGGCGGTCCGTCGCCACCTCCAGCGGGTCGCGTCCGCGGGCCCGGGCGATCGCTTCGTGCACCTCGTCGGTGCGGAGCAGGGCGTATTCTTCGGGGGTTATCATGTCGGCAAATGTACGCTTTTTTTCGGTTCCGCGCTCCATGCCGCGAGGGTAGCGAGCGCGAAGAGGAGGTAGAGGATCGCGGTCTGCGTCCCTCCGAGCGCATATTCGGCCGCGCCTCCCGGCAGCGAGGCCGTGAGGCGGGCCAGCGCGTTGATCCCTTCGGCCGCCGTGCCCGTCACCAGGGCGAAGGCCGGGGCGAGCGGTCCGGCGGGCAGGAGCATCCACAGCGCCCCGCCGAAGACTACGGCCGTCGCCAGTGCGATGGCCGCGGGATTGACGAGCAGCCCGGCCAGCGGAACCGTTCCGAAGGTGTGCGAGACGAGGGGCGTCGTGGCGACGGCGGCCGCGAGGCCGATCAGGTAGGCGTCGATCGCGGCGTTCGCCGCCCGGCAGCGCGTCCGGCAGCGGCGGCAGAGCGGCACGCCCCAGGCGAGTATGCCCGCCACGGCGAGGAACGAGAGCCGGAAGCTGATGTCCCCCAGCCAGGCCGGCTGCCAGAGCAGCATCCCGAAAGCCGCCGCGGCGAGCGCATTGAGTGCGACGTATTCCGATGCCGACGCCAAAGCGGTCTGCAGGACCGTACACATGACGGCGGCCCGCACGGCGCTCGGCGGGGCTCCCGCCGCCGCGACGAACAGCCACACGGCCCCCGCCGCCAGCACGTTGCGCACGAGGTGTCCCCGCCTGAGAAGCGGCAGCCACCACAGCGCGAGATTGACGAGCGCGAAGACGATGCCCGTGTGGAGTCCCGATACGGCCAGCAGGTGCGACAGCCCGCTGCGCGAGTAGGCCGTGCGCAGCTCCGGCGTGATGCCGCTCCGGTCTCCCGCCGCCATGGCCCGCACCACGGCTCCCGCATCCCCTCCGAGCGGAAGCCGGGCCAGCCGCTCCGCCGCGCGGTGGTGGAGCTTTCCGGTGTGTCCGGGCAGCCGTTCGAGCAGCGTGCGTCCGGAGACGGAGAGCGTTCCGGCGAATCCCCGCCGCCGCATCAGGCGGCGGTAGCTCTCCGCCCCGCCCCGGAAGGGCCGCACCTCGCCGCGGCACACGAACCGCTCTCCGGCCGTCAGCGGAGTGAGCGAATCGGCGTAGAGCATCACCCGGTCGCCCGACGGATGCCAGCGCCCCGTCGCGGGGTCCCGCCAGAGCGCGACGACCGCTTCGGCCGCGACGTAGCGGCCCCGGTCGGCGGGGATTCCCTCCACCGCGACCTCGAAGGCAGTGCGTACGCCCCGCGGCACGGCCGGTTCGGCCGCCCGGAGCTGCGCCGCGGCGAATCCCGCCGTGAGGAGCATCCCCGCCAGCGCCGCGAGGAGCGCAGCAGCAGGGCCGTGAGCCCCGTCAGCACGAAAGCCCCTGCGGCGAACCACAGGGGCAGTGTGAAACGGTCGGCCAGCGCGATGCCCGCCGCGAAGGGGACGAGGATTTTCAGCATCGGCATCCGGTCGAGCCGTGCGAGTAGCTGCCGGATCGACATGTGCGGATAGTCTGTTCGGATGCAAATATAGCAAATTCGGATGCAATTCCCCCGCCCGATCCGGGTTTTCCGGCTGCGGAAGCGTTCGTTCCGGTCTTTTCCGCCCGTCGGCTCCGACGGCGGCGCTCCGTCCGTTCCGGCGGCCTATGTCCGGCTGTTTTCCCCTCCTTCCGGGCGCCGTGTCCGTCGGCCCGTCTTTCGGCTGCCGGGGTTCGCCTCCGGATCTGTTTGCCGGTTCCGCTCCCTTCGGGCGGAGATCACTCCGCGAACAGCTCCCAGCCGCGTTCGACCTGACGGCGGTCGGCCGCGACGCCGTTCTCCACGCGCGAGATGGATGCCGCGACGGGAACCATCGTCTTCCGGTCGCGCGTGTCGATCGGTTCGTCGGGGTCGATCCCCGTGTCGTCCGCCACGGCGCGGATATAGGCTTCGGTGCGGTTCTCCGACGGCGGAGCCCAGCGCGAAATCATCTCTCGGAGACTCCGCAGCCCGTGCCGCCGGCGGTAGGTGTCGAGCAGTACGAAAATGGCCCGGTAGCCCCATGCCGGCGATTCGAACTGCTTGAACTCCGGGTCGCGCGAAGGGCGCACCTCGCCCTTGTAGCGCACGCGCGACTGCCGGATGTTGCCCGGGTTGCGGTTTTCCAGCCCCCGGCTCATCGTCCGGCCTCCTTTCCGATGCGGCGGCGGGCGTAGCGGCGCAGCCGGCGAAACAGCGGGGCGTCGGAGAGCTGCGCGGCGTTTTCGAGGAACGACCACATCTCCACGCCGCAGATGAAGCCGGCGAAGAGCCGTGTCGTGTCGAGCCGCGTGAAGCCGAGCACGCAGCGGTCGATGAGCCATGCCATGGCGATCGCCGTCAGCGCCAGCGCGAGTTTGAGCACCGTGCGCCACGCCTCGCGGCTCTCGAAATACCAGGTGCGCCCTTCGCGGCGGGCCGCCGCACGGTCGGCCGCCACGCCCGTCAGGAAGTCGATGCCGATGAAGGCCGCCGTCGTGGCCGCCATCGGACCGATCGGGGCGAAGAGGGCGGCGGTTCCGGCCGCGAGGCCGCTAACGCATCTGTACAAAGCCTCCATCGGTCGAGCAGCGTTTGAGTATGTTCTCCGTCGGGTCGTATTCCGGAAATTCGGTGCGGTGCGCGTCGAGGTGCTCCGCCGCGCGGCGCAGCAGCGTCCGGGCCTCGGTGCGCAGCGCCCGCTGCCGCCGGCGCAGGGCGTCGTCGCCGGCGGGCTGGCCCCACGACGATTTCGGGGCCGTCGTGCCGCATTGTCCGGTGCGTATGTCCAGCCGGGGCTGGAGCTGGAGACGGGTGAAAAGGGCCGTCGGTGCGGCCAGATAGTCGGTGCGGAACGTTTCGTAGGCGCCTTCGAGCAGCCGTGCGTGGAGCGCGCGGCCGATGACCGGGACGATATACCGCTGTTCCGCGGCGGCTATGTCCGCTTCGGCGACGGTTCCGGGCGGCAGCGCTTCGCCTTCCGGAAAGGCGAGCCGGAGCGCCTGAAGGGGTGTGACGAGTGTCTTCATGGAATCGTGTTTTTTTGGTGTGCGTACCGTTCCGGAGGCTTCGCGTGCGCTCCGGAACGGCTTCGGGAGATGTCGGGGACCTTCTTCCCGGATGCCTCCTGCCGACCCCGGCCGGGCGGATCGGTCCTCATGACGTTGCGGGCGATGGGGCCCGGCCGCGGCGGACGCATCCGGTCAGTCGATGCTCCGGATGTTGTACTTCGTGATTTCGGAGAGGAACGCCTGCTGCTTCGGGTCGTCCGGATCGTAGTCCAGACCGTCGGCCTTGCGGGCTTCCCAGACCTTCATGTAGATGGGTTTCGACCGGGTCGGCGGCCGGTTTACGATCTCGAGCGAAGAGACGTCGGCCCCGAGCGTTTCCGCGGCGAGCGCGCGGATCGGTTCGGTCAGCTCGGCCTGTTCGGCGAGGATCACGGTGTTCAGCGCCACCTCGTATTCGTGGAGGATGCGTTCGGCGCTGAATCCCGAGCTGTAATCCAGTCCGCTCAGCGTCCGGAACCACGAGTGCGCCACGACGATGTCCGCCGTCGCTTGTTCGTGTAGGGCCTGCCAGTCGCCTTCGTTCTGCGAGGCGATCGGGATGAAGCGCGAGTTGTCCTCCTCGCCGCCTTCGCGGATGACGAACATCACCTGCCCCGGGTTCCCGGCGAACCGTCTCTCGGCCAGCCGCACGATGCGCTCGGCGTCGGCCTCGCTCGCGGCCGACGAGTCGAGCAGCATGACGCCCGAGAGCTGGAACGAGTTGTCGAGCCGCGAGATGTTCCAGCGGTCGGTCTTGTAGGCGATCGCCGAGACGTTCAGCCCGGCGATATAGGGCGGAACGCCGTAGTGCTCGAACGCCGGTTCGTAGTCCTTGTAGTGGACCATCGTGCGCAGCGTGCCGTCCGGCTGCTCCTCGAAGAGCGGGTAGAGCGGCAGCCGCCGCGCCTCGGATGTGCGGAAGGCGCTCCAGTCGTGGTGCAGCAGGACATGCCGCGAGTCGCGGGCCACGCGGCAGCGCGTGGCGTCCTGGTGGTAGAGCGAGAGGAACGAGTGCCCGGCGTCCGTCACCGCTTCGAGGAAGGCGTTGCCGAACAGCGCCTTGTCGAACGCCAGCTTGTTGAGCACCTGCCGCAGGCTCTCCCCGTCGCCGTTCGCGTGCCGGACGAAGGCCGCCAGTTGCGGCTGGGCCGCCTCGTCGCAGACGAATCCCTTGCCCGAGATGTAGTCGGCCTTGTCATTGACGATACGGCGGTGGGTCGTCGAGCGGCGGGCCATCGTCGCCAGCGCCGCCGGAAAGAGGTTGTCGTCGCCCCAGCGCCAGAACTCGTCGCTTTCGACGCGCGCCGCGGCAGGCGGCATGCAGGGGTCCGTGCGGTCGATCACGCCGACGGCCGGTCTGATTTTTTTCGCTTTGCTCATGTGTCGTGTCTTCGGTTCGGGCCGCCCGCCCGCGGACGATCGCCGCAGGCGGTCCGGCCGGGGGAATTACTGTTTGTGGAGGTACGTGACGAGGCTCTCGTCGAGGATCGCGCAGCCGGCCATGAAGACGGCGCGCTGGCGGTTCTCCATCTCGTCGGGGTTGTACCACATGCGGACCTCGTTGCCGGGCATGTCGGCCGTATTGACCGCCAGCACGAGGTTGCGGCGGTCGGTGAGCATGCAGAACGACTTGTCGAACGACGTCGGGGCGAGGTAGCCGCCCAGCCGGACGTCGATGACCGGGATGCCGTGGTAGGAGAGCGTCGGACGGCCGTTCACCGCATCGGCGTAGGCGGCGTCCGCACCCTTCGCGTCGAGGTATTTCTCGTAGAGGTGGCAGAGGTCCGAGGTGAGGAAGTAGGCCAGCTGTCCGTCGGCCTTGAGGTCCTGCGTGCGCGTGTCGGCGTTGGTCCACAGCTCGTCGAAGAACTCGACGATCTTCTCCGCCGACGCGAGGTCCGCGTCCTGATAGGTGTTGTGATAGACGCTCTCCTCCGCGACCAGTTCCCCGATGAGCTTCAGGAATCCGTCGAAGGTGTTGTAGCCCGTCTCGGCCGAGGCGTCGCCGACCCACATCGTCGCGCGGAGGTTCTCGGCGAGCGCCTGCCGGAAGAGCGCCGTTTCGGCCTTCTCGAGCTCGGTTCCCGTAAGGTCCTCCAGGTGGACGTTCGTGACGGAGGCGATCTTCTCGCAGACCATCGAGAAGTAGTCGGCCGCCGAGAAGCTCATCTCGGCCTTCACGCGCCGCAGGTCGATCGTCTTCTCGAACTTGGCGGCCGCCGCGCCGCCCGACCAGCCGGCCGCGGTGTATTTTTGCAGGATGTTGCGCTGTCCGTCCCAAAGCTGTACGTGCGTGGGCGTGGGCATGTTGTAGAGGACGCGCACGCCCAGTTCCCGGGCCGATTCGCCGGTCAGCATCGGGCGGAAGAATACGGTTTCGAGCTCCGAACCGGTGTACTGTTTCGCATTTTCGAGGTAAGTCATGTCTTTCGTGTTTTTGAGGGTTTGTGGAATAGTCTGTGGAATAAGGGGTATCCGTTCGTTTCCCGGAGCCGGGCCGCGGCTCCGGTTCCGGATCTCCGCGGCCGGATCAGCCGCGGAAGCATTTCGCGTCCTCGGCGTAGGCGCGGGCGTTGGCCGACTGTACGGCGTCGCCGTAGGAGGGATCCTCGCACGGAAGCGTCTCCGTGGCGCGGAACCGCCGCCGCATCGCTTCGGCTGCGGCCCGGCGGCGCGGGCCGTCGTCGGGACGGCATGCAGCACGTTGCGGTCTGCGGGCAGCGCGTTCGTCCCCGCGGCCGTCGCTTCGCCCGGGCGCAGTCAGTCCGGCGAGCAGCCGTTCCCATCCCCGCGGAGGTTCTGCGCCAGCGTCGGCGCGGCGTGCGGGGCGGCGTCGGTCACGCGGTCGGCCAGTCCGCCTCCACCGCCTCCGCGGGCGAGCCAGCGGCCGCTGCCGTTGTTCTCGGCCATCAGCGCCTCGAATTCCGCCGCCGGACGCCCCGAACAGGCGGCGGCATAGACCCGCAACGATGCGGGCGTCGGTTTTGGCAGGCAGGGCGAT